>VFSW01009879.1_pt1 | contig 13596 bp, 11 predicted proteins | sample 5358111 | NCBI WGS metagenome assembly VFSW01 (sample SAMN11554181, study PRJNA540505) | mine drainage metagenome | isolation source: sediment from site ElyBrook_90M | place: USA: Ely Copper Mine, Vershire, VT | collected 2017 | reverse complement strand
GGACTGGGGCTGGCCTTCCTGCTGGAAATGCGGGATACGTCGCTGCGCACGGAGCAGGATGTGGAGTATTACCTACGCTTGCCGCTGCTGGTCATGATTCCTGCGATCGAGCCTTCGCAAACCAAAGCGCCGAAGCCGCTCGCAGTGCCCCGAGCGGCAAAACCGAGTCTGAAGCTCGGAGCGAGGGTCTAAGGAAACCATGTACCAGAATTTTTTTGGGCTAAAAGAAAGCCCGTTCAACGTGAATCCGGACCCGCGCTATCTGTTCATGACGAAACAGATTCAGGAGGCGCTGGCCGGGCTGACGTACGGCATTCAGAATCGGAAGGGGTTCATTCTCCTGACGGGCGAGGTGGGCACGGGGAAGACCACACTGCTGAACCGGCTGCTGGACTGGCTGCGTGGGCAAAAGGTATCCACCGCGTATATTTTCAATTCGCGGCTGGAGGTCGACCATCTGTTTGATTTCATGATGGCGGAGTTCGAGATTCCCTGTAAGTCGCGGGAGAAGAGCCAGGTGTTGATGCGGCTCAATCAGTGGCTACTGGACCGCTATCGCGCGGGAGAAACAGCGGTGCTGATTGTCGACGAGGCCCAAAATCTCAGTCCCGAAGTGCTCGAGGAAATCCGGCTGCTTACGAATCTCGAGACCTCGACCGAGAAACTGCTGCAGATCGTGCTGACGGGCCAGCCCGAGCTCGAAGAGAAACTGAAGCTGCCGGAATTGCGGCAGCTCCGCCAGCGCATCACACTGCGGTGCCGCACGGCGGCATTAACTTTGGAGGAAACCTTCGGCTATGTTGCCGAGCGGCTGCGCATCGCCGGGGCTAATGGTGAGCCGATCTTCTCCAAAGAGGCTATCGAGACGGCACATACCTATTCCCGCGGCATCCCCCGCGTGGTGAACCTGCTCTGCGAGCATGCCCTGATCAGTTCGTATGTGGACGGCCTGCGCCCGGTTCCCGCTCAGGCGGTCGAAGCGGTAGCACACGAGTTTCAGCTCGACGAAATCGCGCCGATCTCGCCCGCCAAGCTCGCCTCTCCGGACCGGGTCTTGGATACCCAGTCGCTGCTGTCGAACCTGGACGAACTGCTCGGCCGCTTGCGACAAGTCAATACGCTAGCGTCCCGCGAAAGGAAATCATGAGCCGGATCCACGACGCTCTCAGAAAAGCGGCCCAGGAACGGGCTGCGACTTCAGGACCGGATTTAGCCACCCCGTTGCCGGAGACCATGGTGACGATGCCGCAGAGGGAGGTTGCGGGGCCCGATGTCATGGCCGCCACGGAACCTCCAGCGATGCCGGCCCTTGCACGGCAGGGCAGCGATCTCCACTTCGACTACCTGGTTACGCAATGCACGCACCCGAAGTGGCATATGGATCCGAACGTCAATGTGTTTTCCAATACCGAACCCAACATTCGTGGGGCGGAGCACTTCCGGACGCTGCGTTCCCGGCTGTATCAGCTTCGGAACAATCAACCGCTGCGCACGCTTCTGGTAACCAGCGCCATCCCCGGAGAAGGCAAGACCTTCGTGGCCAACAATCTGGCGCAGGCCATCGTCCGCCAGTCCGACCGGCGGGCGCTACTGATCGATGCCGATCTGCGCCGGGCGCGCCTGCACCTGTCCTTGGGGGCGCCTTCGGAGCCGGGCCTGGCGGACTATCTGGGTGGCACAGCCGACGAACTGTCGATTATCCAACACGGCCAGGCAGGCAATCTCTGCTTCATCGCCGGCGGCAGTCAGGCGACGAATCCCAGCGAACTGCTCTCGAGTGGTAGGCTCAAGACACTGCTCGATCGCGTCGGGCCAGCCTTTGACTGGATCATTCTGGATTCTCCGCCATGCGTTCCCGTGGCGGATGCGAACATCCTGGCTGATCTTTGCGATGGCGTTCTTCTCGTCGTGCGTGCGGGAAGTACGGGCTCCGAAGTGGCGCGCCGAGCGAGCCAGGAAATGCAAGCAAGGAACGTGGTGGGCGTCGTCCTCAATGCCGTGGACGAAGCCCAGGCCCGTGGCTCGTATTATTACTATCAGGGCACCAATTATGGATATAGCGATGATGGTCCTAAAGTGAATCGATGACACCGGCATGGACATCGGTCTCTGGCCGGGCCAACACGCGACTGACCGCCCGTCCGCTGCTGAATATTGCCAGTGCAGGCACCCCAACCCGCTGCCAGTCGGCTGAAACTGCGATGAAATCTTGCGGTAGCTACCAAGTGATTGTAAATAGGGAAGTTATAAACGACTTCTTGGCAATGGCACAAGCTTGTCAATGGAATGGCAAGGTGCGAGCCGGGAAATACGGGCCCGGCACGAATATGTCCTTGATTATTAAAAGGATAGAAGTGTTTTATGAATGGCATAAAACTAGGAAAACTCTTGCAACTCTGGGATAGCGATGTTCACAAAAGTGGTCTCCAGAGAACAAGGAATTTACCCGGCAAGAGACCATTAAGTTGAAGTAACTGGCTTTAGTTCAATGAGTTAAGCAAACGCTCCGATAAGTCCGCGACTGGCATGTGCCGTGCAAACTCTTACTGTGAATCAGGGGTCCTCTGGTTGGGACTCTCACGGCGGTAGCTTGGGGCCAAACAGAAAATGACCGTGACTCAATACACGGAAGAAGGATTCCCGGTGATGGACGAGGCGAGTATGAGCGCTTACCCCTGGTATGCCCTACATGTGCGTATGCGCTACGAGATTACCGCCGCGGAATACTTGGCAGGCAAGGGGTACGAATGCTTTCTGCCACAGCAGAAGTGCCGGAAGCGGTGGTCCGATCGGATCAAGGAAGTCGAAGCAGCCTTGTTTCCGGGCTACCTGTTCTGCCGATTCAACGTGGAGAACCGGCTGCCGATTCTCACAACGCCGGGCGTCATGCGGGTGGTGGGCTACAACCGGATTCCAACCGCAGTCGACGAAGAGGAGATCGGGGCCATTCGCAGACTGGTAAGCTCCGGCATCCAGAACCACCCCTGTTCCTTTCTTCAGATCGGCGAACGGGTTCGCATCGAATCGGGACCGCTGGCCGGGGTCGAAGGGAACCTGACGAATTACAAGGGGAAGCACCATCTCATTCTGGCCATCACGCTGTTGCAGCGTGCGGTCGCGGTGGAAATTGATTCCGCGCTGGTGACGTCGCTGCGGCCCTCGAACACACGGACGCTGTCCCAGGCGGTTCCGGAGGAACGCGAACTCATGGTCGCTGTGTAAGCGTGTAAGGAGGAGTTTTCTGCAAGGCGGAAGAGTTCTCTGCAACGAAATGGCGGCACAGGGAGTGACAGGAATCGAGTGATGCCAAGAAAATCCAGCAGCATGAAATCTGCCAAGAAGCAGTCCGGTGCGGCGGGGGCCAAGTCGCACGCGGCCGGTTATCTTCTAGCCGAAGAGCCCTTTCGCCAGATGCTGTGCCGGGAGCGGAAGCGATCCGAGCGATCCCGGCAGCCGCTTCTTCTGATGCTGATTGATGACCGGACCAACACCCATGCCCATGGACAGGACGCGCCGCTGCAGGATGTTTCGCGCCTGCTGTGCGCCATGCTGCGGGAGACCGACCTGGCGGGGTGGTTCGAGTCGGGCAAGGTATTGGGCGCCATCTTTACGGAACTGGGGACTTCGAAAATTGACGAGGCGGCGAAGATCATTTCGGCGAAGATCACCAGCGAAATCCAACAGGCATTCCAGCCGGGCCAATCCGGCAATTTTCAGATTTCGTTCTACGCGTTTCCGGATGGCTGGAACGGCGACGGCCACCGGCAAACGATCGATCCGGCGCTGTATCCGGACCTATTCGAGACCGAGAAGAGCAAACGGCTTTCCCTGCTTACCAAGCGCGTGATGGACATTCTGGGCAGCGTTTGCGCGCTCATCGCGTGCTCGCCCCTTTTCGTGGCGCTGTCGATTCTGATCAAACTGACGTCGAAGGGTCCCATTCTCTTTCGGCAGGAGCGGATCGGACGGTATGGCACGCCGTTTCAGTTTCTGAAATTCCGCTCGATGCGTGTCTCCAACAACTCCTCCATTCACAGGGAGTACGTGAAGAAGTTCATCGCCGGCCAGGCGCGTCCCGGACGCGCAAACGGAGAGGAAAAGGCCGTCTACAAGATTACCAATGATCCGCGGGTGACCTGGATCGGGAGAATCATGCGCCGGACCAGCATGGACGAGCTCCCTCAATTTTGGAACGTGCTGAAGGGGGAGATGTCGCTGGTGGGGCCTCGGCCGCCGATCTCCTACGAGCTGGAAACCTACGATATTTGGCACCGCCGGCGACTGCTGGAAGCCAAGCCCGGCATCACCGGTCTGTGGCAGGTGGAAGGGCGCAGCAAGACCACGTTCGACGAGATGGTGCGCCTGGATCTGCGCTATTCGAAGACGTGGTCCCCCCTGCTGGACATCAAGATTCTCTTGCAGACGCCCCGCGCGGTCTTTTCCGGAGACGGCGCGTACTGAGGCCGTGGCATGCGAGCGGGCCGCACAATTCGCCATGCGTCCTGCGCTCCATAGGGAGCCTGGCTCGCCATGATTGAGTTGCTACAGGTTCGCGCTGATTTGCTGAAGTTGTAATTGTGGTCCGCAGCTCGATTTGAAAGCCCAGGTGAACAAAATGGCTCTACACATCAGTGTTAGCTCGGGTATGACGCTCCCGCTCCAGCCTGAGGTAAGCGACGACAGGCTCCGCATGGGGGTCATTGGGTACGGATACTGGGGTCCGAACATTGTTCGGAACTTCCACGGGCAGGCAACATCCCGCGTCGTGGCCGTGTGCGACAAATCGGCGAAGTCCCTGCAGCGGGTGCGCCAAGCCCACCAGGAGATCGAAGTCACGGAAGATTGCCAGGCGCTGTTGACGGCAACCAACGTCGATGCGGTGGCCGTGGTCACGCCGGTGTGGACACACTACGAACTGGCCAAGGCGGCGCTGGAAAACGGCAAGCATGTCTTCGTGGAGAAGCCGTTTACATCCACGGTGGCGCAGGCGGAAGAGCTGATTGAGCTGGCGGAACGGAAGAACCTGAAGATCATGGTGGACCACACGTTCTTGTTCACCGGCGCGGTGAAGCGCATCCGCCAGATGATCGACGACGGGACGCTGGGGGATCTCTACTATTACGATTCGACGCGGGTGAATCTGGGGCTGTTCCAGCATGACGTGAATGTGCTGTGGGACCTGGCTCCTCACGACCTGTCGATCATGGGCTACCTCATCAAGGCAAAACCCGAGGCCGTGGTGGCGACCGGCGAAAGACATTTGAACGGCGTGGCCGATGTGGCCTACCTGACCATCTATTACCCGAACAAGCTGATCGGCCACATCAACGTGAACTGGCTTTCTCCCGTGAAGGTGCGCACGACGCTGATCGGCGGCGAGAAGAAGATGCTGGTCTGGAATGACCTGGAAGCGGACGAAAAGCTCAAGGTATACGACAAGGGGGTGGCGATCGCCTCGGGCGAGGCCACCTATCAGGCGCTGGTCAGCTACCGGACCGGCGACATGTGGGCGCCGAAGGTCGAGCAGACCGAGGCCCTGAAGCTGGAAGCGTCGTATTTCGTCGATTGCGTGCTGCGCAACAAGACGCCGTTCAATGACGGGGTGGCAGGACTTGAGGTGGTGAAGATTCTCCAGGCCGCCGATGAATCGCTCCAGCAGAAAGGCAAGATCGTACAGATATGAACGACTACGTCTGCATCGCGCCCAATGTAAAGCTCGGCGACAACGTGAAGCTGTCGAAATTCATCAACCTGTACGGCTGCGAGGTTGGCGACAACACGAAGATCGGGGCATTCGTGGAGATTCAGAAGAACGCCCGCGTGGGAAAGAACTGCAAGATCTCGAGTCACACCTTCATCTGCGAAGGCGTGACGATCGAAGACAACGCATTCATCGGCCATAGCGTCACGTTTATCAACGACTCCTATCCTCGCGCCACGGCGTCCAACGGGCAGATGCAGACCGAACAGGACTGGAAGGTGGAACGGACACTGGTAAAGAAGGGCGCGTCGATCGGCTCGGGCTCCACGATTCTCGCCAATGTGGTGATCGGCGAGAACGCCATCGTCGGCGCGGGCAGCGTCGTAACGAGGGACGTGCCGCCAAACACGATCGTTGCGGGAACGCCCGCGAAAGTCCTGCGGGAAATCACAGCAGAACCGAGGATCGCATAATGTCAAATCACGAGAAGATTCCGTTTTTGGATCTCGTTACTCTGCACCAGGAGCTTGAGCCAGAACTGCTCCCGGTGGTGCAAAAGGCGTTGCGGACGGCGGGTTTTATCGGCGGCCCGATGGTGCAGGAATTTGAGAGCGAGTTCGCCGCGTTTTGCGACACGGCGCATTGCGTGGGCGTCAGCAGCGGCACCGATGCCGTCCGATTTGCCCTGATGGCCACCGGTGTTCAGCCGGGCGACATAGTGGTCACCGTGCCGCACACGTTCATCGCCACCACGGAAGCGATCAGCCAGGCGGGGGCGCGGCCCGATTTCGTCGACATCGACAAGCGTACCTACAACATGGATCCCGCCAAGCTGCAGGAGTATTTCGAGCGGGAGTGCTACTTCGACCGCGAAACCGGGAAGCCCTATCACCGGAAATCGAGAGCTCCGGTGACGGCGGTGGTTCCGGTGCACCTGTACGGGCAAACCGCAGACATGGATCCGATTCTGGATTTGGCGCGCCGTTACAAGCTGATCGTCGTGGAAGACGCATGCCAGGCCCACGGAGCGGAATATTTTTCGAAGAAGGAAAATCGCTGGAGAAAAGCGGGCTCGATGGGGCAGGCCGCGGCCTTCAGTTTCTACCCGGGCAAGAATCTGGGCGCCTGTGGCGAAGCCGGGGCGGCCACCACGAACGATCCGGCCGTCGCGCAGAAGATGCGCGTGCTGCGCGATCACGGCCAGGCGAAGAAGTATTACCACGACGTGGAGGGGTACAACGGCCGGCTGGACGCCATCCAGGCCGGGTTTTTGCGTGTAAAACTCGCGCACCTCGCCCGCTGGAATGCCGCTCGGCGTGAACGGGCAGCCGAGTACAATCGATTGCTCGGTAGCCTGGAAGGTGCGGTCATAACTCCGTTCGAGCCGTCATGGTCCCGAGCCGTGTACCACTTGTATGTCGTCCGAACGCACGACCGCGAAGGATTGATCCAACACCTAAAGAATGCAAGCATTGAAAGCGGCATCCACTATCCCATCCCGCTGCACCTGCAAAGAGCGTACGAAAATCTCAATTATCGAAAGGGCGATTTCCCAGCCGCAGAAGCAGCCGCCGAGCATATCGTTTCGCTTCCAATGTTCCCGCATCTTTCCGCGGAACAACAGGCTCGCGTCGTCAATGAAATCCAGCGCTTCGTGCGCCTCGAAGCGGTTCCCAAGCCGTGCCACACCGGCGCAGGTCAAGTGGAACTGCAAAACCGCAACGCCTAATGGAACGCACGGGCACGCGACCTTTCCAACTCCTTCGGAGCTGGATCTTGGCACGGACTGCTCCCGTCGCGGATGGTACGACTTCTGCCAACTGAGGCGCCATGACGCTCCCGAAGTATGTCCTGATTACACCGGCCCGGAATGAGGCGGAGTTCATTGAGCTGACGATCCAGTCGATGGTCGCGCAAACGGCGCGGCCAGAGAAGTGGGTAATCGTCAGTGACGGTTCCACCGACGGCACCGACGAAATCATTCTTAAGTACGCTGCAGACCATCCCTGGATTGAGTTCGTTCGGATGCCCGATCGCCGCGAACGCCACTTCGCAGGGAAGGTGCACGCCTTCCATGCGGGCTATGAGCGCATCAAGCACATCGCGCATGACGTCATCGGCAACCTCGACGGCGACCTTTCCTTTGATGAGGAGTACTTCGCGTTTCTGCTTAGCAAGTTGGCGGAAGATCCAAAATTAGGTTTGGTAGGAACCCCGTTCAAAGGCGAGACCGGCGTGGCATACGATTACCGCTACGTTAGCATCGAGCATGTCTCCGGGGCGTGCCAGCTCTTCCGCCGCGAGTGTTTCGAAGAGATTGGCGGATACAAGCCGGTGGAAGGAGGCGGCGTGGATCACATTGCCGTCATCACCGCCCGGATGAAGGGTTGGAAAACGCGCACGTTCACCGAAAAGGCGCTTTTGCACCATCGCGAAATTGGGACCGCGCAGCACGGTATCCTGATGGCAAAATTCAAGGTCGGCGCCAAGGACTACGCGCTGGGCAGCCACTGGATTTGGGAATTCTCAAGAACCATGTATCAGTTGCGAAAAAAGCCCTACGTACTCGGCGGAATGGCATTATTGGCGGGATACATGTGGTCGATGGCTCGGCGCGTCCGGAGACCTGTTTCATCGGAACTGATCCAGTTCCGCCACCGCGAGCAGATGCAACGACTGAGGGACTTGGTGATGCGCAAACGCGATTTACCGCAGTCGCATCTGGAAGTCACCGCGATTCGGTGACCGATTTGGACCCACGAATGAATCGACCGGGGTTCCTGGGAACACCGGCGCTCCAAGATACGTCCGTGCAAGCGGATGTGGAGTCTTCCGTCGTTGCCGCTTCAGGATACCCGCCGCGCGAAGCACCGAAAACTGGGATTCTACTGATCAACGCAGATGATTGGGGCCTGAACCGCGAGGCCACCGATCGGACTCTGGAATGCCTCCGTGCCAAGGCGGTTTCGTCGGTAAGCGCCATGGTGTTCATGGGAGACTCTGAACGCGGCTCCCACCTGGCATTGGGAGACGGAGTCGACGCGGGCCTGCACCTGAATTTGACGGCGCCGTTTTCAGCAGCGAGAGTTCCGGATGCGCTGATGCGGCACCATGAACGGGTAGCCGGATATCTGAAGCGGCACCGGCTCGCTCAGGTGCTGTTTCACCCTGGACTTCACAAGTCATTTGAGTATGTGGTCGCCGCCCAGCTCGACGAATTTCGCCGCCTTTACCAGAAAGAACCGGATCGCATCGACGGCCATCATCACATGCACCTCTGCGCGAATGTCCTACTCGCGCGGCTTCTGCCGGAGGGGACGATAGCACGGCGGAATTTTTCGTTTCGTCCCGGCCAGAAGAGTTTGTTCAACCGTCTATACCGCCGGGGCGTGGACTCGATTCTGGCCAGCCGCCATCGGTTGACGGATTTCTTCTTCTCTTTGCCGCCCTTTGACTCTCCCCGCCTGGAGCAGATTTTCTCGCTGGCTCGCCGGTTTGTCGTGGAAGTGGAGACGCATCCCGAGAAGAGGGAAGAGTACGCCTTCCTAGCGGGAGGAGAGATTTTTTAGCGAATTCGTGATTCGAAGATTGCCCCGCGGTTCCTCGTCTCCAGGAACCAAGTCTCTTGAGGCCATGCGCCATCGTTTGCTTTCTGGGCTTAGCCCCACATCGCGGGGAACCCGCAGTCAGTGTGGGTATTTTCAATCAGAAGAGGGGTCTTCGTGGACGTTTGCGGTAAGGATATTCGAGTGGAGGGGCGGTTCATCCGGATCGCTCACATCGACGGCGACAAGTACACTTTTCCGGACGATCTGGAAGTGTTGCTCGACGGCCTGCGGAAGTGCGGCACGCGGATCGACCTGTTCACATTTCTGCAGAAGTTGCCTGACACCTCACCGAAATACGATTACCCGATGGAGTGGGATAATCTGGCCGTCCTTCCGGTAACTACATTTGACCACTGGTGGAAGCATCAGATTAATTCGTTTCCTCGGAACAGGGCCCGGCAAGCCGAGAAGAAGGGAGTCGTGCTTCGCGAGGTGCCGTTCGGTGACGAACTCCTGAAGGGAATTTGCCAAGTTTACAACGAGGTTCCCGTCCGTCAAGGAAAGCGTTTTCCACACTACGGAATGACGCTTGAAAGAGCCCACGCCTATGCAGGGACGTTTCTCGATCGCAGCATTTACATTGGGGCGTTTCTGGGCGACAGCATGATTGGTTTCATCAAATTGGTGCTCGACGAAAGCCGTACGCACGCATGCCTGGTGCATATTCTCTCGATGGTCCAGCACAAAGACAAGGCTCCGACGAATGCGTTGATCGCCCAAGCGGTGCGATCCTGCGCCGACCATGGGATCTCGTATCTCGTGTATGAGCGTTTCTCCTACGGCAAAAAACAGGGAGACAGCTTAAGCCACTTCAAGGAAGTCAACGGGTTCCAGCGCATGAACCTGCCTCGCTACTATATCCCGCTGACGCTCCTCGGCCGAGTTGCCTATCGCCTCGGTCTGCACCATCGATTCGTTGACCGTCTTCCCGAATCCGTAGCCGCCAAACTTCGCGAGTTTCGAAATGCCTGGCACCAAAGAAAGTTGCAGAAAGTCACGGAAGGCTAAGGGTTCGTAGATGCCTGGAATCGTTGGTCTCATAACTAAAATGCCGCGCCAGTGGGCCGAGCCGCAGCTTTTGCGGATGGTGGAGGCGCTTCGCCACGAGTCGTTTTACCAAGCAGGAACGTGGATCGATGAAACCGCAGGGGTGTATGTCGGTTGGGTCGTTCAGAAGGATTCTTTTTCTGACGGCATGCCGCTCTCCAACGAGCGAGGCGACGTCACTCTTGTTTTTTCTGGGGAAGAGTATCCAGAGCCTGGGAGTTCCGGCCGTCTGAAGGAGCGGGGGCACGCTCTGGCCGCGCCGGAATGCTCCTATCTGGTTCATCTCTACGAGGAAGATCCGACTTTTCCGCTAGGACTGAACGGTCTGTTTCATGGCTTGGTGTCGGACCGGACGCGCGGTACGACAACGTTGTTCAACGACCGGTACGGGATGCATCGGCTCTACTATCACGAGTCGAAGGAGGCTTTTTACTTCGCTGCGGAAGCCAAGGCCATCCTGGCAGTGCGTCCCGAACTTCGGACACCTGACCCCCAAGGCCTCGGGGAGTTCGTCGCCTTGAGCTGCGTCATGGAGAATCGGACGATCTTCCAGGGGATCCGCGCGCTGCCGGCTGCGTCGGCTTGGGTGTTTCGCAACGCGTCCATCGAACAGAAAGGCACGTATTTCGACCCGCGCGAGTGGGAGGAGCAAGCTCCGCTGGATGCGGAAGGCTACTACCAAGAGCTTCGCAACGCGTTCTCGCGAAATCTCCCACGGTATTACGGCGGGCAACAGCGGATCGGCATGACCCTCACAGGCGGGTTTGACACCCGGGTGATCATGGCTTGGCATCCATCGCCGCCGGGATCGCTTCCGTGCTACACGTTCGGGAGCATGTACCGCGAAAACCAGGACGTTCGAATCGCGCGTCGAGTTGCCAGCGTATGCCAGCAACCGCACGAAGTGATTCCAGTTGGAAAGGAGTTCCTGGATCGATTTCCGCACTATGCCGAGCGCAGCGTGTACCTGACCGAAGGGGCCGTCGACGTATACCGTTCTTCCGACCTCTACGTCAGTGAGAAAGCCCGCAAGATCGCACCCGTGAAACTCGTGGGAACGTACGGCAGCGAAATACTCCGCCATGCTGTGATGTTCAAACCCATGGCGCCTGGACAAGGAGTATTCCGCCCTGAATTTCTCACGTTTGTTGACCAGGCGGGAGGCACGTATGCGGCGGCCCGTCGTGAGCACCCTGTTACTTTTGCCGCGTTCCGGCAATCCCCTTGGTACCACCACGGAATTCTCGACCTCGAGCAAACACAGCTGAGTGTCCGGTCCCCTTACCTTGATAATGATTTCGTCCGAGCGGTGTACCGCGCGCCGCAGGTTGGCCATGGTGTACCGGAGGACGTGCGTCTTCGCCTGATTCAGGATGGGAGTGCGGCCCTGGCTTCATTCCATACGGATCGTGGAATCGGAGGAAATTCCGGGCCGTTACTCTCCGCGGCCGCTCATGGCTTCCTGGAGTTTACATTCAAAGCTGAGTATGCCTACGATTACGGCATGCCCCAGTGGCTCACCCGGATGGATCATTTTTTCTCGCCGTTGCATTTCGAGCGCCTTTTCCTCGGCCGGCATAAACTGCTACATTTTCGGGTGTGGTACCGCGATGCGCTGTCCAAGTATGTTCGGGACGTGCTTCTCGATCCGCGGACGCTTTCCCGGCCTTACCTGGAACGCAAAGGGGTGGAAGCAGTGGTTAACGGCCACACAAAAGGAACTCGAAACCACACCACCGACATCCACAAATTACTGACACTGGAACTTCTACATCGCCTCTTCTTCGATACAAAATGACCCAGATTGCTACCGCCCTTCTCATCGTAGGAATCTTCGGTCTCTTCTATCTCGACCGGAGGCCGGAGGCTCGGACTTCGATAGCACTTTGGCTTCCCGTAGTGTGGTTGTGGATTGCCGCATCGCGTCCGATTTCGCAATGGCAGACTACGGGGGCCACGATTTCACCAGACCAACTCCTCGACGGGAGCCCTCTCGATCGGAACGTTTTCGTGGCACTGCTGGTCATCGGCTTCGTGGTGCTTCTCGTGAGAAGGGCCGCGGTTCTGAAGCTGTTGCGGGCAAATGGTCTGATCGTCCTCTTTTTGCTCTACTGTGCCGCCAGCGTCCTTTGGTCTGACTATCCTGACGTCGCGTTCAAGCGCTGGATTAAATCCCTTGGCGATTATGTAATGATCCTGATTGTGCTCACGGATCCTGACCGGATATCCGCGATCAAGCGAGTTCTGACCAGAGTGAGTTTTGTGCTTTTGCCCGTTTCCGTTCTATTGATCAAGTATTATCCAACCCTCGGCCGGACCTACGACAGGCAGTGGAGTGGTACGGTGTTCTATACGGGCGTTGGGACAAACAAGAACCTGCTTGGAATGACGAGCATGCTTTTCGGACTGGGGTTAGTGTGGTGTTTTGTCCAAGAACTCCGGGCCGAAAGGGGGAAACGTAGGAAAGGAGCGCTGATCGCCTACGGCACCGTCATCGCAATCGGCCTGTACCTTCTGTGGATCGCCAATTCCATGACATCGATATCCTGTTTTGCGTTGGGAACCGGCCTGATTGTAGCCACAAGCATTCCACGGGTGGCCCGAAAACGCGCGCTGGTGCACACAATGGTCGCCGGCTGCGTGATTTTCTGTATCTGCGTACTCTTTCTTGATCTCGGCAGCTTCCTTCTGGAAGCTGTGGGAAGAAACCCGACGCTCACCGGTCGAACGGACCTCTGGGAAACGTTACGCGGCATGACCGTAAACCCTGTCCTGGGCGCCGGTTTCGAGAGTTTCTGGCTTGGCGATCGGCTGGAGAAACTCTGGCGCATTTATTGGTGGCACCCGAATGAGTCCCACAACGGTTACCTTGAAATGTACCTGAACTTGGGTTGGGTCGGTGTGGCATTCCTTGCGGGACTAATGATGATCGGCTACCGGAATATTATCAAGCAACTGGGGGAGGGTTCGGAAACTGCCCCACTTTGGCTGACATTCTTCTTCGTCGGCATCGCCTACAACTTTACCGAAGCGGCCATCCGGACGGTGAGCCCCGTGTGGATCTTCTTCATGCTGGCAATCATAGCTCTTCCGAAACCTCCCATCCCCTCGGATGTGCCGGAAACGTTGCCGCAACCGACCAGGTGGAGTGAGAAAGCGCTTTCGGTCAGAGCATCGGATCAAATTCCCGCTTACAGTCAGGGCGGGCCAGGCAGACGGAGCAGGCGTTCCCATGAAATC
>VFSW01009878.1_pt1 | contig 13597 bp, 12 predicted proteins | sample 5358111 | NCBI WGS metagenome assembly VFSW01 (sample SAMN11554181, study PRJNA540505) | mine drainage metagenome | isolation source: sediment from site ElyBrook_90M | place: USA: Ely Copper Mine, Vershire, VT | collected 2017 | reverse complement strand
GTCGGGTGCTTCGCGGTGTCCCACCTGAGTTCGTGGAAGTGCTGGCGCCGCTCGCAACACGGCTATCCCGAATACTCCGCGACCGCCTGGGGCTGACTGGTACCAAGGTTGGCTGCGATGCGGGCGATTGCGGAGCCTGCACGGTTCTGCTCGAAGGCGAGCCGGTATGCTCGTGTTTAGTGGCAGCGGGGCAAGCCGCAGGGTGCGACGTAGTAACAGTGGAAGGATTGGCGCAGCGTCCGCCAATTCATGACCGGCTGCAAAGATCTTTCTTGGCACACGGAGCCGCGCAGTGCGGCGCCTGCACGCCGGGAATGCTGGTGGCGGCGACGGCGCTTTTGGAGAAAAACCAGGCTCCGGGGGAAACCGAGGTCATGGATGCGATCGGGGGAGTGCTCTGCCGCTGCACGGGATATCGAAAGATTATCAACGCGATTCTCGGCGCGGGCGCGGACATTGCAGACGCGGCCTCGCCCAGGGCTGGATCTGCGGTCGGGCAGCGCCTGGTTCGGCTGGACGGCAAGAAGAAAGTCGAGGGCACGGAGATTTTCGGCTCTGATGAAACTCCGGCGGGCGCGCTGGGGCTGCGCGTGATTCGTAGTCCGTATCATCGGGCGCGGTTTCAATTCGGTGATCTCGATGAATTTGTACGGGATAGTCCCGGCGTGTGCTGCGTGTTCACCGCGAAAGATGTGCCGGGAGAAGACTGCTACGGGGTCATCGCCAGGTTCGCGGATCAGCCAGTCTTTGCGCATGCAGAAGCGCGTTTCCGAGGCGAGGCCGTTGCTGCGATTGCCGGCGATGCTGGAGCGCTCGAAGCTCTTGACCTAGCGAGCTTTCCGATCCAGTGGAGGGAATTGCCGCCGCTGAAAACATTGGCCGAGGCGCTTGCGGCCGCCGCGCCGCGCATTCACGCTCACCGTGAAAGCAACGTGCTGGTGGGTGGGAGAGTGGCATGCGGCGACGTCGAGCAAGCGCTCGCTGACGCCGAGGTTGTAGTCGAGAGCGAGTACGAAACTGGACTTGTCGAGCATGCCTGCATTGAACCGGAAGCCGGTTTCGCGCGGCGCGTGGGCGACACCATCGAGATTCAGGCCTGCACGCAGTCGCCTTATCTGGATCGCGACGACATTGCCAAGATTCTGGGGATTTCGCCGGAGAAAGTACGAATCATCCCCACCGCGGTGGGCGGCGGCTTCGGCACGAAGCTTGATCTCTCGGTGCAACCATTCCTGGCTTTGGCCGCGTGGAAGCTGGGACGTCCGGTGCGCCTCGCCTATTCTCGGACTGAATCGATGGTGTCGACCACGAAGCGCCATCCAGCGCACATGCGTCTGCGCGCGGCCTCCACGCGAGGCGGTAAATTGACGGCACTCGACTTTGCCGCCGACTTCAACACCGGAGCCTATTCTTCTTGGGGACCGACCGTGGCGGCGCGCGTGCCGGTGCATGCTTCCGGGCCGTACCGAGTTCCGAACTACCGCGCGGTCACTCGTGCGGTGCACACCAATCTGGTCCCGGCGGGAGCATTCCGTGGATTCGGTGTGCCTCAGACAGCGATCGCGCAGGAACAACTCTACGACGATCTTGCCGACCGCGTTGGCATGGACCGGCTGGAGTTTCGTATCTTAAACGCGCTCGACAATCAGTCGGCAACGGTTACCGGGCAAGTGTTGGGCGAAGGAGTCGGCATTCGCGCCTGCTTCGAGGCGCTGCGGCCGAAGTGGCATGCTGCGCGCGCCCAGGCGTCGGACTTCAACTCGAACCCAAACGCGCCACTGCGCCGGGGCGTGGGCGTGGCCGGCATGTGGTACGGATGCGGCAACACTTCGCTGCCGAATCCGTCGACCGTTCGCATCGGCTTGAAGAGAGATGGCCGCATCGCGCTGCATCAGGGGGCGGTAGACATCGGCCAGGGATCGAACACGGTCGTGGCCCAGATTTGTGCCGATGCGATCGCTGCGCCCATCTCGCAAATCGATCTTGTCTCCGGCGATACGGCGATCACACCCGATTGCGGAAAAACCTCCGCCTCGCGCCAGACTCTTGTGACCGGCAAAGCCGCATACTTGGCGGGAAGGCGACTACGCGCCGAAATCCTGAACCTGGCGGGGGCGTTCGATTGTGGCACCATCCAGTTTGGCGACGGCAGCCTCGTGATTACTGATAAGGAAAAGAAATATTCTCTCGCTCTGCAAGATCTGCCCCTGGACTGGCATGGCTACGTGATCACCTGCGAAGCGACCTTCGATCCGCCGACCAGTCCGCTCGACGAAAACGGCCAGGGAATCCCTTATGCTGTATTCGGATTTGGCGCTCACATGGCGGAGGTTGAGGTCGACATGGATTTGGGTACTGTGCGCGTGCTGAAGGTCACGGCGGCGCACGATGTGGGACGCGCCATTAATCCCACGCTGATTGAAGGCCAGATCGAAGGTGGCGTTGCGCAAGGCCTGGGCATGGCGTTGATGGAGGAGTTCTTTCCTGGCCGGGGCGAGAATCTGCACGACTATCTCATTCCGTCGGCGGGCGACGTCCCCCCCGTCGAGTCGATCCTGATCGAGGATGCGTCGCCGATTGGTCCGTTCGGAGCGAAAGGGATTGGCGAACAGGCCGTGATTCCTACAGCCCCTGCGATCCTCAACGCGATTCACGACGCGACTGGCGTGCGCGTGCGGAAAACTCCGGCAACTCCAGATCGTTTGCGAGCAGCCATTCTCGCGGCACGCGGAGGCCAGAGTGGCTAATGGTTTGACGAAGGGCGCGAGTGAAGACGTCATCCGTTGCGACGCCTGCCCTGTGCTGTGTTATATCAAACCTGGACGAACGGGATCCTGTGACCGCTACGGTAATCACGAAGGAAGATTGGTGCGGCTCGATCCGCACGTGGTGCTCGATCGCGCGGTGGAACGTGGCGAGTCGGTAGTGCCGTTTCTCGAACGGAGTGGCGATTGGGATGGCACGCTGGTAAGCCACGGCGAGACTTTCGTGACCGCGATTGGGGCGGGCACGACCTACCCGGATTACAAGCCGGCGCCCTTTATTATTTCGTCGCACGTGGAAGGCGTTGACATGGTCACGGTGGTGACCGAGGGAATTTTCAGTTACTGCGGCGTGAAGGTGAAGATCGACACGGACCGGCATCTGGGCGCGGAATGCAGCACGGTGCGCGCGCAGGGCGAAGCGGTCGGCCACGTCACCACCAGCGAATATGGATCGCAAATGCTTTCACTCGGTGGCGTCCGGCACCTGACCGGCGGCAGCCGCCACGAAGGGACTGCAACCTGTGAGACCCTGCTGGACCTGTGCAACGGCAAAGCGGTCGAGCTCAAAATCGATGACGGCGCCAAAGTCGTCGTGGAGGCGGGCAAGCCGCCGGTCGTGGACGGCGCGCAGGAAGAACGCATGCGCGTGGGCTGCGGTTCCGCCACGATCGGCATGTTTGCCAAACAATGGTTCGGCAAGGTCGATGAAGTTGTCGTCGTGGACGATCACATCACGGGCGTGCTGTCTGAGCATCAGGCGGGGAAGTTGTTGGGCGTGCGCGAGACGGGGATCAAACTGAAGGGCAGACGTTCCACGCCTGGGCGCTACTTTCAAGTTGCCGGGCCGGGAACCTCGTGGGGTGGAACCGATATCGACGATCCACTCAAGATTTTAGGAAAGTTCAATGGGAAACAAGCGTGGCCGGGACTGCGATTGCTCATGGTGAGCACGACCGGCGAACAGTACGCGTACTTTGAACTGGACGATGATCTTAGGCCGCAAGAAAAAGAACTTCCCGCGGATCTTCGCGAATCGGTCGCACGCATCGAGGAAAACTGCGAGCCCGCGTTGTGCAGCGTGCTCTTCATGGGCGGAGCGGGCGGATCGCTGCGGGCCGGCGTTACGGAAAATCCCGTGAAGCTAACTCATTCTGTGCGCGATGCGCTGACACGAGTCACGTGCGGAGGATCCCCCGTTTACGTGTGGCCTGGTGGCGGCATCACCTTCATGGCAGACGTAACGCGCATGCCGCGCAACGCCTTTGGCTATGTGCCCACACCTGCGTTGGTGGCGCCGATTGAATTTACTTTGAAGCTGGCCGATTACGCAGCGCTGGGTGGCTATGTCGAAAATGTGCGTCCGCTGAGTTCGATCACGCGGGACCAGTTTGTGCACAACGAGGAAGGCCCGCGCCGCCTCACGGCGCGATCGGATAATCCGTGGCCGCTGGCTTCTCAACAAAACGCTCCCAAGAGAGGCAAGAAGCAATGAATCATCGCGCGCAGATTCGATGGCTCCCCGACGGATACCGCCTGCACCTTCAGGACGGGCCGATCGATCTGATCGTGGAAGCGTTTGGCGCTGCCGGTGAAGTGAAAGCGGCTTACCGCGCGGCATGCGAGCGATTCGCAACCGTCCTCGATGAGTTGTGCGCCGAGTTGCCGTTATTGCGAACGGCTCTGCCGGGCGTCTTGCAAAACGCGAGAAGCAAAGAGGATTCTTATCCGCGGGGCGCAGTTGCCCGGCGCATGACTTCGGCCACGCTGCCCTATGCGGCGCAGCATTTCATTACACCCATGGCCGCAGTGGCCGGAGCGGTAGCGGACGAGATTCTCGCCACGATGGTCGCGGCCGCCCCGCTCGCTCGCGCGTACGTGAACGACGGCGGCGATATCGCTCTGCATTTCGCCCCGGGTGAGAAATTCGTGGTTGGGATGGTGGAGCACGGGATCATGGAGCGCCCCGATCGTCCTTCGCTCTTCGGTACTGCTGTGCTGGATTGGTCGCAGCCGGTGCGCGGCATCGCAACCAGTGGCTGGCACGGGCGCAGTTTTTCTTTAGGGATCGCGGATGCGGTCACCGTACTTGCACACCGCGCCGCCACGGCCGACGCCTCCGCGACCATCATCGCCAATGCAGTAGACTTGCCGGGGCATCCGCGAGTCCTTCGCGTCCCCGCCTGTGAACTGGCGCCCGACAGCGACCTTGGAGAGATTCCCGTGACCCAGGCGGTGGGAGAATTGACGGCCAGCGAAATTAACGAAGCACTGACGCGGGGCGCAATCCTTGCGGACTTCCTGCGGCAACTAGGATTGATCCACGCAGCCGCATTGTGCTTGGCGGGTGAGACGCGGTTGGTTGGCGGCGTCGCCGAATTCCCAAGGGTTGCAGTGCCGATTCGCGAAGGGAGTATGCTTTCATGCCTGAGGTCGTAATCCGAAAGAAGGTGACCTGCGTCGAAGAGATCTTCCATGAAGGCGGCCCCATTGCCTCGCACCCGCTGCGACGGGCGGCGGCGATCGCGGTCATTCGCAATCCGTATGCAGGTTCCTATGTAGAAAACATCGAGAGTTTCATGGACGACCTGAAGCCGCTCGGCCTGGAAATGGCCCGCACTCTGGTGGCTGCTCTGGGCGGAGACGCGAAGTTTGTAGAAGGCTATGGAAAGGGGGCGATCATAGGCGCAGCCGGAGAACTCGAGCATGGTGCGCTGTGGCACGTGCCCGGCGGTTATGCCATGCGCGAAGTCCTAGGCGGAGCGAAAGCGATTGTTGCGTCCACGAAGAAAGTTGGCGGCCCCGGCACCCGCCTCGACGTGCCCATCACGCACATCAACGCTTCCTACGTGCGCAGCCACTTCGATGCCATGGAAGTCGGCGTGAACGACGCTCCGCGTGCCGACGAAATCCTGCTCGCCCTGGTAATGACCACAGGACCGCGCGTCCACGCTCGCGTCGGCGGACTCAAAGCCTCTGAGATCAAAGGGGAAGACGGACTGCGATGAACGTAACCGCACCGACGAAAGCAAAAATTAGAAAGATCGCGACCTTCGTCGAGGAAACTCACCGTGAAATGGATCGCGCGATCTCTCCGCCAAGCCGCCGCGCGGCTGCCGTCGCCGTGATCGAGAACCCATGCGCGGGAAAGTACGTGGAAGATCTGTCTGAATTAATGGCGATCGGCGAAGAACTGGGCGAACTGCTGACGCAGCGAGCCGTCGCAGCGCTCGGAATTCCCGGAGCCTCGTGCGAAAGCTACGGCAAGGCGGCTGCTGTCGGCGAGAACGGCGAGATCGAACACGCGGCGGCAATCCTGCATCCCAAGCTGGGTACTCCGGTCCGCCGCGTGCTCGGAAAGGGCGCGGCGCTGATTCCTTCATCGAAAAAGCGCGGGGGCATGGGCGTAGTGCTCGACATTCCCCTGGGCCACAAAGATGCTGCATTTGTCCGCAGCCATTTCGACGGCATGGAAGTTCGCCTCAACGACGCACCTCGCGCCAACGAAATCATGGTGGCGATCGCGGTGACGGATAGCGGCAGGCCCTTGCCCCGCGTCGGTGGCCTCACAAAGCATCAGATCAAAGGCGAAGACGGGCTGCGCTAGTAGGCCGGCGCCAGATGTCGCGATCAGTTCGCAGTCGGCGCACGCATCAGAAGAGAAATATCATCCACTTTATAGAGCACTTTGCCGGGCGAATCAGGTACCGGCTTGATTTTGCCCGCCCGCACGGCATCGAACGCGGCCACCAGTCGCGGAAGCACCGTTGGTGAAGCGACCGGAATGTTGTGAGCGCCGATCACCACTTTTACTTGGGGTGCGAGCGCGGCCAGCCGGCGGATGGACGCGGCATAAGCGTCGAGATCGGTTTCTGGGCGAAAGAGCCAGATCGGTGCGGGATAGTAAGTGTCGCCGGTAAAGAGCAACCCGTTCGCGCGATCAACCAAAGAAATGGCGTCGGGCGTATGGCCAGGTGTCGCGATCACTTCCAGAGTGCGCCCGCCCAGATCAAAGCGGTCGCCGTCGTGAGTGTAGGCCGTGATCTTCCAGGGCCGCGTTGCGTAAGCCTTCGAGTCAAATCCCTTCGGAAGTGCGCCGCAAACTTGGTCGGGCGTGATTTCCGCCTGCGCGTCCACGCGAGAACCGCGCGCATTCTTCCGCGTGAAGTCCGTATCCATTCCGTAGATCGTGGAGAATTCCCAATTGCCGCCGACGTGATCGTCGTGAGTATGGGAATTCAACACAACGATCGGCAGCCTCGTCAGCTATTCCGTAACTTTCTTGATGTCGCTGATTCCCATGCCCGTGTCGAAGAGCAAAGCCCGCTTCTCGCCGACGATTAAATAGCCGATGGTTTCTTCCGCTTGATGCGGCTCGTAGATCGCGAAAACATCGGGCACGATTTTGTAGACTTCGAACCATGCATCACTGACGGGAACGCGTTCGAGAGTTTTATATTCCGGGCGCGGCAGCGCGCGGCACCAGTCCGGAATGGGAGTTTGCGCGAAGAGGGAAGCTGAAATCAGGAAGAGAGAGCATTTGACGAGCATCTTCAGGAGAGCGCCATTTCTGTGCACGGGAATACCTCGTCAGTTGATGCCCAGTCTGCATTTACTAACTGCATATCGCAAACGATGGAATCGTGCCGCCACTCGAACCGAAATGCACATCCGTACCCGAGGCGTCGGCGCCGGGCTTGGATCGCCGAGGCGGCCGTTGCCACATGAGCGTCTTATGCCCTTACAACCTCCGGCACACGCGTCGCGGGCGGCGTGTTGCGGCTACGCTGGACGCTGACCGTGCCATCGGTAATCACCATGCCGACACCAGGTAAGTCGCCCTTCTGAATGCTGTCGAGCAGGTTCGCGCCCGAGGAGTGCTGCGCCGTATCCAGCAAAACAAAGCTTGCCTCGCGCCCGGCAGCGATCAATCCGCAATTAAGATTCCGCGTCTTCGCCGTGTTGCCTGTAGCCAGGCACACTGCCACTTCCGCTGGAATTTCTCCCAGCGACGACAGCATCGCAATCATGCGCAGAATTCCGAGCGGTTGCACGCCCGAGCCTGCCGGAGAATCCGTGCCCAGAATCACGCGGCGGAGTTGTTGGAGTTCCCGAGCCGTGCGCAACGCCAGCAACCCGGCGCGTTCGTTACCGTTGTGTACGATCTCGAGAGCGCGGGGTGAGCGTTCGCACAGGGCAACAATTTGATCGTCGGGCAGCGCGGTGTGCCCGCCGTTGACGTGTCCGATGACGTCGGCGTCGGTTTCTAGCACCATATCTTTATCAATCAAGCTCGACCCTGGGATCGATGGGCCGCCCGTGTGAATCGTGCTCTGGATGCCGTATTTTCGCGCCCACTCCACCATGCGCCGTCCGGTGATGCCATCTTTCACGCTGCCCAGTCCAACTTCGCCAAGAAGTTTTACTCCGGCGGCGGCGAGTTCCTTGAAATCGTCTTCGACCATGCCTTGTTCGAGAACGGGCGCTCCTGCATAGACTTTCGCTCCACCCGGCCGGAAGGAATGAAACGCGCGCTGAGCAAAGATGGCCATGGCCTTCAGACCAACAATATCTTTGGGACGCCCCGGAGTGTGTACTTCTCCCGCGGAGATCATCGTGGTGACGCCGCCGTGCAAGCAACTGTCAATCCACCCCAGCTGATTTTGCCGCGGTGTCCAATCGCCGCAGACCGGGTGTACGTGGCTATCGATCAGTCCGGGGGCAAGCGCCGTGCCTCTAGCGTCGACCGTGAGCGAAGCGCCGGCAGTATCGATGTCTTTTTGCTTACCGACCGCCTGGATCACACCGTCGACGGCCACGACGGTGTTCGCATCAAGAATGGGGTGGTCGAGGTCTCCGCTCAGCAGCAGACCGATATTTCGGATCACCAGCTTGGCGTGGATCGTGGATTTTTCATGAGCGTCGTGACTCATGGCAGCCTTTCGCTCGCCCTTTCTGTGAACCGCCAATCATACGCGACGGCGTTTCCCTCTGAGGCCAGGTTTGTCAGTCCCAGAGCAACGGTGTTACGCTCGGCGGAAGGTTCAAGGAGTGCCATGGTTTCGGAGAAAGTCGTCTTTTGGGAAGTAGACACGCAGGCCGATTTTATGCTGCCTGGGGGTAAGCTCTACGTGCCGGGAGCAGAAAAACTTTTGCCCAACATCCGCCGGCTTACCGATGCCGCACGGCAGGGCCGCGTCTTCCTCGTTTCCCACGGCTGCTTTCACACGGCCAACGACCCTGAATTCAAAATCTTCCCGCCGCATTGCGTCAAGGGAACGGCTGGATCGGAATTTGTACCGGAGGCGCTGACCGATAAAATCGTCCGCGTACCGAACGATGATCAGTCGAGCCTGCCCCGCGATCTTTCCGCGTACCATCAGGTCCTGCTGGAGAAGCAGACACTCGACATTTTCGAAAGCCGGCACGCCGATGCACTGGTCCACCGTTTAGGAAACCGCCCGGAATTTATCGTCTTCGGCGTGGTCACGGAATACTGTGTGGGTTTCGCTGCCAAAGGTCTGCTTCAGCGAGGGCGGCGGGTCGCGGTGGTTCGCGATGCTATCGAAACTCTGAAGACGGAAGACGGAGCTAAAGCGATCGCCGAGCTGCAGCGGCTGGGAGCCAGGCTGATCAGTACCGACGAGGCGATCAAAGCGCTGTCAGCCGCCGAATCCAGCCTATCCGAAGCTCGCTAAGGGCGCGGGCCGCATCTTCTCGCTGAGCGCGATCGCGAGAGCGGCAGCCCGGTCATTCATGGCTGCCGCCCGAGACTCGTCCCGCAGGATACTCCGCTGTCTAGTGATGGTCGTGGTCGCCGTGGTTGTGCCGCCAGGTCCAGTATTCCTTCTGTTCCTCGGGGCGCAGCCTGCGAAAGTCACGCCCGGCATCGCGGTGGGTTTCAGCAGCCCAACGATGGTAGTAGACATTCTCGTCGCGGTCCCACGCGTGGTAATCCGTGTAGTCGGGATCGTACACGCGGTAGTAGTGATGTTCCGCGCATCCGATACTTGCCATGGCTGAAGCCAGCGCTGCCGCTAACAGCAGCGAGCCAAAACCAAAGTTACTGTTCATGCTCTCTCCTCCGACGAAGTACAACGAAGTGGCGTCTCGGATATTACAACCCCAGGCGCCCTCGAATGTTGCTTGAAAAGGAAACAGAAGGCGTGCCTTCGGGTCCTGCGTTTCCTTCCGAAGCTGGTTTCGATTTATTGCGATTACTTTTCAACAAGGTCGCATTTGTAATAGACTGTCGTGTCTTTGTTGGCATCAGGAGACTCTCCGTTGGAAAACCCTTTACGGGCGCTATTGGAACTGTCGGAGGCAGAGCGAGTCGAGCGTGGACTCCAGCACACTCCGCGGGAAATCGCGCAACAACCGGAAACCTGGAAGACCACGTATCGACGCTGCCTGGACCAGAGGCGCGAACTGCAGGGAGCACTGGATCGCGCGGGCATCGGCGCGCGCACCGGTCCTTCCCGCACCGTGTTTCTGGTGGGCGCGGGCACTTCGGACTATGTAGGGCGTGCGCTGGCTCCCCTGCTGCGGAAACGCTGGAACTGCGATGTGTGGCCGGTTCCCAGCACCACGCTGCTCACCGACTTCGACCAGTATCACCGGCCCGGAAGCGAGCACTTCTGGATTTCGTCCTCCCGCTCCGGCGACAGTCCCGAGGGCGTGGCGGTGCTCGAGCGCGCACTCGAACAGCGGCCGGAAATCCGGCACCTAGTGATCACCTGCAATGCTCGTGGCCAGATGGCGCAGTTGTGTGCGCGCAATCCCGAGCGCGCGTTCGCGCTGGTTCTGGATGAAGCGGTGAACGATCGCGGCCTCGCCATGACCAGTTCGTTCACCAACATGACGTTCGCTGGGCAATGCCTTGCGAATCTTGAGGATCTGTCAGCCTTCGGCGAGCTCCTAGGACAAATAGTGGATGCAGGTGCGCAGTTTCTTCCCCTCGCAGCCGAGACGGCTGCCTCGATCACCATGCTGGGATGTCCGCGGGCCTGCTTTATCGGGTCCGGGGCCCTGAGTGCCGTGGCCGATGAGTCGGCGCTCAAAGTTGTGGAGCTGACTGCGGGCAAAGTCGCAACCGTTGCCGAGTCTGCGCTCGGGTTGCGCCACGGGCCCATGTCGAGTTTGGATGGGCATGCGCTTCTGGTGGCGTTCGTCTCCAGCGCCCCCCGCCGCCGTAACTACGAGCGCGACTTACTGGATGAGATTTGCCGCAAGCGCCTGGGACGGGCGCGCGTGGTTGTGACCGCTGGCCCAACGGATTCTGTGGCTGCGCTGGCCGACTATACCCTCCAGCTGAATTGCCCACCGGATTTTCCCGATGAATACCGCCCTGTGCTCGACGTGATGCTGGGGCAGTTGCTGGGTCTGTTTGCTTCGCTGCGATGTGGTTTGAAGCCCGACCAACCCAGTCCGAATGGCGCCATTACCCGGGTAGTCTCTCCCATCCAGACTTATTCGTGAATGCCTGATCTCGCGCCACTCCTTAGAGTTCTCGCTCACACCGTCGCCAATGCGAGTGCGCTGGGTTCGTAGGGACAGAACGGATCCGTTCCCAGGGCATCGCCGGTATGAGCAAACGCCCGGGCGCGCGATCCGCCGCAGATGTGGCTGTACTCGCACATGCCGCACTTTCCGTGGAACTGGTCCGGCGAATGCAGACCGCGAAAGATTTCTGAATCGCGATAAACGTCCACCAGCGAGCTGTTGCGCACATTCCCGCAACGTAAGGGCAGGAATCCCGAGGGATAGATGTCTCCCAGGTTGGAGACGAAGACAATTCCGTGCCCGTCCCGGATTTGGAAACCCTTGTAGACCGAAGTGGCCTTCATCTGAGGAGAAGCCATTCCCGAGGCCCGCATTTGGTCAATGGCGATGCGGCGATACGACGGCGCTTCGGTAGTCTTGATCGCGAAAGGCGCGTGCGGAACGAGATCAAACACCCACTTCATGATGTTTTCGCCTTCGGCGGGCGAAACTTCGTTCAGGGCCCTGCCGCGTCCCACTGAAATTAAGAAGAACAAGCTCCAACGCATCACCGGAAAGCTGGTGCGCAACAATTCATAAATCGCCGGCAGATCGTCGGCGGTTTCTTCGGCTACCAACGTGTTGACCTGAATCGGAAGGCCGAGCCGCCCGGCTTGGCGAGCCGCTTCCATCGTGCGCTCAAAAGTTCCCGGGACGGCCCGGATCGTGTCGTGCCGCTCGGCGCAGGATCCATCCAGGCTCAGGCCCAGGCTCTGAATCCCGTGTTCCTTCAAGCGCATGATCGCTTCATTCGTCAGTTCAGGGGTCGCGCTGGGTGTGATGGAAACCTCTAAGCCCAGGCTGTTGGCAAAATCGATGAGCGGGAAAATATCCTTGCGGCTGAGCGGGTCGCCACCCGTCAGGATCAGGTGCGGCAACGGTGCGCCGAAGTCCACCAACTGCCTCAGGAATTTCTTACTTTCAGCAGTGTTCAGCTCCAACGGATTCGCCGTCGGCATGGCCTCTGCGCGGCAGTGTTTGCACGCCAGTCCGCAGGCCTGCGTCATCTCCCAGTAAACCAGCAGAGGATTGCGGGAAAAATCGTGAACTACGCGATTCATATGAGGTGCTGCACCGGCGACGACCATGGCCTTCCCCTTTCGGCGTAAACCTTGAAAAACCCACAGCTTGAAAGATCCCCACAACCAAGATTCAGGTTACTTTCCAGGGTCGAAAATCGCTGTGATCAGAATCACAATTGGGAGTGACCCATGTCTCCAAAAGTGACCTCTTGCGGCCCGGCAAAGCATTCCCCCGGGCAAATAAATGCCCGGGTCTGGGGGTGCGCACCGAGACCCGGGCGTGCCGTTCCTCTAGATGGGCGAACCGGGAAGGGAATCCGGCGAATCGGGCCGTGCTCGGCCAGATCCTGCCAGTGAGCGGATTACTCACCCTCCCGCGGACCTCGGCTCCCGGGTGGCCACCGACGGCAGCCGAAGGTCGCAGCCAGGTTCGCAAACCATACTGACAAACAAGGAACAGCAATCTTTGTTTGGCTGCTCCGCTTACTACTTCTTCTGCGTATCGCGGACGTAGGCAATGACCATCCTGATCTGGTCTGGAGTCAAACCCTTGGTTGCGAACGCGTGCGATGCTTTTTTGTCTTTGCCGCCATTGGCCACGATCTCAGTCAGATCGGCGTCGGAGGCCTTCTTGGCCTCGTCAGAGATCAGGCTGGGAATCTTGGCTGCCGGTTTTCCTGCAAGGTCCGCGCCGTGGCAGGCCGCGCACTTTGCTTTATAAATGCCCGCCCCATCGTCTCCGGCCCAGGACAGGTTGGGTACAACAATGAATAACGCTACCGCGATCATCACGATCAGGACTAAGAGCTTTGTGATCTTCATGAATTGCATTTCCTTTCCACGCACCGTCGAGAATTTGCAACCGTGGATATGAATGCTCCTACGTTACGCAGTTTCTACCCTGCTGAAAAGACGCGCCGTGATTTCCATCACCTCACCCGGTGATCAGAGTCGGCGACCTTCGCCGCTTCGTCGCACGAACGTTCTGCGAGTGCCCTATGGGCGGAAAGCTCGAGAGGCACGCGTTAAAAGACACGGAATCCAGCGTCATATGCCGCAATTCTCTCCGCTGAGCTTCGCATCAGCTCAACGCAGATCGGCCAACTCAATGAAAACGGGACACTTATGGGGGCGAGGAGTCATGTAGGTTTGGCAGGGCGCTTGCCCTTTACAGAAGTGGAGCTCGCTCTTTGGGGGAGGGACGTTGGTGGAATCCACACTCCTGGTCATCGGCCTGAATCACCGCACGGCGCCGAGCGCCATGCGAGAGCT
>VFSW01009877.1_pt1 | contig 13597 bp, 12 predicted proteins | sample 5358111 | NCBI WGS metagenome assembly VFSW01 (sample SAMN11554181, study PRJNA540505) | mine drainage metagenome | isolation source: sediment from site ElyBrook_90M | place: USA: Ely Copper Mine, Vershire, VT | collected 2017 | reverse complement strand
CCGTTCCGGCATGGGCGGGAGGCTTCTGCGCCGCGCGCGCCGGCATAGCGGCGAGTGCGGCGGCTGCACCGCCCAGCGCACCGGGGCCGTAGAGCGCGTCTCCGGGGCGGCCTCCGCTGCGGCGCAGCGCGCGACCGGCGGGGGCGGAGCCGAGGAGCACGATGTCGGCCAGCACCAGTCCGCAGGACGACTCGGCGGTGTCGCCGCCCGCGAGCGGGACGCCGCGGCGGTCGGCCAGAGCCCGCAGGCCGGCGAAGAAGCGCTCAACCCAGGCGCGTCCGGCGCGGCTGGCGAGCATATCGCCGGGCAGCGCGAGCGAGAGGAAGGTCGCCAGCGGACGCGCACCCATGGCGGCCAGGTCGCTGAGGCCGCGCGCCAGCGTCCGGTGGCCGACGGACTCGGGCGGGTGCCAGTCGCGGCGGAAGTGGCGTCCTTCGAGCGTGAAGTCGGTGGTGACCAGAATCTCGTGGCCTCTGGGCGGGCGCAGGATGGCGCAGTCGTCGCCGATGCCGAGGGCGACGCTGCGCCTGCGGCTGGCGCGCCCGGATGCATTCTCTTCCGCGCGACCGTCCGCTGCCCATCCCGCCCGGATGCGTTCGATCAGCGCCAGTTCGCCTAGACCGTTCTTCATGGTGAGCCAAGCATAAACCAGCCGCGGATAGCCTGTGTGGGGTGCGGGAACCAAGGTGAATCTGAGCGAATATAGGACGAAACAAGGCCCAGACCCATCTCTTACCGATAATAAAGATCGAGTGCGTACAACGAATCGTCGATTTTCAGCACAAGCGGGTTGCGTTCGCCCCCGACGGCGGTTAAAATCGAAAGTAACGTACAAGCGGTTGATGAATACCGGTAATGTGATCGCAGACAGCGATTGGTAAACCTGATTTGGGTCGGGGCGCAGGATCTCATTGCGCAGCACTCCGCCACTGCACACGGTTTGGGGATCACTCTGAAAAGTTCAAGCCTGAAAAAACGCCATTACGTCGTCCTTGTCAGCCGCGATGAGAGTGGTGGGCTGCGCAAGGTCCCCGTACCTCTGCAATACGCCTATATCTTTGTGGCGGCAGCGGTGATTGGGGCGTTTACGGTTGCCGGGCTGGCCGGGTCCTACTCCCGCATGTTGATCAAGACGGCGCGCTTCAACCAGTTGCGCGACGACCACGCGATGCTGCAGAAGGACTATGCGCACCTGGAGAAGCAGGAGCACGAGAAGGACGTGCAGGTGGCGTCGCTGGGTTCGCTGGCGAGCGAAGTCTCGGCGCTGTACGGCCTGACCGCGAGCCGGCTGGCCGTGCCCATGGGCCACATGCGGCTGATGCCAGCGGCCAGGTCGCGCAGGGCCGGGGTTGCGCAGGGCGCTCTGATCGCGGATCCGCCTTCCGGCTTCACCGACGATAGCTACTACAAGTCGCTCAACACGTTCTATAGCCTGCGCGACTCGGCTGCGAGCGGCGCAGCGCGGCAGGCCATCGACGGCGTATCGGCGCTGGGTTCGCTGTCTGTTGTGGACGGGACGGACGTCGCCATCGACGCGCCATCGCTGTGGCCTGTGATCGGGCCGATCACCAGCAGCTTCGGCCAGCGGGAAGACCCCGTCACGCGCAATGGCGAGGGCGAGTTCCACACCGGGATCGACATCTCCGCGCCCCGAGGGACGCCGATCCGCGCCGCCGCCGACGGCATTGTGAAGTCTGCCGCGATGGAGAACGGCTACGGGCGCGAGGTGGTTCTGGACAACGGCCACGGAATCGAGACCTGCTACGCGCATATGTCCGGGTTTGCCGTGATGGCAGGCCAGACCGTGGTCCGCGGACAGGTGATCGGGTACGTCGGGGTGAGCGGACGGACCACCGGCGCAAACCTGCACTACGAGGTGCGCATCCACAACACGCCTGTGAATCCCCACAAATACCTGCGCAGCACGATGGCTGGACTGAGCGGCGAAGGCGCCGGCTCGTAGGGCCAGGCTTGCGCGGCGATTGGAAGCGTTTGTGCGCCTGCGCATGGCGCATTCGCTGCAACTCGGCCATCCCCGGCCAGTTCTTTCCCGCACCTCCCGGCTAGCACATCCGGCCAGTATTGATCCTCCAGCCGCGCCGGTGTGGGGTGCGGCGACGAATGGGGCGAGGCCGGTTGCGCTCTCCGGCGTCACCAGCTTTTTGGGCAACTACAGGGGCAGGTTGTCTATGTAGGACATGCAAAGGAGTGGCGAGGGTGCGGTGTTTTATGCGCTGCCGCGGAACTGTGGCTTTGTCCTACTCTCCGCCGGGGTTGAGAACTGGTTTGGTGGCGAGGAAGACGCGGGCGGTGGTGCCGTGGTCGGGGCCATCTGTGCGACTGTCGAGATTGATGGAACCGGCGTGTTTACGGATGATCCCCTGCGAGACCCAGAGGCCGAGGCCAGTGCCGCGTTCCCCCTTGGTGGTGAAAAATGGCTGGAAGAGGTGCTCGCGCGTCCCGGTTTGGATTCCCGGGCCGTTGTCGATGATTTCGACGACAGCTCCGGCTTCGCGCGGCTGCCCGGTGGAGGCGGTGCCGGCCAGTTGAGGGAGAATGCGGACGGCGACGGTGCCGCCCTCTCCAGCGGCCTCGGCGGCGTTGGTGATCAGGTTGGTAAAGACCTGGCGCAGCTCGGCCGGGAAGCCCTCGACGGCGATCTCCGGCGGCAGATCGGCGGAGACGGTGACGCCGAGGATCTGGAAGCGGCGCTGCATCAGGAGGAGCAGCTCATCGAGCGTCTCTTTGAGGTTGACCCGGACGGGGGCCTTGGATTCGCGGTACAGGCTGAGCATGGCGCGGCTGATCTGGGTGACGCGCGCAAGTTCCGTCTGGGCCATCTGAAGGAACTGCTTGGACTCTTCCTCCTTCGGCTCATTGCGCAGGAGATATAGAAGGTTTGCCACGGAGTCGAGCGGGTTGTGGATCTCGTGCGCGATGGTGGCGGCCAGTCGTCCGGCGACGGCCAGCTTCTCGTTGGCCAGCAGCGCTGCGCGCGTCTTCAGCTCTAGGGTGATGTCGCGGAAGACCATGACGATGCCGGTGATCTGCCCGGCGGCGTTGCGGATGGGGGCTGCGCTGTCGTCAACCGAGAGTTCGGAGCCGTCCTTGCGGATGAGGGTTGTGTGATTGTCGATGGCCACGATGCTCTGCAGGCGTTGCACCTTGACAACGGGATTTTCGACGGGCTGGCGGGTGATCTCGTCAACGATATGGAAGACCTCGTCGAGGGGGAGGCTATGGGCCTGGAACTCGGACCAGCCCGTCAGCTCCTGGGCGACGAGGTTCATCATCTGGACGCGGCCTTCGGCGTCGCATGCGATGACGCCATCGCCGATGGAGGCCAGCGTGGTGCGCAGGTTCTGCTCGGATTCAAAGAGTTCTTCGGTGCGGCGGCGCTGCAGGTCGAGTGAGTGGCGGAAGGCGGCGTAGGCGGACTCCAGCCGGTCGCGGGTAAAGAGTCCGATGATGAGGCCGATGGCCAGCGCGAGGCCGATGAGGAGAAAGCGCAGATCGCGGGTCTGCTGGCGCCATTGCGCGATGCGGTTCTTGCGGCTCTGCTCGGCCGCCGACATGATCGCATTGAGGCTGTTCAGCATGGCGTCCATCCGGGCCCGTCCGGTCAGGTTCAGATCGTCGTCGTTGGTGTGTCCGCCCGCGGCGATGGTGGCGATCAGCGGCTCGGCGAAGGTCTGGTGCCAGAGCTGGTGCTCTTCAATGAAGACATTGAGACTTTGTGCCTGGCTGGGCCTGACCATGGCATGCAGTCTGACGATGGCCTGTTGCATGGGGGCCTCGGCGTCGTGGTAGGGCTGGAGGAAGCGCGGGTCGGAGGTGGTCTGATAGCCGCGCAGTCCGGTCTCTTCGTCGACGACGAGTTTTTCGATCAGGGTTGCAAGGGCGATTCTCTGGTCGGACTCTTCGATGAGGCCGACCGTGGCATTGGCCCCGCTGATCTGCCAGACGAGGATGCCGGCGAGCAGGAGGCAGGCGACGATGGGCAGGAGCAGGACCTGCCGCAGGGTTCGTTTGAATCGAGTGAACTCCAAAGCCTTTTCGTCCTTTTCCCAGCCACTCCGATGCATCGCACGTCCCGGTTAGCGGGTGAGATGCGGCGCAGGCGAAAGCAGGTTGCCTAGATTGTCGAGAAGGGCGGGCGCTCCCTCGCCCTTGGTCATGTATACGTCGGCGAGCAAGGTGACCTCTTCGGGGAGATCGACGTAGGCGGAGAGCAGGAGGATGGGGACTTTGGGCTTGGTCTGGCGCATCTTCCGTGCCACGTCGCCGCCATGCATTCCCGGCATGGAGTAGTCGAGAACGACGGCATCGACGGGGTGGGTGGCGAAGAGTTCCAGGCCGGTGCATCCGTCATCGGCGGTGAGGACCTGATAGCCGGCGCGCTCCAGGAGAATCTGCCGGACGCGCAGTCCGACGGCCTCATCGTCCACGCATAACACCAGGCGCGCTGCATTCTCCATGGTCTGAAACTCCCCGGGATACTGACAGTCCCGTCGCCAGTATACCTCTGGAGACTGGGTGGGATGGAGCGTGGGGTATGGCGTGGGGTAGATGGATGGATGGGTTGCGGGCTGCCCGGTGGGTGGTAGAGTGAGGCCAATGATTCACTGAATCTTTGCAAAAGAATGCACGGGAGTGGTCTATGCTGGGTTGGGCCGCGCCTTGTGGTTGGGCGGTGGACTGGAGGATGTCATGGGACGAAGAGCGGGCAAAGACAAAATCCTGGGCTTCTTCGATCCGCTCAGAGTCGGACGGCTTTCATGGCAATGCACCCAGGCCGCGATGGCGGCCTAAACCCGGTGCCTACAAGGCAGATACTTTGAAGCGGTACGAGCGAGGGACTGCACATTGAGTCAGACCGTATTTGTGCTGGAAGACGAGGCGGACATCCTGCGGCTGGTGCAGTTCCATCTGGAGGCTGCGGGGTTCACGGTGCGCCCGTATGCCGCAATCGGCCAGATTGTGGCGGACGCGGAACGGGAGCCGCCGGCGGTCTTTCTGCTGGACATCATGGTTCCCGGCGGGGACGGGCTGGATCTGTGCCGCAGGCTGCGCAAGAACCCGGCCCTGAGTACGGTCCCGATTGTCTTTCTGACGGCGCGCGCCGCGGAGAACGACCGCGTGATGGGGCTGGAGCTGGGTGCGGACGACTATATTACCAAGCCGTTTGGGACGCGCGAGCTGGTGGCTCGGGTCAAGGCAGTGCTGCGGCGCTTCGAGCGGCCCACCGCCCCTTCCATGGTGAAGTTCGGTGCGGTGGAGATCGACGCCCACGCGATGCAGTTGCGCGTCAACGGCGAGCTGGTGACCACGACGGCGACGGAGTTCCGCCTGCTGGACTACCTGGCTCGGCATCCGGGGCGGGTCTTCAGCCGCGACCAGTTGCTCGACGCTGTGTGGGGCGACGCGCGCTTTGTCACCCCGCGCTCGGTGGACGTGTATGTGCGCCGGATTCGGGAGAAGATCGAGGAGGATGCCGAGGAACCGCGCTATCTTAAAACAATGCGCGGAGCCGGCTACCGGTTCGAGATCCCCAAGACCGCGCAGGCGTAAGCGCGGGAGCGCGGCGGCATGAGACGAAGTCTTTTCGCGATGATCTTCCTGCGGACGATGCTGGCGCTTGCAGGGCCTGCCGTCGTGGTGGCAGTGCTGGCAGGGCACCGGGTCGGCTATGGTGTGGCGATTGCCGTGCTGGCAGTGGGCACCGCGATTGTGGCGGCGATTGCCTTTGGCGTGTCGCGGCTTGTGCGCCAGACGGTGCAGCCGCTGGAGAGGATGGCGGAGCAGGTCCTGGATCGGCCTTCGGGGATTGGCGATCTGGAACTGCCTCGGTACAGCGAGTTCGATGGGCTGGCGTGGACGATCTCGGGAGCTTCTGGGAGGGTGCAGGGAGCGCTGGCGCGGGCTTCGGAGAGCCGTCGCGAGCTGGAGGCGCTGCTGGACTCGATGCAGGACGCGGTGGTTGCGGTGGATGCAGCGGGGCGGATCCAGTGGACCAATCAGCCGATGCAGCGGCTGATGCCGGGCAGCGCCGTGTCCAGCGTGGTGCGCGTGGGTCATGCGCTGGTGCAGACGGTGCGCGACCCGGAGGTGCTGGCGTGCGTGAAGGCCGCGCTGGAAGAGCGGGCGGTCTGCGAGCGGAGAACGACCTCGCTGGTGCCGGGACGGATCTTCGAGGTCAACGCATCGCCCATGCCGGCGGGCGGCGCCGTGGCCGTGCTGCACGACATTACGCGCATCGAAGAGGTGGAGCGGACGCAGCGCGACTTTGTGGCCAACGTCTCGCACGAGCTGCGTACGCCGTTGACCTCGATCGGCGGGTATGTAGAGACGCTGCTGGATCACGAAGAGTCCCTGAGTCCGATGGGGCGGGAGTTCCTGGCGACGATCCTGAAGAATGCGACGCGCATGAGCCGGTTGACCGAGGACCTGCTGACCCTGGCGCGGGTGGAGTCGCGTGAGGCCGCACTGCACCCAAGGCCGGTGCGCGCCGATGTGCTGGTGCGCGATGCGGTCGCGGCGATGCGCGGCCTGGTGCAGGACGCCGAGGCCGTGCTGGAGATCGGCGAAACGTCCGAGGCCGAGGTCCTCGCGGACGCGGACGCGATGGTGCAGGTGCTGGGCAACCTGATCGAGAACGGGATCAAGTACGGACAGGCCAAGGGTGAGGCTCGGTGCCGCGTGGTGGTGAGCGCGCGGGAGGTCAGCCCGCCGGAGGCCGAAGGGCCCGGTACGGACAGCGCGCAGGGCGCGGGATTCGTCGAGTTCACGGTGCGCGACTTCGGGCCGGGGATCGCCTCCGAGCACCTGACGCGCATCTTCGAGCGCTTCTACCGCGTGGACAAGGCGCGTTCGCGGCAGTCCGGCGGCACCGGGCTGGGACTTGCCATCGCGCGGCATATGGTGGAGATGCAGGGCGGAAGCATCCAGGCAGAGAGCGAACTGGGCGCGGGCAGCGCCTTTCTGGTGCGGCTGCCGCGAGCGCGGACTGTCTCGGAATGAGACAGTCGAGGGAGGCCGGACGGAGCGCGCGCCGCGCAATCGACCAACCGCTCCAAAAGGGTTTATTTCGCATTTCACTGCGATGTAACCTCCCCGTAACAATCGCGCGGCACACTGGTTGAGTACACACAAGAGGATGCGTCTGGGCCTGCGGCTTCGCTTGCGACGGCTGGGCGCTCCAAACTTCCAGGGGGAACCAGTGAGACTGAACATTGTTGCGGCAGGTTTGTTGGCGATGGTCGCGGTCGGCGCAAGCGCGCAGAATGTTACGGCGGCGGGGGCCACATTCCCCTATCCGATCTACAACAAGTGGTTCACGGAGTACAACCAGGCGCATCCGAACGTAAAGATCAACTACCAGTCGATCGGCTCCGGCGGCGGCATCAAGCAGGTCTCCGAGGGTACCGTGGATTTCGGCGCAAGCGATGGCCCGATGACCGACCAGCAGCTTGCCGAGGCCAAGGTGAAGGTGATGCACATCCCGACGGTGCTGGGCGCGGACGTTCCGGTATACAACATCCCCGGCGTGAGCAAGGACCTGAACTTTACCGGCGACGAGATCGCGGACATCTACCTGGGCAAGATCACGAAGTGGAACGACGCGCGGCTGGTGAAGGACAACCCCGGCGCGAACCTGCCGGACAAGCAGATCCTGCCGGTGTATCGCTCGGACGGCAGCGGAACAACCTATATCTTTACCGACTATCTGTCGAAGGTCAGCCCGGAGTGGGCGAGCAAGGTTGGCAAGGGAACGTCGGTGAAGTGGCCAGCGGGGATCGGCGCGAAGGGCAATGAGGGCGTGGCGGGAATGGTACGGCAGGCGCCGTACTCGTTCGGCTATGTGGAGTTGATCTACGCGCTGCAGAACAAGATGGCGTACGGCACGGTGCAGAATGCCGCGGGCAAGTTTCTGCTGGGGTCTCCAGCGGGAGTGACTGCGGCTGCGGCTGCTGCGGCCAAGACCATGCCTGCGGACTATCGCGTGTCGATCACGAATGCGTCTGGGGCGACCTCGTACCCGATATCGAGCTTCACCTGGTTGCTGATCCCGACACACTTCAACGACCCTGCGAAGGCTGCGGCGGTGAAGGGCTTTCTGACCTGGATGCTGGACCATGGCGAGAGCGAGGCAACCAGCATGGGCTATGCGCCGCTGCCCGCCCAGGTGCAGACGATGGTGCGGCATACAATTGCAACGATCAAGTAAACTGTGAGTGCCGCGCGGACGCTTAGGATTTGCGGTCGCGCGACGCTGTTCCCTTGGACCGGGTCGGAACCGGTCTTCGCTGCGAGAGAGAACAGGCAAAGACTGTTACAAATACGCAGATTCTGAGCTTCTCTCAGAATGACAGTTGAACCAAGAAGATGAATTGTGACTCCATCGTCCATGTCGCTTGAGAGAGAGCCGGGGCCTTCGATGCCGCGGACCGCATCCGCGGCGCGGATGGATGCGGCCCCGCCGTCGACGGACGCGGCGCAGATTCATGCGCCGGCGATTGCGTCGTTTGTCGCGGCTGCGGTACCGCTCACCGAGGAGGGCCCGCCCTCGCCGATCCGGCAGTATCTGAGAGCACGCGGCAACGGCGGCCTGGCGGACAAATCGTTCGCGGCGGCGATGCTGGTCTGTGCGTTGAGCATCTTTGTCATTGTGCTCTTCATCCTGACGATCCTGATTGCGCGGTCGAAGCTGAGCCTGGAGCAGTTCGGGTTCCACTTCTTCACCAGTTCGGACTGGGACCCGGTCTCCGGCTCGTTCGGCGCGCTTCCGTTCATCTTCGGAACGCTGGCCACATCGCTGCTGGCGCTTGCCATGGCGGTCCCGCTGGCGCTGGGCGTCGCGGTGTTTTTGACCGAGCTTTGTCCGGCCAAGCTGCGCGCGCCAATCTCGTTTCTGACCGAACTGCTGGCGGCCATCCCCAGCGTCGTCTACGGACTCTGGGCGGTCTTTGTGCTGGTGCCGATCATGCGCGACCAGCTCGGCCCGTTGCTCTACAAGTACCTCGGATGGACAGGGTTTTTTGAAGGGTACAACTTCGGCGTGGGGATTCTGACGGCCAGCATCATTCTGGCAATCATGATTCTGCCCATCATCTCGTCGATCGCGCGCGACATCATGCTGGCTGTGCCGGTCTCGCAGCGCGAAGCGGTGCTGGCGCTGGGCGCGACGCGCTGGGAGATGATCCGCACCGGCGTGCTGCGCAACGCGCGCATCGGCATTGTGGGCGCGGTGATCCTCGGCCTGGGCCGCGCGCTGGGGGAGACCATGGCCGTGACCATGGTGATCGGCAACCACCCCGCCATCTCAAAGAGCCTCTTTGCACCGGGGTACACGCTGGCCAGCGTCATTGCCAATGAGTTCACCGAGGCGACCGGCGACCTGTACCTGAGCGCGCTGATCGAGATTGGGCTGGCCCTGTTCCTGGTGACGATTGTGGTGAACGCGATTGCGCGCGCGCTGGTGTGGGCGGTGACACGCGGCGCGCCAGCGAGGGTGCATTGAGATGAGTACAAACCCAACTCCGGTTGAGACGCCCGCCGGCGATAACGGCCTCCTGCGGCCGCCAATGCGCGTCCAGACGCGGCGGACGCGATGGAACTCGATGCGGCGGTATGCGGTGAACCATCTGGTGACCGGGATCGCGCTGTTGAGCACGCTGCTTGTGATTGCGCCTCTGGTGGCGATCCTGGTTTATCTGATCTACAAGGGTGCAAGCTCGCTGAACCTGGCCTTCTTCACGCAGATCCCAGCGCCGGTCGGCGAACCGGGCGGAGGGATGGCGAACGCTATTCTGGGCTCCGGGATTATTCTCGCGCTGGCCAGTTCGATGGGTATACCGGTGGGTATCGCGGCGGGCGTGTACCTCGCCGAGTACGGACGCGGCAGGATGCTGGCCATGGCGGTGCGCTTCACCGCGGACGTGCTGAACGGCGTGCCGTCGATTGTGATGGGCATTGCCATCTACTCGCTGATTGTGATGCGGCAGATGCATTTTTCGGCCTTCTCGGGCGGTGTCGCGCTGGCGATCATGATGGTGCCGACGATCACGCGGACGACCGAAGAGATGTTGGCGACGGTGCCGCACGCGGTGCGCGAGGCCGCGCTGGGGCTGGGCGTGCCCAAGTGGCGCACGGTGGTTTCGGTGAGCCTGCGCACGGCGTCGCCGGGGATCATCACGGGCTGTATGCTGGCCTTTGCGCGAGTGGCGGGCGAGACGGCCCCGCTGCTGTTTACCGCCTTCGGCAACCAGTTCTGGAGCTTCAAGCTGAATGAGCCGATCGCCGCGCTTCCATTGCAGATTTACATCTATGCGATCTCGCCCTACGACGAATGGCACAGGCTGGCGTGGGCGGGTTCGCTGGTGTTGATCCTGATGATTATGATGTCGGTGACGCTGGTGCGCATCTATGCAGGGCGCGGCGTACTGAAGGGGGCAAGCTAGTGGGAGTCGGCATCGATGTCGAGCACCTGAACGCGTGGTACGGAACGACGCACACGCTGCAGGACATTAATTTGAACATTCCCGCCAACCACGCGACGGCGTTGATCGGGCCGTCGGGCTGCGGCAAGAGCACGTTTGTGCGCTGTCTGAACCGGATGCACGAGACCAACCCCATCGCACGCGCGACCGGCGTGGTGAAGATGGGCGATCTGGACATCTACAAGGATGCTTCTCCGGTGGAGATCCGGCGGCGCGTGGGCATGGTCTTCCAGCGGCCCAACCCGTTTCCCACCATGTCGATCTACGACAATGTGGCCAGCGGGCTGAAGTTGAACGGTTTCCGCAACAAGGCGATTCTGGACGAGACCGTGGAACGCAGCCTCAAAGCCGCGGCCCTGTGGGAAGAAGTGAAGGACGAGCTGAAGAAGAAGTCGGGCGCCAGCCTCTCCGGCGGACAGCAACAGCGCATGTGCATCGCGCGCGCGCTGGCCGTCGATCCCGAGGTGTTGTTGATGGATGAGCCCGCGTCGGCGCTGGACCCGGTCTCGACGTCGAAGATCGAGGACCTGATCTTCCAGTTGAAGAGCCAGTATACGATTGTGATTGTGACGCATAATATGCAGCAGGCGGCGCGCGTCGCGGAGAACACGGGCTTCTTCCTGAACGGCAAGATGGTGGAGTTCAACTCGACGCACATGATCTTCACCAACCCGGCCGACAAGCGCACCGAAGACTACATTACGGGGAGGTTCGGCTGATGGCGGTCCGCATCAAGTTCCAGCAAAACCTCGACGACCTGAAGGAGCGTCTGCTGATGATGGCGGGCATGTCGGAGCAGGCCATCCAGCGCTCGATCGAGGCCTACCGCACGCGCGACCTCTCGGTCTGCGAACTGGTCTTTAGCTCCGAACCGGCGATCAACCGGCTGGAGCGCGAGATCGACCAGATGGCGCTCGACCTGCTTGCGATGGAGCAGCCTATGGCCATCGACCTGCGCTTTATCCTGTCGGTGATCCGCATCAACGCGGACCTGGAGCGGGTGGGCGACCAGGCGGTGAACATCGCGGTACGCGTGCGCGAGATGGGCGCATTCGCCAATATCGACCTGCCGGTGGACATTCCCCGGCTGGCATCCTTGGCCTCGGCCATGGTGCGCAAGGCGCTGCAGGCGTTCATCGAAGCGGATGCGGAGCTGGCAGAGTCGGTGCTGAAGCTGGACGATCAGGTAGATGGGATGAACGACGCGGCCTTCGCTGCGTTGAGCGCGCTCATAAAAGAGAAGCCGGAGTTGACGCCGCAGAGCCTGAACGCGCTGATCATCGCGCGCAATCTGGAGCGGGTGGGCGACCATGCGACAAACATCGCGGAGGACGTGATCTTCTGGGTGCGCGGCGCGGACGTTCGCCACAACAGCAGCGTGGCGTAGAACGCACGTCCTGTACGCACATCCCGCCCTTCGCGAACGCTCGTTGAATGTCCCCGGTCCCCCCTGCGCGCCCTCTTCGGCACTTCAAAAGACGGTCTCACACCGCTTACGGCGCTCAAAATCCAGGGGAAATCGAAGAGAAACCCGTTGCGCGCAAGCCATTGTGCGCTATCCTGGAAGCTGCCCACTTGGGACGATTTGGAGGTGTATTGGCCTTGGCAGAGATTCGAGTGCAGGAAGGTGAGCCTCTCGAAAACGCACTGCGCCGCTTCAAACGCAAGGTTCAGACGGAAGACATCATCAAGGAAGTGAAGCGCCACTCCTTCTATCTGAAGCCGGGCGAGAAGAAGCGCGTAAAAGAAGCGCTGGCCCGCAAGCGAAACCGCAAGAAGATCCGCAAGGAACAGGACTGACCCTGCTCTTTGAACCAAGGAGGGCCGCCGCTCTCATCAACGGGGCAGGCGGCCTCCACAATCAGTCCGCTAGGGACCGCTGCCCACCAGACAGGCAGTTCTGACCAGGCTCGAAGCCGCGCCTCTGCTCCCGGCAGGCTGATCGCCGTCCTCCCAGCACAACGGACCCCGAATTGAGTGATCAAAGTCTGGCCAGTCTGCAAATCCGTGAATCTGCGGGTCACAAAAAATCATCTCCATACCATAGGGGAAGCGTATGGACTTTGTAGACCGGATACTAACCTGCTCCGTTTGCGGCGGTGAGTTCGTCTTCACCGCGGGCGAACAACTTTTCTTCCTGGACAAGCAGTTCAAAAACGACCCGAAGCGGTGTAAGCCATGCAAGTCCAGGCGAGGCGCACACGGCACCGGCGCAGTAGCGGGCGAGGGGCCTGCGGCGGCCGGCATCTCGCGCACGGAGACGCGCACCCAATGCTCGGAGTGCGGCATCGAAACCACCGTCCCATTCAAGCCGACCCAGGGTCGGCCTGTGCTCTGTCGCCAGTGCTTCAAGAAGAAGACCGCCGCAAACGGCGCCATGACGAAGACCGTCTCCGCCACCGCGGAGCACAGCCAGACCCCGTCCAGCCTCACCGCCGCCGCACAGCCTTCGCAGGCCTAAACTTCCGCGCCGAGCGACGAGGCCGCTGATGCTTGCGTGCTCCGACTGTGCCGGCTTGGACTGCATCCCCACTCGGCGTTTATTCTGACCAAGGACTACAGCTTGACCCATCCTGCGTCCGAGCCACGCGGCCCGAGCCAGCCAAAACCCATGTCGCAGCCACCCACCCCACCCGAAGACACCGCCCTCCTCCGCGCGCGCGCGGCGGTTGGCGACTTCGCGCTGACCGTCTGCACCGACGGCACCTGCCTGCTCGATGGCGGTGCGATGTTCGGCGTCGTTCCCAAGACAATGTGGCAGAGGCGCGCTCAGCCAGACGCGGAGAACCGCATCGTGCTCGGCCTCAACTCCGTCGTCGTCCGCACCGGCCACCACACCGTGCTGATCGAGACCGGCATCGGCAACAAGCTGTCGCCGAAGATGCAGCAGATCTTCCAGAACCAGGCGCTGCTGCCCGCCTCGCTCGCCGCCGCCGGTGTCGCGCCCGGCGAGGTGGACATCGTCGTCAACACCCACCTGCACTTCGACCACTGCGGCTGGAACACCACGCTCGAACCCGACGGTCGCGTCACTCCCACCTTCCCCAACGCGCGCTACTTCGCCCACTGCGGCGAGGTCGCCCACGGCCATCTGCAAC
>VFSW01009876.1_pt1 | contig 13598 bp, 10 predicted proteins | sample 5358111 | NCBI WGS metagenome assembly VFSW01 (sample SAMN11554181, study PRJNA540505) | mine drainage metagenome | isolation source: sediment from site ElyBrook_90M | place: USA: Ely Copper Mine, Vershire, VT | collected 2017 | reverse complement strand
CGCCGGGGTAATCCTGCTGAGCACGATCGCCGCCCGCCCGGCCGGGTCCGCGAAATATCCCCTGCGGCTGGCCCCCAACGAAGGGGTCATCGTGGAAACCGGCTGAACCTTGCCGTTTGCGCGCCGCCACTTCGGTTCATAACATCAGCGCCATGCACAAGCCGCGATTTCTCGATCAATTGGCGATGGAGCTTGGCGATCGCGACGCCTTCAGCGTCGCCTTCGCCCGTGGACGACGCGCGTTTCAGCCGGATCACGTCGAGGCAAAATGGGCGCGAGATCGCGCCGCCAACATCAATCATATCAAGCTCGAAGTCGCACTCGACTTCGACGCGAAAAAGATCACCGGCACCGCGACCCATCGACTCTCCGCGATCGCCGGCCCGCTCGAGCGCCTCGAATTCGACGCCGCCGAACTCGCGATCAACGCCGTCCGCGCGGGCGGCGAGCCCGCGACTTTCGAGACCGCCGACGGCAAGCTGCGGATCGCGCTGCCGCGCGCTCTGGGAGCCGGCGAAGAAATCGAGATCGCGATCGACTACGCGGGTCAGCCGCGCCGCGGACTCTATTTTGTCGGTCCCGACCCGGAGTATCCGAACAAGCCCCGGCAAGCCTGGACCCAGGGCGAAGACGAGGACTCGCGCTACTGGTTCCCCTGCTACGACTACCCCAACAATCGAACCACCAGCGAAGTCGTCGCCACCGTACCCGAACAATTCACCGCGATTTCCAACGGCGCGCTGGTCGGCACATCCTCCGACGCCACGGCGAAGACCCGCGCCTTCCACTGGCGTCATGAGGTGCCGCACTCCGCATATCTGATCACTCTGGCCGCCGGTGAGTTCGCAATGATCGAGGAGCGGGCCGGGATCGTCCCCGTCACCTACTACGTTGCGCCCGGCCGCGAGGACGACGCGCGCCGCGCGTTCGGCAACACGCCGAAGATGATCCAGTTTTTCGAGCGCGTGATCGGCGTTGCCTATCCTTACGCCAAGTATGCGCAGGTCGCGGTCAGCGATTTTATTTTCGGCGGGATGGAAAACACGTCGGCGACCACGCAAACCGCCGACACTCTGCACGACGCGCGCGCCCATCTCGACTTCAAGAGCGATCCGCTGGTCGCGCACGAGCTCGCTCATCAATGGTGGGGCGACTTGCTGACCTGCCGCGATTGGGCGCACGCGTGGCTCAACGAGGGCTTCGCGACTTACTTCGAGGCGCTCTGGTGCGAAGAGAATCTCGGCGCCGACGAGTTCGCATGGAATGTCCGGCAGGATCGCGAAGCCTATCTCGACGAGGACGCCAATCACTACCGCCGCCCGATCGTATGCAACCGCTATCGCACGCCGATCGAGTTGTTCGATCGCCATCTCTACGAAAAAGGCAGCCTGGTCCTGCACATGCTCCGCCGTGTCAGCGGCGACGATCTGTTCTTCAAGTCGCTCAACCTCTATTGCACCCGGCATCGCGGCGCCAACGTCATCACCCAGGATCTGCAGCGCGCGTTCGAGGACACCACCGGCCGCAACCTCGACTTTTTCTTCGACCAGTGGGTGTACAAGGAAGGGCATCCCGAAATCGAAGTCTCCAGCGCCTTCGACGACAAGAAAAAACTGCTCAGCGTCACGGTTAAGCAGACGCACAAGACCGGCGACACGATTGTTTCCGCGTTCAGCTTTCCCGTCACGATTGCGCTGATGGACGCCGAGGGCCGTGAAACGCGCCAGCGCGTGGAAATAAAGGACCGCGAGCAGGTCTTCAATTTCGTCATGGACAAGGCGCCCAAGGCGGTGCGCTTCGATCCCGAACACGACATCCTGAAGACCCTCAAGCACAAGCGCGGACGCGAGGCGCTCGAAGCCGAACTGCGCCACGCTCCCGAAGCGATCGGCCGTGGCGCAGCCGCTCGCGAGCTCGGCGCCGAGGGCAGCCCGCAAGCCGCCGCGGCACTGCGCGACGCGATGCTCACCGACAAGTTCTGGGGCGTGCAGGCCGATGCAGCCACCGCGCTCGGTACAATTCGCACGACCGCCGCCCTCGACGCGCTGCTCGAAGGACTCAAGCTGCCGCATCCCAAGGCGCGGCGCGCCGTCGTGCGCGCGCTCGGCAATTTTCGCGGCGATGAAAAAGCGGCGTCTGCGCTTGCCGGCATCGCCGCCACTGGCGACGAAAGCTACTTTGTCGAGGCCGAGGCGGTCCTCGCGCTCGGCAAGACGCGCGATGAACGCGCCTTCGCCCATCTGCTCGAGGCGCTTGGACGCGACTCGTATCTCGAAGTGATACGAACGCACGCGATAGCCGGGATGGCCGAGCTGCGCGACGAGCGCGCGATCGATGTCGCCCGCGAATTCTCGGCGTACGGCCGGCCGCCGCGGGCGCGCGTGGCCGCGCTGGGCGCGCTGGCGCGATTTGCGGCGCTCAAAGACAACCGGCGCGCCGAAATTCTCGATTTCATGACTCCGCTCGCCGACGATCGCGAGTTCATGGTGCGGATGCGCATCCCGTCCGCTTTCGCCGAGATCGGCGATCCGCGTGCGCTACCCGCTCTGCGACGCCTGGCCGATCGCGACCTCGACGGCCGCGTGCAGCGCCATGCCAACGACGCGATCGCATCGATCGGCGAGGGCCGCAGCCGCGTCGAGGAAGGCCAGAGATTGCGCGAAGACATCGACAAGCTTCGCGACGACAATAAGAAGCTGCAGGAGCGGCTCGAAAAAGTCGAAGCGCTCGCACGCGACAAGCCGGTCGATCAAGGCTGAGTGGAAATAGCCGCTTCCACACCAATCCATCGCGCGCGCAAAAGAAAGCGGCGGGCCGAAATGGCCCGCCGCCTTCCATCTTAGGATTGACTGTCCCTGCTTACGCGTCGTAGTAGAGCGCGAATTCGTACGGATGTGGCCGCAGACGAATCGCGCTGACTTCGTTCGCCATCTTGTATTCGATCCAGGTCTCGATCAGGTCCTCCGTAAAGACGTCGCCCTTGAGCAGGAACTCGTGATCCTTCTTCAGGTTGTCCAGTGATTCCTCGAGCGACGCGGGCATGCTCGGCACCTCGGCCAGCTCGGCCGGCGTAAGTGCGTAGATGTCCTTGTCGAGCGGCTGGCCCGGATCGAGCCGCCGCTGAATTCCGTCGAGCCCCGCCATCAGCATCGCGGAGAACGCGATATACGGATTGCAGGTCGGGTCGGGGAACCGCACCTCGATTCGCTTGGCCTTCGGCGACGGCGAATACATCGGGATTCGCACCGAGGCCGAGCGGTTGCGCGACGAATACGCCAGGTTGATCGGCGCCTCGAAGCCCGGCACCAGCCGGCGATACGAGTTCGTGCCCGGATTGGTGAAGGCCGCGAGCGTCGGCGCGTGATGCAGGATGCCCGCGATGTAGTGCATCGCGAGTTCCGACATCCCCGCGTAGCCGTTGCCCGCGAACAGCGGCGTCTCACCCTTCCAGATGCTCTGATGGGTGTGCATGCCGGTGCCGTTGTCGCCGAAGATCGGCTTGGGCATGAAGGTCGCCGTCATCCCGTGGCGCACCGCGACATTCTTGACGATGTATTTGAACCAGGTCAGCCAGTCGGCCATTTTGGTCAGCGGCTGAAAGCGCATGTCGATTTCAGCCTGGCCGGCCGTGGCGACTTCGTGATGTTGCTTCTCGACGCGGATGCCGACCCGCTCCATCTCGAGCACCATCTCGGTGCGGATGTCCTGCAGGGTGTCCACCGGCGGCACCGGGAAGTAGCCGGCTTTGTTCTTGACCTTGAAGCCGAGGTTCGCGCCTTCCTTGACCGCGCCCTCGCGCCCGCTGTTCCAGTTACCTTCGTTCGAGTCGATGTAGTAGTAGCTCGAATTCTGCGTGGTGTCGTAGCGCAGCGAGTCGAAGATGAAAAACTCCGGTTCGGGTCCGAAGAACGCCGTGTCGCCGATGCCGGTGGTCTTCAAATAAGCCTCGGCCTTGCGCGAGATGTTGCGCGGGTCGCGGGTGTAGTCGGCGCGGGTGATGGGATCGGAGATGTTGGCGATGATGCTCAGCGTGGGATCCTTGGTGAAAGGATCCATCACTGCCGTATCCGGATCGGGAATCACCAGCATGTCGCTGCTGTCGATCGTCTGCCAGCCGCGAATCGACGACCCGTCGAAGCCCAGCCCTTCATCGAAGGGCGCTTCATCCTTGAACTCGGAGATCGGAGCAGTGAAATGCTGCCACGTGCCGAGCAGATCGATGAATTTCACATCGACCATCACCACGCCCTTATCCTTAATCATTTGCAGAACTTGTTTAGGCGTCATCGAACCCGTAACCCTCCTGGCCGCTTAACGGGGCGGCATACCCATACTTGTTGATTGATCGATCTATAGAAACCGCGTGCCATCCGCACCCGCGGACGATGGCATGAGACGTATCGGGAATTCCACCGGCCGTCACACCAGACTCATTCGAACGCTACGACCGACAACGTTTTCTGTCACGAAAACTCCCTTAACGAAACGCCCATCGACCGGGCATCTGCCGCACATTCGAGCAGCATCACCCGCCCAATGACTTGCGTTTGGGTGAAGGATCCAGCATCGGAGCCTCTATTTTTTTCCGCCCATCAGCCCAACAATTTGATCACAGCAAAATAGATGCCTAGCATGATCAATCCCATCGGCACGCCAATCTTCGCCCACTCTGCGCTCCTGATTCTCAACGCCCCCGCGCTCACGATGTTGGGGATATTGCCCGGTATCAGCATCCCCCCTGAAACGAGCAGCGCCAGAATCGCCTCGCGCGCGCGCGGGAGGGCCATGCGATGGACTTCGAGCGCGACCAGGGTCGCATTGTCGAGCGCGGCGGACACGGTATTGGCCCAGAACAAAAGATCGTTGCTCATTTTGCTGACGTACTCATTCGCAATCGGGCCGTAAGCGCTGCTGATCAGCACCAGGCCCGCGACGAACGCAAACACCTTGCCCGCTTGAACGAAAATCGCGATGTAGGATTGGCGCACGTGCGCGCCCGCGGGCGCCTCGTCGTATTCACCGCGGGCAAATGCGCCCGCGACGATCGAACTCGCAAGCACGCCCGGAAATACCCACGGCGCCAGCAAATCGAACAGCCCCAGGAAGCCCAGATCGAGCGCCCGCGCGGCAAGCGTCGAGAGCGGCTCGCCCAGCGGCGTCAACGACGCGCCCAGGCCGATCGCGAAGCATCCCGCAACCGTCACCCGCACCCGCTTGTCGCGTGTGAAATGAAGCAGGCCGATCACCTCGACCAGCACCAGGGCGCCGACGATCGCGGTGATGACGCTGGAGATGGATGCGATCGCGAAAATCGCCGCGGCGGTCAGCACTGGCCGCGATACTCGCTTGCGCAGCCGGTTGAAGACCCGGTCGAGCCCGCGCCGCGTCCATCCGAACAGGATAGCGGCGATTATCACGGCGACGCTGATAGCGACCGGCTCGTGCAACGCCTCTGAAATCAACTCCCGCGTGAAGCCGGTCCCAAGGATGGTCGCAAGCACGCCGAGCGCGAGGCAGTAGAGCTCGATATTGTGCTCGATCTTCGCAATCGCGAGCGGACCGAAGAGGAGCAGGACGAGGATTGCGGCGGCAGACGCGTGATTCATGAGGGGCGCGAGGAAAAAACTACTATCACGCATCGATCGCTTTCAACAAAGAAGCGGCGGGCCCGCTTGTTCGGACCCGCCGCCGGCGCATCGCTGCGCGTCTGATTCGCTCCTCGCTTAGAAGGCGTAAATGAAGTTGGCGTCCAAGGTGTCCTGGCCGTGCCACAGATGCTGCGCGCCGGTCACCGGGCTGACGAAGTTGTTGTTTGAGAAATAGTTCTGGCTGGAATTGTCATGACGGTACTCAAGCCTCGCCAGCAGTCCCGTCACTTCGGGCACCTTGTAGCTCAGCGTCTGGGTAATTTCCCACAACGTCTGGGCAGTCCCAGTACGCGACCCATCCTTGTCCTGGAAAAATTCGCCGCGCGTGGCCGACTCCAGCGAGGGGTTGAAGTCGTACACCAGGTACTGCGCCAGCCCCTGCCACGTCGCGCTGTGACCGTTGACTACCGGACCAGTCTCGCTCGCGTACAGGTACTCGGTCTGAAGCGTCAGATTGGGCACGAACGACGGCTTCCAGGTCGCGACCTCATCAATCGCGCCTAGATTGGAATTGGACTTGCCCACCAGGTTCGGACCCCACATGGGGTTGGTTACGAAGCTCAGCGACTTGTCCTTGTTGTTGAGCGTCAACTCACCTTCGTAGTTGGGACCGCCGTTGTTGGCTGCCGCGGGATCGTCCCATCCGTTGTTCAGGCCGGCGCTGGCGGAGACGTAATCGTTGAAGGTGTACGACGCCCGGACCCCGGTGTGCGTGAAGGGAATCCCGAAGCCGAAGATGATGCTCTTGGATTCGTTGAAGCCCAGATTGTTGTACGTGTTGATCGTTTCCGCGCCCATCATCGTCACGAAACGGCCGGCTTGGAAGCTGATGCCCGATCCGATCGGCGCGGTATAGGTCAGGTAGTACTGCGTCGGATCGAACCATTGGGGACCAACGTGCGAGGTGTTCGAGTAGTGCGTGGCGGTCGAAAGCGCGTTTGCGACCTGGCCGAAGTTCAGGTCGGTCACGAATCCAACCGTCCCATCGCGCTCGATGTGCAGGTTGCCCTGCGTGAGCTGGAACCCGTCCTCGTCGAAGACCCGAATGTTATTCACGTTGCCGTTGGGCTGATTCATGTTATGCTCGTAGCCCGCGTCAACCAGTCCGTGGACGCTGATGCCAAGGTTGTCCGACAGATTCTTCTTGATGTCGCCGACATCCTTTTCGACCAGCCCCACGTGCTCGCCGATCGTGGCCGGCTTGGCGTCGGCCGTGGCCGGCGTTGCGACGGTGATCGCCTGCTCTATCTTTTTGACCTCGCTGGTTGTGTCGTCGGTCTGCTTCTGCAGGTTGCTCACTTGGCCCGACAGCGCGTCGAGCCGCTGCTGCTCGCTGGTGCTGGCGACGACGGTGGTTGTGGTGACCGTCTTGTGATGATGTTTCGTCGTCTTGGTTGTCGTCGTTTCTGCCCAGGCATTCGCGTTGCACAGCAATCCAATCACTGCGACGCCGGCGACTAGATGAAGCCTGGCAACGCCCCGGGTCGTTTTCCTTCTGTTCACTCTATCCTCCCTCCTCCGAAATGCGCGGCCTCAGGCCGCGGCTTCCTGCGCCCGCACGCGGCGGGCTACGGTGATGAACCGGCTGGCATGGTTTCAAGATTCATACCGGGGTAATAATTGAACGACGCCGAAAATCCCTAGTATCGGCCATGGATTTCGGCTACCCCGTAGATGCTGGTGACGCCCGAATATGATGCATTTGCCGCGCAGTTAATCAGATCAAACGCTCGATCGTGAATATCGAATTGATTAGATATCCACAGCTCGCAAAGTGCGCGTAAACATTTCACTCTGAACCGGTTGCAACATGAATTTTGAATGGACCGAGGCGCGCGACGAGATCGCCACGCAGGCGCGAGCGCTGTGCGCCAACTTCCCGGACGAACGCTTGCTCGCGCACGTAACAGCCTGTGCCCCGCATGCGTAAAGGCGCGATCATCGTTCTGCTCGGCGCGCTATGCTTCGCCGGCTACGTGTTCTTCGCCTTGATCGGCACGGAACCGGTCAAGGTGGCCGCAACTCGCCTGGTGCGAAGCGGCGGCCAGGTGTTGGTCGAAGGCGAGGTTCGCAATAGCGGCGACGACACAGGCCCTTTCCAGGTCGAAGTCCAATATTTCGATCGCGACGGCCGCTCGATCGGCAAAGATATTGTTTCGCTGGACGGCCTCCGTCGCGGAGCTGCCGTGCACTTCAAGAGTCCACCGCGTGCCGACGATGGCATCGCCGATTTTTCGATTTATCTCAATCACGGGCGAAATCCCTACGGAAATTGACCGGGATCGCCCCTGAAATGCATGAATAGGGCTTAATCGCAAAATAAGTCCGCTTTCCATTAAATATTCCTGAACCCGCGAAGTCTAACAGTTTGTCGGACCACGCCGTTCGCAAACGTATGGCGCTGTTGAATGGGCCTGTGCAAATCCACCGGCAGTATATTTGTCTTTAAGTTATTTTGATGCTACTAACTGTAAGGGTCGAATATCACCTTTCTGGCGAGGATGCGGTCAAATCGCAGATCGCGCCAAATCGGCACAAACAAAGGGGAATAGGATCAATGGCACGCATCAAGGAACGCAGTTTTGGACAGGTCATTCGTGAGCGCAGACGCCAACTCGACCTCACTCAAGAGGAAGTAGCCCGTCGCATCAAGACCTCCACCCCATACGTCGGCCACCTCGAATCAGGCAAACGCCATCCTTCCGATAAGATTCTAACGCGCCTGGCGGAAGTACTCGGACTCGGTCGCCGTGAACTATTTTTCCTCGCCAATCCTCGCGCGCACGCACTGCTGAGCCCCGAGACCGAGTCAGCGGCCGATTCGGCCTGGGAAGATTTCAAGAAGAACGAACAACTGCAGCGCCTTCACAACATTGCAGGCGACGAGATGGAGGTGCTTTCGCGAGTGGCGTTGCTCGGTGACGTGCGCTCGCCGCGCGACTTCATCTATATCCTGAACACCGTGCGCCACGCAGTCGGAAGATAGGAAGTGTCCGCAGCGCCGATTCGACTTCAAGCGCAACCGATTCCTTCCAGCCGCGAGAGGAATTGGTCCCGCGTCCTTTGCTTGCGCGCGCCAATATCGCCGGTCTGGCCAAGATTGCATCGCACAGCTTAAGCTCCACTGCATCATGGGCGAGCCTGCAGGTGCGCGCGATACCCCGTCTGGAATTGCGCGATGGCCGCAACGCTATACGGTCGTCGCGCTGTTCTTTCTCGGCACCGCGCTTTGCTACATCGATCGCATCAGCATCTCGGTTGCGATAATCCCGCTCGCCCGCCAATTCGGCTACACTTCTGCCGCGCAGGGGCTCGTGCTGTCGGCGGTGTTCTGGGGATACCTGTGGACGCAGCTCGTCGGTGGATGGATGGCCGATCGATTCGGCGGCCATCGCGTGCTGGCGGCCGGAGTCGCGATCTGGTCGCTGGCAACCTTCGTTACCCCTTTCGCCGCGGCCGCGGCATTTTCCGCGCTGCTCGCGGCTCGCGTGCTGCTCGGGCTGGGCGAGGGGGTGAACTTTCCGTCGATCCACAGTCTCACTGCCCGCTGGACGTTGCCCTCCGAGCGCGCGCGCGTGTTATCGGTCAACTATAGCGGGATGTACGTGGGCACCGTCGCCGCGCTCAGTGCAAGTCCGCTGATTATCACGTCTTTCGGATGGCCCGCGTTGTTCTATATTTCGGGCGCGCTCGGCGCAGCATGGGTCGTAGTCTGGATGTACCTGGCCGCCGACCGGCCTGAGACCTCATCGCGCATCGGCGCCGCCGAACTCGAACTGATCATGTCGATGCGCTCGGCCGCGCCGCGCGCGGTCCGGGTGCCGTGGGCGGCAATCGCGCGCGAGAAAGCGGTATGGGCGATCGTCGTCGCGCATTTTTGCAGCAACTTCGGATTTAACATTCTGCTGCTCTGGATGCCGACCTATCTGCATCACACCTTTGGCGTGCCGCTGGAACGCGTCGGCGGGTATTCGATAATTCCATGGATCGCGACCTTCTTCACGATAAGTTTCTCGGGCTGGCTGGCCGACGCCCTTATCGCGCGCGGCCTCGGCGTCGGCACGGTGCGAAAGTCGATGCAGAGCGCGGCATTTGCGATCGGTGCGATATCGCTGCTGACAGTGCCCGCGGCCGGTTCGCCGGCGATGGCGGTTGCGCTGCTCACGCTCGCAGCCTCGGCTAACGGCATCAGTTCCGCGGCCTTCGGGGTGAATCACCTGGACGTCGCCCCGACCTACGCCGGAATCCTGATGGGAATCTCGAACACCATCGCGACCATCCCCGGCATCGTCGGCGTCGCTGCAACGGGGCTGATTGTGCAGGCGACCAGGTCGTTCAGCGCGGTCTTTTTTCTGATCGCGGCGGTCTATGGCCTCGGAATGTTCTTCTACCTGCGATGGGCCAGCGGCGAGCAGATGATCTGAAGTCTCGCGCGCGGCGCGGCGCCGGCTTTCCGGTGGCGCGGTGGCCGGGAGGCGGGCTATACCGTGAGCACGAACGGGAGCGCGAATAATCGATGAACCAGCCCGGCAAACTCTCGCCCTACCGATGGATTATCGAAGTCCTGCTGCTGCTGTTGACCACGCAGTCGCTGGCCTGGCTCGCGCCCGCGCCGATACTCCAGGAAATAAGGAACGGGCTCAACATCTCGCTTGGCGATGCGGGCCTGATCATCTCGATCATCGCGCTATGCATCGGCGTCTTCTCGCTCTTGGGCGCCGTGGTCGCCGAGCGGATCGGCGCGCTGCGCGCGCTGGTGATCGGAATCTGGTTGCTGGCGATCGGACAGGTCGCCAGCGGCTACGCGCCTGATTTCGCCGCGCTGCTCGCCTGCCGCGTGCTGGAAGGGGTCGGCTACGGACTCGTGATCGCGCCGCCCGGCACGCTCACGATGCAATGGTTCGGCGCAGGCGAATGGCCATACATCAACATGATCAACTTCGCCTTCAGCTACGTCGGACTCACCGTCGTGTTTCGCGCGACACCGGCGCTGTTCGCGGCGGTCGGGTCGTGGCGGATGGTCCTGCTGTGGTACGGCGTCGGATCGGCGGGCGTCGCGCTGTTGTGGACGCTTTTCGGCCGCGAGCGCCGGATCGAAACCAGCGTGTCCGCACCGGGCGCGGTCGAAGCGCCGGCCCAGCGCGGGTCAGCGCTGATGGAAGTCGCCAAGATGCGCAACGTGCTCTTGATCGCGGCCGGGCTGTTCGGCGGGATGTGGGTGTTCCAGATTTACACCGCGTTTTTACCCGAGTTCTTCCGCACCTACCGCGCCATGACGCTCTCCCAAGCCTCGCTGATGACGCAGGTGCTGCCGCTGGCCGGCCTGTTCGCGGCGTTGGGCGGCGGAATCGGCACCGGGATATCGGGGCTGCGCAAGCCGTTCACGTGGCCGATCGCGTTCACCAACCTGATCGGATGCGCCGGCGCGATTGTACTGCGCGATCCGATGTGGATCAGGCTCTCGCTGGTGCTGGTCGGGATCGGAGCGGCGGGATCGCTCGCCGCGCTCACAACCCTGCTGATGGAATCGCCCGGCATGAACCCGACGCGGCTGGGAGCCGCAATCGGCTTCGTTTGGGCCGTCGGTTACCTCGGCGCGTTCATCTCGCCCTTTCTCGGCGGCGCGCTCGCGGCGCGGATTGGACTGCGCACCGTGATGCTCGGCTTTCTGGTCTTCCAATTCCTGCCGATCGTGATGTTTTACTTGCTGCCCGAAACCGGGCCGGGCCGCGCGCGTTATGAAATCGCCGCCGCCGCGGCTCCGTAGGCGCCCAAGCCATGGCAGAGTGCTGAAAAACCGATCTCCATCTTTTTCCTAACACTGGCCACCCGTGCCTACGGGGGCGCCACCTTCATCAACGCCGCGTGCAGCGCAGTGTTGTCCGCGATCAGCCCTTCGAGCTTCACGTTGCGCTGATTGAAATGAATCTCGCGTCCCTTGATATCGGTGATCGCGCCGCCCGCCTCGATGACCAACGCCGCTCCGGACGCGATGTCCCACTCGCTTTTTGGCGAGCGCGTGAACGTCGCATCGGCCTTGCCCGCCGCGACCATCGCGAGCTTATACGCGACGCTGCCGGTCGGGCTCACTTTCAGCATCCCGCGGAACCCCTGCCACTCGCCACGCGCGGTTTCGCTGCGGCTGGCAAGCACGGTCGCGCCTTTGAGCGTTCGCTTGCGCGTGACCCGCACCCGCCGCGCATTCAAGTGACATCCGACCCCGCGCGCCGCCCAGTACATCTCGCGCTTGATCGGATTGTACGTCACGCCGAGCACCGGCACTCCATCTTCGCCGAGCGCGATCGCGACCGCGAACTCGGGGATGCCCTTGATGAACTCCTTGGTGCCGTCGAGCGGATCGACGATCCACACGCGCCGGCATTTCAGGCGGTCGTCGTTGTCCGCGGTCTCCTCCGAGAGCCATCCGTAGCCGGGAAATGGACCGCGGAGCAACTTCTTGATTGCGCGATCGGCCTCGAGGTCGGCCTCCGTGACTGGATTGTCGCGTCCCTTCGATCCGATCTCGTAACCGCCACGGCGCCAATGACCGCGCAAAATCTCGCCGGCGGCGCGCGCGGCCTTCTTTGCCAGCGCCAGCTCCCGGGTCAAGTCATTGGCGGGCGCATTCGCGCTGCGCTTGAGTGTCATCGATTCTTCCCTCGTTCCTTCCATGCCTCGAGATGCGGCGCGAAGCGCCCGGCGCCAGTCCACCATGTGGGCCGCGCAGATACTATCTTCACCTCGACGGCGATTCCATCGCAGACTGGTTTGCCCTACGTGCGGTCACGAACCTAATATGGCGGCGGGCATCGGCAAAAGAACCTCGTCGGCTTGGGGAGCATCGATGGCGGTTATCGCGATCAGTCAGCAGATCGGCAGCAGGGGCGTCGAGCTCGGCGAACTCGCGGCGCGGGAACTCGGTTACCGGTTCCAGACCGGCGAGCAACTGATCGCCGAGACGGCCAAGCGCTTCAACGTGAGCGCCGAGCAGGTGAAATGGTTTGACGTGCGCAACCCCCACTTCTGGGAGCGGAAGACTGAGGGCAGCCGTTTCGCCGCGTACTATCGCGCGGTTTTCCTGCAAACGGCCGCGCAAGACCGGATCGTCTTCGCCGGACGCGGTTCGGCGCATTTTCTCCCGGAAGGCGGATGCGGCATCAGGGTGCGCACGATGGCGCCGGTGGCCGCGCGCATCAAACAGGTGGCGAAAGACGAGAACCTCGCAGCGGCGGCGGCCGACAAGCGCGTTCGCGACTTCGACACCGAAGTGAAAGCGCGCACTCAGAGTCTGTTCGGGCAAGATATAGACGACCCCGCGATTTACGACCTGGTTATCAACACCGCGCGCCTTTCGCTAGCGTCGCACGCGAAAACTCTTGCGGCGCTCGCGGCGCATATCGACAGCGAAGGCGCCCCGGAGCGAATCAAAGTGATGCGCGACGCCGCGATCGCTGCTCTGGTCAACGCGGCATTGGTGGCGCATCCGAAAATTCGCGACGCGCAGATGTCAGTCAATTGCTCGGCGGGATGCGTGCGCGTGAGCGGTCCCGGACTGGTGCCGCCGTGGGACGATCTCGTGATCGGAGTCGCGCAAACGATCGAAGGGGTCGCATCGGTCGAGGTCGGCGCCGAAGAAGACCCTGTAACCTTGACCACCAGCTAGCTGCTTGCCGCGGATGCTCCTGCATCGGCGGCCCGCGAACGCGATCGCACTTACCCCGGCGCGGCCTGCCATGCTATCTTCGCGCAATCCGTTTTACCCGATGCGCTCGCTCATCATCTTCTTCGCCACTGGAATCTATTCGGGTTACTCCCCGATTGCGCCGGGAACCGCGGGCTCGGTGGTCGGGCTGGCGGTAGTATGGCTGGGGTTCGGCCCGCTCTGGATGCATTCGCCGGCGCTGTGCCTAATCGTCTTCGCGATCGCGTTTGCGATCTCGTGCTGGATTT
>VFSW01009875.1_pt1 | contig 13598 bp, 17 predicted proteins | sample 5358111 | NCBI WGS metagenome assembly VFSW01 (sample SAMN11554181, study PRJNA540505) | mine drainage metagenome | isolation source: sediment from site ElyBrook_90M | place: USA: Ely Copper Mine, Vershire, VT | collected 2017 | reverse complement strand
GGCATACCCCGACCGCCGGTTCGGCGGTCCTTCGGTGGAGAAACATTCGATCGCAAGCACTTAGTTGCTGCCGAACTCCGCCCTTGGCGACCAAAACGTCGAACGGCTACGAAATCTATACGTTTTGCCAACCTCTCTCGTCACTCAGAGTCAAAGCCTTTCGCACGCCGGTTCTGTAACTCCGCGTTCGTTTCGCTGGTTGCATGAGCTTCGTTTCGTTCACTGTCCGCTCGAATTGGAATTACATTTCTTTGTCCAGGGTGGCACGGATCGGTGGTTGCTTTTCTCTTCCGTTCATGACGTTTGTCTCGACGATTGCGACACTGCCTGCCTTCGACGGTTTCTCGTTCTGCTCCATTGGATGCAGTTGATAGCGCTGTTCCATTTGGGATCGTAGAACACTTAATTCCTCGACCTCCTCGAGCCGCTGGGCGCGTGCGCTAACGCGCACCGCTCGCCTCCGGGGTTCGCTGCCGCTGCCGTACTGCGTACCGGCTTCGCCGCCCTACTTCTCACTCGCGTTTGCGCGGTCCCCGCGCTCTTAAGAGCGCATCGCCCACATGGGTCCACAATCGCGCCGGCCTATGCGGGGGCCTTGCTTCATGTGGACTATGTGGACGAATGCGATGGTGCGCGCCCTGGCGCGCCATCCGTGTCCTACGCACGCGAGCGTGCGGTCACTGCACGAGGCGGCGCCTCGCCTCTTGATGCGCTCTGGCGCAAAGAGCCGGACCGGCCTCGGAGCGTTTCCTTCAGTGGTTGCGTTGGATAGCCAGGTGCGCGGCCTTGCGGAGCGTCGCGATTCTGAGCGAAGAATGGTTTTGCGACATTCGGTCCCCGGCGGCGGATGAGAGGCAAACCGCGTGTTTTCCAGTGTTTCCGCTTGCGGCGCATTTCGGACGTGTATATAATACGACCTACGGCAGATCACTGCCGTCCGCGCGCCTCGGCGTCATCAGGGGCGGAGCTTCTACCCATGATTGAACATCAAAATCAGTCGATTCCTCTCTCGCGTCTCAGCATCTCCACCGATAATGTGCGCCAGTCGGCCCGCACGGACATCGACACTCTCGCCAATTCGATTCTCGCCCAAGGCGTCCTGCAAAGCCTCGTCGTGACCAAGCAGGAGAAGGCAGCAGACGGCTATGCCATCGTCGCGGGCGGGCGGCGCTTCGCGGCCCTGCAGGCGCTTTTGAAGAAGGGCAAGATCAAGGCCAATTTCCCGGTTCCCTGCACCGTCATCGACGGCGAGGGCGCGGTGGCCGCAAGTCTCGCTGAGAACGTGCAGCGGCAGGACATGGGCGCGGCGGATCAGTTCGAGGCGTTCAAGAAGCTGGTGGACGACGGCAAGAGCGTGGAGGACGTGGCGGCGTTGTTCGGCGTGACGCCGCTCGTCGTGCGTCGCCGTCTCAAGCTCGCGAATGTCGCACCGAGCCTCATCGGGCGGTTTCGCAAGGAGGAAATCGACCTTGATGCGCTGATGGCATTCGCCGTCACCGACGATCACGAACGGCAGGAGCAGGCGTGGAACTCTCTGCCCAAACAACAGCGCTCCGCGTGGCAGATTCGCCAAGCGCTCGTGCAAGAGGAACTGGCGGCGGATGACCGGCTGGTGCGGTTCGTGGGCCTCAAGGCGTATCAGAAGGCCGGGGGCGCGATCCGTACCGACTTATTCAGCGACGATGAAGATGCTTACGTGCAGGACGTACCGCTCCTGCGCTTGCTCGCCCAGGCGAAGCTCGACAAGCGGGCCGAGCAGATCACGGACGAGGAAGGGGCGGCGTGGTGCGAGGCGCGGTTGCAGTCGGACTTTTCCGACCGGCAAGCTTTCGGCACGATCCCGATGATGCGCAAGGAGCCCAGTGCCAAGCAGGCCGCGCAACTGGCGAAGCTGCGCGAGCAGATCGCCGCCCTCGAAGCCGTCGAGGACCAGGACGCCGACGAGACGAGCGATGAGCGCCACGGTCAAATCCAGGACCTACAGGAGAGGATCGAGGACATCGAGCAGACGCTTGAGCGTCCGGACCCACGCGGGGCGAAGCTCGCGGGTGTACTGGTGACCCTCGACTATCACGGCAAGGTGGAGATCCATCGCGGGCTGATCCGGCCCGCCGACAAGAAGGCCCTCAAAGCGTAGCCGAAGGAGGACGGGGCCAGGGAGGGCGCGCGGGCGGCGGGCGGGGCGGACGAGGATGAGTCCGCCTCACTCTCCGGGGCGCTGCGGATGAACCTCTCGGCCCACTTCACGGCGGGTCTACAGGCGCGGCTCGACGCCTCGCCGGGCGTCGCGCTGCTGGCTTTGGCAGCGGCCCTTTGGGGCACCGTAGCGGCAGACAGCCACCTGTCGGTGATCGAGTGCCCGGTGAAGCTGCGCGACATTCCGCCGAACTTGGAGAATCACGGGCCGGATGTGCTGGCCGGGACTGCCGCACAGGCATGGAAGGCGTCGCATCGGGAATGGACCGATAAGCTCAAGAAGGTGGGGGACGTGTTCGCATGGCTTCTCACCAAGGACGACGCCGAAGTGATCGCCCTCCTCGCCCACTGCACCGCGCACGCCACGGACTCGACGGGGACGAACGGCGCGGGTGAGCAAACTTTGGCGCTCGCCTCGGCCTGCAACCTTGACATGCGCGACTATTGGCAGCCGACCACCGAAGGGTTTTTGAAGCGGGTTCCCAAGTCCGTCGTGCTCGATGCGCTACGCGAGGTCGACGCAGGTCTCGACTTCGGTCCCTTCGAGCGGGCGAAGAAGGCCGAACTGTGCGCGATGGCAGAGCCGATCTTGGTTCGCGCCAAGTGGCTTCCTCCGATGCTGCGGGTGGTGGGCCGCAAGCAGTAGGCCGCAAGCAGTAGGCCGCAGGGGTGGCGGGCGGTGCCGCCGCCCCTTCTCCTCTTCGGGAGCCGCAGGCTCGCATAACCGGCCACCGGCCCCTTGGTGAACCCTCGGGCGGCGCGCCTGCGGCGCGCGGTAGGGTCGGCCCTGACGGACCGTGTTCGATTCGTCGCGTCGCTCCCACCCTTGCTGCGGAGTGCCGCGCGCGTTGACCGCTCGCCGCTTCGCTGCCGCTGACGCGCGCATCGCCGTCAACGCGGCACCGATTGTCTACCCACCCAGGCGGCGCGGTGGAGCCTCGGACGGTTCGCGGGGGCGCAGCCCCCTGTCCGCGCGAGGAAACGCGAACTTAGGGTTTCGTCGGTCAAGGCCAACCCGGGCGGCCTGGGTCGGGCATGAGTCCGCAAGGGGATTTCAGCGTCCCGGTTTCGGACGTGTATATAATGCCCCAATCGGGCCCGTGCGGGTCTACTTAGGGACCGTCATGAACATGGCTGCAACCGAAACCCCGGCACCCAGACGTGGGCGGCGGCCGTCGGGTGTGCCCCACAAGCCGAATGTCGCCGTGATTCTTCATAACCGGCTTTGGAAGGCTCTCGGTGTCTACGGCGACGGAAGTCCTGTGCGCGGTCTTGAGCGGGCCACAGCGGAGGCTTGTCGCCTGATCTATCACCGCAAGGACCTGGACGCGGCGGATTCCGACCTAGTCTCAGAGGCGGCGCGGCTGGCCCCGGGTGTCGAACTCATCTTAGTGGAGCTCCCGGCACCGGCAACTGCGCCGGCGATGGTCCGGGACGGCCCAGGACGGCCGGCATACCGCTACCCGCAACAACGAGCACGGCACAACCTATCACTCCACAACGATGTCCGCGCTCAGATCCTACTATTTGGGGGCGGCAACTTTACGCGTGGCGTGGAGCGTGTGGCGCTCCTCCTCGGGATCGACGGCCGCCGTGAGTAATCACCCTAATCGCAACTGGAAGCGGCGTTGGACGGTCGATGAAGGGACGATGGAAGCTCGTCATGAGTGCGGATTAATCGTTCAGTTTGTTGCGCATGACGCCGGCGGTTGGGATGTTCATTCACCCAATGGGGCGGACATTGTCGCGGCGCTTGCCGCCGGCGGAGAAGCGCGGCCGGCTGATCGTCTAAAACGACTGACAGATGAATCCGTGAAGCTATTCGTCCACGTCCTCGCGAAACAACAGCGCGAACGATGACGACACTCACTCCGCAACATGCTGATTCAAGGGGATAGTCGGGGTGGCGGGCTGGTGCCGCATCGCGGCGCGTAGCAACCGCGCTGAGCGACTGTTCTATATTGAGGTAGCTGAACACCGCGCCGCGGCAGTCAGATTGGCGTTTTGGCTGCCGGTGCGGAAGATCCAGATGGAGAAACCGAGTAATCATGGTCAACGAATCGAATATCGGTAGCGCGGACCTCGCGCATATTCTTGCCAAAACGCGTGATGCTGCTGTCGGGGGCATTGGCGCACTGTCCACGGGCGAAGCACTAGCCGCCGCGCTGGTTCTAAACCGGACCGACTGGCTCGCCACCATGGAGTACTCGATTGCGGAGGCGATCGAGCGCATCGGCCCCGACTGGGCGCGCCTCGTTCCCGCAGCGGCACGACAGTTCAAGCAAGACAGCGAGGAAGCCGCGTACGTGGCCGCGGAGAGGACCAGACAAGCCAAACTGGCCGCACATTTCGCGCCGCAAGCGGACGGCGAGTTTCTCGACTTTTCCGCCACGCTCCTCACGTCTGGTAATGCTCCGGGCTACCGCGACGTGAGTTTGACTTTCAATCTGAAAGCTATCGGGGAGGGACTCCAGCAAAGTGTCCAGGTTAGGATCCGTATCCGGCCGGAGGATGGCGAAGAAGTAGTTCGCGAGATAACAAACGCTCATCGCTTGGCATGGGAGCGCAGCGGGACAGGCAGACCGCTTGACGCGAAACCCAATGAACAACGCCCAGACTGGATCGACCGGCAATGACAGCCACAACCACGTGGTCCATAGCACCGATCGTAAGTTAGCGCTCCGCCTTATCGCCTACGTACCCGGAACTGCACTTTGAACGCGCCGGACGCTCAGATCTTTGTCGGTTCCAATCCCATCGGATTCTGGTTTCGGCTCGCGCGTATCCGAGTTGCGGCTCGCCATCACTGTGCCGGGCCGCCGGGCCTGGAAGTTATACATACACCGTACAGACGTAGGCGCTCGGGATGACATGGGCTTTGTAGACGCTCTTTGATGTGTTGTCTTGCGGTCATGGGCACGTCGGTGTACGGGGTATGTATAATGCTTCGAATCGGATAGATTGGAGAAAGTCGCGGTGGATCTGAGCGCTCAACGCCAAGACGTCGCCCGGGCGTTGGCGGCGCTTGAGGCAGCCCTTGTGCGCTTGATCGATGCACTGGCGCATCGTCCCGCCTCGGTATGCGTCGAGGGGACCACCCGCGACCAGCCTGCCCTGCAACGCGTGTGCGAGGCCTACAGCGCCATCGATTACGGCATGGAGGATGCCGTCGGCACTTCAGTCGTTTGTCTGGGCGTCGTCGGCGTATCCGCCGAAGTACTCAAGCGTGCCGTGGCCGTTAATGAGGCCAAGGCGGCGCTCAAGGGCGTGTGCGCGCCGCTCCAGCACGTTCGTACGCGAATTCCTGTCAAGGGGGACGACGGCCCCACGAAGGCGGTTCCGGTGATCCGCGTGATCTTGAGAAACATTCAGCGCAGCGACCTCAATCTGCTCGCTGCATATCGGAAGATCCCCATCTTGGACGCCCCTCCCCTGTCGGTCACGTACACCCGTGCGTGCACACGTGCCGTGTACCGGAAGAGCATCGATGAGATCTACGGACTTCTGGCGCCGCTCGAAGGACCCATGGCCGCCGCGGATCGTGCACGCGTGGAGACCTTAGGCCGGCAAGACAAGTTCCTGGCCGTCACGCGCCAGCACTACGCCAACGTGCGCGCAAATATTGTGTATGCCCGACTGGACAAGAGAGGCCGCGGGCGAATGCAGATTGGCGCGGAACTCCCACTCATGTACGCCATGGGGCGCCATCACGCCGAGCCGCAAGTGAATTTCCCGGTCGCTGCCGCCGATCATCCAGATCAGCCACGGCGCGTGCGCCAATCGGCGCTCGAGGCGGAGCCGTTTCTAAAGTCCATTCCGGCCTATCGGTACGCTCGCGCGGTGCCTCGCGCCCGATAGCCCGATCAGTCAGCACGCAAGTCCCGCCCCAGCTGTCAATCTCTTGCTCCCTCCATCAAACCGCTAGAATTCGAGCCTCATCACTGGAGGCATTCATGCCCCGCGCCCGAAAGAAAAAGACCATCAATCCGTGGACCGACGCCGACATCAAGAACCTTCGTAGCCTTGCCGGCAAACACCCGGCGCGAGTCATCGCGAAGACTGTCAAGCGGTCCGAGGGAGCCGTACGGCAGAAGGCGTTGGCGCTGAAGATCAGCCTGCGCGTTCGATCACGCGCGAAAAAATAGAGAACGGGTCCAGCAGCGTGGGCTTAGGATCCGCCCATGACTCGCGAGGAATGGACCTACCGCTATCGCACGGCCTGGACTTTGTATGTACCGGCCCGACGTGGGGCCGGACTACTTCACGCAGGCGGTTTTGGATCAAGCGTTCGCAGACCTTAGCGAGACCTATGCTGAGGATCCGGAAGGCGCCGTACAGCACATGGTCGATGACTGGTACTGGGACAGCGCCGAGGGCCTGCAGGTCATACAGGACGGACTTGCGCGGCGTGATTAGGCACGTGCCGGCACCGGCTCAATCAGCTTCGCGTCATTGTTCTTCGGACTGTTGACGCGCGCGCTGACTTCGTAGGCCACCATCAGATCGGCGGGGTACGGCTCTAGGACGGCCATCGCTTCATCCGGTGAGCCGGTCAGCCAGGTCTCCCAATCCTCACGGCGCAGGATCGCGGGCATTCGGTGCGGATTGTTGCCCGTGTTGTGGATGTCGTGCATGAGGGCGTTCGCCGGCATCGTAATGATGGTGCAGCTCTCGACCATCGTGCCGTCTGGCTTCACAGAACGGTCCCAGAGCGAGGCAAAGGCGAACAGCGGCTGGTCTACCACCGTGATGTGATACGGCGCCTTGCGGCCGCCGGCGTCCGTGTGCCATTCATAGAAGCCAGAGGCGAGCTGTAGGCACCGCTGCCCGCGCTTCCAGGGCCCACGGTAGGACGGTGACGTGGTGACCGTCTCACGGCGCGCATTGGTGGTGAGGAACTTGCCAGGGTCGCCCTTGGCGAAGAACGGAATCAGGCCCCAACGCACCAAGTCGCCGCGGCGCTCTCCGTCAATGGTGCGCACGATCGGTACCGACTGCGTCGGACATACGTTGTAGCTGGTGAAATCGAGCTGCCACTGAATGCGCAGCAGCGCCTGATATTCCGCGTCCAGCTGGTAATGCAGTTCGTATCGATTGCACATGGCCCAAGTTTAGCCGTGCTGCGGCGCGTATGGATATCCTGCAGAATTTCGGACGTTCGGACCCACCCAATTTCGTCAGTTGGGGACCAGCTGATTTCGTGAGTTGGGTACCACCCGATTTCGGGGGTTGGGTACCACCGGCGGGGCGTGTTTTGTCGCGCCCGGGGCGCTTGCCGGAGTGGTCCGCTGATGCCGAAGTCCGAGTCCAGAGGTCGATTTCCGGGGGTACCCAAGGCCAGGGGTAAAGATCGAAGAGGTCCCCTTGAGCTTCATAGGCGGCCGGTTTTGTGTGCCGCCCGATGCCCGCGGCTGAATTTGACGTTCCGGCGCCGTCCGATGGCCGCGCGCGCCCCTCGGCTACCTTCGTGGTTCCACACGAAGGAGAGCGCGCGATGGGAAGCAGGAGCATGACGGTGAGGCGGTATGAGGAGATCCGCCGCCGGCTTACCGAAGGCCGCAGCCTGCGCGAGATCGCCAGTGCCCTCGGCTGTTCACGCCGCACGGTGCGTGAGGTCCGTGACGGGGAGCGTGGCTCGCCTGATCGACTCAAGGCGCCGATGGAACCGGTGTGGATGTCGCAAGTCGATTGGCCCTCGATCATCCATGAGCTGGGTCTGGGTCACCCGCTGAAGTTCCTATGGGAGGAGAAGGCACAGCACCTGATCACATACCCGAACTTCTGGAAACAATTTTATCGAAAGTTCCCCCAGTACCGAGTGGCTTCGGTCACGGCGCGCGAGTTCGCTGCGGGGGAGCGCATCGAAGTGGATTACGCCGGCGATCCGATCGAGTGGGTCGAGATGAAGAGCGGAGTAATCCGCAAAGCGTACGTGTTCGTCTCCGCGCTGGGCTTCAGCCAGTTGCTGTTCGCCTGGGCGGCCGAGGACATGAAAAGCCGCAACTGGCTCGGCGCCCATCGCCGTATGTTCGGCTTTTACGGCGGCGTGGCGCACGTGCTGGTGCCCGACTGCCTGAAGCAAGGCGTGCTCAAGTGTCATCTGTACGATCCGGATCTGAACCCCGGCTATGCCACCCTCGCGGTGCATTACGGCACCAGTGTCGTACCTGCGCGCGCGAGTCATCCAAAGGATAAGGCCATTTGCGAGGGCCTGGTGAAAATCCTAATGCGCTACCTGCGCTTCCGTTACCGGCGCACACGCTTCACCTCTCTGGCGCAGATCAACCAGGCCATTAGCGAGTGCGTGGAGCGCATCAATGCGCGAGCTCATACGCGCTTTGGGGTCTCACGCCGCGAGCGGTTCGAGACCGTGGAAAGGGCAGCGCTCAAGGCGCTGCCGAGCGATGAGTGGGACGCCGGGGAGTGGAAAACCGCCACGCTGCATCCGGACTGCTACGTCGCGGTGGAGAGCGACTATTACAGCGCGCCGCACATCCATCGGCACAAACGCCTGAGAATCAAGCTCACGGAGAACCACGTGGAGATCTTCCTGGACCTCGAACGTCTGGCGATCCATCCACGAAGCAGACATCATAACGGCAAACGCATCTTCATCGATGCGCACTTCCCCCCGGCGTCCCAGGCCTACTACGAGGCCACACCGCAAAAGCTGCTGTCGCAGTCCCGGTTCATCCACCTGGAACTGAACCGGTTGTTCGTGGACATGTTCAATGCAGATGTCTTCGGTCACCTGCGCCGTGCGCAGGGACTGATCCGGGCTTGCACCAAAGAGATCAATGAGGTCGGACGCGACCGTGCCAGCGTGCACATCCTCGCCGCCATCGGCACTATGCGTCAGTACAACAAGATACGCGTGCCTTACTTCCAGGCACTGCTCACCCAGGCGCGCAAAGCTGCACTGCTGCCAGAACCAGGTCGGGAGATCGTGCGCCGGCCCGGAAATCCCATGCTTCGATATGCCGACGGCGCTGCGCTGGGCGCCGAGGCGGACCTGTTCTTAAGCCCACCACCGCAGGAGACACTGAAACCATGAGTACCGCTATTGCCCGAAACCTGATGGCCGAGATGAAACTGCTCGGCATGCTCAGCGCGTTCGATAAAGCCGTGGCCGAGGCCACCGAATCAAAAGCCAGCTACACGGAGCTGTGCGATACGCTGCTGCAGGCGGAGTGCGATTATCGCCAGGAGCGCAAGGCCATCTACCGGATTAAAGCCGCGCAGTTCACGCTGCGACCCTCGTTCGAGGACTTTGACTTTACCGCCAGCCGTTCGATCAGCAAGGCGCAGATCAAGGAAATTTACGCGCTCACCTGGCTCAAAGAAGGCCGTCCGCTGCTGCTGATCGGTCAAACTGGAATCGGCAAAACGTTCATCGCACAGGCCGCAGGCCTGCACGCCTGTGCCTGCGGCAAATCCGTGCTGTACATGACCGTCACGACCTGGATGGAGAACCTGGCGCTGGCACGCTCCAGTGGCACGTACTTGAAATACCGCAACCGACTCGCCAAGCCCGATCTGATCATCTTCGATGAGATGGGCGCCCGTAAACTCTCCGCAACCGAAGCCCAGGATCTGTGCGAGATGCTCGAGGAACGATCCTTCGGCAAGTCGATCGTGTTCGCCACACAGCTGCCGCTGGATCACTGGACCGAAGTGATCGCCGACCCGGTCATCGCCGACGCTATCCGGGATCGACTCGATCACTCCGCGCTCAAAGTCAACATTACCGGCGAGAGCTATCGCGGCGTGAAAGCCAAGAAACTTGCCAGCAAGAGGAAAGACAGCTAAGAATCGTCGCCTACGGCTCCGCCAGGACCCCCTTCAGGTGGGTCCCAACTCGCGAAATCGGGTGGTCCCCAAGCGCGAAATCCTGCAATCCAGTGCCAGACCGTCCGTAAAGCTGTACGCCATCCAGTACAGCCCTTCCCGCATTGCTGTGGAGGGCTGGCCGGGCGCTACGCTTTCGGCATGCCGCGCGAAATGTACCCGATCGGTGACCACTATCCCCAATGGAAGATCAATGGAACATGGCCCTGCGGCCATATGGCGACGATCGACTTGGGCCGGTTCATGGCCTGGGGAATGGCGGACGTGCCCCTGATGGCGCTGTGCACGCGCCTACGATGCCCTGAGTGCGACGGCAAGGGGCCGGCCAAAATCTCGGCGGGATGGGTCGGGCGGAATGAGTCGCTGACCAGCAAAATCGTTACCGAGCGGGCGGCGAAGGTGCGGCAGATAAAACCGAAGGGGTAGAATCAACCCCGTGTCCAAGCGCGGTCCGGTCACGTTCAATCGGAATCAGCGGTCAAATTGGTCCGGAATACTCAGTGGGGCTGTCGCAACTGGTCAATGCGATATAGCACACTGTGAGCGCGATGATCGAGGGGAGGTTGGGGGCGCGCAAAAATGTCAGCGCCTTGTTTCTAAATCATGGGAAAGCATAGGGGCAAGCTGTTCACGTAATGCCGCCCTTTTGTCCATCTGCTCTTTTGTCGGCATATAAACCGATAAGTGGCGCTCCCATCGCCCCACGCCTTGAACGTTGAAATCAACATGTACCGGCAGCCAGTTATTCGGCGAGGTTTCGGAGAGCAAATCGATCCGATTGACCCGGGTAACGCATTGAAGCGGGGTGAATTGTCTTTTCAGAGTGTCCGTGTACGGGACGGCAGCTTGGCGGATAACCTCTAGTTTCATCAGCAGCCCGAGCCATGGCGACCCTCGGTAAGCTTCGAAGTATTCGAAAAAGCGGATGCCAAAACCCGGATTTATTGGGCTTTCGCCGCGCTGCATCGATAGAACGGACTGCACTCTCTGTGGTAGGGCTTCGAGTCCCGAGACTAGAGCGATGTCTCTTTTTCCATCGAGGTAAAGGTCGCCGGTTTCGGAATGCAGCGCCCAATCAGTGCCCAGCTCTTGCGCGGCAATGCGCGGAAAGCTTGGTGCGATAGGACATACCAGACAATATCCGTCACTTTGCTTGCTTAAACTCGGTGGGAGCAAGAGCACGCGGCCGTCGCCCGCTTCGTTCGAGAGTATGTATTGATCCTCGGGCATTGCCTGAGCGCACCCCTCGATGAAATTAACCAGCTCGTGGATGTCGCCAACCACGAAGTGCTTCAGGCGCAGCGTCCAGCTCGCCGCCGAGACATTCTCAATGTCACCCGTGCAAATGATATCGGGGCCGATGGCCAAGAGACCCGCCCCCAGGTCGTGGCTTTTTCCCAGGCGGAGGTTGCGAGTGCATGTTGCTTCATGCTCTCGTTTCATCGCGCGCAGTATCTCGACCGTGTAAGTCACGTCGTCTTGGTCGATCAGGTCGGCATGGTCAGCGCAGAACCAAATGGCGTTGTCGATGCTTTTGCGCTGTTCTGGCGTCATCGACTTGTCGTGGCGACGGCTTCCCGGCCCCGATGAAGCTCCACAAATGTGCGCTGCCTTGCGAATCATGGTTACGGCGGTAGGCGATTCATCGCTTGGGCCGCCTGTGGGGTTTTGGCATCCAGTGAAGGAGCAGTGCCAGCTCGCATGGGCGGCCACGGCCCTCTTTATTGGTCGCGGGAAATCATCACGGTTGCTCATGAGATACGTTATACGCCCCCGCGCTTCTGAGTTGACGGCGTATTTTGTGCCGCTCATTTACCATTGATAACGTCCTTTATCAGACGTGAAGTAACCGGCGAAGCTCAGGCGTTCAGATCCGGACCCGTGGGCGCCAAGGGTAAATTTCTCCAGGGTGACTCGATTGGTCGTCGGACTTCTCAGCATGCGGCAATCGAGCCGTGAAGCGAAAGTGTCACAAGGGCCAATCCGAAGGTACCGGCTGTCGTTCAGGCTAGCGCGGCGCTCGCCTAGTTGTGCGGCTACGGTCAGCGAAGGATTGCAGGGCCAAACGTGATGATCTGCTGCGTGGGGCGCCGAAGCAGATCCGTTAGCCGGAGCGTCCGGCCAACTTCACGGCGCGCTCCCGTCTCCCCGATAGCTTCGATCTCACGACTCCGTATCGAAAAATCCAGAGCGTTTTTGATCATTCCTGCCGTCGCTGGCGTAGAGTTCCCCAGGGTCGCTAGTAAATTGGCGAATCTAATCTGTTCAAGCTCGTATATCCTCGGAATCAGTTTCTCTCGAAGACCGTTTTCGCAACGCGCGGCAGCAATAGCATCGAAGTTGAATGCAGCCCCCAAATCAAGGTCCTGTTGATCTCTGCGCTTCGCACCTCTGCCGGCGGTGTGGCCGAGCGTAAATATATCGGGCTCGAGGAAATGCGAGAAATGGTTTGCAAAGCCCCAGTGCAATTCCATCATTACGTCGCGCGCCTTATATGCGTTTGACAAATGAACCAACCAATATGTCCAACCTGGCGCCGCCACAGGTGTGATAAAGAAGATGGTGGAAAATGACGCACCGCTCCCCTCAATAATGCCACGGGCGAGTTGGCGCTGAATCTGTGCTCTCCAGAGCGGATCGCTGTCCTTTAGGCTGCGCAGAGATTCCCAATCAATGTATTGCTCCATCCCCATTTCTCGCAGCTTTCGACGGCAGGTGGCCGTATCTGAGAAAAACGTAATAAGGGAATCGACGTTAAAGGTTAAGACAACTTCTGCGCCGCTTACGGACTCAAAGATGTCTCGCAACAGTGGTAGTGGCACCTGGTCATACGCGTACTGATCAAGCAGAAAGATCGCCCGTTCGCCGCCGCGTCGCTCCTTTATCCTTGCGATGATTTGCCCCAAAGTGTCCTGAAATGCAGCGGCGTAAAGTCGTATATCCTGCTCGAGACGGCGCTCGCCGTATCGTGACACTATCAAGGCGCGCAGGTACTCGTAGTTCGAACGAACCTTCTCAACAAAGAAAAACTCCGCATTGACTCTACGTGGCTTCGTGCGGCCGACGTTCAAGAGAGCTTCGGTTTCGATCATTGTCCTCAGTGCTATCAAAGGAGACCCGTCATGGATACCGGTGCCATTTTGGGCCGTGTACTCGCCGCCGCCGGCGAAACCGTCCACGATAGACAATGTGAGACTATCAATTCTCGGATCTGTGAGAAGGACTCGGACGTATCGCTCTAGATAGCGTTGCGCAAGCTCATGCTTCACGACGCTGTGCGAGTCGATCAGCGGCGGCCTCGATCCAATGGCCCATTCGTATTTGTCGCGAGTTTTGGTCATTCTATTAGATTCGCGGCGCGCATTACGCAGAAACCGCGGGACGTTCGTCCCAGCTCGCGCCACGAAACAACCTGCCGTTCGACTTCTTCGACCTACGGACGCCGTCGACGCCCCAAACTCCCCACTGCTTGAAGAAGAAAGCGACCCCTTGTGCTTTGCATTGCCGATAGACGTTCTCTACCCACTCCTCCCGCATTGGACGTGCCCCGGCGC
>VFSW01009874.1_pt1 | contig 13598 bp, 12 predicted proteins | sample 5358111 | NCBI WGS metagenome assembly VFSW01 (sample SAMN11554181, study PRJNA540505) | mine drainage metagenome | isolation source: sediment from site ElyBrook_90M | place: USA: Ely Copper Mine, Vershire, VT | collected 2017 | reverse complement strand
GGCGCCCCGCGCAGCTGCGGATCCGTCGAAAACGAGTACTGGGTCTTGGCTACGCAAACCGGGTAAGCGCCGTAGCCTTCGTCCTGCAGCTTCTTGATCTGGTTGCGCACCTTCGCGTCCGCGGTCACATCGCTCGCGCCGTAGATCTTGGTCGCGATGGTTTTCACCTTCTCCCATAGCGGCGCGTCCTCTTCGTACACAAACTTGAAGTTGGTCGGGGTGGTATCGACGATCTTCACCACCGCGCGGGCGACGTCTTCGGCACCTTTGCCACCCTGCGCCCAGTGCCGCGCCAGCACCACCGGCGCTTCGTGGTGCGCCATCTTGGTTTTCAGCAGTTCGATCTCCGCGTCGGTATCGAAGGTAAAGTGGTTGATCGACACGACGCAGGGCAGTCCGTAGTGGTTGCGCACGTTGTTGACGTGGCGCTCCAGATTGGCGATGCCTTTCTCCAGGGCCGCCAGGTTTTCCTGGTTCAGTCCCTTGACGTCGACGCCGCCGTGATACTTGAGCGCACGGATGGTGGCGACAATCACCACCGCGTCGGGACGCAGGCCCGATTTGCGGCATTTGATGTCGATGAATTTTTCCGCGCCCAGGTCTGCGCCGAAACCGGCTTCGGTTACGACGTAGTCGGCGAGCTTCAACGCGGTCTGCGTGGCGATGACGGAGTTGCAACCGTGGGCGATGTTGGCGAAGGGCCCGCCATGGATGAACGCCGGATTGTTTTCGAGCGTCTGCACCAGATTGGGCTTGATCGCGTCCTTGAGCAAGGCGGCCATCGCGCCCTGGGCGTGCAGGTCTTTGGCCAAAATGGGCTTCTGGTCGCGGGTATAGCCGACCACGATCTTGGAAATGCGCGCCTTTAGATCCTTGAGGCTGGTCGACAGGCAGAATATCGCCATGATTTCAGAGGCGACGACGATGTCGAAGCCATCCTGGCGCGGAAAGCCGTTGCCGGGACCGCCCAGGGCGACAGTGATATCCCGCAGCGCGCGGTCGTTCATGTCGACAACGCGCTTCCAGGTGATGCGGCGAACGTCGAAGCCGAGCTCGTTGCCGTGATGGATGTGGTTATCGATCAGTGCCGCCAGCAGGTTGTTGGCCAGCGCAATGGCGCTGAAGTCGCCGGTGAAGTGCAGGTTGATGTCTTCCATCGGCACCACCTGTGCGTAGCCGCCGCCCGCGGCGCCGCCTTTCATGCCGAACACCGGGCCCAGGGAGGGTTCACGCAGGCAGATGACGGTTTTTTTGCCTATGCGGTTCAGCGCATCGCCCAGTCCCACCGTGGTGGTGGTCTTGCCTTCGCCTGCGGGCGTCGGGCTGATCGCGGTGACCAGGATCAGTTTGCCGTTAGGTTTGGCCTTCAGCGTATCGATGTAGTCCATCGAAAGCTTTGCCTTGTAGTGGCCGTAGGGCTCAAGGTGCTCTTCGGCAATGCCGAGTTTCCTGGCCACTTCGCTTACGCGGAGCATCTTGGCTCTTTGTGCAATTTCGATATCGGATGGCATGTTTTATCTCGCTTATGGCGGACAGCGTGATTTCATTCGGCTAATGCGGCCGTCACGGTTTCTATGTCGATCACGCCGATCGTATGTCCTGGCGCATTTCCCCGATCCTATCCAAAGCGAAACATCGATCACTTGGGGAGTTTTCAAAACGAAACGATTGACCTGCGGTGCTCAACGCTTTAATCACGACAGCAATATCAGTGCCAATTCAATTTTCCCTTGGGCGCGATCCTGATTGTCTGTGATGCCCGAGCGGAACTTGCCGGTTGTGACAGAAAACCTGAATCGAATTAATCGCACAAAGTTTGACCGAACGCTTGACGACCATGTTTCGCGCGCGCACTATTTTCAAAAAAAATCCGGCACCCTTCCGATGTTGGCGCCATTTCCAACGATGTCGCTCGGATTGATCCGGTATTACGCACTATCCAGAACGCAGAACGGCAACGCCAACAGGGAGGGGCGCAACAATGAAGAAGGGAAGAGCGCGTTTTGAACTAGACGAGAAAACTCTGAAGATTGTCGACGACATGGTCGTCGCCGAGCAGCATTACCTCACCGAGCGGGCGCGGCTGGCTGAAGGGGAGGGCAGCGATCCGGCCCCCATCCGGCGCATCAGCAGCCGGCGCAATTTCATGGCCGCTGCCGCGGCCGGCCTGGTGGGCGCCGGCGTTCTTCCAAAAATCGTGCACGCCGCGGTTCCGCCCGGCGCTGTCGAGCGCAATGTGCCCGCGGATCCGTCGAAAGTGCCCGGCACGCCCACGGGTGACGACGGCGGGTACGGGTCGCGCTCGCAATTCGAAACCGAAGTGCGCTGGCGCTTTCCGACGCCAACCAAGGAATCGTCGTGGAGCATGACTCCCCTCGGCGGCAGCATGGGCATCATCACGCCGTCCGGCCTGCATTACGAGCGCCATCATTCCGGCATCGCGACTATCGATCCGGCCAGGCACGCGCTCTATGTGCACGGCATGGTCGAGCGGCCGAAGAAATATTCCATGGCCGACATCAAGCGCATGCCGTCGGTCTCGCGCACTCACATGATGGAATGTTCGGGGAACGGCCTGACCGAATGGACCAAACCGACCCTGAAAACAGTCCAGGGAACACACGGATTGACATCGACCTCCGAGTGGACCGGCGTGCCGATGGCGCTGATCATGAAGGAGGTCGGCGTATTGCCCGGCGCGAAGTGGGTGCTGGCCGAAGGCGACGATGGCGCCGTGATGACGCGCAGCCTGCCGATCGAAAAAATGTACGAAGACGCGTTCCTTGCCTACGGCCAAAATGGCGAGGCGCTGCGGCCCGAACAGGGCTATCCCCTGCGCATCAATACGCCGGGATGGGAAGGCAATACTTCGATCAAGTGGGTTCGGCGCCTTGAATTCAGCGACGTGCCCTTCGAGACGCGCGAAGAAACGTCCAAATATACCGACCTCATGCCCAACGGCAAGGCACGCCAGTTTACTTTCGTGATGGAAGCGAAGTCGGTGATTACCTTCCCCTCCGGCGAAATGAAACTGCCCGGTCCGGGTTTCTACGAAGTCACCGGTCTCGCCTGGAGCGGCCGCGGCAGGATTACGCGCGTCGAGGTATCCAGCAACGGCGGCCAGACCTGGAGCGACGCGCAGATGCAGGGACCGGTGCTGCCGATCTGCCACACGCGCTTTCGCCTGCCATGGTATTGGGACGGCAAACCGGTGATCCTGCAAAGCCGCTGCACCGACGAAACCGGCTACGTGCAGCCCACCATCAAGCAATTGACCGACGTGCGCGGCACCAACGGGCCGATCGCATCCATCTATCACCTGAACGGCATTCAAAGCTGGGCCGTCGCTGCCAATGGGAGCGTGAGCAATGTCCATCATTTCTAAGCGCAAATTGATGATCGTGGCCGGCACAGCGGTGGCGGCGGGAATGATTGCGGGCTGTGCGACCAATCCGCAGGGCACGCATCTCGACATGCAGACGGCCTATAGCGGCCCGCTGCTGAATTTTGGCACGACGCCTACCGCCGCCGAGCTGTCGAGAATGTTTTCCTATCCTCCCGACGGGCGCGGCCTCCCGGCGGGCAGCGGCAACTGGGAGCAGGGCAAGACGGTGTATGCGGAAAGATGCATGGCCTGCCATGGCGACAAACTGCAGGGCGTGGCAGGGCTCGGGGAAGCGCTGGTCGGTGGCCGCGGCACGCTCGTCAACAACGACCCGAAAAAGGCGCCGGTCAAGACTGTCGAAAGCTATTGGCCGTACGCGACTTCGGTATTCGACTACGTCAAGCGGGCGATGCCGTTCAACGCTCCCGGATCGCTGAGCAACGACGAAGCCTATCAGGTGGTCGCCTATGTGCTCGGGCAGGGCAACGTCATCAGCAAGACGGAAGTCCTGAATGCGCAGACGCTGCCGCAGGTCAATATGCCGAACAAGGACGGCTTTATTCCCGGCGACCCGCGGCCAGATGTAAAGTAACTACCGCAGCACGCAGCAAGCATCAGGATGCGGACCCGCCCGGGTCCGTTTCTGTTTGGCGCCCGTTCTGCGGTGTTTCATCGAGACGTATTGTTTCCGCCGGAAACAGCCTCGGGCGGCAATTTTTAATTCTCGCGCGATAAAACCCTTAGAGATCATTTTCTTGGTGCAAACAGGCGGCATGGCATGAAATCTGCCTGCGTGTAGTGAAGAATCTACCCGTAACTAGGAGGTCGTCATGGCCAAAAATTCCGCCGAATGGGCCGCCAAGCCCAAATTTCCTGCCAGCCACTTCGTCGATTCGCGCATCTATACCGACCAGTCAGTTTTCGATGAGGAAAAGGAAAAGCTGTTCAAGAGCTCTTGGATCATCGCCTGCCACGAATCCGAAATCGAAAAAGCTTACGACTACCGGCTGTTCACGCATCCCACCGGCGTGCCGTTGATCATGGTGCGCGGCGACGACATGAAGGTGCGCAGTTTCTACAATATTTGCCCGCACCGCGGCAACACCATCCTGTACGACCCGGCAGGCAACGCCAAGCGCATGACTTGCATCTTTCACGCCTGGTCGTTCGACACATGCGGCAACTGTATCGACATTTCGCGCGGTGAGCAGGGCTACCAGGACCGCTACTGCAAGGAAGACGCCGGCCTGCGCGAAGTCAGGGCGGAAGTCGGCTTCGGCGGTTTCGTCTGGGTCAATCTCGACGATGCCGGCTGCACGCTGAAGGAATATATCGGCCCGGCCCTGGACATGCTCGAGCCTTACATGCGCGAGCCGATGGAAGTGTTCCACTTCCACAAGGCGATCGTGGATACGAACTACAAGCTGTGGCACGATACCAACAGCGAGTTCTATCACGACTTCGTGCACTATTTCAACCGCATCACGGGCATGATGCAACCCGGTTATTTCGACCGCAAATACACCGGCTACCCGAATGGCCACGCCGCGGTCGGTTCGATGGAAATCAAGTACGACGCCTACGCCGGCAGCAAGAAGCGCGCGGTCGGCTGGCCCGGGCTGGCGCCTGGCGGCTGGATCCTGATCGACATCTTTCCCGGCATGACCTACAACCTGCGCACTTCGGTGCTGCGCATCGACACCGTGGTACCGCTTGGACCGAACAAGCTGATGGTCGAATTCCGCGGGCTGGGACTCAAGAGCGACACGCCGGAGCAGCGCGCCGAGCGCATTTTCGATCACAACACCATCTGGGGCCCGTTCGGCCGCAACCTGCACGAGGACCTGCTCGCGGTGCAGGGCCAGGGTCGCGCGATGCGCGAGGGCACCGACAGCCGCTGGGTGATCCACGGCCGCGAGGAAAACAGCACCATCCACGACGAAGTCGGCATGCGCCATTTCTACGCCGAATGGAGCAGGCGCATGGGCCGCCCTTCCTACGACCCGTTCGGCGAAGGCCGCCCGCAGCCGGCGCGCGCCGTCGCCTGAGCCGAAGGCCAAGACCATGGACCAAAGGCAACAAATCGAAGAGCTGGTCTACCGCAGCTGCCTGGCGCTGGACGAGAAGGATTTCAAGGGGTTTCTGGCGCTGTGCGACGAGGGCTTTCGCTACAGCATCACCGCATTCAGCTCGGAAATCCGCAAGGACATGACCTGGCTGGATCACGACAGGGCCGGCATGGATACCCTGTTTACCAACCTGCCGCGTCACAACAGCGACCACTCGCCGCTGACACGCCATGTGACGGTCTACACCGTCGGCGTCGCAGGCGAGCGTGCCGACGTGGTGTCGGCGCTGCAGGTGTTCCGCACCTCCCTCGACGGCGGCGGCACCGGCCTGTTCGCGGTCGGACGTTACCTCGACACGGTCAAACTCGGCGCCGGCGCGCCCAAGCTCCTAAAGCGCGTAGTCAGGATGGTCACGCGCGAGATGGGGGCCGGTTACCACATTCCTTTTTAGGCGCCAGCACAGCCCGCATGCGCATCCAGATCAACGCCCGCAATCGCGCCTACCAGTTCGAGGCCGTGCCGGGGGAGAAGATCCTCTACGCCGGCTTGCGCGCGGAAACCGATCTGCCCTACGAGTGCGGCACCGGGACCTGCGGCACCTGCAAGGCGAAGCTGATCGAGGGGAAGGTCGACGATGCGTGGCCGGAAGCGCCAGGCAGGAAATACGTCAAACCAGACCAGGGCGAGTTCCTCATGTGCCAGTGCACGGCGCAGGGTGACATTAGCGTCGAAGTGTCCAATTTTGTCTACACCATGGATCCGGGTTCCTGTCCCCCTACCGCCATGACCGGCACCGTGCAGGCGGTACGCGCGCTCACCCACGACGTGATGGCGATGGAGGTGGCGCTCGATTCGCCGTGCGAATTCGATGCCGGCCAGTTCGTCGCGATCGCCGCGCCGGGCGTGCCCGGCATGCGCGGTTATTCGATGGTGAATTTCGAGCGCCGGGCGCGGCGGCTGGAATTCGCGATCAAGAAAAAGCCCGGCGGCGGGTTTTCGGAATGGCTGTTCTCGGGCAAGGCGCCGGGGGCGAAGCTGGACCTGTTCGGGCCGCTCGGGAAGGCGACTTTTTACCCCGGTCTGAGCAGGCATATCCTGTGCATCGCCGGAGGCAGCGGCATTGCCGGCATGAGGTCCATCGTCAGCCGCGCCGCCCAGGAACGCTATTTCGAGCAACACCGCGGCTACATCTATTTCGGCGTGCGTTCGATGAAGGACACGTTCTACCTGGCCGAACTGAGCGCGCTGTGCCAGCAATTCCCGGACAAGGTCGCCGTGGTCGTGGCACTGTCGGACGAAGACGTGCCGCCCGCAGCTACGCAAAAATACCCCCTGCTGCGCTTCGAGCGCGGCATGGTACACGAGGTCGCCAAACGCGAAATGGCGGGCAAGTACCAGAATCTGCGCGCCTACCTCGCCGGCCCCCCGCCTGCCGTCGATGCCGCGATACGGGTGCTGCTGCTGGAAGCCAAGCTGTCCGCCGACAACATCCGCTACGACAAATTCAGCTGAAACCGACAATGACCAACAAGATGATCTGCCGCATGGCTGATATTCCGGTAAACGGATTGAAGGAGTGCGAGGCCGAAGGCGGGCTGAAACTGCTGGTCGCCAATTCCGGCGGCGAATATTTCGCCGTGCAGGCAATGTGCCCGCACCAGGACGTGGCTTTGTGCGAGGGATTGTTTGACGGCGCGGTCCTCACCTGCCACCAGCACCTGTGGCAATGGGATATCCGCACCGGCGCGCCCCTGGGGCTGGCCGAGGCGCCGCTCGAGCGCTACGACGTGACGGTCGAGGGGGACGCGATCTACATTGGCGCGCAAGGCGCGCTCAACGTCGGCGAACTGTTCACCGGCATCGCCGCGCCCACGCTGAGCGCGCTCAGCGCGCTCGCCAAGCGCGAGCAATACGTTGCCGGCAGCACGCTGTACAAGCCCGGCGACCCGGCGGCGGATTTTTTCGTTCTCGATTCGGGTCGGGTGGAATTCCAGATCGGGCGCGACGAGCGCACCAGCCCCGCGGGATTCATGCTGAAGAAAGGCGAAGTATTCGGCTGGGCGGCGCTGCTCGAGAACCAGCCGCACCGCATCGCCAGCGCTTTGGCGCTGGAAAATTCCGCGCTGCTGCGCATCAACGGCAAGCAGGCGCTAAAGCTGCTCGAGTCGGATCCGGCCTCCGGATTCATCGTGATGCGCCGGTTGTCGGCGCTGATTGCGCGGTTTCTGGCTGCGCCGGGAGCGAAATAGGACATGCAAACCATGCGGGTTTCGGATTGCCGATGTCGCCCGTGGAACGCAGGGCGGCGTTGTTGGAACATGCATTCTCGACAATCCGGCGGCGGGGCCATCTTGGTTGATAGGTTCCTATCAATCTGTAAGATGCGGGGTAAAAGTAATAACAATCCGCGTACGTTGAACGATGTCGCAACTCAACCGTAAGGAGGAAGGCATGAATATCAGAAGGAGCTTGTTGCGTTTTGCCGCTGCGTTGGTCGCCGCCGGCAGTCTGGCCGGGGCGTCTGCATGGGCTGCCGATCTCGATTTCGGCAAACCCGGGACGCCGGTACATCTTGTCGTCGGCTATCAGCCCTACTACACCGAAGCCTGGTCCGGCATGATAATGCGCGATAAAAAATTCTACGAAAAATACCTGCCTAAAGGATCGACGGTCGAGTTCCAGATCGGCCTGCAGGGCGCGATCATCGTCAACAACATGCTCGCCGGAAAGCAGGATATCGGCTACTACGGCGACATGCCCGGGATCGTTTCCACCACGAAGCAGAACGTCGCCGACATCCGCCTGGTTGCGGTGGTCGGCATGGGCTGGGACCAGTGCAACTCATTTCTGGTTCGCACCGACGCGCCAAAATTCGCCAACGATGTGGAGGCGATCAAATGGTTGAACGGCAAGACGGTGGCGGTGCCGAAAGGCAGCTGCACCGACCGCTTTGCCCAGGCGGTGTTCAAGAAATACAACATCAAGCCCAAGGCCTACCTGAACCAGAACATCGAGGTCATTACGAGCAACTTCCGAGCAGGCAAACTCGACGCGGCGGTGATGTGGGAGCCGACCACCTCGCATTTGATCCTCGACGGGCTGGTGCGGAAAATCGCAACCGGTTATTCGGTGGGGGAAAACGACGCCGGATTCCTTGGCATGCGCGCCGATTTGATCAAACAGCGTCCTGATGTGGTCAAGGATTGGCTGAATGCCGAACTCGACGCACAGCTGTACTTCCTCGATCCGAAGAACGCGATGGAAGTCGCCAAGATCGCGAAGGAACAGACCACCGGTTTTTCGGAGAAGGCGCTTTGGATGTCAGCATATGGCACCTATCCGAAAGAAAGCGGCGGCAATCCGGTGCGCATCATCCTTCCATACACCTTCACGCCGGAGGCCATGGAACTGGCCAAACGCGCGACTTCGTTCCTGTATCAAATCAAGAGCATCAACGTGCCGCAACTTCGTGCCGACGCAATAATGCCGGAATTCACGCAGGAAATACTGAAGGAGCGCGGTTACAAGGCGCCGCTCGGGAACGTCATGGAGTTGCCCGATTCGGCGTATACCGGGCCGAAATAGCGATCCAGGGAGCGGGCATTGCGCCGGCGCTGACCCGGCGGTCGGGAGCGAAATACGCGCTCCCGACATGCCGCCGAACAAGCGCTCTGAACATGCGCGACCAGTACGGAGCATTTTTCCGCCGCGCCGGGCAGTTCGTCTCAGGAGCAGTTCGGCGCCTTTTGGGGACCGCATGACGCTGCACTGTTGTTGGTGAGAAACGGCCGCGCCTACCGCGAAAGCGCATTTGATCGTTTTTGGAAATAGAAAAGGCCAATCGCGGCCAACTGGCGGAGAGATCGAATGGTGGAGATACTCAAGAAAACGATGCCGTTCCAGGTGGTCTCGGACGGCATGCTGCAAAAGATCGCCGCGTTGGGCAGACGTACGTCCTATGACAAGGGCGTGCTGATTTATGATGCAGGCGACAAGGCTGACGACATATACATCATAGTTTCTGGAAAGGTAGAGCACGCGCTCGAGCCCGGTGTGAACGCGCGCCGGCCGGTGCAGGCGCTAGGGCCGGGGGACGTATTTGGCTGGGCGGCCTTGCTCGCAAAATACCCGGCGCGCCTGGCGAAGGCGGTTTGCATCGAGCCGACGGAGATCATCCGCATCAATGGCGACGAGCTGTTGCGCCTGTTCGAATCCGACCCGGACTCGGGCGACGTGGTGATGAGCCGTTTCGCCACCATGATCACGCATGACTACACGGTGCCAGACCTGATCGCGCAACTGCGTTCGATTCACCGAAAAATACATTCCGGCGACATCCAGGGCATGAACCTGACCCTGTACCGCATGTCGCTGTGGCTGAAGAGCCCGCGGCCGTACCAGATGCTGATCGGCTTCTCGCTGTTTCTGGGGTTCTGGTATCTCTCGGTGGAGGTGTGGAAACTCCCGCGCTTTCGCGAGATGCCAGGACTAACGGCGGTGATCAAGGAATGGATCAGCCCCGACCCGGCCTACGGCCTGTCAATTTTTACCCCTGAGTATTACAAACACATCTGGATAAGCGTATGGCGCGTGACCCAGGCCTTCTTTCTCGCCACCGTCCTTGGCGTGCCGCTCGGTCTGTTTCTTGGCTGGTCGAGAAAATTCAAGGAATACGTGTTTCCGCTATTCGAGTTGCTGCGACCGATCCCGGTGCTTGCCTGGGTGCCGCTGGCAATCGTGATGTTTATCTCGTCCGAGTCTGCGGTAATCTACCTCACCTTCCTCGCCTCGTTCTTCGCCACCGCCCTGAATACCATGCTCGGCGTTGAATCGCTCGACGAGTCCTATATTCGCGCTGCATACTGCCTGGGCGCCAAGCGCTGGCAGGTCTTTCGGCACGTGGTCGTGCCGGGCTCGCTTCCATTCATATTCACCGGGCTGCAGATTTCAGTGGGCGTTGCCTGGTTTTCCCTCGTCGCGGCGGAAATGGTGTCCGGACAGTACGGCCTGGGCTACGTAATAAACACTTCGTACATCATGGTGCGTTACCCGACGATCGTCATCGGCATGATAACGCTTGGCCTCGTCGGTTACGTGACCAGCACCATGGTGCGCATTGCCGGCGACTTCATGATGCGCTGGCGAACGCGCGAACTCGCGCTCGGGGGCCAATGATGGCGGTGCAAATGCAGGCGACGGCGCCGTCGAACGCGGCGATACACGGCGAAATCATCATCGACGACGTGGTCAAGATTTATGACCCGGAGGGTGCTGCGGTGATGGCGGTCGACCATTGCTCATTGCAGATAAAGGCCGGGGAGATCTGCATGATCGTCGGTCCGTCGGGTTGCGGCAAGACCACGCTGCTCAACGCGATCGCCGGTTTCCATGAGATCACTTCGGGCCGCATCATACTCGATGGGGAGGTTCTGTGCAGCACCGGCAAGCCGAAGGCGGAGCCGGGCTCCGACCGCATCGTGGTGTTTCAGAACGGCGCCCTGTTCCCATGGAAGACCAACCTCGACAACGTTGCATTCGGCCCGATCATGCAGGGGAAGCTGACCCCGGCTGAGGCGAAGGAAAAGGCCCTCGACATGATGGCCGACGCGGGCCTCGGCGGCGTCGAGCACAATTACCCGGGTGAAGTATCGTCCGGCGTGCGCCGACGCGTCGAAATCGTGCGTGCGCTGATGAACAACCCGAGGGTACTGCTGCTCGACGAGCCGTATCGTGCGCTCGACTCGTTGACCAAGTCGGTGATGCACGAGGCGCTGCTCGAGATCTACTACAGGAACAAGGTCACGATCTTCTTCATTACGCATGATCTCGAGGAGGCTATCTTCCTCGGCCACAAGGTCGTGGTCATGACCACGCGCCCGTGCAAACCGAAGAAGATACTCGAAGTCGATATTCCGCATCCGCGCGACTACAGCGTACTGACCTCGAAGCGGTTCCGTGAACTTATGGAAGAAACCAATGAGGCGGTACACGAGGAAGCCCTGAAAGCATTTTCCGCAGGCGAAAAGGAGGGTTAGCCCGGTGACCGCAGGCAAGAGACATTTTATCGGATCGAAGATCTGGCGCGGCGCGATCTCAATCACCGTGTTCCTGATACTCTGGGAAATCGGCTCGCTCTCCAAATTTTGGATCAAATGGGAAGCGTTCGAATGGCTTCGCCACGTTATCGCAGCGTTCGGGATCAAACCGATTTATTTGCCTTGGATCGGCGCGGTACCAGCGCCGACCGAGGTGTTGGCGGCGTGGGCGCACATTGTCAAGGATCCCAGCTACTGGCAGAGCTGGTATGTCAGCATGCTGCGCGTGCTCGCCGGCTTCGTTGCGGCGATGATCGTCGGTATCCCGTTCGGTTTGTTGCTAGCGGTGAATCGCACTGTATTCGGCATTGCTTTCCCCGTATTCGAGGTACTGCGCCCGATCCCACCGCTCGCTTGGGTGCCCGCATCGATCATTTTCTGGCCGACGCAGGAACTGTCTATCGGCTTCGTCATCTTCCTCGGCGCGATTTTTACCATCGTTATAAACGTGATCGGCGGCGCGCGCTCGATCGATCTGCGCTACTTCCAGGCGGCGCGCTCAATGGGTTCGAGCCAATGGGACATTTTCCGGCGTATTATCCTGCCCGGTACCTTGCCCTCGATCGTGGTCGGCTGCGAGGTCGGCATGGGCATCACCTGGAACGTGGTGGTTGCCGCGGAAATGATTTCTGGCGGCGGCAGTCAAGTTGGCGGCACCAGCGGCGGCGGGCTCGGCTTCTTCATCTGGAACTCCTATGTCGGCGGCTCCTATGAGCAGGTCGTCATCGGTATGATCAGCATCGGAATCGCGGGCTACCTGTCGAGCGGATTGCTTCGCTGGCTCGGCAAGCGCGTCACGCCGTGGCTGCATCTTAGATAACAGGCAGCAGGAGAAAATGAGCGAAACGGGCACCAGCGGGTTCGGCATCAAGGCCGGCGAAGTCGTCGTCGACCATGTCAGCAAGAGCTACGGCGCGGCGCAATTCAGCAAGGAAGTGGTGAAGGAGTGTTCGTTCACCATCGAACGCGGCAAACTCACAGTCATGATCGGGCCCTCCGGCTGCGGCAAGAGCACCTTGATTCGCCTGCTCGCCGGATTCGAAATGCCCACCAGCGGCACCATCTCGCTGAATCGCGAGCCGGTTACCGGGCCCGCAAAGGACCGGCTGGTGCTGTTTCAGGAGAATGCCCTGTTTCCATGGATGACCACCTACGACAACATTCTCTATGGGCCGCGCGCGCGTGGCGAGGTGACCAAGGAAACACTGGATCTCGCCGAATTCCTGCTAAACAAGGTCGGTCTGCAGGATTTCCGCAAGAAGTATCCGACGCAACTGTCGGGCGGTATGCAGCGACGGGCGGAACTTGCGCGGGCTATGATCAACAATCCATCGGTGATGATTCTCGACGAGCCTTTTCGCGGGCTGGACGCGATGACTAAGGAGCTGATGTGGGAGTACTACTCGGCGCTCTACGAGGAGAATCGTCGCACCAACTTTTTCGTCACCACAGACATCGACGAGGCGGTGTTCCTTGCCGACCGGCTGTTGATCATGTCCAACATTCCGACGCAGGTGCGCGCGGTGCTGGAGGTCGATATGCCGCGCCCGCGCCGACTCGCCGACATGGTGACCAGCGACCGCGCCAACCAGATCAAGATGGAGGCGCTGTCGATCCTGCACGAGGAAGCGATGAAGTCGTTCTCGCGCGGCAGCAAGGCCGCAGCCGATTTTGTCGAAGCCTACACCAAGCGCGTCGCCAAGAACTGATGGAATTGCTCCTACACCGACCGGTAGTCGTCGGCATCGCGGTGATCGGCGGTGTGTTGTCGCTATTCGCCATATTGCTGCAGTGGCGGAACGGCAGCGGCTATCTGGTGCGAAAATTGAATCTTCTGAGTTACGTTTTCATGGGTGCAAGCGTGCTTTTGTTCCTCATCGCCGGCGTGCGCGGCCCGCAGCAATAGCATGACCGCGAAGCTCATCGACGGGAAGGACATTGCGCGGCGCGTGCGTGCCGACTGGAAAACCCGCGCCGACAAACTGAAGGCGGCGGGGATCACGCCCGGCCTGGCCGTGATCATGCTGGGAGACAACGCCGCCTCGCAAG
>VFSW01009873.1_pt1 | contig 13599 bp, 12 predicted proteins | sample 5358111 | NCBI WGS metagenome assembly VFSW01 (sample SAMN11554181, study PRJNA540505) | mine drainage metagenome | isolation source: sediment from site ElyBrook_90M | place: USA: Ely Copper Mine, Vershire, VT | collected 2017 | reverse complement strand
GGACCTGTAGCTCAGCTGGATAGAGCGTTGCCCTCCGAAGGCAAAGGTCGCACGTTCGAATCGTGTCAGGTCCGCCAATTTTTGCCGTAAAATCGAGTGGCTATTAATATACCCCTTTTCGAGATAAAAATAAATTTGGATTGCGCAGGCACTGCGCAGGCGCGGTGGAAACATGCGGAGCGAAAGCCGCATCACCATGCACGTGATAGGATCAACTTTCCATCATTCAGGAGTGACGATGAACGACCTTCCCCCATCATTGAGCGGACTTGAGCAACTGCGCGCGATGATCGCCGCCGGTAAAATGCCGGGGATTGGGCGCACGATGGGGTTTGATCTGGTCGAGGTGGCCGAGGGCCATGTGGTGTTTGAAGGATGCCCCGGGATTGAGGTCTATAACCCGATCGGCACGGTGCATGGTGGCTACGCGGCGACCTTGCTGGATTCGGCGTGCGGTTGCGCCGTGCATACCAAACTGAGCGCGTCGCAAGCCTATTCGACGCTGGAACTGAAAGTTGCGTATCACCGGGCGCTGACCGCTGAAACTGGCATCGTGCGGGCGACCGGTGCGGTGGTGTCGATCGGCCGCCGGGCCGCTTTTGCCGAGGCGCGACTGACGGATGCCGCCGGTAAGCTCTACGCCTCGGCGACATCGACCCTTATTGTGATGGAGCGCTGAACCGCTTCCAGGGCCATTCTTGTTGGCGGGCGTCGTCACCTGATCGCGTCTGATGCGTAGTTTCCGATTCTTGTCGGGATTGATTCGCGCGCACACGTGATCAGGGCTGCGCGCTATCGCGCTTTGAGGAGTATTGGCGATGCAACAAGATCAAGCTGACTCGCCCTTCACGCCGTCTGCGGCGCATGAGCAACGGATTCGGCTGCGCGCCTATCATCTTTGGGAGAGCGAGGGCAGACCCATCGGCCAGTCCGCGGCTTATTGGGAGCGTGCGGAGGAACTCGATGCGATCGAACATAACGCGCCGACGCTACTGCCCAACCCAAACACGCTAGCGCCGGGTCAAACATTGGACGGGGTTCTGGTGGAGGAAGCAGCCTTGCAGGAGAATCTGGGCGAGTTCCCGGCCCGTTTTACCGATCAGGGTGACTCGATGCCGACGCCGGAAACGCGCGAGATCGCCCGTGCGTTTCGTGAGGGTGAACGGTGAGCCATCCGAAGCCCAGCGCTCAGAGGCGGGCTGATTATGATCTCGCCTATTGGCCGGTGCCATTCCGAGGGCAATTTGTGCGCGCCGTTCTGGCCTTTGCTGGCAAGAGCTGGACCGAGAGCGACGGTGCAGCAATTGCGACCATGATGGCTGCGCCGGTGGCGGACATGAAGGTGCCGTTCATGGGCCCGCCGATGCTGATCGATAACCAGGCGAATTTCGCCATCGCGCAAATGCCGGCGATTATCCTCTATCTGGGCGAGGCGCTGAGCTTGCTGCCTGCCGATCCTGGATTGCGGGCGATGACCATGAAAATTGTTAATGACGCCAATGATGTGATCGACGAAATCACTCTGAATGGCGGGCGCCAACTCTGGACGAAACCCCGTTGGGCGGCTTTTATCCCCCGCCTCAGAAAATGGATGTCGTTTTGGGAGGAGACCGGCCGCCGCCATGCGCTCCAGCGCGGTTCCGGCTTTCTGCTGGGCGGCGATGGGCCCGGCGTGGCCGATATTGTGACGGCAATTTTATGGTCCACTTTGGGCGACCGGTTCGCGCCGATCGAGGCGATGTTGAAGGAGACTGCGCCCTTGACCGCGGCCCTGACCCGGCGCGTTGCGGACCGACCGCCGCTGGCCGCGCTGGCGGCCAAGGCGAAGCGAGATTATGGAGACGCTTATTGTGGCGGCCAAATCGAGGCCTCGTTGCGTAAAGTTCTGGGTGCGTGACGGGTTGAGGCTCAGCCGATCACGCCGAGTGCCGCGAGCACTCGGGCGGGGGTTAGCGGTAAGGCGGTGAGCAATGCGGCATCCGGTGCCAGGGCGTCGTTTACCGCGTTGAGCACGGCGGCGGCGGCGGCGGCGGTGCCCGCTTCGCCGGCACCTTTCGCGCCCAGCGCGGTTTCCGCCGTTGGGGTGCAGACATGGCCGATTTCGATATCGGGCATCTCGGCGGCCATCGGCACCAGATAATCGGCCATCGTTGCGTTGGTCATTTGCCCCTCTGCGTCGTAGCGGCAGGCCTCGAACAAGGCGGCACCGAGCCCCTGCACTACGCCGCCGCGAATTTGTTCGTCGACCAGCAGCGGGTTGATGATGGTGCCGCAATCCTCGACCACCCAATGGCGGAGCAGCGTGATGAAGCCGGTCTCGGTATCGATTTCGACCAGCGAGCCCTGCACGCCATTGGTGAAGGCGAAAGGATAGTCGCGGGGCACGTGATGGCGGGTTGCCGCCAATTCGGGGACGATGCCGGGGGGGAGCGTGTCGGGCCGAAAATGCGCGATCCGTGCGAGGTCGGCCAGTGCCATGCGTGCTGTGCCGTCATCATCGGTGATTTGACCGTTGCGCAGATCGAGGCGGGACGGATCGGCCTGCAAGAGGCTTGCGGCCAGTGTGAGCAATTGGCCGCGCAGGGCGTGCGCCGCTTGCCATGCCGCCTCGCCGCCCACTCCGGCGCCGCGCGAGGCCCAGGTGCCGCCGCCATAGGGCGTTGAGTCGGTATCGCCCAGGCGGACCAGAACCTGCTCAGGGGCCAAGCCCAGCGCCTCCGCTGCGATTTGGGCGAGAATGGTTTCAGTCCCCTGGCCTTGTTCGGTGACGCCCGCTTGCAGCACGACGTGGCCGGCGGCATCAAGCCGGATGGTTGCGCCCTCCTGCGCTGAGATATGCGCGCCGCCGACGCCGTAAAACGCGGCGCCCGGATTGGTGATTTCGATGAAACTGGCGATGCCGATGCCGCGCCGCACGCCGCGGGCGCGCAGAGCCGCCTGTTCGGCCCGCAGCGCATCGTAGCCCATCATCGCGTGGAGTTTTTCAAGGCAGCCATGGTGCGAGAGCGCCTCGAACCGCATGCCCGAGGCGGATTGGCACGGATAGGCATCATCGGCGATCAGGTTGCGATGCCGCAACGTTACCGGATCGACGCCGATGCGCCGTGCTGCCGCATCGACCAGCGCCTCGGTGACCGCGGTGGCGATCGGGTGACCGACGGCGCGATATTGCGACATCATCGCCTTGGTCTGGAACACAACGCGCGCACGGGCGCGATAATTCGCCACGGCATACGGCCCGCCGATCAGATTGATCACCTGGTTCGCCTCGACCGCCGAGGTGCGGGGATAGGCCGAATAGGGACCGATGCCGGTGAGGTCATCGACGTCAAAGAAGGTGATGTCTCCGGCCCGGGTGACCCCGATCTGCGCGCGCACCTGATGCCCACGGGCATGGATATCACCGATGAAGCTCTCCAGCCGGTCGGCGACGAAGCGCACCGGTCGGCGCAGGGCGCGGCTGGCGGCGATGGCGGCCATTTCGTCGGGGTAGATATGGATTTTGATGCCGAATGACCCGCCGACATCAGGGGCCAGCACCCGCACTTGATGCGCCGCGAGCCCGAAATGAAGGGCGTAGATATCCTGCAACATATGCGGGACCTGGGTGCCGGCGTGCACGGTCAGGCGTTGCTCGCCCTCATTCCAGTCGGCCACCACGGCGCGCGGCTCAAGGGTGACGCCGGTATGGCGGGCGAAGTCGAAATCGAGGGTGATGATCTCGTCGGCCATGGCCATGGCGGCGGCGATGTCGCCCGCCTCGATCCGCCGTTCAAAGGCCAGATTATCGCCGAGTTCGGGGTGGATCGACACGGCATCCGGGGCCAGCGCAGCCAGGGCATCGACCACCGGCGGGAGCGGTTGGTAATCAACGGTGATCTGCTCGGCGGCATCCTCGGCCTCAGCGCGGCTGGTGGCGAGCACCATGGCCACCGGTTCGCCGTGAAAGCGCACGCGACCGCGGGCCAGCGGATATTGGGGCGCGGATTTCAGCCCGGCGAGGTGGGTGAGCGTGCCGACCCAGGGTGTGCACCACGGGTCGATGGCGGCGGCATCGAACACGCCGACGATTCCGGGCATGGCGCGGGCGGCGTCCAGCGCGATGGCGCCGAGTTCGGCATGGGCATGGGGCGAGCGCACGAAGGCGGCATGGACCATGCGTGGGAGGGTAATGTCGCTGGCGAACCGCCCGCGCCCCTGGGCGAGCCGCCCTGAGGCGCTGCGCGGCAGGGCGCGGCCGATTTGCCGCGACGGGCGATCCGGATCGGTGAAACTCATTGGCCACCCACCATAGCAATCGCATCGATGATCGCCTCGTAGCCGGTGCAGCGGCAGTAATTGCCCGAGAGATGCGCGCGGATGGCGCTGCGGTCGCACGGGTCGGGTGCGGTGGCGAGGAAATCGAGCGCGGTGATCACCATGCCCGGCGTGCAATAACCGCATTGCAGCGCGTTTCGCGCGGCAAAGGCGGCTTGGAGTGCGCGCGCTTCGCCGGAATCGGTAACCCCTTCGATGGTTTCGATGATGGTGCCATCGGCTTGCACGGCCAGCACCAAGCAGGATCGCACGATCGCGCCATCGAGCCGGATGGTGCAGGCGCCGCAGACCCCGTGCTCGCAGCCGAGATGCGTGCCGGTGAGGCCGCATTGGTCGCGCAGAAAATCAGCGAGGTGCAGCCGGGGGGGGACGGTTGCGCGGATGGCTTCGCCATTGATGGTGAGGGTGATCGGCTTCATGCGGTGATCGGCGTGCGTATTGATGGATTTATCCATGGGGTGATGACCCGGCGCAGCAGGACGCGGGCGAGATGCAGGCGCATGGACGCGCTGGCTTCGGGATCATCATGCGCGGGTAAATCCTGCGCGAGGGCGGTGCAGGCGGCGGCGATCCGCTCGTGATTGAGCGGCCCGGTGCCGAGAGCGCCAGCGGCGCGCTGGGCGAGTTGTGCGGTGGGACCCCCGGCAAAGAAGGCTAAGCGTGTGGCGTCGGCGGTCATGGTCGCGGCGAGGCCGATTATGGCGTAATCACCGTGGCGGCGGGCGAGTTCGGCGAAACCCGAGCGCTGCGTGCGGATCGGGATTTCGAGGGCGATTAATATTTCATCCGCGGCTAACGCGGTTTCGAACATGCCGGTGAAAAAATCGGTCGCTTTGATGTGCCGGGTTCCGGAAGGGCCTTCGATGATCATGGTGGCATCGAGGGCCAACATCACGGCGGGTAGTTCGGCCGCCGGATCGGCATTGGCGAGGCTGCCGCCAAGGGTGCCGCGTGAGCGAATCGCGGGATGCGCAACATGAGCGAGCGCCTCGGCGATCAAGGGCGCGTGGCGGGCGATTTCAGGGGCGGTGAGCAGGCTTGCATGGGTGCAACCAGCGCCGATGCGCAGGGTTGTGCCCGTCAGGGTGATGCCGGCGAGTTCGGGCAGCCGAGCGATATCGACCAGCAAAGCGGGTGCCGAGAGGCGCAAATTAAGCGCGGGCAGCAGGCTTTGGCCGCCAGCGAGGAGTTTGGTGCCGAACGGGTCGGCGGCAAGCCGGGCGATCGCCTCGGCGACCGATCCGGCTCTGACATAGTCGAAGGCGGCGGATTTCATCGCTGAATACCTGCTTGATCGCACCGTCGGCTGTCAATCGCCGTCGTGTGCGTTTTGAATTGCGGCGCAAGGCCCGGAGTGTGGTGGGACTATGGAAATGCTTTGCTCGGGATTATTGGTGCTGATGAATGGCGCCTAACCGGAGAAGTTTGTTATGAATGTGCTCAATCCGATGAAGAATGCCATGTCACCTCGCGCGCAGGCTCAGTTTACCGACGATGACACGCGCCTTGCCGCCGTGCGGACGCGCGATGCGCGGGCAGATGGCCATTTTTTCTATTCCGTCGCGACGACCGGGGTTTATTGCTATCCTTCATGCGCGGCCCGCCCGGCCCTGCGCCAAAATATCGCTTTTCATGCCACGCGCGAGGCGGCGCACCGGGCTGGCTTTCGGGCCTGCAAGCGGTGCCGCCCGGATCTGCCGCCCCGCGCGGCACGCGAGGCTTCGTTGATTGCGTCCGCCTGCCGGATCATCGAGACGTCTTTGGAACCGCTGCCGCTTGCCGACCTCGCCGCACGGGCAAATATCAGCGCCTATCATTTTCATCGGATGTTTCGCCGCGTCACCGGCGTCACGCCGCAGGCCTATGCTGGCGCGCATCGTCAGTCGCGGGTGCAGAGCCATTTGGCCGAAGGGGCGGGCGTGACCGAGGCAATTTATCAAGCGGGGTTCAATTCATCGGGGCGATTTTACGAAGCCGCCGATGACATGCTGGGCATGACGCCTTCGCGCTATCGGGCTGGAGGACAAGGCGAGACGATTCGCCTTGCTTATGGCGAATCGTGCCTGGGGGTTGTTTTGGTGGCGGCGGCGGATCGGGGGTTGTGCGCGATCTTGATCGGGCGCGATCGCCAGGAGCTTTTGCGTGACCTCGCGCAACGATTTCCGAATGCGGCGCTCACGGCCGCAGGAGCGGAATTCGCGGACTGGGTTGGTCAGGTGGTGACTTTGGTGGATAACCCTCGGCAAGATCAAGCTTTTGACTTGCCGCTCGATATTCGCGGCACCGCCTTCCAGCGCCGGGTCTGGCAAGAGCTGCGCGCGATCCCGCCGGGGGAGACCCGAACCTATGGCGAGGTTGCCGCACAGCTTGGCAAGCCGAGCGCGGTGCGTGCCGTCGCGCGGGCTTGCGGTGCCAACGCGCTGGCGGTCGCGATCCCGTGCCACCGGGTGATTGCGGCCGATGGCGGCCTCAGGGGTTATCGCTGGGGGATTGAGCGAAAACGCCAACTCATCGCGCGCGAGAGCGGGGCATAATTTTTCATGATGCCACCTGAGTTGCTAACGCCGAGCATTGATTTGTTCGGCGTATCGCGCCGCAAAGTCGAGCTTGGTCCGGGCGCTCGGCATCTTGGCGGGTTCGCCCGACCGGACGAGCGCGCTTTGCTTACAGCGATCGCGTGCGTGGTTTCTGCGGCACCTTTCCGCCACATGACGACCCCGGGTGGATGGCCCATGTCGGTCGCGATGACGAATTGTGGCTCGGTTGGTTGGGTGACCGACAGGACCGGCTACCGGTATGATCAGATCGATCCGACCACGGGAAAACCTTGGCCAGAAATGCCGGAGGTTTTTGCCGATCTGGCGATGAGGGCAGCCGATGAAGCTGGATTTGCAGGATTCGTGCCGGATGCCTGCCTGATCAATCGCTACAAGGCGGGCGCACGGATGTCATTGCACCAAGATCGCAACGAGCGGGATTTTGGGCAGCCGATTGTTTCAATATCGTTAGGTTTGCCGGTGGTATTCCTGTGGGGTGGTGATACTCGCTCGGTTCGTCCACAACGTATTCTATTGGACCATGGTGATGGGCTGGTTTGGGGAGGACCGGCGCGCAAAACCTATCATGGGGTGCATCGATTGGCCGCGGGGCATCATCCGTTGACCGGCGAATTTCGCTTTAATTTGACCTTCCGCAAAGCGCGGTGAGTAAGCCTTGTTCGGTTTGAGCCGTTATTGTGAATGACGGTGCGACATAATTGTCTCATGGTCATTGGTGTGGGGCTCATCGGGTTTGTGTGTTAGGCCGGTAGGGTCAATAGGATGGTCAGGCCTGGGTGTTCACAGGCTTGATTGGTGGCGGTTAGGGTGAACGTGCCATCATGCAGAGCGGTGATTGCGCACGCGATGGGCAGGCCCAGCCCGTGGCCTTCGGTGGAACGGCTGGGGTCGAGCCGGCCAAATCGGCGGAGGGCTTCGGCGTGGCGATCGGCCGGGATTCCGGGACCGTGATCGGAGAGTGTGATCGTGATGGTCGTATGGCTGCGCCGCGCGGTGAGCGATATGGCGGCGGCAGGGCCAGCATGGGTGAGGGCGTTTTCGATCAGGTTAGAAAATAGTTGTTTGAGCAGGGCGGCATCGCCGGTCAGGGAGAGCTCGGGCGCGATGGCGGCCTGCAGCGTCGCGCCGTGATCCTCGGCGACGGTTGCGTAGGTATCGGCAAGGTCATCGAGTAGGGCTGACAGATCGAGCTTGGCAAACGATGCGCGCCGTGCGCCGCTTTCGATTTGGGCGAGCCGCAAAATGCCAGCGGACAGCGCCAAGGTTGCGTCAACCTGATCGATCGCATCAGCCAAGGCGGACGGCAAATCCGGGTGGGCGCGCTCGCGCAGCATCAGTTCGAGCGATTGGCGCAACCGGGTGAGCGGCGCGCGCAGATCATGCGCGATTTCATCGCCAACGGCGCGGATATTGCCGATCAAAAGTTCGATCCGCGCGAGCATCGCGTTGATCACGGCACCGAGATGGTCGAATTCATCGCCCGATCCGGAGAGCGGTATCCGCTTGGTGAAATCGCCCGCCATGATTTTTTCTCCGGCGGCGCTCACCGCCTCGATCCGAGCTAGCGCCCGGCGGCCAAAGCCGATGCCCGCAGCGAGGCCGATGGCGAGCGTGATACCAAAGCCGATCAGAAAGCTGCGTAGGATCAAGGCGTCCATTTCGTCGAGCATCGAGGCATCGGCAGCCACCAGGAGCGTGCCGCCGGTGGCGAGGCGTTGGACGCGAACGCGCAGGGCACGAATATGATCAGGAAAGCGGGTTGGTTTGGGAGCGGTTAGGCTATGCCAGCCTTGTGCCAAAGGCGGGAGCGCAAGGTTGCTGGCCACGATTTGGCCTTGGGCATTCATCAGGCGGAAAAACGTGCCGGTGGGTGGTGCGGCAATGGCGGCGCGGACGCCGGCTTCGATCACGGCAGGGGGCGTGTCCGGGCCGCGCACCATGATTTCGGCGATTTCATTGTTCAGTTCGGTATCGAGCGTGGTGCGCATCGCTCCTAACGCGCTGATATAAATCACCCCGAACACAACCACCGCGCTGGTTGACGCGAGCACAACGCCCATCGCGGCCAGCCTGACGCTGGTGGTGTTGAGCAGTTTAGCGCGCATCACCGAGCCGATAGCCTGCGCCGCGCACCGTTTGCACCAGCTCGCGGGGAAAGCCGCGATCGATTTTGCTGCGCAGCCGCGAGATGTGGGATTCCACCACGCTGGTTTGCGGATCAAAATGGAAGTCCCAGACCGATTCCAAAAGCATGGTCCGGGTGACGACCTGACCGGCATGGCGCATCAAATATTCGAGCAATAAAAACTCGCGGGGTTTGAGCGCGATGCGCTGGCCCGCGCGCCGGACCTCGCGGGCTAAGCGGTCGAGCTCCAAATCATCGACCCGCAAAACGGTATCGATTGGTTTGGCCGCGCCCCGCCGGATCAAGGCGGCGATGCGCGCGCTGAGCTCGGTGACGGCAAAGGGTTTGACCAGATAATCATCGCCGCCGGCGCGCAAACCATCGACCCGATCATCGACGCCGCCCAGTGCGGTGAGAAACAAGGCCGGGGTGGTGATGCCCGCCCCACGCAACATGCGCAGTAGGCCGAGGCCATCGAGCCCCGGCAGCATTCGATCGATGATGATGATGTCCCACGCCTCACCGCCCGCACGCAACAGGCCGGTGCGGCCGTCCGACACGATCGTGACGCTGTGCCCTTCAGGCTCCAAGCCGACGCGCACCAGCTCGGCCACGCGATGATCGTCTTCGATCAGGAGAATACGCAGGGCAGGGTTCGACGCCATCACCATGCCAGGAGCAACGGTTTCGCGATGCTGGTCAAGCGACGTCACGCAACATTACCAAACGACAAGCTGCACGAAAGGCCACGGGCAGCGGGCATCGGTCACAGACGCGATCGGGATGATCCATTCATCATGAAAGCTTGGCACCAGCGCCTGATTGGACCGGCGATGTGCTTGATCGGGCTCGCGCCGTTATTGGCGGGATGCGCGACCTATCATGCGCGGCCGTTACGCTTAGCGCCTCCGCTGCATCGATCGCTCGCGACGCTGGATCATACCTTGCCGGATGGGCGGGTGATTGATCTGTCGGCAGCTTTATCGCCCCAGGCGCTGGCGGCTTTGGCGGTGCTGAATGATCCGGCGTTGCGGGCGGCGCGGGCGCAAGCGGGGGTGGCGCAGGCGCAGATTTTTGCGGCGGGGCTGTTGCCCGATCCTAACCTGCAAGGTGGGTTTGGTGCGCTGTTAGGCGGCCCGGCTGTTGCACCATCGATTGCCGGATCGCTCACCCAAGACCTCGCCGCCTTGGTGACGCGTGGCGTGCGTGTGCGTGCGGCGCGCGCACGCGCAGGCGAGGTTTCAGCGAATCTGTTGTGGCAGGAATGGCAAGTGGCATCCCAGGCTGAAACCCTGGCGACGGCCATTTGGGCGGATCAGCGCAGCCTTGTGGCGCTCGATCGGGCGCGACGGGCACTGGACTCTTTGGTGACGGACGGGCAACGCCAAGTCGCTGCGGGCAATGTGACGATCGATCAGGCGGCGGCTGCCAGTGCGAGCCTCGCTAGCCTCGATGCAGCGCGTGATCTGGCGGCGCAACAGGCCGTGACCGATCAGGCGGCGCTTGCGGCGCTGCTGGGGGTTGCGCCCGACGCGCCGATCCGGCTGGCGCGACCAGTGATTGCGCGCCTCACGCCGCGCGAGGCGAACCGGCTGATCGTGACGCTGGCGCGGCGTCGACCTGATTTGATCGCGCTGCGTTACGGGTATCGGGCCGCCGATGCTGATGTGCGGGCGGCGATTTTGGCGCAATTTCCGTTGCTGTCGCTCAGCGTCAATGGGGGGTCCGATACCAGCCGGGTTGCCACGGTGGGGCCGAGCCTGTCGGTCAATTTGCCGCTGTTCAATGGCAATCGGGGTAGCATTGCCGTCGCGCGGGCCACGCGCCGACAATTGCATGCGGCGTTTACCGCTGCTTTGGCGGGCGCGCAGGGGGGCGCGGTTGCGGCGCAGCAGACGCTGGCCGTGCTCGACGCACAGCGCCGCGCTGCTGCGGCGCGGCTGGTGGTGGCGGATCAAGCGGTGCGTGCGGCGCGGCGCGCTTATCGCGGCCATTTGATTGATGCCCGCACCGAAACCGATTTGATCAATCAGCAGGCGCTGCGGCGCACCGAGCTGATTGCGCTTGATCAAAAAATTGCAGCGGGCCGGATCGCACGGGCGAATTTGCTGGGTGCGGGCCTGCCCCAGATTGACCGGCTCAGGGCCGATTTGAACGGATCCCCCCGATGACACGATGTTTTCTCGCCCTCTGGTTGGTGCTTGTGCCGATCGCATTGGCATCGCCGCCGCGTGTTTTGGTGAGCACGATTCCGGTGAAATCTGGTGCGATCGATCGCGGTGTGACGGTTTATGGCACGATCGGCGCGGGGCCGGGAGCGAGCGATACGATCACGATGGCTTATGCGGGCATTGTGACGAAGCTCGATGTTTTGCCGGGGCTTGCCGTGCGTCGTGGTCAGGCGTTGGCGGTGGTCGGCACGGCGCCGAGCGCGCAGGCGGCTTATGCTCAGGCTGAGGCGGCGGTGCGTGCCGCACGGCAAAACCTTGTTCATACCCGCACATTGCTTGCCGCTCATTTGGCCACCGCGATGCAGCTCACCCAAGCCGAACAAGCCGAGCAAGCGGCGATCGCGGTGCGGGGGGCGCTGCGCCTGGAAGGTTCCTCGCGGGCAATGACCACCATCACCGCACCGTATGATGGTGTTGTGGCGCAAATCGCGGCGGCGCCGGGTGCGGCGGTGATGCCCGGGGCGGCGCTGATGACCATTGTGCGCGCTGATGATTTGGTTGCCACGGTGGGGCTTGATTCGGGCGAGGCCCGCGCTGTTCGGGTGGGTGATCCGGTTACGCTGCTGCGCGTTGCCCATGCCGGGCACGCGGTGCGGGGCAGGGTTAGCGCGATCAGCGCCATGGTCAATCCGCAGACGGGGTTGGTCGATGCGACGATAAGTATGGATCAGGCAGGCTTTCTGGTGGGTGAATCGGTAACCGCCAAGATCGATATTGGCACGGCGCGCGGGGTGATTGTGCCGCGTGATGCGGCGCTGCCGCATGGGCGAGCGTTTCAGCTCTGGCAGGTCGCCAATGGTCATGCTCGGGCGGTTGATGTGCAGATTATTGCCCGCACCGTGCGCCGGGCCGTGGTGACCGGGCCGATCGATCCGGCTTTGCCGATTGTGGTCAGCGGTAATTATCAGCTCAAACCGGGCATGGCTGTGCGGATCGACCGATGATCGGGCTTGCTCGCCTGCTCGCGCGCCAGCAGCGCGCGATTTTGTTCGTGATGGTGAGTTTGGCGTTGGCGGGCATGGTCGCGGCGCTGTCCCTGCCGGTTGGCCTGTTTCCGCGCACGTCGTTTCCACGGGTGCGGATCAATATCGACGCCGGAGCGCGGCCAGCGCCGCAAATGGTGTTGCAGGTGACCAAACCGACCGAGCAGGCCTTGCGGGCGATTCCGGGCGTTGTTTCGGTTCGCTCGGCGACGTCGCGCGGGTCGGCCCAGATTTATCTCGATTTCAATTGGGGCGAGAAAATGGGGGAGGCGACGCTCGCGGTGGATGCCGCGATGGCGCAAATGCTGCCCAATTATCCGCTCGGCACCCATTATGTGGTGCGCCGGATGGACCCCACCGTTTTCCCGATCATCGCTTATGCCATGACGGGTCAGCGCGTATCGCCAGCCCGGCTGCGGGCGGTGGCGGTTGATCATATCGTGCCGCTGCTGACGCGCATTCAGGGTGTTGCCAAGGTGAGTGTGCAAGGCGGTGCGACGCCGGAGGTGCATGTGCTGGTGCAGCCGCAGCGCTTGGCTGCGATGCATGTGACGCTTGCTCAGGTCGAGCAGGCGGTTGCTCGCTCGAACGTGCTCGCCGCTGTGGGGCGGCTCGATGATTATGATCGGCTCTATTTGCTCGTGCAAAATAATACGCTGAATACCGTGCGCGATATTGGCCGGATCGTGGTGCGCGCGGGGGCTGATGGGGTGGTGCGGCTCGATCAGATCGCAACGGTGCGGCTCGGCCATGTGCCGGTTTATTACCGGGTGGCTGAGGATGGTCGGCCGGCGGTGACGTTGCAGGTTTTTCAACAGCCGAATGCGAATGCGGTGGCGGTGGATCGTGCGGTGCGCGCGGCGTTGAAAACATATCAACCCGATTTGCCGCCCGGTGTTCGTTTGGTGAAATGGTATGATCAGAGCGGCTTGGTGACGGCGGCGGCTGGGTCGGTGCGCGATGCCATATTGATTGGGATCGCGCTTGCGGGATTGGTGCTCGTTGGGTTTTTGCGCAATTGGCGGGTGACGCTGGTTGCGTTGCTCGTGGTGCCCGCCTCGATGGCCTGGGCGATTTTGCTCCTGTCGCTGTTAGGGCTGAGCTTCAATATCATGACGTTAGGCGGTCTTGCAGCATCGGTTGGGCTGGTGATCGATGATGCGATCGTGATGATTGAACATATTGCCCGGCGGGCGGGCCATGCGACGGGTATGGCGGCGAAAGGCGGCGTGCTCGCGGCGGGAGCCGAGTTTTTGCGCCCGCTCACCGGATCATCGATGGCGACCTTGATCGTGTTTGCGCCGCTCGCGTTTTTATCAGGCGTTACCGGGGCATTTTTCAAAGCCTTGTCGCTGACCATGGCATCTGGTCTGTTGATTTCTTTT
>VFSW01009872.1_pt1 | contig 13600 bp, 9 predicted proteins | sample 5358111 | NCBI WGS metagenome assembly VFSW01 (sample SAMN11554181, study PRJNA540505) | mine drainage metagenome | isolation source: sediment from site ElyBrook_90M | place: USA: Ely Copper Mine, Vershire, VT | collected 2017 | reverse complement strand
GAGCGTCGCGGTGAGCAGCATGTCGGTCGTAAGCACCTGAGCCATCACCGCGTACAGGATGGAAGTGGCGAGGATGGCGCCCGCCAGCAATGCGCGCGCGGGGTCCATCGCGCGCCGCGCAAAAAACCAGGTCGCCAGCACGCCGACCAGCGCGGCGAGCGCCGGCGTCAGCCGCGCGGCGAACTCATTGACGCCGAAAATCGCCATCCACGCCGCGCTCAGCCAATAGAGCAACGGAGGCTTTTCAACATACGGGACATAATTCAGATGCGGCACGACCAGGCCGCAACCAGCGAGCATCTCGCGCGCGATTTCCGCGTAGCGCGCCTCGTCGGGTTCCCACAGGCCGTAGCTGCCGAGATGAAAAAAGAAGATGGCTGACGCCAGCGCGAGAAGACTCAGCGCCTGGACCGTAGCCGAGCGCCACAACGCGGCGAGCGCCGGCGGAGCCGCTTGTTCGCCGGGTACGACTAGCGGCTCGGTTCGGGCGGTATCGGGCATGTGAAGCTCAAGTCTATGCTTCGACGATCGGGACGCGAAGTGAAAATTACCACGTTTTGGCGGAGGAGAAACCGGCCTGGCAAGCCTGTCGATTGGCGGCAGGCCGATTTAACAGCGCCAACTTTTGTCCGCTGCATCCGATTATCACCGCCAGCGGAGCGAGCGTCGGCAGGAGCGCGGGGAGATCGCGCTGATCGGCAATCAGAACGACGCATCGGCTCGATTCCCACACGTCGCGCAGCCGGGTGTCGTTCGCGATAAAGCTCGCGGCGGCGTCCGGAGTGTCGCCAAACGGCGCGAGTTCTCCGCGATATCCGACCAGCGCCTCACGCCCGCCGGTATAGAATGGCAGCGATTGCACGAAATGATGGTAGGACGCGAGCAGGCACCCTCGATCAACGTAAGGCGTGATCTCGCGCGCCAGATCGCGATACGAAAACGACGCCGCGGCGTCGCCGCGCGCCTTGAGCCCCGCACCCAGCGCGATCGTAACTCCGGCCGCAAGCGCGACTATCGCGAGCCATGCTCGAGCCGAGCGGCGATCGAGCAGTAGCGCGCCGAACGCTCCGATCGTCAACCCGGCGATCAGCATCGCCGCGTCGGCGCACAGCGCGGCGTCCAGCCGGCGGCGCGCGAGCAGCAACGCCACCATCGCGCCGATCGCGAACACCGCACTGACCAGCGCGAGAGCCGCGAAAATTCGTCTCCGCCGACAAGCCCCAATCGCGTCGAGTCGCGCAATCCCGCATCCCGCGAGAATCGCGAATGGCGGGAGGCCCGGCAGAATGTAGGAACCAAGTTTCGAGCGCGGAAGCGAAAAGAAAATCAGCACGAAGCCGCCCCAAATAAACACAAAACCCTGCGCGCGCGGGCCGCCACTATCCGGGCCCGCATGGCGCGCCTTTTCCGCGCCGGCTAGGGGCGCAAACCAGATCCACGGCCAGGTTCCGGCCACGCCAAGAACGACGAAGAAGTAAGGCCCCCATCGATGCTCGGGGCTGACGAGATAGCGCTGCAGATGTTCATGAACGAAGAAGAAGCGGACGAAACCGGGATTGCGCATCGCGACGACGACGAACCACGGGAATGCAATCGCCGCATAGACGAATGCGCACGCGAAAATCAGCGCCGCTGAAATCTCGCGCAGGCGCCGCTCGACCAGAATGTCAATCAGCGCGACCCCACCGCCAAGGACCAGCGCAACCGGTCCCTTGGCAATGGTGCCGAGCGCGAGCATCGCCGCCGCCACAACCATCCAGCCCCGCGACGAGCCTTGACCAAGCGGCGGCGCCCGCAGCGCCATGAAAAACGCGGCGAGCGCGGCGGTAACGAAGAACGCGAGCGCGGGATCGAGCGTGGCAAAGCGGGCGAAGCCGAAGAACAGGGGAGATAGCGCAAGGGCGGCGGCCGCGGCCAATCCGGCGGCCGGGCCTAGAATCTCCTCGCCCAGCGCCGCGCTGATCACGACTTGTCCGATGCTGAATAGCGCCGACGGCAGGCGCACGGCGAATTCGTTGCGCCCCAGGACTTCGATCGACGCGGCGGTCAACCAGTAAACCAGCGGCGGCTTTTCGAAATAGCGCACGAAGTCGTCTCGCGGCGTGACCAGGTCGCCGGTAACGATCATCTCGCGCGGAATTTCCGCGTAACGGCCTTCGTCCGGCTCCCATAGCGGCGGATGTCCGAGCCGTGGAAGATAGAGCAGCGCCGTGGCGAGAGCGCAAAACACCAGCCGCTGCCATCGCCGGGTCCCCCTCGGCCACCGCAGGTTGTTCGGCGGGCCGGCCGCGGACAACGGCAATGACCCGGCGGTAAGATCGGTGCGCGGTTGCAAAGGGCTCGATCAGTCGGCGGTCGCCGCGCTGGACATCGGCTGGGCGACGGCGTCGATGAAAGTCTGATGCCACAGCTCGAGCATCAGAAGATTCCACAGAAGATAATGGCGCTGGTGACTGCCTGCGATGTGCTCGTCGATGAGCTGTTCGATGAACCGGCGGTTGAAGTAGCCCCGTTCCAGGGATCGCCGGCTCAGCAGCTTGTCGCGGATGTAGCCGCTCAGCTCGCCGCGAAACCAGTGGTCGATTGGGACGCCAAAGCCCATCTTGCGCCGGTAAAGAATCTCATCCGGCAGGCTGCCGTTAAAAGCGCTCTTGAGAATCGCTTTGCGAGTCACCGAGGTCATCTTGAACCTTGCCGGCAGCCGGGCGACGAATTCCATGAAGTGATGATCAAGCATCGGCGAGCGGGTCTCGAGCGACACCGCCATCGAGGCAATATCGAATTTCACCAGCAGATCGTCGGGCAGGTAAAGTCCGATGTCGACGGCGAGCATCGAGTCGACCGTGTTGTCGGCGCCACCGCGCCGGCCGAGTTGAGCGATCAGATCCTCGCTCGCCGACATCCTGACCTGGCGCGCGAGGTCGGGACTGAAAAGCGCCTCGCGATGGAACCGGTTGAACTGCACCATCAAAGCGGCGTACGCGTCCGCGCGGTCGAGGCGGAACGTCTCGGGCAGAATGTTGCGATGGCGCTTCAGGCGGCCCGCCGGACCGAACAGGCGATAGAGCGCGGCCAAAGCGATTCCGACGCCGTGACGCATCGGTTGAGGCATCCATCCGACGTAGCTCGCGAGCAGGTTGACGGAATGACGGACGTAACCGGCAAAGTTTTCGTCGCCGCCGTCGCCGTTGAGCGCGACCGTCACCTGATCGCGTGCCGCCTTGCACAGATAGTAAGTCGGCAAAGCGGAGGGATCGGCGTACGGTTCATTGTAATGCCAAACCAGTTTGTCGATAACCTCCAGCGCGTTGGGCTCGACCTGGAATTCGTGATGTTCAGTGCCGAAGCGTTGCGCGACCATCCGCGCGTAGGCGGTCTCGTCGTAGTCGGGTTCCTTGAAACCGACGGAAAATGTGCGCACCGGCCGCGACGACAGCCGGCTCATCAGCGCGACAATCGCGCTCGAGTCGATTCCGCCGCTCAGCATCGCGCCGATTGGAACGTCGCTCACCATCCGCAGTTGCACGGACTCGGTTAGCCGTCGAATCACTTCCTCGCGGGCCTCGGCCGCACTGCTTTTGAGCTTGGGCCCGAAGCTGAGTCGCCAATAGGGATTGATATCGAGTCGGCCGGCGTGAAAGGTCAGGTAATGCCCGGGCGGCAGCTTGCGAATGCCCTTGAAGGCGCTGAGCGGGCCGGGCACATAGCCGAGCGCGAGGTAATGGTTGATCGCCTCGAGGTCGGGCTCGGCCATGAAACCGGGACAGGCGAGAATCGCCTTCGGCTCCGAGGCGAATAGCAGCCGCCTGCCGTTCCATGAGTAGAAGAGCGGTTTTTGGCCGAGCCGGTCTCGGGCCATAAAGAGCAGGCGCTTGCGCTCGTCCCAGATAGCGAACGCGAACATCCCGCGCATCCGCTCCAGACATCCGGTGCCCAGCTCCTCGTAGAGATGGACGATCACTTCGGTGTCGGTCAGCGAGCGGAAATGATGGCCGCGCTCGATCAGCCATTGCCGATGTTCCGCGAAGTTGTAGAATTCACCGTTGAAGACGATTCGGACGGTGCCGTCCTCGTTCGCCAGAGGCTGGCGGCCTTCCGGCCGCAGATCGATTATCGAAAGGCGGCGATGACCCAATCCGATGCCGGGGCCGAGGTAAAGGCCGCAGTCGTCGGGTCCCCGATGGGTCATGGTATCGCGCATCCGCTCGACCACGGACGGAGCGGGCCGGTCGGCCGGCGTGGCACCGACAATTCCGCAAATCCCGCACATCAGCTTCGACGATCCCGGCAGCCGCCATATGGAGCGGCTTGCGCCAAAAACCTCATGTCCACTTCACACCTCGCAACGCGGCGCCCCTGTCAGATCGAAACCGCAAATCGGCGCCGCGCAACCGAACTTATCCCTTCGCGAGTCTTCGAAAGAACTGAACCTGCGGCCCTCGGAATCATTCCCGCCACGCCGCCTTGGCGAACAGTGTTGGCAGAGGCTTGCCGCGCCGACCCCGGCCCGACGGCGGCCAGAGCCTCGTGATGCAACAACACCAGGCCGCGCTGATCGTCGGGCAGCGTCAGCAGCTTGCTGAAGCCACGCGCGTGGCCGGCTTGCTCGTACCAGATCGGAAGTGGGACAAGAACATAGCCCGAAGGTATCAGATTTATCGGTCCGTCAAGCGGCACGATCTTGCGGTCCAGAGAGAAGATCCATGGTTCGAGAGCTTCGTCGAAGCGATAGGCGAACAGCGGCTGGTTTGCCGCGACCAGGTCCTCGATCTGACGCGCCGCGCCGCGCAGGGAATCCTGCCGTGTGACGTAAGAGGGTGGTTCGCCGTAAAGACTCAGGAAGGGCCATTCCAGCGTCTGCGTCACCGATAATCTGCCGCCGCAATCCCGGATTTCTCGCCATGGAATGAAAAGGAAATTAACCACCGTCATTGCGACGCATACCGTAACGAGCGCCACCACCACGCCTCCTCCCCATCGCGGCAGCGCGATTCGCCAGGTCCACCAGGCCAGCAGTATCGCCGACGGCGGCCACAGCGGCAGCAAATAGGCCTTGCGCTTGTACGCCGCCAGCTCGAAGAACACCACGGTGACGATCCAGAACAGCGCGAATAGGCGGACGCAGTCGAGCTCGGCCGCGGCCGGCCCATTTTCGTGCCGGTTTGAATCGGCGCCACGCGTTCGCGGCATGGCGATGGCCGTAATGACGGCTACCGGGATGAGCAGGCTGATGGGTCCCGCGTTCAACAGCAGCGGCTGCGCGTAATACCAGAACGGCATCCTGCCCAAACTTCCGAAGAAGCGCCCAAAGTTCTCACTGCCGACCTGCCGGCTCAAAAAGTTGTAGCGCTCGCCGGCCAGACATATGGCATACCAGCTCGAAGCGAGAGCGGCGCCGAAAACGACCGGCAGCGGACGCATCAGCCGCCGCAGTTCCACCCAGCGTTTGTCGAAGACCAGGAACAGGCCGATCGCCAGACCTGGCAATATCGCGCCCACCGGTCCCTTGGCCAGCACGCCCAGACCCATCGAAGCGGCAAACAGAAAATGAAGCAGGGTGATGCGCCGAAGCGAGCGCCCGGCCTCCAGAGCGGCGAGCCACCAGAGGAAGCTGAAGAGCGACAGGGCTTCGAAGAACGCGAGCGTCATGTCGACGCGGCCGACCCGGCCCTGGCTGATGTACTCGTAGGAGGCGGCGAGTATCAGGCCGGATAAGGCGGCGGGCGCCGGACCGAAACGGCTCAGCGCAAAGCCGATCATGAGCGCGGCGCCGGCGGTGGCATAGAGCGCGGCGGGGAGGCGCAGGTTGAAGGTGTTCACCTTGCGAATTCCGGCCAAACGGTCGAGCGCGGTCGCGGTCCAATGAAACAGCGGCGGTTTGTACATTGGACCGCTGCCGTTGTCGAGTGGAAAAAGCCAATGGCCGTTTTCGACCATCTGCTGCACGAAGACCGCTTCGACCGCTTCGTTGGCGCCGCAGACCGTGCTGGCGTCGAGGCGATTGGTCGTCAGGAACGCCACCAGCAGCACCTGCAGGCCCAGTTGCAGATATGTCGCGAATCGCGGCGGCAACCGTTTCATCGCGGTCGATTACGATTGCAATCGCCGGTCGTGCCTCGAGTGTTCGCTTGCATGGGGTACAGGCACGGCACCTGACTGGCGTTCCACCGCAGTGCGATCGCAGTTCCTGAGCGAGACATTGTCATTTGCCCGAATCGGAGCGTTTCAAGAGGAGCATCCTGCCGCTTCCGTCGAGGGCGGTCGGACCACTGACCATCACTATTGCGAGCTGGCGGCGCGAAGCGTCGGATAGGAGTCTGTAATATCGCTGCCAACAGATGAAGTAGTCGGCCGCAGGCGTTTGGCCGGGTGATCCCATCGGGAGGTTCCGTCCAGTGTAATCGGGCGATCCCGGCAGGATATTCCGTCCACTGTAAAACGCGAAGTCAAAGTTTGTCGCGCCGAAGTTCGCCACCGGGCGATCGCCCGCGATTTTCATCGATTCCCGGGTGAAGTATTTCAGCGTCAGGGTATCGGCGATCGCGGGTACGACGAAGAGGTGCGCGGCCAGAATCGAGCACGACATAGCGGCTAGAATCGCCGTCAGGAGCTTATCGATATCAAGTTGCATCAGGATCAAATATGCACCGCTTGCGCAAACCACCGCGGTCAATATGATCGCCATCGCCGGAAGCCCGTCGATCGCACGGGAAAGCTGTACCGACAGTTCCGGCCCGCGCACGCCGAGCGGCCTCATCGCGGAGGTAAGAAACCCCGGCCCGCGAAGCCATATTCCGGTCACGCACGCCAGCGCTGTCAGACCGATCGCCCCAAACGCCAGACCCTCGGCCAAGGCCGTGAGCCGCATCACACGCGGCGAGTCCGCCGCGCGGGAGCGGACGGCGTTGAGCATCAAGGCGGTCAGCGCCGCCAAAGCCGGATAGAGCGCGAGCAGGTAAACGCCGCGCTTGCTCCTCGGCAGGTTATAAAAAATCAGCACCGTGGCCGTCCATATGACCAGGTATTTGAACCGCGAGTTCCAGATCCGCGTGCGTTTGCGGATCGCCAGAAGCGCCAACGGGACCAGGCCCGTCCACGGCAGGTATCCGGCCAGCAGGGCGAACTCGACGAAATAGAACGGATGCTCGTGCGGCTCGTGAAAGGCGTGGTTGGGAAACAATCGGTAGAGATTCTCGGCAAGAATTTGGCGACGGAAAAAGGCGCCCCCGCCGACCACGGTGGCGGCGGCGTACCAGCCTCCAGCCACGATCAGAATCAGCAGAGCGCCGCGGAATATCCGCAGGTCGCGGACCACGGACCATCGCCGCTCGACCGCCATCCAGACCAACATGACGATACCCGGCAGCGCCAGGCCTATCGGTCCCTTGGCCAGGACCGCGGCAGCCAGCGCCGCATACAGCAGCATCCGGCGGCGCGTGAGTCCCTCGACGATCGCGATAAACTCGAAGAACGCGATCTCCATGCAAAAGGTGAGCGTCATATCGACGCGGGCCACCGCCGCCGCCTGCCCGTACTGAAGGGTCGTCGCCAGGATGAGCGCCGCGATCAGCGCGCTGCGATCATCAAACAGCAGGCGCACGTACAGGTAGCAGCAGACGATGCCGGCGATGGCGAGCAGTCCCGAAGGCAAGCGCACCGTCCATTCGTTCACGGTGCCGAAGGCTAGCGAGACCAGCGCGCCCAGCCAGTACATCAACGGCGGCTTCCATGGCAGCCCGATTCCCGCCTGTGTCGGCAGGATCCAGCCGCCTCCGCGTACGATGTCGAGGATGCGGATTGCCTCGCGCGGCTCACCTTTCGTGTAGCTCGGATAAGCGCCCAGATTGACGATCAGAAGGACCATTCCGAACGCCACCAGAAACGGCACCGCGACTCGCGGCGTGGCGAGCGTGTCGCGCCACCGATTCGGATAGCTCGATATGGGAACGGCAGCTTCAGGCCGGTCGCGCGAGCGCTCGTCCTCGATTGTCTCAGGCGCGATGCCGATGAGTGGAAAGTTATCGTTCACGTTCGCTAATCGTTGCGCCGGATCCGACCCAACCCGCAGTAATATACAGTATCGCAACAGATCGGGAATCCCAGTCAGCAAAATCGGAGACCCGCCACGGAGATTGAATGTGAGAATCACGATCACTGGGGAGGACGGATAGAGCTAGTCTATCGACTGCGCAACCGCGTCGGGGGCGAGTATCCTTTACCAACCTCTCGTAGCCCCCGGCGCGCGCAATACTATTCGACGCGGTCGGCGCGACGCTCAAGCCCAGGCCCGCCGCATCCTGAATCGAAGCGGCGGCGCGCGAATTCCGGATACCGGGCCGTTCTTGCCGGAGCACCCTCGATGGGCGCGATTTGGAAGGGCGAGGGAAAGGCGATCTTCTCCTTGCAAGGATGCGAGGGGCGGCCGATTATGAGTCTCGCGGGCCTGGCTGATTCCCGCCCCAGCCCGCCGCCAAAGAGGAGTAACCCACGATGCCTCGTACGGAAGCCGCCAAAACGGACTCTCCTAAGACGATCGTGCGCGGAGCGTGTCCCCACGACTGTCCCGATACCTGCGCGATGCTGGTTACGGTGGAGGACGGCCGCGCCACGGCGGTGCGCGGCGACCCCGAGCATCCGTTCACCCGCGGCGCGCTGTGCGTCAAGGTCAACGACTATGTCGAACGCGTCTACAGCCCCGACCGCGTGCTGCATCCGCTGCGGCGCGTCGGCCGCAAGGGGAGCGGCAAGTTCGAGCGGATCAGTTGGGATGCGGCGCTCGACGAGATTGCGGGCCGCTACCGGGCCATCATCGCCGAGCACGGCGCGCAAGCGATCCTGCCCTACAGCTATCTCGGCACCGAGGGCCTGCTCAACGGCCTCAACGTCGGTGACGCGTTCTTCAATCGGCTCGGCGCGTCGATTAGCGAGCGCACCTTTTGCGCCTCCGGAGCCATCACCGGCTACATGATGACGGTCGGCCCCACCCCGGGCACCGACCCCGAGAGCCTGGTTCACTCCCGCTACATCATCATCTGGGCCTGCAACGTAATCAGCACCAACCTTCATCTGTGGCCGATTATCGCGGAGGCCAGGCGCCGCGGCGCGAAGGTGGTGGTGATCGATCCGATGCGCAATCGGACGGCGCAGCAAGCCGACTGGCATATCCCGATCCGGCCCGGCACCGACGGCGCGCTGGCGCTGGGAATGATTAACGTAGTTATCAATGAGAACTTGACTGACAGTGACTATGTGGAGAAATACACAGTCGGTTACCCGGAGCTGAAAGAGCGCGCGCGGGAATATCCGCCGGAGCGGGTCTCGAGTATCACCGGGATTCCCGCCGCGGATATCGTGAGGCTCGCGCGCGAATACGCGCGCACCCAGCCAGCGGCGATTCGCTTCGGCGTCGGAATCGAGCGCCAGGCCGGCGGCGGCCAGGGCGTGCGGGCGATCTCATGCCTGCCCGCGCTGGTGGGCGCCTGGCGCAAGCCCGGTGGCGGCCTGGTCTTCATGCCGAACTTCGCCTTCCCGATCAAGTACGACGTGCTGATGCGCCCGGATTTCATCAGACCCGGCACCCGCCACATCAACCAGTATCACCTGGGTGCGGCGTTGACCGGGGGACTCGGTCTCGCGCCGCCGCTTAAGGCGCTGTTCGTTTACAACTCGAATCCGCTGGTGGTGGCGCCCGACCAGGATCGAATCGTGGCCGGTCTGGGGCGCGAGGATCTGTTTACGGTGGTGAGCTAACAATTCATCACCGACACCGCCGACTTCGCCGATATCGTGCTGCCCGCGACGACTCAGCTCGAGCAGTTCGACCTGATGTTCTCCTGGGGGCATCTGTATCTGACGCTTAACCTGCCGGCGATCGCGCCGCTCGGCGAGGCGGTCCCCAACACCGAGCTGTTCCGGCGCCTGGCCGCGCGGATGGGCTTTGAGGACGCGTGTTTCAAGCGCACCGACGAAGAGACCGTGCTCGCGATCACCAACTGGCAGGCGCCCGCGCTACGCGGCGTCGATCTCGACGTGCTCAAGCGCGACGGTTACGCGCGGTTGAAAGTCGGCACGCCGGATACGTTCGCTCCGCATGCCGAGGGCAATTTTCCGACCGCTTCGGGAAAGACCGAGTTCGTCTCGTCGATGGCGGCGCGGGGCAATTTCGTGCTGCCGCTTTTTCGCCAGGGATCGACGGAGTCCCAACCGGGGCAGCATTCGGTGGATCCGGTGCCGAGCTTTATTGCGCCACGCGAGTCCGCCCAGGCCAATCCCGCCCTGGCGGCCCGTTATCCACTGAATATCATCTCGCCCAAGTCGCACGCCTTCCTGAATTCCTGCTATGCGAACCTGCCGCATCAGCGCCGGATAGCCGGCGATCCGGCCGTCACCATTCATCCCGCGGACGCCGCCCAACGGGGCATCGCCGAGTCGCGCGTCGTGCGGGTCTTCAACGATCGCGGCTCTTTCGAGGCGCTGGCGCATCTGAGCGACGCGGTGCGGCAGGGCGTGGTAGTTGCGCCGTTGGGATACTGGCGCAAATTTAGTAAATCCAGCCGCTCGAACGGCACGGTCAACGCCGTGAATTCGTCGGTCCTGGCCGATCTTGGCAACGCGCCGACGTTCTCCGACAACCTGGTCGAAGTCGAAGTGGCGAGCCAGCCGGCGGCTCAAGCGCCGGCCCCGGACTGATTGACTATTCGCGAGGCCGTGTGGCGCGGGCCTTGGAGCGGGCGGAATCCGATGGCGGAAAACAGGATGGCATCTCCGAGTGACTATTTGGCCGCCGAGCGTACCTTTCTCGCCTGGATTCGAACCGGCCTTGCATTGATGGGATTCGGCTTCGTGGTCGCGCGCTTCGGACTTTTCCTGCGCGAGATCGCGATGACGACTCATGCCCGCCCGCTCGAATCCACCGGCGCCTCTCTGTGGATCGGAACCGCGCTCCTGCTGCTTGGAGTGATCGCCAATGTGGGCGCATCGATACATCACGTCCGCTTGATTGGCCGGCTCAACCACGGAGGGGAAATCGGCCAGCCATCCTCGGGCGCGATTGCCGTGGCGCTCATCCTTGCGGTCTTTGGACTGGGGTTGGCCGGCTACCTGGTGCTGATGAACTAGCCGGCGCGTGGGCAACCGGCGGCGCTGTGTGATATGGGGAGAGCCAAGCTGTTTCAAAGGAGAAAAATATGAAGATAGGGTTTTTTGCCATCGGAATAGGCCATCTCGCGCAGCCCGACCTGGTAAAGACCGTCGCCGTGCATGCCGAGCGCCTGAACTTCGGCACCGTGTGGGCTCCGGAGCATGTCGTGCTACTCGATAAGCACATCTCCAAGTATCCCTATTCGAAGGGCGAGTTCCCGCTGCCCACCGACACCGCGTTCGCCGATCCCTTCACCACGCTCGCCTACGCCGCGGCCTATACCACGCGCGTCAAGCTGGTCACCGGGATTTGCCTGGTGCCCGAGCATAACCCGGTGGTGCTGGCCAAGGTGGTCGCGACGCTCGACCAGCTAAGCCGCGGGCGCTTTACGCTGGGCGTGGGGGTTGGCTGGCTGGAGGAGGAGTTCAACGCGGTCGGCGTGCCGTGGGAGCGGCGCGCGCAGCGCACGCGCGAGTGTATCGACGCGATGCGCGCCCTGTGGCGCGATGCGCACAGCAGCTACAAGGGCGAGTTCTACAAATTCGACAACGTTCGCAGCTACCCCAAGCCGGTGCGCGGCGAGGTGCCGATATGGTTCGGCGGCGAGAGCGGCCCGGCGCTCAAGCGCGTCGCCGACTATGGCGACGGATGGTGCGGCTTCAATCTTACGCCCGCCGAGGCCGCCGACAAGATGAAGCACCTCGACCAGTTGATCAAGGCGGCCGGGCGCAAGCGCTCCGATATTTATATGGCGCTCTCGCCCTACGCCAAACCGATCACGCAAGATGACCTCAAGCGCTATCGCGACGCCGGCGTCGACGAACTGGGATTGCTCGATTTCAGCCCGCCCTCAACCGAGCGCGAGTTGATCGCCAAGATGGAGCAGATGGCACGCGAGTGGGTCGAGCCAGCCGCCAAAGTCTAGCTTGACTCAGCTTTAGTTCGCTTAATTTGCGACGGCCCGGCCTCGCCAAGTCCTGTGCGAGGCCGGGCCGCGGTTACCCGACATCGTGCATTTCCGGCAAAGCAGGCAGGCCGAATTGCCTGGTCGGGAATGCGGCCATATCATGAAACCGATCATGCGCCCGCGCGTATTCGGGAGTGCCGATTGTCGCGCGCGAGGTTCATCGCCTGTCGAGGAAAATGGAAAAGAGCGCCAACGCCCTCCTGTATAGCGACACCGCGCCGGACAATCACGAGACCGGCGAGGCGCCTGAGGCCGGCGGCGCACCTGGCCTTCGCCGCCAGAGGGCACGAGCGGTGCTGCCCTGGATACTCAGGTTCAGACTCGAGCTGATACTGATCGCCGCGCTGGGCGGACTCGCGCTCGCCACCGGGATGACCGCGGCCCCGCTGGTCGACTGGGACGAGGCGACCTACGCTGAGGTGGCGCACGAGGCGATCGCCAACCATAGCTACCTCGACTTCACCTGGAACGGTCAGGCCTACGTCAAGAAGCCACCGCTGTTGTTCTGGGCGCTGATCGGTTCATTCAAAGCGCTCGGCGAAAGCGAGTTCGCGGCGCGGCTGCCTTCGGTTGCCGCCGGCCTGGCGCCGCTGCTGCTGATTTACCTGACCGCCGCGGGTGCGGCCGGACGGTTGGCCGGAACGCTGGCGGCGCTGGCGCCGCTGCAATTCTATTTTTTCATCGCGCGTGGCGGACGCGACTGTGCGACCGACGCGCCATTGCTTTTTTTCCTCACGCTCGCTCTCTACGCGATGCTGCGGGCGCGCGAAGACCGCCGCTTTTGCGCGCTGTCGGGTGTCGCCAGCGGTCTCGCGATCTTGAGCAAGGGGCTGGCCGGCATTATTCCCCTCATCATCGCGCCGGTGGCCGTATTCGTGCTGCCCGGCTTCGAAGCGGTCGGCGTCGCCGGCCTGGCAGTCATTTTCGGATGCGCGATGGCGGTGGCGGCGCCGTGGTATTTGTACGAGGCGCTGCGCAACCCGCTCTTCTGGACCAGTTTCGTCCATCACGAGACGCTCGCTCGCGTCGCTGGGCACCTCGAAGACGAAACCCATCCCGGATGGTACACGCTGTACGGTTTCTGGAAAGAAATTCATTTTCTGTGGCCGCTCATCCTGCCGTTGGGTGCGTTCGCGGTCGTCGTGATGCGGCGCCGAACGGTGCGAGGAGCGCTAGCCGGCGGCGCTCGCCGATTGCGATCGATTAGCCCCGCGATGAGCTTGTGGATCGTGTGGCTGGTCGTCGCGCTGGGCGCGGCCTGCGCGGTGCAGACCAAGCTGCCATGGTACATCCTGCCGGCCTTCGTGCCGACGGCGCTGCTGGCGGGAACGCTGGCCGCGCGCGCGCTGGAATATCGCGGCCCGATGAGGGCCGCGGTCGCGGGCCTGGGCGCGCTCGCGCTGGCGCTGATGCTCGTGCATGCGCCGGTGCGCTGGCGCGCAATCGCGCTGACCCATCATCGTTAGCGTCTGCGCAGCAGGCCCAGCTGGAAG
>VFSW01009871.1_pt1 | contig 13600 bp, 11 predicted proteins | sample 5358111 | NCBI WGS metagenome assembly VFSW01 (sample SAMN11554181, study PRJNA540505) | mine drainage metagenome | isolation source: sediment from site ElyBrook_90M | place: USA: Ely Copper Mine, Vershire, VT | collected 2017 | reverse complement strand
AAATAGGGGCAACAAGCGTCCGTTTGCCGCGTATTCAGTGCTCCCGATCGCCCGGTCTTCCAACCTTCCGCGCTGAATTTGAGCCACTTCATGCCGAATGTACATTGCTGGCTGCGGCTCTGCTCTCGAATACATATTGGGCACGAGCAAGGCAGGATACACAAGATAGCGGGTCATAATGCCATCGTCCCCCTGCAACTTGTACCAGCCTTTGCAGTTGTTCGCTAAACATGGTAATTTGAAATGGTTACAACATCGAAAACAGTAGAAGCAGGAGCGCGTCAGTTCCCAGTGTTAGCACGAGAGCAGAAAAACAACATCATCGAGAAGTACAAGACCCACACCTCCGACACAGGCAGCCCTGAAGTCCAGATTGCCCTTCTCAGCGAGCGCATCGGCCAGTTGACCGAGCACTTCCGTACGCATAAGAAGGACCATGCTTCGCGTCGTGGTCTTCTCATGATGGTCAGCAGGCGACGTAGCTTGCTCGACTATCTCAAGAAGTACGACACGGAGCGTTACAAGGCTGTAATTCTGAAGGTGGGTATCCGCAAGTAAACGTCCGCCGGAGCTGGGCAGCTGATGCCGCCTGTCTCCCGTGTATTCCGCTGGCGCGGCTCCGCAAAGGGTTGCGCCAGCCTACTCCCAAATTGTCGCAGCGCAGGCATTGGCCATGCTGCTTGGGAGTGCGAGTGAATCTCGTAGCGGCTGGAACTGTTCCTGTTCGCATTCTTAACTGCGGCTTGTCGCGTACTGCTCGCGCTTGCTGTGGTGGAGTGCTCCTATCGTGGACGCGCCCCCTGGCGAAAGGGAATGAATGAAACAAGAAACAAGCATCACACTCTCCGGCGGTAAAACTATTTCATTTGAGACCGGTCACTGGGCCAAACAGGCCCACGGATCTGCGGTTGTTCGCATCGGCGAAACCGTTGTTCTCGCAACCGCCTGCGCCAACGCCGAGCCCCGCGTCGGCATCGATTTCTTTCCGCTTACCGTTGACTATCGTGAATACACCTACGCCGGAGGCCGCATTCCTGGCGGCTTCATCAAGCGCGAAGGACGGATGAGCGAGCGCGAGATTCTGACCAGCCGTCAGATCGATCGTCCGATTCGTCCGCTGTTTCCGGAAGGCTTTCGCTCCGAAACTCAAGTCATTGCGTTCGTGCTTTCGGCTGATACCAAAAACGATCCCGATGTCGCCGGAATCAACGGCGCGTCGGTCGCACTCACCCTCTCCGACATTCCGTTTGCCGGTCCGATTGGCGCTGTGCGCGTCGGCCTGGTCAACAATGAATTCGTCATCAACCCCACCTACGACGAGCAGCGCGAGAGCAAGGTCAATATCATGGTCGTCGGCACCGCCGAAGGCATCGTGATGATTGAAGCGGGCGCCACCGAAGTGGAAGAAGACCGCGTGGTGGATGCAATCGAGTTCGGTCATGGCGAGATCAAGAAAATCTGCGCCGCCATCAGCGAATTTGCCCAGAAGTTCGGACGCGCCAAGCGCACCTTCGACGCTCCGGTCATCGACCAGGAGTACCTCAACGCGCTGCGCGCAAAAGTTGGCGAAGCGCTTGCCGACGCCGTCAACACCGAGAAGTACACCAAGATCGACAGCTACGCGAAGATTAAGGCGCTCAAGGACAGCGTGAAGGCTGAGTTCCCCGAGGACCAACCCGAGGCGCGAACCAAGGCCGGCAAGTACTTCGATATGCTTCGCGAACTTGTCTTCCGCGAAGAAGTCACCAAGAACCGCCGCCGTCCCGATGGCCGCGCCTTTGATCAGATTCGTGCTATCTGGAGCGAAATTGGCGTGCTGCCGCGTACTCACGGCTCCGCCGTGTTTACCCGTGGCGAAACCCAAGCGCTTGTCACCACAACGCTCGGCACCAGCGATGATAAGCAGCGTCTGGAACGCTTCGAAGGCGAGACCAAGAAGCGCTTTATGCTGCACTACAACTTCCCGCCGTTCTCGGTTGGAGAGGTTGGCTTCCTGCGTGGCGCCGGACGCCGCGAAATCGGCCACGGAGCACTTGCGGAACGCGCGCTTACTGCCGTGCTGCCCAGTGAAGATGACTTCCCCTATGCAATCCGCGTCGTCAGCGACATTCTTGAGTCCAACGGTTCCTCGTCGATGGCCTCAATCTGCGGCGGTTCGCTCAGCCTGATGGATGCCGGCGTGCCTCTACGCGCTCCGGTCGCCGGAGTTGCGATGGGCCTGGTGAAGGAAGGCGAAGACTACGCCATCCTTACCGACATTGCCGGTGCGGAAGATCATTACGGCGACATGGACTTTAAGGTTGCCGGAACGCGCGATGGAATCACCGCGCTGCAGATGGACATCAAGATCGGGGGAATTACTTCTCAGATCATGCGTGAAGCGCTGGCACAGGCCAAGCGTGGACGCCTCTTTATCTTGGACAAGATGGATGAGTCGATCACCTCTGGCCGCAGTAATGTCAGCACCCACGCTCCGCGCTTCTACACCGTCATGATTCCCACCGACAAGATCCGCGAACTCATCGGACCGGGTGGCAAGGTCATCCGCGGCATTGTGGAAGCGACCGGCGTGAAAATTGACGTCGAGGATAGCGGTCAGGTCCGTGTTGCCTCCAGTGACGCTGCAGCCGCTGAAAAGGCCCTGCAGATGATCGGCGACATCACCGCCGTGCCTGAGATTGGCAGGACGTATCTGGGCACCGTCACCCGCTTGGCGGAGTTCGGCGCGTTCGTCGAAATCATTCCTGGCACCGACGGTCTGCTGCACATCAGCGAAGTGGCCGAGCACCGCATCAAGGACATCAAGGACGAACTGAAAGAGGGCGACCAGGTTCTGGTCAAGGTTCTTTCGGTCGAAGGCAACCGCATCAAGTTGTCGCGCAAGGCGATCCTGAAAGAGCAGCGCGCAAAGTTGGAAGCATCGGGCGAAGCAGTGCCCGTGGCGGAAGCGGCGGAAGCAGTACCTGCCCGTGCACGCTCGCTCGAAGGCGCAGCTGTAACCTTTGAAGGCGGCTTCGATGGTGGAGATGACGATGAGGAAGACTTGAACTTCAATCGTGATGACACACCGAACGAGGCTCCCGGTCACGAGCCTCGGCCTGCCGGAGCAGGAGCGGGAGCCGGAGATCCGCGCCGGAAGCGTCGTCGCGGTCCTCGTGGCCCGCGCAGCCCACGTCAGTAGTTTTTTTAGCGCTTAGGCGGAAGGCCACGGTTTGCGCCGTGGCCTTCCCTTTGGCCGCAGATGTCTGGTATTACAATCCTTCGAATTGCGTTGCAGGGTTCAGTCCCAGCGAACAGGAGTAAAGCATTGTCTCAAATCTCCCGCATCCCCTTCGTCAAGGCCAGCGCCTATGGCAATGACTTTCTCATCATTCGCAAAGAGTTTCAGGGAGTCTACGCTCCGGCGCTCACCCGCGCGTTGTGCGATCGCCACAACGGTGTCGGGGCCGATGGCGTCGAGTGGTTGAGCGATGAGAGCGGACACGCCGCGCGCATCCACCTGATCAACGCCGATGGCTCCTTCGCGGAACTATCCGGCAACGGCACCCGTTGCGTTGCCGCGCACTTGGTGTCGTGCGGTGGAGCAGAGGATCTGCTGATCGCAACCGACGCGGGCTCAAAGCGCTGTCAGCTTACCGGACGCAGCGGAAACCGTTTTGATTTCATAACCGACATGGGCTCTCCAGTGGTCGAGGAGCCCTTTGAAATTGACCTTGGACACGTTCGCTACACCGGCGTTCCGGTCTCGATGGGCAACCCGCATTTCGTCATCTTTGTCACGGAGTTCCCGAAAAACTGGCAGAAGGATTCGCAACTGATCCAGGCCCACACGGAGCTGTTCCCGGAGGGCATCAACGTCGAATGGGTCCAGTTTAAGCGTGTTCCTGACATCATGATCCGCATCTTTGAACGTGGCGCGGGCGAGACCCAATCCTCCGGTACGGGAACATCCGCATCGGCGGCTGCTGCGATCGCCACACGCAAGAGCGCTGGGGAGTTGACCGTCGTTGCCCCTGGCGGAGTCCAGCGGGTGCAGTGGAAGCCAGGTAGTTCGCTGATGCTGGAAGGCTCGGCAAGCCTTATCTGCAACGGAGAATTCTTCGTCTAGCGATTTTCGTTTACCATCGTGAGGATGGCTTCAGAGATTCAGTCCGGCAAGCGTGCGCAAGCACTGGGCCCGCAGAGCGCGGTTGGCGTCGTCAGCCTTGCGAGCTGCGTGGAAGGCTCGGACGTGCAGACCGGTTGCCGCGCGGTACGCGCGCTCAGCGGTTGGCAGGTCGAGAGCTCGCCAGTTGCGTTGCAGCGCGAGGCTGCCTTCGCCGGAACTCCCACATCGCGCGCCGCCGCTTTCATGGAGATGTGGAATCGGGACGGCGTGAATGCGATTCTCTGCACTCGCGGCGGCTACGGCTCCAACTACCTCTTGCCACTCATCGACTTCGATGCATTAAAGGCAAAGTCTAAAGTCTTTGTCGGATACAGCGACAACACCTCGCTGCTGCTTGCGCTGGATCACGCCGGTATCGTCGGCTTCCATGGTCCGATGGTCGCCAGCGACTTCGCTACGGGGCGCGTGGATGAATCTTCATTTCTGGCTGCGCTTCGAGGAGATGCCTTGGATTTTTCTTTTCCCGGCGAATCGAGCCCTGCGGCATCAACGGTGCAGCCGCTGCTCGCAGGCGTGGCGCGCGCTCCAATCATCGGAGGATGTCTTTCCGTGGTCGTAACGTCGATTGGAACGCCATGGGAGATCGAAACCTCGGGCAAAATCCTCTTTCTGGAAGACGTGAATGAGAAGCCGTTTCGCATTGACCGCATGTTGATGCACCTTTTACTGGCGGGGAAGTTTGACGGAGTTCGCGGAATCATCTTCGGCGCGATGCTCGGCTGCTCGCCTGCGTCCGCGGAAGAAGAGACTCTGCCGCAGATGATTCGCCGCATTCTCGGCGGCCTTGGCGTCCCCATCGCTCTCGGATTCCCCTCGGGGCACGTCGAAGCTGGAAACATCACTTTGCCCTTCGGCGTTCCGGCGGCATTGCACTGCTCCGAGGCGGGAGTTCGCCTGCAGGTAGAACCCTCAACCGTGGTTTTAATCCCATAAGGAATCTTTGCATCGATGAAGGCTCGTAGTATCCATCTGATCGGAATCTGCGGTACGGCCATGGCCTCGCTGGCCGGGATGTTGAAGTTGCGGGGGCTGGATGTGCGCGGCTCGGACAGCGCCGCGTATCCGCCGATGTCCACATTTCTCGATTCGCTCGGGATTCCAGTTCTTCAGCCCTTCAGCGAGGGCAATCTCACTCCCGCGCCGGACATGGTGGTGGTCGGCAACGCAATTTCGCGTGGCAATCCCGAGCTTGAGTACCTGCTGGATGCGCGCCTCCCCTTTGTTTCCATGCCACAGGTGATCCATCAGGAATTCATACGTGGCCACAACTCCCTGGTCGTCGCCGGAACCCACGGAAAGACCACAACCACCAGCATGGCCGCGTGGATCTTCGAGTATGCGGGACGCAATCCGTCATTCCTGGTTGGCGGTATTGCGGAAAACTTTGGCTCAAGCTTTGCCGTAAACGACGGCAAGGAATTCATCATCGAAGGCGATGAATATGACACGGCTTTCTTCGACAAGGGCCCGAAGTTTCTGCATTACTTTCCCGATGCGGTGATTCTCACCTCAGTCGAATTCGACCACGCCGACATCTATCGCGATTTGGAAGCAGTGAAGTTTGCTTTCAGACGCCTGGTCAATCTGGTCCCGCGCCGCGGGCGAATCATCGCCTGGGACGGCAGCCTCAACGTCAGCGAATGCGTCGAGCGGGCCTTCTGTCCAGTGCAGCGCTACGGCTTTCATCCTGAGTCCTTCTGGCGCATTGCGGATGTTCAATACGGAGTCGCAAGCACGCGCTGGACGGTGCTTCGCGATGGCCGGCATTTTGCGGAATTCGAATTCGCGCTGGCTGGGGAGTACAACGTGCTGAACGCGACCGCCGCGGCAGCGCTCGCGCACGCCTACGGCATTCCGGCCGAGACCATTGCGCGGGCCCTGCGCGGCTTTTTGTCGGTGAAGCGCAGGCTGGAGGTGCGCGCCGAAATCGGCGGCATCACCATCATCGATGACTTCGCGCATCATCCCACGGCGATTGCCGCCACCTTGGGCGCGCTGCGCAAGCGTTACGCCGGACGCCGCCTCTGGGCGATTCTGGAACCGCGCTCCAACACCCTCCGGCGCAATGTCTTTCAGCACGAATTGACCGAGAGCCTGGCCCTGGCGGATCAGGTTGTAATCGCCAGCGTCTTCTTCAAAAACACGGACACACTCAAGCCAGAGGAGAGGCTGGATGTTGACAGCGTAGTCGCGGCACTCAATGACCGAGGCATCGGCGCACAGCAGCTCTCCGACGTTGCGGCGATTGTGAGCAGCGTCGTTCCGCAACTTGCATCCGGGGATGTGGTGGCGATTCTCTCCAATGGCGGCTTTGGCGGCATTTATGAAAAGCTTCCGGCAGCGCTCCAACTCATTTCAGGATGATCATGCGAACAGTAAATTGTCGGCTGCTGATCGCGGTCATTGTTTTTCTCTCCGGCACATTATCCGGCACATCAGTGGCCCAGGACGCGGCCTTCTGGTGTCCCGCCTCGGGCGTCTCCTATGGCGTCTCGCTCAAGCGTGCCGCAGAGCACATCGTGCACGTGGATGCCGTGACTCACCAGCCCGCAGCTGAGTTCCAGCTTCCTGTCTGGAACGCGCTCTATCAAGTCCGAAATTTTGCAGTCAACGTGAATCACGTAAAGGTCTACGAGGGCGTGCCGGAGTGGTTGTGCGATCGCTGTGACACTCGCGACGGACGTGCCGCGAAGCGCGACAAAACTACCTGGGTCTTATCCACCTCCGGCGATCACCCCTGCGTCACCTTCAGCTACGACATCACGACAAATGAACCAGGGCCATTCGGCTCCAGCCTCGATCTCCAACACGGATTCTTCAACTGGGCCGAGCTTCTCGTCTATCGCCCCGACCAGCGGAGCGCGCCTGTTTCCGTGCGCATCTTGGATGCTCCCGCCGTATGGAAGATGCGCGACGGCGGGATATTCGGAGCGCGCAACGCGGAGAGCGTCGCGAACGCTTCAGCGACCGCGCCCAGCTACGACCGCCTGGTCGATTCGCCCGCGCTCTTCGGCAAACTCTACGAAAGCACGTTTCAACAGGACGGAGCCACCTATCACGTCGTCGTGGATTCCCCAGACGCCGATCTGCAGGCGCTCCAACAAATGCTGCGAAAGATCGCTGCTGCCGGCGTCGAATGGATGCAGGACCGTCCGTATGACGAATACACATTCTTCTTTCTCGCAGCCAACGGCACCGGCGGTGGAGGTATGGAGCACGCATATTCCTCGGTGATTGATGTTGGTCCCGAGCGATTGAGAAAGGATGTGCTGAGCGCCTCTGAGGTTTCAACTCATGAGTTCTTTCACCTGTGGAATGTGAAGCGTATTCGCCCCCAGTCGCTGGAGCCAATCGACTACACGCGCGAACAGTATTCGCGCGCACTCTGGTTCGGCGAAGGCGTGACCCAGACTGCCACCGACATCCTTCAGATGCGTGCGGGACTCACCGACGAGAAACACTCGCTCGCACATCTTGCTTCCGTGATCGCAGGACTGCAGTCGCGTAGCGCCCGTCTCTCGCAATCGGTCGAGGAATCCAGTCTGGATACATGGTTCGACGCATACCCGAACTATCGTCGCCCGGAGCGCAGCATCTCCTACTACGCCAAGGGCGAGATACTCGGATTTCTCATCGACATCGAAATGCGCCGCCTCACCAATGGCCGTCGTTGCCTGCGCGATCTGTTCCAGTACATGAACCAGCGTTATGCCCAGCAGGGAATCTACTTCGACGACTCCGAGGGCGTGCGCCTTGCCCTCGAAGCGCTCACCGGAAACGATTTTCTCCCCTTCTTCACGCGTTACGTTTCCGGAACCGAAGAGCTTCCTTACGATCAGCTCTTCGCTTACCTCGGCCTCACTCTACAGCGCCATCAGCGGGAACAGTTGTACGCTGGCTTTGTCACCTCACGAACTTCAGGCACGCCAGTGACCATCCTTCGTGTCGACGAGAACTCCGCTGCCTCGCGCCTTCACCTGCGTTCGGGCGACGTGATTCTTGAGGCTGACGGCAAGGCAGTCTCTGGAGATTTCAATCAGGCATTACAGAAGCACAATCCTAAAACTGCATTGCATCTCAGAGTCAGCTCTGAAACTGGAGAGATACGGAACGTGAAATTGCCGCTTGGTATGCGAAAGATTGACGAATATCAGTTCGAAGATTTGCCGGGAGTCACGCCGGTGACCAGAACCCGCCGCACGGCCTTCCTGCGCGGTGAAGCGGAGGCGGCAGCGCAGTGATTCGTCTCATCTTTTGCGTGGTGTGCTGGGTGCTGTTTTCGATTCCGGCGGCTGTGATTGGCTTCCCCGCGCTGTACGTTACAGGAAGCATTGATCTTCTGTGGAAGCTCTCGCTGTGGGCAGCCGGCGCAGGATACCGCCTCGCCGGAATCCGCGTTCGTTCGGTTGGCCGTGAGCGGTTGGAAGAGGGGCGCGCCTATCTCTTCATGTCCAACCATGTCTCAAACCTTGACCCGCCGATCATTACGCGGCTGCTCGGTCGGCGTATTGCCATCATCGCCAAGCAGGAGCTCTTCAAAATTCCGTTTTTTGGCCGCGCCATGCGCGCCGGCAACTTCGTCGCCGTCAACCGCTCTGACCGGAAAGCCGCAATCGAGAGCATTCGCGAGTCGGCAACCGTGCTGCAGTCAGGCTTGGGAATGCTTGTGTTTCCAGAGGGGACACGCTCACGCACCGGCAAACTGCTGCCATTTAAAAAGGGGCCATTCCACGTGGCAATGGAAGCTGGCGTTCCAGTGGTTCCGATCACGATTGCAGGCAGCCATGAGGCGTGGCCAAAGGGGAAAATGTGCCTCCACAAAGGCGAGGTTGTGGTGACCTTTCACCCGCCGATCGACCCTCATCAGTTTGCGCGCAAGGAAGATCTTCTTACTGCGGTTCGCGCCGCCATTGACAGCGCCTTGCCCGCATCCTACCGCGATTCGGCTAAGGCCGGACCAACCTCTCTCTGATGCTCATCCCCGGCCCGACCTCGAAGGCGACCTCCGTAGGACACTTCGCGCCGAGATCGTACGTTCCGGCGTACTTCTTTCCAGTTTGATCATCAAACTCGATGCTGAATTTGCACGGACTCGCGATCATCGTCATGTGCCGATGCGTCTGCCCGTCGCGAAGTTCGGGCAGCCCGAAAATTCCGCTCGGATGTTTCACCTCAAGATTTTCCATGGCATTTCCGGAGTTGTTCGCGATGTCGATGTACATCACGGGCTTGGAATAGTTGCATCCCGAAGCAGCCAGCACCACAGCCACCAGGCAGGCAAAAAACACTTGAGCAGCAGGCTTCATGCTGACATTCTACTCTGGAAGAAGACTCGGGCAAGCGCCAGGCGGCGCCTTCACTTTCTTTCAATCAGCCGGGCGCTCAGCACCACGCCGTCGCGTCCATCGTGCAGTTTGATAGGAAAGACCAGCACGTTCCACTGCCAGCAACGCGACTCCTCCGGCAGATGCGGCATTGCCCGGTGGTTACGCCGGTCGATATAGGTCTCTCTGGTATCTGCGACGGTTCTGATAATCTCTTGCCATTCCTCGCGCATCTCGGGGTAATGGTCGAATAAATTACGTCCTGTGTACCACGCCCGCCGTTGATTACTGAGGGCCGCGAAATAGTCGTTCACGTATTGCCAGTTCCCCTCGCGGTCAAGGATTTCGATGACCATGTCATCGCCCATCGCCATGATGATTCGCGAGTAATAGAAGTCACGCGAGTCAACCACGACAGGCCGTCCGCGCCGTTTCGCCTCAAAGCTGCGCAACGCCTGCACCAAGTCGTCCACCGAACTGCTTCCTTTAAGCAGGTGCATGTCGGCGATGCCGCCGAACTTACGCTCCAGGGTGGCGGACAAGATGATGATCGGTACCTCGGGACGCTTCGCCCGCAAGGTCTGGGCCACCTCGGTTCCAAACTTCCCCGCACCCAGGTGATAGTCCAGCACCGCAATGTCAATCTCGTTCAGCTTGCTCTCTGCCTCCTGAATCGAGGCGGCGGTGACGATGTGATAGCCCTTCTGTCGCAGAATGGTGGAGCGAACCAGCAGGTTCTCTTCACGGTCGTCCAGCAGCAACACAGAGATTGGCCTCTGCTCTTCGAACTTGCCGCCTTCGACTACCTCGAACGGCTTACTCTCGTCCATTTCGGCTGTCTCTCTCCGCCCTCTGAGTATGGATGCAAAAACGGAGCCTGACGAAATAATTCTGCTATTCGGAGCTACGATTCAGCTTACGGATTGCCTTGGCCAGCTCCGGCAACTTATTGAAAACAGCTACCGCGCGCAACCACTGACGGTTTTCAATCGCCGGAGAACCGCTTACCGTCGCACCGGCAGCAACGTCTCCCGGAATGCCGGTCTGAGCGGTCGCAACCGCGCCGTCTCCGATCGTCAAGTGACCTGCAACTCCGACCTGTCCCGCCAGGATTACGTTATTGCCCACATGCGTCGATCCTCCCAAGCCTACTTGCGAGCACAGCATCGAGTGTTCACCCACGCTGCATCCGTGTCCCACCTGCACCAGATTGTCGATCTTGCTGTCGGCCCCAATCACGGTTTCGCCGATGCTGGCGCGATCCACGCAAGAGTTCGCCTGCACCTCAACCCGGTCTGCCAGACGGGTGACGCCGGATTGAACGATCTTGTGCCATCCCTTCGCGCCGTCGCGGGCAAATCCGAATCCATCCGCACCGATGACGACCCCGTTCTGCAGAATCACGTCATCGCCCAACTCGCAGTACTCGCGTACCTGGGCATGGGCGTGCGCAAAAAACCTGTGCCCGATCCTTGCCCCGCGGTAGATAACAACATGCGCCAGCAGCACGGCATCGTCGCCCACCACAACGCCACCGTCGATCACCACATACGGACCGATGTGCGCGCCCGCACCAACTCTGGCCGTAGCATCGATCATCGCCGTGGGATGGATACCAGGCTCGTACCTTGGGGCCTGATAAAAAAGCTCCAAGGTGCGCGCAAACGCCAAGTAGGGGTTGGCGTGACGCAGAACCGGACGGCCTTCGGCAGGGAAGTCTGGGGTCACTAAAATGGCAGCGGCCTGGGTGGACTTGGCCAGGGCAGCGTATTTTGGATTCGAGATGAATGTGATCTGTTGCGGACCGGCGTTTTCAATGCCCGCCACGCCCGTGACTTCGGTCTCCGGCGAGGCATTCTCCAGAGATGCACCCACAAGCTGCGCAATGTCAAAAAGTTTCATGTTGGCCATAGCGTACAGGAGCAGAACTTTAGACGCTAGAGAAGCTTGCTGGAGAATGTTTCAATCATTGGAATTCCGCCTGCTCCGGCAATAGCGTCTACTCTGCGGGAATGTCCGTAAACAACAGAGGTGTCTGCTGTCCGGCTTCGGCCTGCCGCCGGCGTTTCGCCGCCGAGCCAATCACTGCCAGCACCGTTAACTCCGAGAGCGCCGAGCGCGGCACAAAAATCCGTTGAATATTACCGCGCGTGTCCGGGGGATTCAGAAAGAAGCCCTCCGCACGAACCTGCGTAAGGTCATTGGGCATCAATCCTTCCAGCATCTCGCCATCGCGGAAGCGCAGCCGGACCCAGAGGCCTTCGACCCGCGGCCGGGTTGTAAAAGTCTTTCGCTGCAGAGAATTGGAGTCCGCAAAGTCTCTCACGAAGTACACGCCCTTGATCTCTGCCAGATCGATCAGGATCACATTCCCGGCCGTATTCAGCACCTCCACTTTGCTGCCCACCAGGAATTCCCCGGCCGCAACGTAGCCCTGAACGCTGTCCCGGTCCATCTTGCGGACGATCACCTTCTTATGAGTCGATGCCATACCCATCCAATTACGCGTGGGGCCTATCGGGCAACCACAACCCAGAGCGTTTACTGATTGTCGCACCCTCGCGCTATGAGGACGCGACAAAATGTCTCCGGAGTAGTTGATTCGTTACGGGTGCGTACCCTGGCACTCGTCTGCTCCACCGGATCAGTGTCAAAATCCAGAGTAGCCAACTCGTCTTGTTTGTGATATTGTATGAAGTTTGTAGCGGAAATGATGCATTTCCTTGTAAGTAACTATCTTCAAATGAGTTATTGACAACTTGTCGTGCGGTAAAGCTGGATATTACTTAAAGCTGATTCTAGCTGTAAGCCGGTAAGTGATTGTATCTATTGCCTTAACTATGGACGATTACATTTACACAATGGAAAGCCGGTTATCGCCCGAGCAGATGCGGGCGTTGAACTCGGTTCAGAAGATTGCCCGATCCCACGGCATGAACGTCTATTTGACCGGGGGGGCGATCCGCGACATTTTGACCGGCTTTCCCATCCGTGACTTGGATTTCACCGTTCAGGGAAACCCTCTCAAGCTTCAGCACGACATTGAAAAATCAGGCGGAATCGTGGATATGACCGATCCGGTCCTGTGCGCGTTTCACGCGATTTTGTACGGTACGCAGGTTGAGATCACCATGGCGCGCTCCGAGGTTTTCGATAAACCCGGAAAACCGCCTCAGATAACGCCCGCCACCATCAACGAGGATCTGCGCCGCCGCGACTTTACTTTCAACGCGATGGCACTCTCGTTGAATGACGGCTCGCGCGGCCTGCTGCTCGATCCCTTCAACGGCGCCGCCGATATTGAGACGCGGGTGATCCGGATTCTGCACAGCTATGCGTTTCTGGAAGATCCTTCGCGACTGATTCGCGCCGCGCGTTTCGCCACGCGTTTTGGATGGGAGATGGAGGAGCGTACTCGCTCGCGCTATGACTCGGCTCGTGAGGGCGACTACATTCACTTCATCTCACCCCGCGCCATCGGATACGAAATTGAGCAACTCGCACGCGAGGAAAATCCAATCGCGGTGATGCGGACGCTGGAAGCCGAAGGCTGGCTGAAGGTTCTGTGGCCAAAATGGACGGTCGCAAAGGCCGATAATCCTGAACTGGCGCAACTGCTCAAGACACGGGCCACGATGGCGGATTTCAACATCAATGTAGACGCGGCCCCCGCGGTCATGCACTTTCTGACCCTCAAAATGAGCGACGCCGACATCGCGGCGATCCAGCAACTGCTTCCGCATCGCGAGTTTGTGGCCGCCTGGAAGCGGCTGGACGCGGACGCGAAAGAATTGGCAAAGAAGCTCGCCTCCAAAGAAGCTACGCTGAACTCTGGAGCATGGAAAATTCTCTCCGCGGCAAAACCAGAGGCGCTGCTTTATCTGGATGTCACCGGCCACAACAAAACGGTGGATGAAAAGATAAAGAACTTTTTTGGAAAATGGCGTCAGCTTCAAGAAAAAATTCCATTTACGCAAATGGCAGAGCTGCGCATTACCCCTCAGCTACCGGAGTATTCCCGGATTTGCGAAGAGGCATTTCTGTTGCTGCTGGATGGAAAACTGCGTTCCGAAGGCGAGATCATGAAATTCCTTGCTCCCTTCGAACC
>VFSW01009870.1_pt1 | contig 13600 bp, 10 predicted proteins | sample 5358111 | NCBI WGS metagenome assembly VFSW01 (sample SAMN11554181, study PRJNA540505) | mine drainage metagenome | isolation source: sediment from site ElyBrook_90M | place: USA: Ely Copper Mine, Vershire, VT | collected 2017 | reverse complement strand
CACAGGTACGATCTACAACGGCAGTCCGAGTGATTTTCTGCTGGCTCCAGGCATGCAGGCGATCTTCCTTTTCTGCACCATTGATGGAACCATCGCGGGCTGGAATCCGAAGGTGGGAGTGATGACGGCGGTGAAAACCACCGATGGCTCTTCGTACACGGGCCTTACCAGCGCCATGGTGGGAGGCCAGCGCCGCCTGTATGCAGCCAATTTCACCAAGGGCCGCGTCGATGTCTACGACAGCGCGTTTCATCTCATCGCCAGGGGGGAAGATTCTTTTGAGGATGACTGGCTGCCGAATGACTATGTGCCTTTCAACGTTCAGGCGATTGGCAACGACGTGGTTGTGACCTATGCCCTTCACGAGGAGGGCAATCCGTTTGAAACCGATGGTCCGGGGAATGGCCGCGTCGACATCTACTCGGCAAAGGGGAAGATGCTGATGCGCCTGGAACACGGCGACTGGCTCAATGCACCGTGGGGCGTGGCCTTGGCGCCGCTGGACTTCGGAGCCTATAGCCATGACCTGCTGATTGCCCAATTCGCCGGCGGCGGCACCACGCAGTCAAGCGGAACGATCGCCGCATACGACATGGCGACCGGGCGCTTCAAGGGCATGCTGGAGGACGTGAACGGGAAGCCCCTCGCTATCAATGGGATCTGGGCAATCAGTCCCGGAAACACCGGCGCCAACATCGACCCCGCCGGTGCGCCCTCCGCCGAGCTCTACTTTGCGGCGGGTCCCAATCATGGTTCGGGCGGCTTGTTTGGCTATTTGACGGCCGTCGCGACCGATCTTGTCGAGGGTAACGACCAATAGCAGGAAGAATGCTTCGAGAGAAGTTTCAAAGCGCACCTGCTGAGGCGAGCCGGGTTTACCTCGGCAGGTGCGAAATATCATGGATGCCGGGCAGTGAATCAAGGTGCAAGGGGCATTCATGGGGTTCGTGGTTTACCTGCTGCTGACGATGGCGTTTGCTGGAGGTGGCATTTCCGGCCAGGGCCCTCCTGAAGCTGCCGGGGCGCACAAGGGCTCCGCGGGCGACGGTTTGCTGAGCGCGGCTGAATTGGAGCGGAAGACGGGTGCATACCTTTTCTACCACCAGAGTTACATTGATTCGGAGAACAAGAAGGTCATCTATGATGGGTCGATTTATGGGGCCATTCAGAACGCCGAACTCAAAGGCTGCAGGTTAAAGCTGGACGTTCTGATTGTGGATCTCTTCTCCGGTACGGCCGGCAAGACCAGGGTCGAAAACGCCGAGGATATCCAGTCCTACACCATCGACCTTCCTCTAACGAGGGAGATTGCCGACGGCCTGACACTGGTGGCTGCCCGGCCTATCCAGTTGAAGCGAAATACCAACTCGGTTTGCAGAGAGAATCGCTCCTGCGCCTTGGCGTGGCTCCAGATCAAAGCAAGAAAACCAGTGATTAAAGAAACCCGAACCACGAATCAGTTTGTGGATTTCGATGGGTACGTGGAAAGCCTGCTTATTCCGATCAGCGGTGAAGATGCCGGAAAGCAATTCATAGGCCAGATGAAGAGCTACACGCAAGGAAACTGCGATGATCGCTAAGCTTTGGAGATATGGGAGCGCACCCATGTTTGATCTCGGATAGTAAGCGGCGCGCGCCAAACTGCTATAGTGATTTTCGCTGTAATCTTCCCCCGCCTCTCCACTCGATCATCTGGCATTGCAAAGAAGGGTATGGACGATGCATATGAGCGCTCACGCTGAAGGTCCGCTTACTCCTGGCCTGGTATTCGACATGCTGCAGGCGCATCAGCGTACGGCGGCTCTGAAGGCTGCTATCGATCTCGATCTTTTTCGGGCGATAGGCGAAGGGCCGGGAGATGTGGCATCCATTGCGAAGCACTGTTCTGCCTCGGAACGGGGCATCCGCATCCTGTGCGATTTTCTATCCATCTATGGCGTGCTGGTCAAGGAGGATGGCCGCTACCGGCACTCACGCACCAGCGCGGTGTTCCTCGATCCGCGCTCGCCCTCGAGTCTCGCCTCCATCGCGCAGTTTTTAAGCAATGAGGAGATGCTCACTCCGTATCTTCATCTCGCGGATGTGGTGCGAGCCGGCCGCACCACGCTCGCCGGCGACGGGACCGTGGAGCCGGAGAATCCGGTCTGGGTGCAGTTTGCGGAGACCATGGCACCGATGATGGCTCCTATGGCGGCCCCGTTGGGCGCAGTTGTGCTCGAGGGACATGCGGGTCCCATGCGCGTTCTGGATATCGCTGCCGGTCATGGCCTATTTGGCATCGAGATTGCGAAGCAGAACCCGGAGGCACACGTGACGGGTCTGGATTGGGCACCGGTTTTGCGCGTGGCCCTGGAGAACGCCCGCAAGGCCGGGGTGCACAAGCGCTATAGCATGCTGCCGGGCAGCGCGTTCGACGTGGACTTTGGCGAACCTTACGATGCGGTGTTGCTGACCAACTTCCTGCATCATTTCGACCAGTCGACCTGCGTGCATTTATTGCGCAAGGTTCATGCGGTGCTGAAACCCGGCGGCCGGGCAGTCACGCTGGAGTTTGTCCCCAACGAAGATCGCGTATCGCCGCCCATGGCCGCGGCCTTTGCCATGAACATGTTGACTTCAACCGTGGCGGGGGACGCGTACACGTTGAGCGAACTCACGTCGATGTACAGCGAGGCAGGTTTCAACGGCATTACGGCACATCCGATTCCGATGAGTCCGCATACCGTTGTGATGGGGTACGCAGGAAGACGCTGAAGACCGCATAGAACGTCTGGCGGCCTCGTTTAAGCGCGAAGAGACGAAGCGGCACGGTTCCTGGCCTTGACGGATGCGGCGAGTTCGGCGAGCAGTGTGTTCGTCTCCGCCCAGTCGATGCAGGCATCGGTGATGCTTTGCCCATAGACCAACGGCTGGCCGGGAACAAGCTTTTGCGCGCCCGCCACAAGATTGCTTTCTATCATGACGCCGATGATGTTGCGGTCTCCGCCGGCGATCTGACCGGCGACATCGTGGCAGACGAGCGCCTGCCGGGTGTAGTCCTTGTTGCTATTGGCGTGACTGAAGTCGATCATGATGCGCGGCTCGAGGCCCGCTTTTTCCATCTGCGCCGCAGTCTGGACAACGCTTTCCGCAGTGTAGTTCACCATTTTGCGTCCACCGCGCAGGATGATGTGGCAGTCGGGATTGCCGGTGGTGACAAAGATCGCGGATTGCCCATGGCTGGTGTGTCCTAAAAACGTGTGCGAGTGCGCAGCGGACTGGATGGCGTCGATGGCTACCTGTATGTCGCCGGAGGTTGCATTCTTGAACCCCACGGGGCAGGAGACGCCGGAGACGAGTTGGCGATGCACCTGGCTCTCCGTGGTGCGCGCACCGATGGCGCCCCAGCTTGCGAGGCCAGCAATATACTGCGGAGAAATCATGTCGAGAAACTCCGTGCCTGCCGGAACGCCCATCTCGGCCAGGTCCAGCAGAAGGTGCCGCGCAAGGCGCAGGCCGTCGTTGATCTTGAACGATTGATCGAGGTGGGGATCGTTGATGAGGCCCTTCCATCCGACGATGGTGCGGGGCTTCTCAAAATACACGCGCATGACGATGTGCAGTTCGCTGGAGAACTCCTGAATTGCGTTCTTCAGCAGCTTTGCGTAATCGCGTGCAGCCTTGGTGTCGTGAATCGAGCAAGGGCCGACCAGGACCAGCAGTCTCGGGTCTCGCTTGTTGAGGATAGCGGCGATCTCGGTGCGCGCGTTGAAGATGGTTGCTGACGCAGCTTCGGTGATGGGGAGTTCTTCCTCGAGAAACACGGGAGGAAGCACGACTTTCGTCCATTGGATACGAAGATTCTCAGTGGGTTGAAACATGGCACTTTCCTGACAGATTTTTGCGCCCGAGGCTGGAGGCGGCGAATATTAGGGGAACGGCCCGGGCGAATGGAATGAAAACGGTCTTATCTAGAATTTATCAGTCCTGGGCGGGGCGGAGGCCGGGCAAGGGTGTGAGTCCGGGATGCCGGTCTGACAGCATCCCATCGCCGGCGGAACTCGTTCCATGGTCCTTGTCTTTGCCCCATGTCTTGTACAAGCCGAGGTAACCGTAGTTTTCGGTCTGTCCGGCGACGGAGTGTCCGTAGGCGAAGAGCAGTTGGAGGCCGGGCGATTTGAAGTGGTAATACCCCCCTGCGTCAATCATGGTCGAGGCTTGGGTCTGAGCCGCAGCAAAGCCTTCGCGAGCGTGCGAGAAGACTTCGGCGGACATCTCGAGCCTGGGATTCAGCACGCGTTTGACCAGAAAGCCACCGTAAGGATAACTGCGGTACTGCGTCTGTTTGACATAGGTGTACCCGGCCCCGCCCACCAGGCTCCATGGCCCAAAATCCTTGTCGATCCAGAGCGGGAGTTTGTACCACACGCGGCCTACGCCGAGGCCCTTGTCGGCGTTGCCGGTCGGGACTTCGAGCATGGTGAATGTGCCGATCTGGGGGCGGTGTTTTGTCTGCTTGATAAAGCCGTACTTCAGGCCGAATTCCATATCGGTGAGTCCGAAGGCGCTGGGGCCGGCTCCGCCCGGAGCATAGACAGGGTTATTCGATGGCATGATGGCGCCGAAGGGCAGGATGGCGTGCAGTTGCACGTTGGGCATTGCGCCCCAGTTGAATTCGAAGGCCGGTCCGGTGGGGTCAAGCTCGGCCGGCGTGCCGTCGACCATGCCGAAGATATAGAACTCGTAGTGCCCCAGGTCTACGGGGGTGGGATCGTCGGTCTGAAACGGAGGGCCGGCCTGTGCTCGCAAGCTAGGTGCCACCACAGAGAAAAGTAGGAATAAAGCCAGCTTCGCGCAATGTGGGGGAAGTTTCATTGACGCACCTGTCTGCTCTCCACTGGGACGATGGAACTCGGGGAGCAAGTCTCAAAGTGATCTCTCAGTGCGGATAGCGCTGTTCGCCAGCCTCGATGGCAATGGGCAGGCGGTTTTGCTCCGGGGGCAACGGGCAAGTGGCGTATGGAGGGTAGGCGCAGGGCGGGTTGTAGAGCTCGTTGAAGTCGAGGATGAGCGTGCCAGGCTCGGCGAGACCATTGCTGGGCAGCCCGGTAGAGAGAAAACGGGCAGCCTGATAAGTGGTGGTCTGGCTGGTCTGGTCGCGAAGGATAAAGAAAAGCTTATCCTTCTCGCCGCCTTCAATCACCGGCTCCAGGCTCAGAGTTTTGCCTTCGACGATGAACTCGGCGATGCCGGGTGCCGGCATGTCGAGCGTGGTGCCGATGATGGTGGGAATCTTTTCGATGTGCGGAGGAGCGTAGGGATTCCAGCGGGCGAAGACGCGGTATCGCGGATCGGGCGCGTACCAGTGCAGGCCGCGAAAGCCGGTGCGGGTGGGCGAGCCGGTGTCTTTAATGCGCAGCGCGTAGCGGCCGCCGCGAGGCAGCACCACCATGGTGATTCCGGGCCATGTGAGGGTGGAGGGCCGGGAATCGTCGGCGCTGAGTGTGCCCTCGCGCGCGGGCTTGCCATCGATCTGCAGATCCGGCGGAAAACCGCCGCGGGGTGAGAGGAGCTGGACGACCGAGCCTGACACCGTGAGCAAGCCGATGTAATCGGGAGCCTGGGCGTTGATCCTGATGCGGTTGTCGGCGGCAGCACCGAAAGAGTTGATGCCTGGCTTGAGCCACTCCAACCCCACAAGAGTCAGCCACCCATCGGGAGCGGAGATTTCGCGTTCACGCTGCGCGCGCCATGCATCGAGTTGCCGGCGCCACGTGGAGGCGTCGGAGGCGGCTGCCGGCGTGTCCTGCGCGAGCGCCGCATGTGACCCGAAACCGGGGACGAGCGCCACAGCCAACGCCACAAGAATGCGCCTTTTCATGAGTGCGAATTCCTCCTTACTTTGAAAACGGCTCTCCCCATTATGCCTGTGAGGGGAAATAGCGGTAGACTCTGAGCGAATGCGCGCCCACACATTGAAGAGATTTGAAGCGATGATTCTGCTGTGTCTTGTTTGCATCCCTGCCTGGCTTTACTTGTCGGCGCCATTACCATCGCAACAGATTTCGAGAGCCACGGAAACCGCGGAACAAGCAACGCCTCCGCAGGCGCCTTCGTCCGGGCCGGTGCTCACTCATCGGCCGCCGCCTACGCCTCCGAGGGCGCCGGAGGGCCGCATGCAGCTGAATGTGGTGGTGACCGACGGTGCAGGGAAGGCCGTTCGAGGACTGACCGCGCAGGATTTCAAGCTGCTCGATAACAACCAGGTGCAGAGGGTCGTGTCTTTTCGTGCGTTCGATGGAGACCGCGCCAGACCGACGCCTCCGGTCCAGTTGTTGCTGGTCATCGACACGGTGAACGCCGATTTTCAGGATCTGGCGATTCAGCGCGGCGAGATTGAGAGATTCCTTTTGCAGAATGGTGGACGTCTGGTTCAGCCGACATCGATTTTCCTGCTGACAAATACGGGGTTGCGCATGCAGCCCCGGCCCTCGATGGATGGGAATGCGCTGGCGGGAGTGCTGAATCAGTTAAATGGAGTTATTCGCACTATCACTCCGGCGATGGGGGCTGATGGACTTGTGGAACGGTTCCAGGTTTCAGTGAAAGCGTTGACCAGTATTGCGGAGAACGAGGCAAGGCAACCGGGGCGGAAGTTGCTGATCTGGACGGGCCGGGGATGGCCGCTATTGAGACGACCTGATTTAGGCGATTCGACTCGTGCATCGCAGCTCTACTTCGATGCAATCGTCGAGCTGTCGACCCGGCTGCGTGAAGCGCAGATCACCGTCTATGGTGGCCAGCCGGACGGTGCTTTCTTCTACCGGGATTTTCTGAAGCCGGTGACGAAGGCGCCGCAAGCGGACGGCCCGGATCTTTCGCTCGGTGTGTTTGCGATTCAGACGGGCGGACGCGGACCGACGATGCGGGCCAACAACGACCTTGCCGCGCAGATGGAGAGCTACGTGGAGGATGCGAGCACGTACTATTCGTTAACGTTTGATCCGCCGCATGGAGAACGCGCGAATGAATATCACGCTCTGACGGTGTTGGTTGATCAGCCGGGGCTGACGGCGCGAACGAACACGGGGTATTACAACCAGCCGTAACGCCACATCACGCTTTGTGAAAGGCGCAAACAGTGTGCGTTGCGGCGAAAGTCGAGAAGGCACAGGGAGCTTGACACGGCCAATTCACAATCCCTACACTTAAATAGGTGAACTCTCTGAAATTTCTGCGGATAGGTTCATCTATATCTGATGATTAGTTGGCTTTTCTGTCCGGCTCCAGCGCCCGACAACGGGCAGCGCGCCGCCGCGGGGGCCATCGGGGAGAGCAGGGAAGATGTCTGAAGCGCGTGTGAGCCCGCGAGAGCGGCTCGTGCTTACGGCCATCATCGAGCTATACATTGCGACGGGGGAGCCTGTGGCGTCCTTGGCGGTTGCCCGCTTTTTTGCCAACCGCGGGGGACTCAGTTCCGCCACCATACGCAACGTAATGGCGACGCTAGGAGATGCTGGACTTCTGGAGCAGCCGCACACGTCTGCCGGACGGGTTCCGACAGCAGCCGCCTTCCGCTACTACGTTGAACAGATTGCACAATCGGGCCGCATGGCTGCCGGCGCCCAGACGGGCGCGCTTAACCCGATGCCGCAAAGCAATTCGATGCTGAGCCCGTTGAGCGAGGAGCGGCGCGAGCAGATTGACGACAGCTTTACCGGAGTTTCCAGCACCAACGAGTACCTGGAGCGGACCTCCCAGGTGCTGGCGCTGATTTCGAGAGGCCTTGGGGTGGCCCTGGCCAGCGCGACCGGAACGCAAGTGCTGGAGCATATTCACTTTTCGCGCCTCAGCGCCGGGCGAGTGCTGGCGGTGCTGGTGACGCAGGCTGGCGCTGTGCTGGATCGTGTACTGAATCTCGACCGGGAGCTCAGTCATCTTGAACTGGAGACGGCGGCGCGTTATCTGAACGAGAATTTTCGCGGCTGGCCGGTGGAGCGCATACGGGTCGAAGTGGCGCGGCGCATCGAAATGGAGCGCGAAGCGTATCACCGGATGCTGGCGTCGATCGAAGAGCTTTGCCGCAAAGGCGCGCTGGCCGGCGGCGACTCCGGTCCTACGCTGTTTGTGGACGGAATGGCGAATCTGATTGCCGCGGAGGTGGATCGCGAGCGGCTGCGGCAGATGCTCCTAGCACTGGAAGCGAAGCAACGGCTGGTGGAACTGCTGACGGCTTATGTGGATGGGAAACAACAGGAGGTGCGCGTTGTGGTGGGGCTGGATGAGGCTTCGCCGGCAATGCAGGACCTGGTGCTAATCGGTTCGTCGGCTCGATTGGGCAATGATAGCCTGGGCACCGTAGCGGTGATTGCCCCCACGCGCATCCAATATCAGGAGATGATTCATGCGGTGCGCTACATTGCGCGGCTCTCGGAGCGCATCCTCGAAGTTCCCATCGACTAGGGCGCGTTCGAGCTGCCTACCGGTCTGGCAGGCAGGATGAATGTGAGGCGCGCAGCTCCCCAACGTACCCCCAGAGAGGCCGGCGGCTGCCGCGGAAATTATCATTGAAACAAATACGGAGAATTTTACGGAGATTGCACCGAAGTATGCCAAACCAGGAAACAGAGTTGACTGAAGTGGAAATGACCGATAGTACCCATCAAATCGAGCCGGGAGACCCGGCATTCGATTCAGCGGCTCCCGAGGCGTCCACGGTTCGGGCAGCCGGTCCGGTCCTTGCCGAAGAGCCCGTAAGCCGGGCGGAGTTTGAGCAGATAAAGGCCGAACGGGATCAGCTTGTCGATCGCGTGGCACGGCTTCAGGCAGAGTTTGAGAATGCGCGCAAGCGGACAGAGCGCGAGAAAGTGGAGTTTCGCGATTATGCCACCGGCAACGTTGTGGAGCAGTTTTTGCCGGTGTTGGATAACTTCCAATTGGCGCTCAAGGCGAGTGGCTCCGCAGAAAAGATGCGTTCGGGCGTGGAACTGATAGTGAAGCAGATGGAGGAAGTCCTGCGCCAGATGCAGGTTACGCCGATTGCGAGCGTTGGTGAGGAGTTCGATCCGCGGGTGCACGAGGCGCTGGGTTCGGTGGAGCGCGACGATTTGCCCGACCATTTTGTGGCCGAGGAGATTCGCCGTGGCTACAAGCTGCGTGAGCGCTTGCTGCGACCGGCGATGGTGCGCATCGTTTCCAATCCAAAACAGACGGTAGAATAAATTGACTGTGAGCAAAGCAGATTACTACGAGGTTCTTGGGGTCTCCCGGGACGCCAGCGACCAGGAGTTGAAGAGCGCCTATCGCAAGTTGGCGCTGAAGCATCATCCTGACCGCAATCCCGGAGATCATGCCGCCGAAGAGCGATTCAAGCAGGCGAGCGAGGCTTACCAGGTGTTGTGCGACGCGGACAAACGCGCCGCCTATGACCGCTACGGCCATGCGGGCGTTGGCGCGAGCGGGGCAGGGCAGGGTTTTGGAGGTCCATTCGCGGGTGGCGTGGACATTGGGGACATCTTCGGCGATCTTTTCGGGGAGATGTTCAACGTGGGCGGCGGGCAGCAGCGCGGATCGCGTCAGCATCGCGGCGACGACCTGCGGTTCGACCTGGCCATCAACTTCGAAGACGCCATCTTCGGCGCCGAAACCGAGGTGAAGATTAGGCGCCTCGAGACCTGCCCCACGTGCAGCGGCCGCGGCAGCGCTTCAGGGCGCGGGCCCAGCGTCTGCAGCCACTGCCAGGGACGCGGCCAGATTCGCTACCAGCAAGGCTTTTTCTCCGTGGCGCGCACCTGCGGCAGTTGCGGTGGCAGCGGCTCGATTATAGGCGATCCCTGTACCACGTGCCGCGGAGAGACACGGGTCTCAAAGGAGTTGAAGCTCAACGTCAAGGTGCCGCCGGGAGTCGAGGATGGAACGCGCATCCGCTATGCCGGCGAAGGGGATGCCGGTCGTTCAGGCGGCCCCAAGGGCGATTTGTACGTGGTTTTATCCATCCGGCCGCACGATTATTTCGAGCGTGATGGTCAGGATCTGCGGTGCGTTATCCCCATCAGCTTTCCGCAGGCTGCGCTGGGAGCGGAGATTGAGATTCCAGGAATCGATGGCCCGGTGAATCTGAAGATTCCCGAGGGTACGCAGAGCGGCAAGGAGCTGCGGGTGCGGGGCCGCGGGGTTCCGTTTCTGAACGACAAGGGTCACGGCGATCTGCTTGTCAAAGTGGTGGTGCAGGTGCCGCGGAAATTGTCGCGTGCCCAGCGCGAACTGGTGAACAAGCTGGCTGAGCTGATGAACGTGGACAACAGGCCGACATCTCCTTCACTTATGGATAAGATGAAGGACCTGTTCAACTAAAGCTCGGGGAGAATACCGCGGCATTGGCGCCAGGCGGCAAATGACTTCAAGCAGATGCGATGGGGCCCTGTGCGCTTTTCAGGGCTCATTTCTTGTGTGCCGGGCATGCTTAACAATCTGGATTTGAACGTTCCTATTCTGAGAGAGGAGCGGGGATCGCGACTTTCGTGGACGACCACGACTGTTCGCGGGCTCATTGCTCGATTCGACAGAACTACCGAACAGGGACCGGGGTGTCCGGCGGGGTAGGAGCGAAGAGGAAGCGCCGTGTCCGCCAATCGAGATTTCGCGGTGGCTGGCCTCTCCGCATTGCGACCGTAAAGGCGCTCGGCTTGTGCTAAGGTGAGGGGTGGTCCCCTCGCTCGAAACCCTCTCTGGAGGGTCTGGCGCAGACTCCGGGGGCACGCAACCGAGCCCATGCCTCACGACCTGCCAAAAGCTTACGACCCGACGGCCATTGAAGATCACTGGGCCGAATACTGGGTGCGCGAGAACCTCTTCGCGCAGCCGGCGCACCCTACGACCCCAAAAAGCCAGAGTACGGATAGCCAGTCTCCCTTTACGATTCTGCTGCCCCCGCCCAACGTCACCGGCCGCCTGCACATGGGCCACATGCTCAACCAGACGGAGATGGACATCCTGACCCGCTGGCGGCGCATGACCGGCCATCGGGCACTATGGTTGCCAGGCACCGACCACGCAGGCATCGCGACCCAGATGATGGTGGAGCGGCAGTTGACTGTGGAGGGAAGCTCGCGCCAGAAGCTGGGGAGAGAAGCCTTTGTGGAGCGCGTGTGGGAGTGGAAGAGCCACTACGGCGGCGCGATCTTGGACCAGATGAAGCGCCTGGGCGCCTCCGTGGACTGGGACCGCGAGTACTTCACCATGGACGAGCGGCTCTCGGTTGCGGTGCGCGAGGCCTTCGTCCGTCTGCACGAGCAGGGGCTGATTTATCGCGGCGCGTACATCGTGAACTGGTGTCCTCGCTGCCAGACCGCCATCAGCGATCTCGAGGTGGTGTACGACGAGCACAAGGGACACCTGTGGGAGATTCGCTACCCAGTACACCGCGAAGACGGCGGGGAGACCGGCGAGTATCTGACCATCGCTACGACGCGGCCTGAGACCATGCTGGGCGATGTAGCGGTGGCCATCCATCCCGAGGACGAGCGCTACCTGCATTTGCACGGGAAAAAACTGCGGCTGCCGCTCATGGGTCGCGAGATACCGATCATTCTGGACGAGTGGGTCAGCCGCGACTTCGGCACCGGCGCCGTGAAGGTGACCCCGGCGCACGATCCCAACGACTTCGCGCTGGGCGAGCGGCACCATCTGCCCTCAATCAACGTGATGGACGATACCGCGCACATCAACACGGAGGGCGGAGCGTATGCCGGCCTGGATCGATACGCGGCGCGCAAGAAAATTGTCGAAGACCTGGAAGCGCAGGGACTGCTGGCCGAGGTAAAGGACCACACCAACAACGTGGGCCACTGCGACCGCTGCAAGACGGTCGTGGAGCCGAGGCTTTCAACGCAGTGGTTCGTCAAGATTCAGCCGCTCGCCGACAAGGCTATCGCAGTGGTGAAGGCCGATGCCAATGGCAACAAAGCGATACGCATTGTGCCCGAACAGTATGAGAGGGTCTACCTCGAATGGATGGAAAACATCCATGACTGGTGCATCTCGCGGCAGTTGTGGTGGGGCCATCGGATTCCAGCGTGGCATTGCGCAACGTGTCACAAGATCACGGTTCAACGCGTCGACCCTACGATTTGCTCCCATTGCAGTTCGGAAAAGATAACGCAGGAAACCGATGTGCTCGATACATGGTTTTCGTCGGGATTGCTGCCGGTCTCGGTGTTTGGATGGCCGCATTTTACTCCACAAAGCCGCGCCGACTTCGACACCTTTTATCCCACGAGTCTGCTCGTCACGGGGTTCGACATACTGTTTTTCTGGTTGGCCCGGATGATCATGTTGGGCTGCTGGTTCGCGGGCGATGTTCCAATGCTGGACGGTTCGAAGCGCGAGTTGAAGGAGTCGGTGCCGTTTCGCGAAGTCTACATTCACGCGCTGGTGCGCGACGCGAACCGCGAGAAAATGTCGAAGACGAAAGGGAACGTAGTTGACCCGATCGAGATCGTGAAGCAGTACGGGACGGATGCGGTACGGTTCACGCTCGCTTCAATGGCGTCGCCGGGCACGGATATTGCATTTAACATTGCACGGACTGAAGGGTACCGCGCGTTCGCGAACAAGATATGGAATGCGGCGAGGTTTCTGTTTATGAATGTGGACCGTGCTGCTGAGATCGGGGTTGCGGTCGATCTGGCTTCGTTGGGTACGATGCCGGTTGTTGGCCAGGACGCGCCGCTCGAAGCGCGCTGGATTGTGGCGGAGTTGCAGCAGACTGCAGCCAAGGTCAACCAGTCGCTTGAAAATTATCGCTACGACGATGCAGCCAACATGATCTACCAGTTTTTCTGGGGCAGTTTTTGCGACTGGTATCTGGAGATCGTGAAGTTGCGGCTGGATTTCTCAGAGACGGCAGACAAGGCGAAGACCAAGGCGGCGCTGACCACACTGGTGCAGGTGTTTGAGACTGCGTTGCGGCTACTTTCGCCCTTTATGCCGTTTCTCACCGAGGAACTGTGGCATGCGGTCTACGATGGTAATCCGCCGGCGAAGTCGATTGCGCTGACCTCGTATCCGCAAGCCTGCGAAGGCGCCAGGGATGAGGCGGCGGTGAATCACATGGCGCTGGCGCAGAGCCTGATTGTTGAAGTTCGCGCCTTGCGCAAGGAAATCGGCGTGGAAGAGAAAGCAGCGGTGCCGATCGAAGTTCGACTTGATGGTGAATTCCGGCCCGTCATCGAGGAGAATCGCGCGCTCGTTGAGCGGTTGGGACGCGTGAGTGAATTGCGATTCGTGGAGCAGATTGCCTCCGTGCTGTCCAAGCACTCGACGCCTGACTTTGACGTTGCCGTTCTCTACGAGCGCACCATTGACGTGACTGCCGAGCGCGAGAGGTTGACAAAGGACATCGCGAAGTACGAGAAAGGCCTTGCGGCGGCTGAGCGTCAACTTGGGAACGAAGGATTTCTTGCGAAGGCGCCGGCGCAGGTGGTTGAGGGATTGAAGAAGCAGGAAGCCGAGACGCGGTTGTTGATGGAAAAGGCGCGAGCGGCATTGGATGCGTTGGTGAAGGAATGAGCGGGCGGCCGAAAGGCGAACACAGGTCCTTCGACTGCGGTCGCTGCGGCGA
>VFSW01009869.1_pt1 | contig 13601 bp, 12 predicted proteins | sample 5358111 | NCBI WGS metagenome assembly VFSW01 (sample SAMN11554181, study PRJNA540505) | mine drainage metagenome | isolation source: sediment from site ElyBrook_90M | place: USA: Ely Copper Mine, Vershire, VT | collected 2017 | reverse complement strand
CGCCGGCGCAGGTGCTCGACGAGGTGATCGTCACCGGCGAGCGCACCGGGCCCGGCCTGTGGCATGTGCACCGTGGCACGGCTCATCTGTGGATTCTCGGCACCGTGTCGCCGCTGCCCAAGGACATCACCTGGCGCTCCACCGAGATCGACAAGCTGCTCGATACCACCGGCGCGGTCATGCTGGTCAAGCCGTTCGAATTCGGCATCGTGCGCGCGCTGTGGTTGTTGATCACCCAGCGCGAGCTGCTGATGGTGCCGGGGGGCAGGCGCCTCGCGGACGTCATGCCGCCGGATCTTTACGCGCGCTTCGCCGCGCTGCGCGCCCGCTACGGGCAGGATGCCGACAAATGGGAGCGCTATCGACCGCTGATCGCCACGGCGTTCCTGCAGCAAATGGCCTTGCATCGCGTGGGACTGTCGGCGCGGCTCGACATCGGCAATGAGGTGCGCGCGCTGGCGCGCAAGCATCGCGTGAGCATCGACGAAGTCAAGATCGCCGGGGTCCGCGACGTGCTCGAGGCGCTGCGCGACATGCCGCCGGCGGTGGAGAATGCCTGCGTGGCGGCGGGTCTGGCGACCATCGAAACCGGTCTGCCGCGGCTGGTGGAGCGCGCCCGCGCCTGGGCCACCGGGGACGTCGAGCGCATGCAGCAGCTGCCCGAACCGGCGGAGGTGGTTGCCTGCCGGCAGGCCGCCAGCGTCGATGCGGGCTCAGGGGATCTGCTGGCGCTGTTCCGCCGCACCATGCTCGGAGCCATGGAGCAGCACCTGCAGGCCGGCGGCGTGACCCTGGCGGTGGTGAACATCGATCTGCTGCTCGAGCCGCATGGGTTGCTCGACCTGCTGCGCGCGCGGGGCTACCTGGTCGAGGCCCCATGACGGGGTGACATCCGGCGCCGCGGCCGCCTCAGCCCGGCCGCTTCGGCCAGAGCAGGGGGAAGCGGGGATGCTCGAGGGGCGCGCCCGCCGGCAGTTCGGCCGCCAGGCCCGGGAATTCCGGCGATGTTTTCCACGGCCGCGGCGCATGGGTGACGTCGTCGCCGATGAAGCGCACCGAGAACACGCGTCGGCGCCGCATGCCCGTGATGCCGCGCGCCGCGTGCAGCGTGAGCATGTGAAAGCACACCGCATCGCCCGGCTGCAGCTCCCAGCCGAGAATCGGGTAGTCCGCGCGCCGCGCCTCGATGTCGGGCAGGTCGGCGAGCGAGCCCTCGGGGAACCACCTGGCCTGCGAGTCCATGAAGGAGCGCGGCATCAGCCACGGCCCGCGATGCGAGCCGGCGACGAATTCCAGCGTGCTCGCGCGGTCGACCGGGTCCACCGGGATCCAGAAGCTGACGTTCTGGCGGCCCTCGATGTTGTAGTACGGCTGATCCTGGTGCCAGGGCGTCGCCTGCCGGGGCCCCGGCTCCTTGGTGAGCATGTGGTCGGGGTAGAGCCGCGCGGTGCGGCTGCGCATGAGCGCCGCCGCGGTCATGGCGAGGGGTGACTCGAAGATCACCCGCCGGTAGAGCGGATTGTCCGACCAGTTGCAGAAATCCTCGATGAAGCGGCCGGGATCGTCGGCCGTGCTCGCCAGCCTGGCGCGCGGGCTGGGGTGTGCGAGGTTGCGCTCGATGCCCTCGGCCAGCCAGGCCACCTCCCGGGCGCTCAGCAGGCCGCGCAGACAGGTCGCCCCATCGCGTTGAAAATCCTCGATCTGGGCTGCATCGATCATGCGCCAGCCCGCGGCCCGCATGCCTGCGCGTCCCGCTTGCCGTCCGCCAGGGCGGCGAGGATTTCGCGCACCAGCGGCGGGCCCCGGTAGGCGAATCCGGTGTAGATCTGCAGCAGGTCGGCTCCCGCGCGCAGTGTCGCCAGCGCCCGCGGCGCATCGACGATGCCGCCGACGCCCACGATGGGGAAGCCCGCGCCGAGCGCCGCGCGCAGCTGCGCGACCGTGCGCACCGCCAGGGCGTGGAGCGGCGCGCCGCTCAAGCCCCCCTGCTGGCCCGCGGGCCATGCCTCGCCGACCAGCGAGCGGTCGGTCGAGGTGTTGGTGGCGATCACCCCGTCTATCCCCAGGGCGCGCAGGGTGGCGGCCACCGTGGAGAGTTCCTGTTCATTGAAATCCGGCGCGATCTTCACCAGCAGCGGCACCCGCCGGCCGTCGCCTTGCGCCAATTGCCGACGCGCCTCGAACAGCGCATCGACGATGCGTTGCAGGCCGTCGCGCTCCTGCAGTTCGCGCAGCCGCGCGGTGTTGGGCGAGGAGACGTTGATGGCGACGTAATCGGCGTGCGCATGGACCTTGCGCAGGCAGGCGACGTAGTCGGCCGCGGCGGACTCGAGCGGGGTGTCGAAGTTCTTGCCGATACTGACGCCGCGCACCCCGGCATAGCGGCTGCGCGCCAGTCGTTCGACCAGATGATCGACCCCGAGATTGTTGAATCCCATGCGATTGACCAGCGCGGCACGGCCGGCGACGCGGAACATGCGCGGTCTGGGGTTGCCGGGCTGTGGACGGGGCGTGACGGTGCCAAGCTCGACGTGGCTGAAACCGAGTGCGCCGAGCGCATCCAGGTGATCGCCGTTCTTGTCGAAGCCCGCGGCAAGTCCGAGTGGGTGCGCAAAGCGCAGGCCGAGGCGGTCGACGCCGAGGGCGTGAGGCACGCTCACGGGCGGCCACAGCGAGCGCACCCGCGCGCGCCCGGCGCCCCCCCCCCGGTCCCCGAACTCCGGGCCCACGCGCGTGCGAACCCCGAGCGCGCCCGCGGCGCTGAGCGCGGCGGCGCGCGCCCGCGCGCCTCCGCCCGGCGCCGCGGGGGGAGGCGCGCCGCTCATACGTACCTCCAGCCGGCGAGCGCGCCCAACAGGAAGGCGATCTCGGTGAGCTGTCGCAGCACGGTGCAGGTGCGCGCCGCCGGCGGCAGACGCGCGGCCGCCAGGCGCACCGCCAGCGCCGCGGCGAGCCCGATGAGGCCCGGCAGGCCCAGCAGCACCGCCGGGCAGACCCCGAGCAGCAGTGCCGTCAGCACGGCGCCCCCGCGGGTGGCGGTGACCGACGCGGCGAGCCCGTAGCTGGCCGCATGAGCAGCCACCCAGATCAGCCCGATCACGAGGTTCGCCGGCAGCACGAAGCCCAGCTTGGCCGAGGTGAGGGCCATCAGCGCGTTGTAGCGCAGCAGCAGGGCGAACACGGCGAGCACCGCGGCGCGCGCTCCGGCCGAGCCGCCGCGAAAGTCGAGTTCGCGGTCGAGCAGCGCGGTGGCGAGCAGGGCGAGCATCAATGCGACGCTGCTCGGCCACAACTGCGCGCCCAGCCAGTACACCGCGCCGCCAAGGGCGCCGATTGCCATGCCCAGCAACGGCAACCAGTGCGCCGGCAGATGCGCCGCCAGGGGCAGGCGCGGCGCCGGTTGCGGGGCGGCGCGGTTCATGCGCGACGGCGTTGCGCGGCGGGGATGGCGGCCGCGTCCAGCAGGGCGCGCAGGTAGCGGCCGGTGTGCGAACCTTCGTGCGCGGCGATCTGCTCCGGGGTGCCGGCGGCGATGATCCGACCCCCGGCATCGCCGCCCTCGGGGCCGAGATCGATCACCCAGTCGGCGGTTTTGATCACGTCGAGATTGTGTTCGATGACGATGATGGTGTTGCCCTCGTCGCGCAGGCGGTGCAGCACCGCGAGCAGCTGTGCGATGTCGGTGAAGTGCAGCCCGGTGGTCGGTTCGTCGAGAATGTACAGGGTACGGCCGGTGGCGCGCTTGGACAACTCGCGCGACAGCTTGACCCGCTGCGCCTCGCCTCCGGACAGGGTGGTGGCGCTCTGCCCAAGACGCACATAGCCGAGCCCCACATCCAGCAGCGTCTGCAGCTTCGGCTGCACCGTGGGCACCGCGGCGAAGAACGGCAGGGCGTCCTCCACGGTCATCTCCAGCACCTCCTGGATGTTGCGGCCCTTGAAGCGCACCTCCAGCGTCTCGCGGTTGTATCGCTTGCCGTGGCAGACGTCGCAGGCCACATAGACGTCGGCGAGGAAATGCATCTCCACCTTGATGACGCCATCGCCCTGACAGGCCTCGCAGCGCCCCCCCTTGACGTTGAAGCTGAAGCGTCCCGCCTCGTAGCCGCGCGCCCGCGCCTCCGGAACGGCGGCGAACAGTTCGCGAATCGGCGCGAACAGGCCGGCGTAGGTGGCCGGATTGGAGCGCGGGGTGCGGCCGATGGGGCTCTGGTCGATCTCGATCACCCGGTCGATGTACTCAAGGCCCTCGATGCGCTCGAAGTGGGCGGTGCCGGCGCTGGCGTGGTTCAGCTGCGTGGCGACGGCGCGGTACAGCGTGTCGTTGACCAGGGTGGATTTGCCCGAGCCGGAGACGCCGGTGACGCAGGTCATCAGCCCGAGCGGGAACTCCGCGGTGAGGTTCTTCAGGTTGTTCGCCGTGGCGCCGCTGACCCGCAGCAGCCGCTTCGGATCCGGCGCCCGGCGCAGGCGCGGCACCTCGATGCGCCGGCGGCCGGACAGGTATTGCCCGGTGATCGAATCGGGATGCGCGATCACCTCCGCGGCGGTGCCCTGGGCCACGACCCTGCCGCCGTGCACGCCGGCGCCCGGCCCGAGGTCCACCACGTGATCGGCCTGGCGGATCGCATCCTCGTCGTGCTCCACCACGATCACCGTGTTGCCGAGATCGCGCAGTCGCACCAGCGTGTCGAGCAGGCGCTGATTGTCGCGCTGGTGCAGGCCGATGGAGGGCTCATCGAGTATGTACATCACCCCGACCAACCCCGAGCCGATCTGGCTCGCGAGCCGGATGCGCTGCGCCTCCCCGCCGGAGAGGGTGTCGGCGCTGCGTTCGAGAGTCAGGTAACCCAGGCCGACATTGCCGAGGAAGCCGAGGCGGTCGCCGATCTCCTTCACGATCTTGACGGCGATCTCCCCGCGCCAACCCCCGAGGCGCAGCTGGGCGAAGAATTCGGCGGCGCGCGCCACCGAGAGCGCCGCCACCTGCGGGATGTTGCGCCCGTCGACGAAGACGTTGCGCGCCGCGCGGTTCAGGCGCGTGCCCTGGCATTCCGGGCAGGCGCGCGCGGAGCGGTACTTGGCGATCTCCTCGCGAACGGCGATCGATTCGGTTTCTCGATAGCGGCGCTCCAGGTTGTGCACGATGCCCTCGAACGCATGGCGCCGGCTGGCCGTGCCGCCCTTGCCATCCAGGTACTTGAAGTCGATCTGCTCCTCGCCGCTGCCGAACAGCACCAGGTTGCGCACCGGTTCCGGCAGCGCCTCGAACGGCGCCTCGATGTCGAACCTGGCATGTCGCGCCAGCGACTGGATGAGCTGGAAATAGTAGGCGTTACGCCGGTCCCAGCCGCGCACCGCGCCGCCGGCCAGCGACAGATGCGGGTTGGCGACGATCTTCAACGGGTCGAAAAATTCCTGGGTGCCCAGGCCGTCGCAGGTCGGACAGGCGCCGCTCGGGCTGTTGAAGGAGAACAGCCGCGGCTCCAGTTCGGTGAGCGAGTAGTTGCAAACCGGGCAGGCGAACTTGTTGGAGAACACCAGTTCCTCGCGCCGCGGGTCGTCCATGAAGGCGATGCGCGCGACTCCGGCGCCGATGCGCAGGGCGGTTTCGAAGGATTCGGCCAGCCGCTGCGCCAGGTCGGCGCGCACCTTGAAGCGGTCGACGACGGCCTCGACGGTGTGCTTGCGGCGCAGGTCGAGTTTCGGCGCCTGGTCGAGTTCCACGACGGCGCCGTCGATGCGCGCCCGCACGAAGCCGGCCGCCTGCAGTTCGACGAGCAATTCCGCATGCTCGCCCTTGCGTTCCGCAATGGCCGGTCCGAGCAACATCAGCGCCGTGCCCTCGGGATGAGCCAGCACGGCATCGACCATCTGGCTCACGGTCTGCGCCGCCAGATCGATGTGGTGGTCCGGACAGCGGGGCGTTCCGGCGCGCGCGTACAGCAGGCGCAGGTAGTCGTGGATCTCCGTGACCGTGCCCACCGTGGAGCGTGGGTTGTGCGAGGTGGATTTCTGCTCGATGGAAATCGCCGGCGACAGCCCTTCGATCGCGTCCACGTCCGGCTTTTCCATCATCGACAGGAATTGACGGGCGTAGGTGGACAGCGATTCGACGTAGCGGCGCTGCCCTTCGGCATAGATGGTGTCGAAGGCGAGCGAGGACTTGCCGGACCCCGAGGGACCGGTGAACACGATGAGCCGGTCCCGCGGCAGATCGAGATCGATGTTCTTCAGATTGTGGGTGCGGGCACCCCGGATGCGGATGGTCTGCATTTAACCCTTTACTATACGCCCGGCTCCCGCGCCGGGGCACCGCGACGCCGAAGGACCCGGGGGCGCCCCGGGGGGCCGGCGGGAGATGGCGGTGCTGCGGCGCATTTCTGGCCGGAGGCGACGCATTAACCCCCTGCGGGGAGGATATTGAGGCCTCGCCGCGCGTGTACAATGCAGCCCCAGTCGATAGTGCTCAGGGGGTGTCATGGCGCGCGGTGTCAACAAGGTGATTCTGGTGGGTAATCTGGGCGCCGACCCGGAGACCCGGTCGATGCCCAGCGGCATGACCGTGACCAACATCCGCATCGCCACCAGTGAGTCTTGGAAGGACAAGGCCTCCGGCGCGCAGCAGGAGCGCACCGAGTGGCACAGCATCGCGCTGTTTGGCAGGTTGGGCGAAATTGCCGCCGAATATCTGCGCAAGGGTTCGCAGGTGTTCGTCGAAGGCAAGCTGCGCACGCGCAAGTGGCAGGATAAGCAGGGCAACGACCGCTTCACCACCGAAATCATCGCCGATAACATGCAAATGCTCGGCGGCCGCGCGGGGGCGGGCGGCGGCATGAGCGCCGGTGGCATGGCCGGTGACCGCAGCGCGGGCGGAGGGCCGCCGCGTGACGAGTACGACCAGTCCTCATCGCCGGCCCCGGCCGGCGGCAAGGAGGATTTCGACGACGACATCCCCTTCTAGTCCGCGCTCCTCTAGTCCGCACGCTTCCGGGCCGTGCGGCTCCGCGCTAGTCGTCGGCCAGTTCCTCGCCGGGGAACAGCGCGGCGGTGAAGCCGAATTTGGTCAAATCGCGGATGCGGCGCGGGTATAAAATGCCGTCCAGGTGATCCACCTCATGTTGCACCACGCGAGCATGAAAATCGCTCGCCACCCGGTCGATGGGCTGGCCCTGGGGGTCCCAGCCGGTGTAACGCAGATTTCGATAGCGGGGCACCAGGCCGCGCATGCCGGGCACCGACAGGCAGCCCTCCCATCCCTCCTCCTCGGCCGCATCGAGCGCGGTGAGCGTGGGGTTGATCAATTCGGTGTACGGGACGGGCTCCTCTTCGGGGTAGCGTGGGTTGTAGTCCATGCCGAAAATGACCACGCGCAGCGACACGCCGATTTGCGGTGCGGCAAGCCCGGCGCCGTTCAATTCGCGCATGGTGTCGCGCATGTCGACCAGCAGCTGATGCAGTTCGGCGCCGCCGAACCGCGTCACCGGCTCCGCCACGGCGAGCAGCCGGGGGTCACCCATTTTAAGGACTTCGCGTATTGCCATGGTTCCCTGTATCTTAGCGACCTTTTCCGCGTCAGCCTATGTCCGGCCTCCTATACATAAAAACCTTCGGCTGCCAGATGAACGAGTACGACTCCGCCAAGATGCGCGACGTGCTCGAGGCGGCCGATGGCATGACACTCACCGATGACCCGCAGGCGGCGGACGTGCTGCTGGTGAACACCTGCTCGGTGCGCGAGAAGGCCCAGGAGAAGGTCTTCTCGCTGCTCGGCGAGTGGCGTCAGTTCAAACAGGCCCGGCCGCATGTGCTGATCGGCGTCGGCGGCTGCGTGGCGAGCCAGGAAGGCGAGGGCATCACCCGGCGGGCGCCCTTCGTCGACCTGGTCTTCGGACCGCAGACCCTGCATCGGCTGCCGGCGATGCTCGCCGAGGCCCGCCGCCACGGACGCTCGCAGATCGATGTCAGCTTCCCGGAAATCGAAAAATTCGACCGCCTGCCGGAGCCCAGGGCGCAGGGCGGCACGGCCTTCGTGTCCATCATGGAGGGATGCAGCAAGTACTGCACCTTCTGTGTCGTGCCCTACACCCGCGGGGAGGAGATCAGCCGCCCCTTCGCCCAGGTGCTCGAGGAGATCCGCCGGCTCGCGGCTCGCGGCGTGCGCGAGGTGAACCTGCTCGGGCAGAATGTGAACGCCTATGCGGGCAGGATGGACGACGGCGCCATCGCCGATCTTGCCACCCTGATGCATTACGTGGCGGCCATCGACGGCGTGCAGCGCATCCGCTTCACCACTTCGCACCCGCTGGAATTCGACGATAGTCTCATCGAGGCCTACGCAAGCCTGCCGCAGCTCAACGACTACCTGCATCTGCCGGTGCAGAGCGGCTCGGACCGCATTCTCGCCGCCATGAAGCGCGGCCACACGGTGCTCGAGTACAAGCAGAAAATCCGCAAATTGAGGGCCGTCCGGCCGGGGATCTGCATTTCCACCGATCTGATCGTGGGCTTTCCCGGGGAGACCGAGGCGGATTTCGCCGCCACTTTGCGTCTGGTCGCGGAGGTGGGGTTCGACCAGTCCTTCAGTTTCATCTACAGCCGCCGTCCGGGCACTCCCGCCGCCTCGCTGCCCGACGACGTGGCGCAGGCGGTGAAACAGGATCGGTTGGAGCGGTTGCAGGCGCTGTTGAACACCCAGGCGCAGGCCATCTCGGCTGCCATGGTGGGCAGCCGGCAGCGCATCCTGGTCGAGCGTGCCGCCAAGCGTGACGCGCGCGAGTTGGCCGGCCGCACCGACAATAACCGCTGGGTGAATTTTCCAGCCCCCGCAAACGGCGCCGAGGCGCTGTTGCACCGCTTCGTGGACGTGCGGATCACCGAGGCGCGGCCGAATTCATTGCGTGGCCGCCTCGAGGCGCCGGTCGACGCATGAGTGGCACCCCCACCACCCAGGAGCTGCTGCTCGCGCCCATGGACAACATCCGCCTGGCCGAGCTGTGCGGGCCGCTGGATGGGCATTTGCGTCAGATCGAGACGCACCTGGGCGTGGAACTGCGTCGCCGCGGCAACCGCTTTCAGTTGGTCGGGCTGCCGGCCGCCATTCGCCGCGCCGAAAGCGTGCTGCAGGACCTGTACTCGCGCGCGCAGCGTGAACCCGTGGACTCCGAGCGGGTGCACATGGCCCTGCAGGCGCTCGACATGGACGAGGGGGCGGGCGCCCCGGCGGCGACTGAAGCCCCGGTGGCGACTGAAACCCCGGCCGACGAACTCAAGGTGCGCACGGCCCGCGGCAACATCCGTGCGCGCGGCGCCAACCAGACCGAGTACCTCACCCACGTGCGCACCCACGACCTGACCTTCGGCATCGGTCCGGCGGGCACCGGCAAGACCTATCTCGCCGTGGCCTGCGCGGTCGAGGCTCTGCAGTCGGAACGTGTCCGGCGCATCGTTCTGGTGCGTCCGGCGGTGGAGGCGGGCGAGCGCCTGGGTTTCCTGCCCGGCGACCTCTCGCAAAAGGTCGATCCCTACCTGCGACCCATGTACGACGCCTTGTACGAGATGCTGGGATTCGAACGGGTGGCGAAGCTGATCGAGCGCAATGTGATCGAGGTGGCGCCGCTTGCCTTCATGCGCGGCCGCTCCCTCAACGATGCCTTCGTGATCCTCGACGAGGCGCAGAACACCACCAACGAGCAGATGAAGATGTTCCTGACCCGCATCGGCTTCGGCTCCAAGGCCGTGGTGACGGGCGATATCACCCAGGTGGATTTGCCCAATTCGCGCCAGTCCGGGCTGCGCACGGTCATCGACATCCTGCGTGGAGTAAAGGGCATCGCATTCACGATGTTCAATTCGCGGGATGTGGTGCGCCACCCCCTGGTGCAGCGCATCGTGCAGGCCTACGAGGCGAGCACTCCCGATCCGCGGGCCTGAAAAGGCGTGGCCCCCGGGTTGCTCGAACTGCAGGTCAGCTATGCGGCGCGCCGCCCTTGGGTGCCGCGGCGGGCACAGTTCGCGCGCTGGGCCGCCGCCGCGCTGGGCGGCCGGCGGGCGGCGCTCGCCATCCATGTGGTGGGTGCGGTGCGCAGTCGCGATTTGAACGCGCGCTACCGGCGCAAGGATCATCCCACCAACGTGCTGTCCTTCGCCGGGGCGGGCCTTGCCCCCGATGGCCGGCGGCATCTCGGCGAACTGGTCATCTGCGCTCCGGTGGTGGCCCGTGAGGCGGGGGTGCAGGGCAAGAGTCGCGAGGCACACTGGGCCCACATGACCGTTCACGGCGTCCTGCATCTGCTGGGATTTGACCACGAGGCGGCCGTCGAGGCGCAAATCATGGAGAGACGGGAGGCGCAAATCCTTGATCGACTGGGATTTTCTAACCCCTACCTGTGATCGGTTATGCTATCCGCCGCATGTCTGAACAGCCTCATGGCGGTACCGGCCGCTGGTTAAAGCGCATCACGCAGTCGATGTCCGGCGAGCCGCGCGATCTCGGCGAGTTCATCGAGAACCTGCGCGAGGCCAGCCAGCGTGGCCTCTTCGACGGCGATGCGCTGGTCATGCTGGAGGGGGTGTTGGCGGTGGCCGACATGCAGGTGCGCGACATCATGGTGCCGCGCTCGCAGATGGTGTTCGTGGAGCGCGACGAACCCCAGGCCAAGTTGGTCGAACGCGTGGTCGAATCCGGCCATTCGCGCTTCCCGGTCATCGGCGAGGACCGCGACCAGATCGTGGGCATCCTGCTCGCCAAGGACCTGCTGCGCTTGCAGGCGGCCGGCGAGGAGAGCTTCGAGATCCGCGAATACATGCGTCCGGCGGTGTTCGTGCCCGAAAGCAAGCGGCTCAACGTGCTGCTGAAGGAATTTCGCCGCAGCCACAATCACATCGCCATCGTGGTCGATGAGTACGGCGGAGTGTGCGGCCTGGTGACCATCGAGGATGTCATCGAGCAGATCGTCGGCGAGATCGACGATGAGCACGACGTCGAGGAGGATCAGACCATCCGCCGCGAGAGCGCGCGCGAGTTCACCGTCAGGGCGCTGACGCCCATCGCGGAGTTCAACGAGTATTTCGGCACGGCATTCACCGACGAGGAATACGACACCATCGGCGGTCTGGTCATGCAGGAATTCGGCCGCCTGCCGCGCCGCGGGGAGAGCATTCGCGTCGGGGAGTTCGATTTTCGCATCGTGCGCGCCGACCGGCGCCGCATCGATCTGCTGCGCGTGGCGACGCCGGTGGACATCGAGGTGCCGAGCGACGAGGACGGCGCGCCGTAGGTGGCGGCGCCGGTCGGCGCCGCTAACGGCACGCGGCCAGCGTCTCGATCAAGTCGCGGTAGCCGGGCAGACCCGGGGTGCTCAAGCCCTCGATCTTGCCGCGGTCGTCCCAGAGGCGCAGGCGCACGGCCTCGCGGCGGAACGGCAGCGCCTCGAAGCGGCCGATCTCGGCCGCGTCCATGGGGCCGCCCTGCAGTTCCAGGGTGTGCACCGATGCCGGACTGAGCCGCGCCAGGTAGCCCGGGTCGGTCGCGCACAGGTAACGCTTGGCCGGGACATGCAGGCGCACCGGTTCGGCGATCTGCGCGGAAAAGCGCTCCGCCAGCCAGCGTGCGCCCACCTCCTCGTGACGCGCATCCAGGGTCCAGTCGGCCAGGTCCTCGGGCACCACCTCCACCAAATGCCCGACATCATGCAGCAGTGCCGCCAGCACCAATTCCGGCGGCGCTCCCTCGGTCCGGGCGAAGTGGGCCGCCTGCAGCCCATGTTCGGTCATGGAGACCCGTTCGCCGAAATAGGCGCCCGCGCCGCGCGCCGTGAACAGGGCGAACACCTCGTCCGCGATCCGCCGGCCCGCCGCGCGGCTCAACTGCAGCGCTCCGCCGAGGCCACGCGCCCTTGCAGCGCCGCCGCGCTGAGGACGCTGTCGCGGGTGAGATAGCAGCCGCGCAGATGGCGTGCATGCCGTGCCGATGAGAACGCGGTGCGTCCGTGCAGCGTGCGCAAATTGTCGAACACCACCAGGTCCCCGTCGCCGAGTATGACGCGCAGCTGCCAGCAGGGTTCGCGCAGCAGCGCGGCGAAGCGCCGATAGGCCGCATAGAAGGCGCGCGTCTCGGCGGCCGCCAGGCGCAGCGGTGCGATCGAGCGGCTGTTGTAGTGCACGGCGGCTATTTCCCCACGGCAGTCGAGCTGTATCAGCGGCCGCTCGGCATACAGGAGGGCATCCGCCGAGCAGTAGCGAAACGGCACCGGCGTGCGCGTCAACACCGTGAAGGCCTCGGGCTCTGTGGCGCGCAGGTGCCGCGCCAGGGCGAAGCCGTCGGCGAACAGACTGGTGCCGCCCTCGGGTGCCGCCACCAACGCGTGCAGCGCCTGGAAGCCCGGCACGGGCTCGCGGTAGGGATTGTCCGTGTGCAGTCCCAGGCCGAGGTCCGAATAGGCGAGGTTCTCCGGCTGCGCCACCGAGCGTACGTCGAACACCTCGCCATAATTGGTGGCGCTCACCCGCCCGACCCACTGCATCGCCTCGAGGATGCCGTTGGCATGCACCGGCACGCCCTGCAGGAAGGCGATTCCCTGGCGCAACAAGCGCGCAAGCCACTGCGCCCGCTGCGCGGCGTCCTCCTGCAGGGTCGGGTACGGCAACGCGGCGAAGTCCCGCCAGGCGTGCAGGCGCGCGCCTTCCAGCCACAGGTCCGCGGATTCCCCCGTGACGCGCGGCGCCGGGTGCGAGTACTCGTGCAGCCATTCGAGGTCGTAGAAGGTTGGCCGCGCCTCCTCCTGCCAGTCGATGCGCAGGGCGCCGTCTGCGGGGGTGGCGGCCCGAATCAGCGGCTCCGCGGGCAAATCGGCGATGTCGACCAGGCGCTGGCCGCTGTGGGGGTCGCGGTCCTCGCTGACGTTATCGCGCAGCCACAGGCTGGTGAATTCACCGCTGCCGCCGCAGGTCCACTCGAGCAGCAGCGACTCGGGGGTGACGGAGAGCCGTTTGACCTGATGAGCATGCATGGGCGGCGCCGGGGCGTGGGAGGCAGACCGGCATTATGGCGGTGCCGTCGGGGTAATGCCATGCGCCGCCAGTGGCCGACCCCGTGGTTGGCACGATTGCTGCTCTGGATTCCAGGCATGGGTTTTTGCAGCCATACACCGCAGGCGCCCGAGCGCGGTGGCGCCGCGGCGCCGCCGACGCGGCAGGGTTTGGCCGCCGCGGCGGCATCCCGCGGCAGCCGGCGGCAAGGTCTTGCCGCGCGGCGGTCGAGTCTTCGCATCAACGTCAAGTCAATGGAGTAATTCATCATGTCGACCAACGCCATCACCAGCGGGGGCTTGGTGCTGCCCACGGCCCTCTTTCAACGCCCGGCCCACCGGAAGGGCATCGCCAACGATGCCTCGATGCAGGGTGCCGGCTCGACCGTCGGAGCGCTGCCCGTGGGCGCCACCCGCGGTCTGTTCTCGAACCTGCTGCAGTCGCTCGAACAAATCGTCGGCGTCCAGCCGGCGGGGGGCCCCCCCCGCGCCCCCCCCCCCCCCCCCCCCCCCGCCCCCCCCGCCGGGGGGCGCCCCGGCGGGGGGGGGCGCGGGGGGGGGGGGGGGGCGGGG
>VFSW01009868.1_pt1 | contig 13601 bp, 16 predicted proteins | sample 5358111 | NCBI WGS metagenome assembly VFSW01 (sample SAMN11554181, study PRJNA540505) | mine drainage metagenome | isolation source: sediment from site ElyBrook_90M | place: USA: Ely Copper Mine, Vershire, VT | collected 2017 | reverse complement strand
GATCCTTCTTGCTTGAACTTATGCACTTTCGGTCAGACGAACCCATGTGCATTTTGAAGTGGTATTCTGCAAGCATTTTCATCAAGCGTCAGTCTCTTCTTGTGGTATATTGTGGGTAGCTGCAGGGTTTTGTGAATAGCAGCGTGCCCGAGGAAAGGCTTATAATAAAGATCGGAGAATCAGGGGTATATAAATCCTTGAAGAGCCTCTTCAAGTTGAAAGAGAACAAGTAGGTGGATTGGAGCGTTCCGTGAAAGCACTCCTCATTTATCCTGAATTTCCGGACACCTTCTGGAGTTTCAGGTATGCTCTGAAATTCATTCACAGAAAGGCGAGCAGTCCACCCCTCGGTTTGTTGACCATTGCAGCGATGCTTCCTGAAGAGTGGGGGAAAAGACTGGTCGACATGAATGTGGAGAGCCTGCATGACGACGACCTGAGATGGGCTGATCTCGTCTTTGTGAGCGCGATGTCTGTCCAGAAGGAATCGGCAAAAGGAGTGATTGCGAGATGCAGGGCAGCCGGCGTCAAAATTGTCGCCGGCGGTCCTCTTTTCACGACCGAATATGAGATGTTCGGAGAGGTAGACCATCTGGTACTGAACGAGGCTGAAATCACCATGCCCCGTTTCCTGGAAGATCTCCGGAATGGAGCCTCAGTCCATTCCTATACCACTGATCAGTGGGCAGACATACGGGAGACGCCCATCCCGCTCTGGGGGCTGATCAATATGAAGCACTATGCCTCAATCAATATCCAGTATTCGCGAGGCTGCCCTTTCAACTGCGAGTTTTGCGACATTACCCTGCTCTACGGTCGCGCACCGCGCACAAAAGGGAAAGACCAGCTCATCAGAGAACTTGAGAGTGTTTATGCATCAGGGTTCAGAGGCCAGGTCTTCTTTGTTGACGACAATTTTATCGGGAACAAGAAAAAGCTGAAGGAGGAGATCCTCCCGGCCATCATCGATTGGATGGAGAGCAGAAAGCAGCCCTTCACATTTAATACGCAGGCATCGATAGAACTGTCCGATCATAAAGATCTCATGGAGATGATGGTCAGGGCAGGATTCGATGTTGTCTTCATCGGCATCGAGACCCCGCATGAGCAGAGTCTGGAGGAATGTGGCAAATTCCAGAACAAGAACCGCGATCTACTGGCCAGTGTCAGGAATATCCAGAGATCCGGCATCGAGGTGCAGGGCGGATTCATTGTCGGTTTCGACAACGACCCTCCTGCGATTTTCGACACGCAGATCAGATTTATCCAGGCGAGTGGAGTTGTAACGGCAATGGTAGGCATTCTCATTGCCCTTCCACGCACGAAACTCTACGAGAGACTCAAAAAGGAGCAACGGCTGCTGAAAGAGACCTCGGGGAACAATACGGATTTTGCGACCAATTTTATCCCCAGAATGGACTATGATCTGCTGATCAGCGGTTACAAAAAGGTTCTCAGCACCCTCTATTCACCCGGATACTACTATGAAAGGGTCAGGACATTTCTGAGGGAATATGCCCCCCAAAGAGAAAAAAAGATGCCCTTTCGATTTCGGCCCAACTACCTCGCCGCGTTCTTCAAGTCCATTGTCTTCATCGGGATCATCGGGAAAGAAAGACTCCATTATTGGAGGCTTCTGTTCTGGACCCTGTTCAGACGTCCCAGCCTCTTTCAACAGGCCGTCACCCTCTCGATCTACGGTTCCCATTTCCGCAAGGTATTTGAGAAGCACGTTCGTTGAAGGTGGAATGAAGAAACGAAAAGGGGGATAAGAAGCATGCATAAAACACGCGGCAGGACGTTTGGAAGAAATGAAGAAGTGCAGTAAGCAGTGGTGGGAAGCACTCACTGACAATGACCTTAATGCGGGAAATGAGAAACCGGACCAACTGCCGAGTCTGCTGCTGGAGAGATTCAGGCTAGACAAAAGGACAAGCCGAAGATGTAGCCCCTGCCTGTAACGAAGGCATACCCGACGCAGAATTGATCAAATGACAAAAGACGATAAATAAGTATTACGACCTCTCTTGTTGGGTGCTCTTCGTAAGGCCCAGGATCGGCCTGAAACAATGATTATCGGTTGAAGTTTGAAGCGTTGAGTTCACCCAGAAATGTGCATACTCTGCTTTACTCGTTTTTGCGCTTTATCTTGCCGCGGGGTTCCGCTATAATCTTAACCGTTGAGCAACCGCACTAAATATTGTTGGATTACAAAATATAGATCGGGAGCGGGAGAGAGATAATGCCAATAATAACTTTTGAGGCTGGAAAACTTACAAAAGAGCAGAAAAAGGAACTCATTGCCAAATTTACTGATATCGCATCTGAAATCACAAAAATACCGAAGCAATCTTTCATCGTGTCAATAAGAGAGATGCCATTAGAAAATGTTGGGGTCGCCGGAATTACAGTAGAAGAAATGCTGCAAGGCAAAAAACAAGTAAAATAACCAATGTACACATCACTCCACCGGACACCAATAACATGGCGCCAGTGAGTTCGAGTCCGTCATGGGAGCCATGACAAACTCGAACAAACGGCGTAGAGCAACTGGAATATGTTAAAATCTCAATCTATCGGAGCTGCGACCTTGCAGGTGCCGTTGAGATCGGTTGAAAGCTGAAAAGTAAGGTGTACCGATCCTGCCTTTCATCGCGGTGATCTTCCTGAAGTTGTGAGATCTCGATCATCATACAAGGAGATTCGCTTTGGATTTTACCGTTGATCTGGAGACGAAACCGTTGGCCAGAGCACTTATTTTATATGCAGTAAAATCGATTAATCGCGTTACAGAACCAGATGCTGCTCGAATACCGAAGACACACTTCGAATGGCTGCAAACCGGAGTAACACAGACGGCATTCGATATCACAGATATCGCGCTTCTACTTCTGGGACGAAGCAGTCTTTCTTCGAGCGATGCGCTGCCTGGAGATGCGCCGGTCATTATCGGCTTCAGCCTGTTGATAATGCTTGGAATTGCACAAGCGGTGAGCAAGGAGGGCATTACGCTCGACACCAACGAGCTGACAGAAAGGTTGATCGCGCAGCATCTTGCTCAAAGGATCGAGGCAGCGGGCAACGATGAAGCCCCAAGACAGGATATTCTTGAGGTTTCCAGGATAGCGACGCAGATACCGGGCCAAATTGTCAACACTGCAAAAGAGGAAGTGGAAGAACTTTTTAGGACGTGCTATTCAGTACTTCCCGAATTTATCCAAGGCAGCGATGAATCCAGAAAGCAGTTAATGCCGATATTCGGAACTGCCCTGCTTTTGCTTTTACAATCTCAAATCAAAACGGATGATTAAAGCCGGCAGGAAAGGCAGGACGAAGTGAAAACCGGTATTGTATCTAACAAAACGGAATGATACCGAGGCATAAAAAAAGAGGTTCGCCTCACTCGCGCGTTCTCATGTTACAACCCGTAATTCTTATTTTTCAGAACTGCCGATGCTGCATAGTTGTACGTGGAGTTGTCGGCCCCTGCCCTATTGTTATATGCTCATCTACGGGTTGAAACATGCATCGCCACAACACGATCTTCAGACGAAAAATATTTTGCGCGATTCATTTACCTCAATCACGGGTAAGAAAGAACCGAAATGGGTGGAAGGATTCACTGGAATTCGATAAGGACAACGATAAATCTCTGGAGACGTTCACATGATCCTGGTTACCAATGACGACGGCGTATACTCCCCCGGCATCCTGATTCTCGCAAAACGTTTGCGCGAGATCGACACGGTCGTGATCGTCGCTCCGGACCGGGAGCGGAGCGCGGCCGGCCATTCCATGACCCTTCACCGCCCGCTCCTGATCGAAGAGATCAAGGAATCGATCTACAGCGTGAATGGCACGCCGACCGACTGCGTGAACATCGCGGTCAAGGGGCTCTTGAAGGAAATACCCCGGCTCGTGGTCTCCGGCGTCAACAAGGGGCCGAACCTGGGAGACGACGTTACGTATTCGGGGACCGTTGCCGGGGCGATCGAGGGTATTTTGCTCGGAATCCCTTCCTTTGCGATTTCCCTGGCTGCGCGGGAGGATTTTCGTTTCGCTGAAGCTTCGGAGGTCGCGGTCCGCACGGCAAGCCGGATACTGGAGCAGGGGCTTCCCGGAGGCACGCTCCTCAACATCAACGTCCCGAACCTTTCGATCGATAAAATGCAGGGAACGCTCATCACGAGGCTGGGGAAGCGGATCTATCACCAGATGACGGTGGAACGCGTAGACCCGCGCGGGAAGAAGTACTACTGGATCGGCGGAGGTGAGCCGGATTGGGAACGGGAAGAAGGCACGGACCTGGATGCCGTTGACCGGAAGTTCGTGTCGATCACGCCGCTCCACCTCGACATGACGGATTATGCGTCATTCGACGGGCTGCGTTCCCTGGAAAAGATGTCCTACGGGGAGATCTCCGGGCGCGGGAGCGCCGAGTGATCAACTACGAAAAAGAGCGCAGCCGGATGGTGGAAGAGCAGATCATCGCCCGGGGGGTAAAGGACGAGCGTGTGCTTGCAGCCATGCGCAAGGTGCCGCGTCACGAGTTCCTGCCCGAGGCCATCCGCGGCATGGCGTACCAGGACAGCGCGCTCCCGCTGGGGGAGGCCCAGACCATGTCCCAGCCCTATATGGTCGCGCTCATGACGGAGCAGCTGGAACTCAAGGGACACGAGCGCGTGCTTGAGATCGGCACGGGTTCCGGTTATCAGGCCGCTGTGCTTTCCGAGTTGTGTGAAAAGGTTTACACCGTGGAACGCATCAAGATGCTTGCGGATCGGGCCCGCCAGTCGCTCGACCGGCTCGGCTACCGGAGCGTGGCTATTAAAGTATATGACGGGACCTATGGGTGGAAAGAAATGGCGCCCTTCGATGCCATCATGGTCACGGCCGGCGCACCTGACGTGCCTGCACCGCTCGTTGAACAGCTCAAAGAAGGCGGCAGGATGGTAATTCCTGTTGGAGAGAGGTTCGGACAGACGCTTTTAAAAATCGTAAAAACCCCCGCAGGGCCTGTCACGGAGCGAAGCATTCCCTGCGTATTCGTCCCGCTCATCGGCAACCACGGATGGAAAGAATAACCGCTCTTACCGCCTCTCCCTTGTTATAAACTCCTCAGCAGATATCCATTGGTACGCAAGCGATAAAGCCGTTCCCATAGCGGTTCCCAGGAGAGCTCCCGTGAGAACGTCGGTCGGGTAGTGGACCCCCAGGTAAACTCGTGAAAAAGCGATGGCTGAAGCCAGGAGCAGCGGATAGAGCCGCCAGGCAAGGTCCATGAACCTCTTTGTCAGATAGAAAAGCGGCAGGGCAAAGGAAAAAGAGCTGATCGCGTGGCCCGAAGGCATGGAAAATGACTTGGGACAGGCCGTGATCAGCCTGACTCCCTTAATCGCGCGGCATGGCCGGACACGAGCGACGGCATCTTTCATCCAACCCTCCACGAACCCCGAGAGATACGCGGCCAGGCAGGCAATCAGGAAAATCCAGACAGCAGTTGCGATATAGGCCTTGCTCTGTTCATTGCTCCTGCGTGCTCCTTGCAGGAGCATGGCAAGAAGAAAGGGGATGACCAGAAGATAGCCGCGCTGAGAAAGCGCGGGCATGAGAATATCGAACAGGGAGTTCGACAGGCCGTGATTGATCAAAAGCAGCAGCTGCGTGTCGAGGGATTGGATGGTCATAGGGATTCATGATGCTGCCCCGTCGCTATTTCGGTCATAGCGCAGGGAATGCACGCGATGGGGCAGGAGGTTATTTTTTCCTGGAGCAGCACTTGATAACAGTCGTGTCGCTTACTTCGATAAGCCCTTTCTCCACGATCGAGGTTACGTCCTCCAGTACATCGTTGATCATTTCTTCCGAATCCACAACCTCGATCTTGACCGGCAGGGTTGTTGAAAGTTCGAGCATCTTTGCCGTGTGGAAGACCCCGTCGCTCCCGTAGCCTTCGATGCCGCGGAATACCGTGGCGCCGGCTATTTTGCGTTTGAAGAAGATGTCCAGGAGCACCTCATAGACGGGTTTCCCATGGAGTTTGTCCCCTTCGTCGAGGTAGATGGTGAGCTTCTTTGCAGCTCCGCTTTTTACCATGTCCTCTCCTCTAAATGCTCTTTGCGATGATTTCTCCGAGTTTGAGCGCTGTGAAGCCGACGAACACGCTTGCGATCACATTCACGCCGGCGTAGAGCCACTCACCGTCCGTGAGGAGCGCGCCGGTCTCGTACTCGAACGTGGAGAAGGTCGTATACGCCCCGAGGAAGCCGACGACAAGCAGCAGGCGCCACTGCGGATTTTCGGTGAACCGTTCGGCCATCAGGGTCATGAGCAGTCCGATGAGAAAACTGCCGGAGACGTTGATGACAAAGGTCCCGAGGGGAAAGCTGCGGCCCCAGCGCTGGCCGATCCAGATCGCTACCTCGTACCGCGTGACGGCCCCGATGAACCCGCCGATGCCTATGATGAGTAAGTTTATCATGGAGCGCCGCTTTTACCTTTACAATAAGGTATTTTTATCAGAAGGGGCGGCGTAAGTCAATAAAAATGGCGCAGCCAAGCCGGGTATGATCTTGATCATAGAAAATTCTATGAATCAGGAGTAAAAAGGGATATAATAGAATCATCAAGCAGCATGACGCCATATCCAAAGAAGGAGATAAATCATGAAAGAGCAAGTTGAAGAGGCACTCAAAAAAGTACGACCCATGCTCCAGCGGGACGGAGGCGATATCGAACTCGTGAGCGTAGATGCAAGCGGCGTTGTAAAGGTGCGGCTGAAGGGGGCCTGCGGCTCCTGCCCCATGTCTACCATGACGATGAAGATGGGTGTCGAAAAAATGCTGAAAGAGCAAATCCCGGCAGTTAAGGAAGTCGTCCAGGTAGCGTAACGACGACATCGGTTCCCTTGCGGGATTTCAGGAGCGCGCCTTAGGCGGCCCTGTGATCCTGCTTTTTTCCGGGCCGGCTTTGGGACTGAATTCGGTCACGAGTATCGCATCCCTGCATGTCACGACGCCTTTTGACAGCTCAACGAGATATAAAGTAGCTTTCGATATCGGATAGGGCCGGAGCTGTTCCCACGTGAAATTTTCTCCTGCTCGCGGCATTCGCCTCCCTCAAGATTTAACACCCTCGTGTTCGCCCGCTGCATCCAGATAACCTTCAAGGAGCGCAATCCGCATCAACGTTTTGAAATAAAAAGGTTTTAGAATGATTCTTAATGGTTCCGGGGAAAAATTCGCTTGACACATTGACGCCGTTCTGTTATAAACGGTGCGGCTTTTTGGATTCTCAAGCTGTAATTCCTACGTTCATTAAATCATGGCAGGTGAGACTGATGGAAGCCACAACCGTAAAAGCAAAAGATACATTCAGCGGAGGTGTGCATCCTGCTGATAATAAGCAGCTTACCGCACACAAACCCACGGTTACTGCAGCGATCCCCAAGAGAGCAATCATTCCCTTAAGCCAGCACATCGGCGCCCCCACCAAGTCAATCGTTGTTATCGGACAGGAAGTAAAAAAAGGAGAGAAGATCGGTGAAACCGCCGGTTTTGTTTCCGCGCCGGTCCATGCCTCGGTTTCCGGCAAAGTGGTCGCCCTCGGCAATTTCCCGCACATCCTCGGCATGGATATCCCCGCCGTTGTGATCGAGAGCGACGGCAAGGATGAATGGATCGGGGGCCTTAAGGAAAATCCCGGCTATCTGACATTGAGCCCCGACGAACTTAAAAAGCTGGTCGCCGATGCAGGCATCGTGGGCATGGGCGGGGCAACGTTTCCGACGCATGTCAAGCTTTCCCCGCCCAAGGAGAAGCCGATCGACGTGGTGATTCTGAACGGCGCCGAGTGCGAACCCTACCTTACATCGGACCATCGGCTCATGCTGGAGAAGTCCAAGGAGATCGTCGAAGGTCTCAAGATCCTCATGCGCATCCTGAACGTGAGCAAGGGCTACATCGGCATCGAATCGAACAAGCCCGACGCCATAGAAGCCATGACGAAGGCAGCGGCGGGATCGCCTGAGGTCAAGGTCTGGCCGGTCAAGGTAAAGTACCCCCAGGGCGCCGAAAAAATGCTGATCAAGGCCATTGCCGGCAGAACAGTGCCGGCCGGCGGGCTGCCCATGGATGTTGGTGTCGTTGTGCAGAATGTCGGCACCGCCGAGGCCATCTACAATGCGGTACGCTACGGCAGGCCGCTTGTCGAACGCTATGTGACCGTTACCGGCCGCGGGGTCCGGGAACCGAAGAACTTCCTGGCCCGGATCGGCACCCCGTTCTCCCAGCTTATCGAAGAGGCCGGCGGTCTTACCGATACAGCGGCCAAGGTGATTTCCGGCGGCCCCATGATGGGCATGAGCCAGTATACGCTGGACGTGCCGGTGATCAAGGGCACGTCAGGCATCACCGTCCTTCCCAAGAACGAGGTAAATACGAATTCCTACGGGCCCTGCATCCGCTGCGGCAGATGCATCGACGCCTGCCCCATGAAGCTACAGCCTTCCTACCTCGGGCTCTACATCGAGAAGGGACATTACGAAGACGCCAAAGCGTACAACCTGATGGATTGTTTTGAATGCGGTTCCTGCACCTTTGTCTGCCCCGCCAACCGGCCCATGGTCCATTGGGTGAAAAAGGCCAAGAAGGAACTGGCGAAGAAGAAAAACTAGAAACGCCGAGAGCAAAGCGCAAAGAGCATGGGGGAAATGCGGTCGAATACTTCGTTACGCTCTCTGCCCTCTGCACCATGCGTCTTGAAGAAAGGACACTCGATGGAAGCACCTGCGCTGGCACAAGCGAAAGAGCAACCGAAACTGATCGTATCGATCGGGCCACACATGCACGACGAGGAAAGCACCGCGAAGATCATGTGGACCGTGAGCGGCGCGCTCATTCCAGCGTCGCTCATGTCCGTGTACTATTTCGGCATGCCTGCCGTCATGGTCATTCTCGTCTGCCTCGTAACGTCTCTCCTGGCCGAGGCCGGGATGCAATGGCTATTGAAAAAGCCCATTACGCTTTCCGACGGGAGCGCGTTCCTGACCGGCCTGCTTTTGGCATTGAACCTCCCGGCCAACGCGCCGCTGTACATCCCCTTCGTAGGATCGGTTGTCGCGATCATGATCGCCAAACACCTCTTCGGCGGTCTCGGTTACAACATCTTCAACCCCGCGCTGGTCGGACGTGCTTTCGTCCTGGTCAGTTTCGCAAAAATCATGACCACGTTCGTCGCGCCGGTAACGACATTTATGGCCCTTGACGCCAAGACCACGGCCACGCCCCTGGTCATCCTGAAGGAAGAAGGGATTGCGAGGCTGCTCGAAATTTACCACACAAAAGCTGCTCTCTACCAGGACCTCTTTGTCGGAAACAGAGCGGGCTCGCTCGGCGAGACGTCGGTCGCCGCCCTGCTGCTCGGCGCTGCGTTCCTGTTGATGAAACGATACATCACCTGGCATGTACCCATTCCTTTTATCGCCACCGTAGGGATCCTCACTTGGATTTTCGGAGGTCATGACGGCCTTATGACCGGAGACCCGCTTCTCCATATGATGTCCGGAGGACTTATTCTCGGGGCATTCTTCATGGCGACGGACTACGTGACAGGACCTTCGGTTCGAAGCGCGCAGATCGTGTTCGGCATCTGCGCAGGAGCGCTTACGGTTCTTATCCGACTCAAGGGAGGGTATCCCGAAGGAGTGATGTTCGCCATCCTTCTCATGAACTGTTTTGCGCCACTCCTTGACCGGGCCATGCGGAGCCGGGTCTTCGGCAAGGCCGAGGCCAAGGGGGTGAAGAAATGAAGGACATACTGAAGATTACCCTGCCGCTCGTCGCGATATTCGTGGTCGCGGGCATCATTATGAGCGTGACCTACCGGTATACGTATCCCGTCCGGTACCAGGCCGAGAAGAAGGAAAAGGAAGAGGCCCTGAAAGAGATGGCGCCCGATGCGACCGACCCCATCAAAGTTGCGGGCACGTGGAGCGCTGACAACAAGTCCTACGAGTACTATCAAGCGACTGCAGGCGGAAAACCGGTAGAGTACATCGCCGAGACCGCAGGCAAGGGATATTCGAGCTTCATCAAAATGCTTGTCTCGCTCAGTCCCGACATGAAAATCAGGGAGGTCAAGATCCTGGATATGAACGAAACGCCGGGTCTCGGTGACCAGGTCCTGGAAAAGAGTTTTCTCGACCAGTTCAAGGGCAAGGTCCTTTCGCAGATCGTGTTGATCAAAGGCGAGACCAAGGAGAACATCCAGGCAGTGTCCGGCGCTACCTATTCGAGCCGCGGCGTTACGAACGGCGTGAAAGCAGCCGTTCAGTTGCTGGTAGACAAGTACGGCGCGGGCATAAAGACTGCGGCGCAGGAGGTGGCGAAGTGAGCAATAATGTCAGCTTAGGGACGCTGTTCAAAAACGGCATCTTCGGCGAAAACCCCGTATTCAGGCTTGCGCTTTCGCTCTGTCCGGCCGTGGCCGTCACGAGCGGCGTGAAAAACGGATTCCTGATGGGCGTCGCCGTCCTGTTCGTCATGACGATGACGAACGTAACGGTCTCCCTTTTGCGGAACTTTATCAATCCGAAAGTCCGTATTCCCTCCTACGTTTTCATCACCGCCACCTGGGTCACGGTTATCGACCTGGTGATGTCGGCCTACCAGCGGACGGTCTACAAGGAAATGGGCCTCTACATCATGCTCATCGTTGCCTTTGCCATCATCCTTTCGCGGGCGGAGATGTTCGCGAGCAAGAACAAGCTCCTGCCGTCCTTCGTTGACGGGGTAGGCATGGGGCTGGGCTTTCTCCTCGCCCTGATGCTGCTCGGCGTGTTCAGGGAGTTTCTGGGCAAAGGATCGTTCTGGGGCGTCCAGATCCTGCCCGTAAAACCGCTGCTCATCATGATCATGCCTACAGGCGGGTTCTTCGCCATGGGCCTCATGATGGGCTGGCTCAACTGGATAGATCGGAAGTTCTTCGGCGGCACGGGGGCGAGCAGCGGGGGACACTAGAATTGCGGAATGCGGATTGCGGAATGAGGGATTAAAATCCGAAATCTGAATTTCGAAATGATTTTACTCGGAGGTTTGCCATGTGGCAGCATGTACTAACCATATTTATTGCATCCGCACTCATCAACAATTTCGTGTTTTCCCGCTATCTGGGCCTCTGCATTTTTTTCGGTGTTACGAAAAGAATGGAAACGGCGGTTGGAATGAGCTTCACCTTCACGGCCGTCATGCTCATTCAGGCGGTTCTCAACTGGATTATCTACACCTATGTCATGGTCCCCTACCACCTGGGATTCCTGAAGATCGTGATCTTCATCGGAACGGTTGCCGCTTTCGTGCAGGCTGCTGACACGATCATGAAGAAGGTCGCTCCGGCGCTGTATTATAAACTGGGCATTTACCTCGCTCTCATCGTGACGAACTGCGTTATTCTGGCCGTTCCCCTTCTTAATGCCGATGAGAACTACGGCCTTTTCGAGAGTATGGCGCTCGCTTTGGGATCCGGCCTTGGTTTCAGCCTTGCGCTCATTATTATGGCGAGCATCCGGGAGAAACTGGAGCTTGCCGATGTACCCAAGTCATTCCAGGGGCTCCCCATTTCGTTCGTTCTGACCGGGCTGATTGCCCTGGCATTTCTCGGTTTTTCCGGCATGATTACGCTGTAAGAATCTGAACGAAGAAGGTACCTAACCATGTATGAACAAATGACGAAGATCCTGTTGCAGATGCTGAACCACGCTGCAAGCATTTTTTTTAACAATCTCCTCCCGAAAGTCGGTGTCGAAGGCGCGGCGGAGGCAGCCGGAACCGTGCCCGCGTCCACGGTATATGTGACGCTGATCGTGCTCGCCGGGCTCGGCATCGTTTTCGGCATAGCACTTGCCATTGTCGCCGCACGATTTGTAGTGAAAGTAGATCCCAAGGTCGAGCAGGTCCGCGAGACCCTGCCCGGCGCAAACTGCGGGGCCTGCGGATTCGCCGGTTGCATGGGATACGCTGAAGCGGTCGTGGGCAACCCCGATGTCGCGGTAAGCATGTGCGCCCCCGGTAAATCAGCGGTTGCCGAGAAGATCGCCGTAATCACGGGTAAAAAGGCGGAGAAGGTGGAGCCTAAGATCGCCCGTGTCTTTTGCCAGGGCGGAACTTCGCTTACCCAGAGGAAGTTCATCTACACCGGCGTGAAGGACTGCACTGCGGCGGTTCTTGCAGCGGGCGGGGACAAGTCGTGCGAGTACGGATGCCTCGGATTCGGCACGTGCATGCGCGCCTGTCCTTTCGGCGCCATCACGATGAGCGCCGACAACCTGCCGATCATTCATTCCGATAAGTGTACGGCTTGCGGGAAGTGCGTGGCTGCCTGTCCAAAGCAGGTGATTGAGATTGCCCAGGCATCCAAGGCCGTGGTCATCAGCTGCCACAGCAGGGACAAAGGCATTGATGTCAAAAAGAAGTGTCAGGTGGGCTGCATTGCCTGCGGCATCTGCGTCAAGACCTGCCCGGTGGAGGCCATCAAGATCGACAACAATCTTGCACGGATCGACCACAGTAAGTGCATCGTCTGCGGTCTCTGCGTCAAGAAATGTCCCACAAAGGCAATTTTCGATTACATTCCCGTGCGGCCGAAAGCTTACATCGATCCCGCAAAGTGCGCGGGCATCGACGTGTGCGAGAAGGTCTGCCCGGTGAACGCCATCTCGGGTGATATCCGCCAACTTCATGTTGTCAATCAGGAGAAGTGCATCGGCTGCAGGATGTGCGAATCACGATGCCCGAAGAAAGCGATTACCATGGTAGAAGTTACGGCTGCTGCGGAGAAAAAAACCAAGGTGCAGGAGCCGGTCGCGGTGTAACGCGCTCCAGAAAACCATTATTGAGAAAAGGAGGTGCGAAAAACGCACCTCCTTTTTTTTCTGCTTGAGGAACTGGTTGCGGCCGACCCGTTTTTACTTCCGGGCGGTGCTATAATAATAAATATTGTTTATTATCAAGTGAAGTTTTTTACGCAGAACCGGCAATCGATGACTCAAAAAATCCCCGCCACTTTTTTGCTTGACAAAATACCGCGCTTGGGCTAAAAACAGACTCATTCTCATCACGCCAATATTTGGAGGTACGTATCCATGAATCCCGATGACATAAAATATCACAGAGAACATGCCTGGGTGCGAGCGGAAGGTAAACGCGCGACCATCGGCATTACCGACTACGCTCAACAGCAGATGGGCGACATCGTTTATATCGATCTTCCCGAGGCCGACACCGAGATCGATGCAGACTCAGAGCTTTCCGAAGTCGAGTCAACAAAAGCGACCTCTCCGGTGGTCAGCCCGGTGTCGGGCACGGTGGTGGACGTGAACGAAGACCTTGCCGATTCCCCGGAGATTATAAACGAAGACCCCTACGGCAACGGCTGGCTCGTTGTGCTGGAGATGAGCGATCCCTCCGAGTTGAACGACCTGATGAGCAAGTCTGAGTACGAAAAGTTCCTGAAGGAAGAAGAGGGGAAGTAGAGCGGCGCGCGGCACGCCATTGGTGGACAAAAACCGGAAGGGGGAGTTTTTACTCTCCCTTTTTTATTCCGAA
>VFSW01009867.1_pt1 | contig 13602 bp, 10 predicted proteins | sample 5358111 | NCBI WGS metagenome assembly VFSW01 (sample SAMN11554181, study PRJNA540505) | mine drainage metagenome | isolation source: sediment from site ElyBrook_90M | place: USA: Ely Copper Mine, Vershire, VT | collected 2017 | reverse complement strand
GTTTGAAGTGGTTGGCAGGTATAATCTACTCCGGATATTTGCCTGTTCAAAATAAAGAGAGGACGTTTCTGCTTTATATGAAACGTCCTCGTGACTTATTATGTAGCGGAGCCACTTAAAGCTCACGGAAAAATGTTAATTCTCCGCTTTTGTCAACCCTGATAACAATTTTCCTTGCTCCTTTCGTCAGCTCAACAAAATAACTATCAGCATCGTCAAATTGAACTCCGTACATCACCATATCTGTTAAATTTGCTTCATTATCGTCGTAAAAAATAACAGTTCCGATTGAATAATCCTTGTACTTTTCTTTGATTGCTTTCTGTCCTGCTGCAGGAATATCAGAAAAATTCACTACTTCAGTAGTTCCAACCAGCTTACCATCAATGTCATAATAAGCGGTCATCGCCTTGTTGTTTCTGGTAAATAAAACTTCATCGAATGTACCGTTTCTACTCCATTTTACATCTGGCAGATTTCCAAAGTCTTCTTTAAAGCTGTTTTTGGCCAGTTCGCTGACCTTAGCTCCTTCAAGTTTCTTTAGCGGTTTCCTCTCGGATTTTTGTGCCTGCACCTGTAATGCAGACAAAACGAACAGAAATGTCATTGACAGAATTAATACCCTTTTCATAAGAAAAATTTTAAATTGTTGATAATAACTTGATATTTAAATATTTAAAGAATTTACTACCAATTAAAACTATTATATTACTGACCTGCCCGTGAAAATATCTGATCATTCACTGCAAAGATCTTGCTCAATCGATTGCATTATAATTGCCTTTTACAATTGATGCTGTAATTCAGATAGTAAACAATCTATTTTTGATTCTGTTCTATCAGATCCGGCTTTTTAACTATCTCTTATTCTGCCGGAATGGAAAACCAGAGAAAATTTCTATTTAGTGTAACGTTTTGGAGTATGGTGAACTCAGGCAGACCTGAAGTCTATTTTTCAGCTTTTTGGAGCCGGTCAAGGATCTGGATTATTAACTCATTCTGATTCTCCAGATGCATCAGGATTGTTTCTATCTCTGCCTCGGATTTTTTATTTACGGCAAAATCCTCTTCAGCCCGGAGCTCTGAATGCCTTGATTGTAAGTTCTGACCTATCATTATCAGAGGCATAAGTAATATCTGGATCATGTTTGATATAAACAACCAGAGAACGAATGCCGGATAGGGATCAAATTTTATACGGGCAGGGGCAAGAGTATTCCACCCAAGCCACAAAATTGTCCAGGTAAAAATCACGATAAAAAATCCCATGCTCCCAACGTGCTCAGTGATCCAGAGAGCAACTTTATTGATCTCAGACAATTTCTCCCTGTGACTGATATTTACATTCTGAGGAGTTTTGTGAATCTTCCTTATCTCCGAAAGTGTCGGCAGGCTTTTATATTTCATATTGTGTCCTATTAAATTTCAGGGTTTGAATTACTGTCGTAGAGCTGTGATTTCACTGACCACATAACCATAAGCTTCTCTCCTCCTGTTATCTGCCGGTGCTTTGCATGATAGTTGTCATCTCCCTGTCGAGCTGCTTGCCTCTGTATTGTTCATATGTCATATCCGTACGTTCGCTGTTGATAATACCCATTGTGCCGATAAGGTTCCACATGGCATATCCGATATTGTTCCTGTTGAACTCCGATACCACATCGGAGAGATAAGAAAGCGTAACATTGTGTGGCGTCTGGTTATAAACGCCAAACTCCTGGATCATAACAGGAATGCCTTCTTCCCTGGCATTTTCAAGTGTGGTAACAAGTCCTCCCAGTGCAAGCACCGGATCTCCGTTCACTCCTGTTATTCTTCCTTCCGGAGTTATTTTGTACGTATCCTGCATTGATCCCCATGAGGTATTCCCGGGAATTATGACAACCTTTCCTGTTCCGGATCCTATTGTTATCTTATTAAAGGTCATCCAGTCCCCTTCGGCATTGGTCAGCTTCAGATTTATCCCATCAGATGGCAGAACTACCGAATAATCTTTCCCTGATATGTTCTGGTAGCCCCACTGAGTTGACACTATTTCAGTCCAGTCTGTACCCAAATCCGGTCCGCAAACAAAAGCCTTGCTGAAAATTTCAGTATCATCCAGCTTTATCTGAAGGGTGGATTGAACCGAAACCTGCTGCACATTCACGGTGACAAGTGAATCTTTTTTGAATGTTCCTTCGAGTATGAGGGAGGAGTAGAACTCACTTTTCTGAGGTCCGTATAGAAACTGCGAAATATTTATCATCGGCCAGACCGGGACAGGCCAGGTATCTGAACCCTGTACCCAGCCGGCTTTGTAATGCGTCAGAGTCATCGGATCATATACATGTATTGCCTGGATAATATTCTTTTCATCCTTCAGAGATAAAATTATGTTACGGCTGTAATTAAGGCCGTCAACAAATATAACCCTGTCCGGATTAATGCTCTGTATCTTATCGATGGCTTTTTTCATTACAGATACGTAGGTGTTCTCGTCCATATCGGCGGGTTCATTAACCAGGTTAAAGCTGAGCTCCTCATACGGAATATTTTTGTAGCGGTTGGCAAAATAAGCCCAGTGGTTGACGAATGCCTGCTGGGCAGAAGCATTGGTCCACAGATCAAGATTCTGATTCGCCGGAAGGACTGCCGGGTTGACACAATATCCGGGAGCCCGGTGGAGGTTAAGGCAGACATGCACACCATATTTCTTTCCCCACTCAATTACTTTGTCGATTTCAGCTACCCTCTCTTCAATAAAAACATCCCAGTTCCCCGGCTGGGTATAGGTCCTGTAGTCAAGAGGAATTCTTACAAAGTTGAATCCCAGATCCTTAAGTACTATAAATTCCTCTTCGGAAAATCCGTAATTTGAAAAGTCGACATCGAATTTGCCAAGAAGGTTGAAACCCTTAAGGTTTCTGCTGAAAAGGTTAAGATCGATGGGTTTGAAAATCAGGGGTTGTTCCTCTTTGGGATGACAACCGGAGAAAAGCATTGTAAGAAGAATGAAAAATATTAATACTCTTTTTATCATTTCATCATTATATAATTTTGACTTTAAAGGCAGAGCCTGCTCCGGAAAGTCATTTTTTAGCTTTTACGGAGTGGACTCAAGGTATGACAACTTATTTTTTTATTATTCTTCCTCTCACCTTTGCAATTCTGCCATCCTGGTAGATGGTCCAGACATAGCTTGTATCTGCCGCAGGAAAATAACTTTCAAATGTCGAACGGGTCGATTCAATAACGGGAGAAGAGAGATCTCCGGGAAAATCCGAAGGTTTCAGTCCTATATCGGACAATTTTGAACTATAGGTATTAAACTTCAGATAGTAGTCATTTTCAGCATAATATACTTTTCTCAGGATCCACTTAAGCAGAAAGTCAGGATCGGGAATGAAAGCTTCAGTTCCCTCTCCGGCTTCAATGGCTGAAAACTGAAGATAACCCCACATCTCCGGCATATGCATATTTATACGTCCTGTAGGGGACCAGACCCAGTTGTCTTCCGGAAAAGGCTTGCCGGTTTTAGGATTGATATCCTTAACATAAGTTCCGTTCTGAACATGAGTTTTCCATTCAACCCTTGAAAAATCCAGCCTCCACCTGCTTCCGGCTTTAGGCAGCCCTTCAGCACCGGCACATTCTTTTAATGTTGTAAGTGGAATTTTCATCTCAACTGTCCATCCCTTATCCACATCACCCGGATGATTGATCGTTCCGTCAATATGAACCCCTACTTTTAATCCGGCTATATCCCAGCTGGTTACAGCAGTACCCTGATCACGGTAGGGCTTCAGCAACAGCAGATCCCATGCGGTACCGAAGGCATTAACCTCAAGTTCATAATAGGCCTGTGTATCTCCATCAGGATCTATAAATACCTCAAAGTCATTATCATAAAAAATAATTGTATCCCTCTGCCGGAGCTTTGCCCAGACATCAGGTTCCTGCAGCTCAGCAGCGATATAAATATTATCAGCATCCCAGAGCAATTTTGCATGGGTCGTATATCTTGGCAAAGGTTTGGCCGACCCTTCAATATCCACAAAATTATCTGTCCATGGGACCTCTCCCCAGGCTTTCTCATCCAGTATGCCATCGGGAATTACCGGAGAAGAGGTTCTGTAACAGACATATCCCTTCGGTTGCGGCATATCAGGCATTCTGAACGGTGCCAGACCAGACTGCTTCGGCGATCTGTTGCAGGAGAGCAGGGCAAACAAGCAACCCTCTAAATAATTTTTTTCCCGATGATAAAATTCTCTCTTTCATATAATATAAATGCTGAAATCACACATCTGTTTCTTTGTAAGATATTTCAGATTTTTAAGCTCTGGTTGTCAAAATCTTCTTAATAAAATCATCAGATTGTCCGGAATATGATAGTCAGGAAAATCTGTTTTTCAAAGTTACACCATTTTTATGGCTTTTCCCTTCCCTACGCATTTTCTTAACCCATCCCCGGCCCTTCCCTTTCATCCCGAGCGTTAGCGAGGGATCTCCTTCGGGAATTGCCAAAAACAATAAGCGGTAAGATCCGAAGAGTACAGATCAGGGAGGATGATAAAGAGCAATCAGTCTGAAAGGGCTCTTATGCTATTCCTGATCAGGGATACCCTCCATTCTCAGGGCAATGTCAGTACGGTATCCGGGAGTATAAAGGACCAGGTTTCCTCCTGCAAATGATTTAAAGGATGAATCGATGATGCCACCCGACGACGGATCGATCCACTCTATTTTATATTTTCCGGGAGCCGCATCAATAAGAATTGTATCCCTGAACAAACCCGCTTCAACGTTGAACCGGCTTGCCGTCTGCCCCTGGGGCCACTCCTCCCACTTCCTTGTCCCATGAAAGAGATATAACGCATACTGCTTACCCGCCTCTGCTATTCCTCTGACCTGTAATCCGGCAGTGGAAACGGAAAACCCGGTAAATTTTACCATCTTAATAAAATCAAGGCTGCCCATAAAACTCATCAGGATCTGTTTCTGCGGCAGGATCTTACTTTGCGTATCAGTTCCTGTTCCTGCAGGATTCATTACAGAAAAATCACTGTTGAGATGTATTGAGCCGGCAGCGCCTCCCAGCATACAGTACCACCCTTCTGCGCGGCTCTCTGCTTCCGGATCTGATCCATACCAGAATGGAAAATATGCACTTTCGACATTCACAATGGGTTTATTATCCGGATAATCGTTGTCCAGGGTATTTTCCAGCGGCGAGACATATTCCGTAGGGATCCATGAGGTGCGCTTATCTCCTGTAAAATCGGGTGACGCGCTCCTGGCAGTCTCACCATACAGGTGCCTGTATTTGTCGGCTTTTATCAGGGCATCAAGCAGTGTACTGTTCCATGCCCGCGAATCCTGACCCTGCATCTCCGGTTCATCCGATATATCATAAATTATATTGTCAAACCTGTAAAGCTCTGAAGCGATCTTTCTGACATACCTGACCTGCATCTTCACAAGCTCTTTATCAGCCAGTGTTGTAAATTGCCTGAATTCGCATCTTCCCACACCCTGAATATTATTGGTATGATATAACGGCTGGGCACTCCACCTGTCATCATACATTCCGTTGAAAAAGGCTATCTCAACTATAATGTTCCGGAGCGAAGCCTGATAAACAAAATCCTTAAGCCTGTCGAAATATTCAGGGTCCCATCTGTCCAGATCATATTTATAACCACCTATCGAGGGACTGGCACCTTTTTCTGCAGTTTTTCGCCAGGGGAGAATAAAGCGGTCAGGAGCAGGACCAAGTGGATTACCTTTTATGTACTGACCCATGATTTCAATATACCCGCCGGGATAGATGCGTGTAAGATTCATGCCAAACTCCCGGAGCCTGTCAAGAAATGGGATATAATCGAAATCAGCATTTATTACAGCCCCATAGTGCTGGTCAGTAGTGATCAGTACCAGCGATTTTCCGTTGTAGATGAAATAATGGGGATTGTCAGGATGTCTGGATATCGGGTCAGCAGTGACAATAGAGATGCAAAACGCTGCACAAAACACACATAATAATGATTTAATACTGATCCCCTTCATGACAGTCATGGCTATAAGGTTTTCATAATTTGAGCAATTATTCCTGTTTCTAACGTTTCGGAAAAAAATTCTTAATTTTTCAAAGCTACACAGGGGTAACAGCTGAACTGCTCCTCCTGTACCTCCAGGTAGGGCATATATTCAAAATCGCTGTTTCCGCTAACTCTGAAATGAAGGGGTTTCCCTGTGACAGGAGTAAGATTCTTAATAAGTCTGTCGGGACCTGATGGTAATATAATTCTATCCTTCTGCTCTTTAAGACTTACATAAGCCATTAATATGGGTCCGTACTCCAGAGCGTACCTTTCGTAGCCGGCTTCCGTCTCCTGCCCTGTGTATTTTGTAATTTTGAAATCCATCGGCAGTGTGAAGGAAATGAGGTCCCCGTCATTCCATAACCTTGTTATATTAACATATGATCCGGGAGCTCCTTTTCCTGTTTTTTTACCATTTACCAAAATACTCATTTCATGGGAACTCCATGATGGAATGCGGATCCTGATACTGGATTTTAACGGTTTACTTGCACTTATAACCAGCTTAACATCAGGATTATATGGAAATCCGGTGGCCATTTTCAATGACATTTCCCCGGCATCTGTACTGAATTTGATGGATGAAGCCGCAAACAGGTCAATATATACTCCGTCATGCGCTACTGAATATATGAATTCAGGAAGTGCTCCCATCATCCTTGTCCCCTGACCTTCGCAACATGTGCTCATGCAATGTGGCTGACGACTGTCCAGGTCCTTATGATCAACAAGAACCGCATGGTAACGGATGCCCTTATCTCCTGCCTGATTGGCTATTAATACATTGTAAATGGATTTTTCTATTTCAGCGACATATTTTTCAGCGTCCGGATCAAGCAGGTGAAAACGCTGGTTAAGATATGTCCAGAATACACTGCCACATAGTTCGCCTGTTGAACGGTGCAGGAAATATGATCCGGGAGGATAGAGTTCTGTACCTTCACAGATTGCAATTGATCCTCCAACATGTTCCCAGTTTTTATGATATAAATCCCAGCCACCGGAGGCTGCCTCAAGATACTTCTTTTCACCTGTGGCCCGGTACAAATCAAGGTATGGCTCAATCGCTGTTATCAGGTAATTGTGGGGACGGTCGTAAGGGTAGAGCCATATAGCTTTTTCATCTCTTTTTGCAAGTTCATCCATCCAGTAGTTCTCCTGGAAGTACTGTTGTACAACCTCTATATCTTTTGCTTTTCCTACAGGTGAAAAATACATTAGTGTACTGGGAATTATTCCCTGTGATCCCTGCCCTGCACGCCTGAGCATCTCGGGAAGATAACAGGAGTTGTTAAACCAGTCGTAGAAATTGCGCAACAACGGAAAAGCTTTTTTATTTCCTGCATAACCAGCCTCCAGTAGTCCCCGTGTAACCCACGACCTTGTATAAGCACCATACTCCCCTGAAAAGATCCTGTATTTCGGATATGCCATAATATATCCGTCAGGCTCCTTACACTCATCAATTACATCAACTATCTGATCCATTCTGTTCCTGAGCCCGGTATTCTCCATCCAGCGCAGGGTATTGCCAGCACCCATCAGAAACCGGCCGGCTTCCTGTCCCGGCAGGTCAACAAACCAGAAATTATTCAATCTTTCTTCAAGAGGTTTTACAGGTTTTCCTGCTTTTACATAAAAATTCCTGACCAGTTCATCAAGAGTGAATGAAGATATCAGATAAGTTATATTGTTTTCCATTGTCTTTCTGAAAAGGCCGTCAGCCAGTACAACTCCGGTTTGCGGAGTCATTGCTTTATACTTTACAGGGTGCCACTGATCTGCAGGTATTATGTTCCCCGGATTATCTGTAACCACATACTCACCCTGCGGCCTGGGCGGACGTGTCAGAAGGTTTGCTCCCTTGTTGTCCGGTTCCTGATCAGTGGCCGGGCACCCCACGGCAATATCCCTGCCGCCGGATATTACCATAAGCTTCGTCATTGACAGCTTCTGCTGCCTGAGATGAACAGCCGTCAGCCGCAAATACCTTCCGTAAACTTCCTTACCTGAAAATGTACAGACCTCATCAAAGGGATCCCTGAAATCTTCCCTGGTCTGATCAAAATACATAACCGGGTTACTGAAAGACGGATCATCTGACACCTCGATCTTAAATCGTGAAGGGAATCCCTCAGATTGCACATATCCCCATGGAACTACCCTGGGCAATAGCTTTACAGCCTCTATTTTTTTCACTCCTCCCAGATCCACCTGTACCCAGCGGGTTTCATTGTCAGATCCGGCAGTTTTTGATTCATATACAGGGGTAAAGAACCTGGCAACACGTTCAACCCCCATTCCGGCATCCTGCCGTTCATTTACTGAAGTACATTTTACCTGGGCATCGCCCGGTTCAAAACTCATTGTCAGAACTGCAAGCAATACAGAAGCGGATATTCCGGCAGGTACCCGTTTTACGTGAAATCTTTTTATCATCTTTTCCCGGATTGAGTATGCTTAAATATCAGATATACTATTGTGCCTCTGAAATTTTCAGAGCTTCATGAAGAGCAATAAGATGAAGCATTCACTGATAAGTTTTTATTTACCATTATGAGCAGAAACCCTCTCGATAATTTCCATGCACATTCTTCCGTTATGATAAGGACATACCCAGAATCCACCTTTATCACCCCTGCCGGGAACGCCGGTCGCCGAGACCGAACTGAACCAGCCGCCTGATTTATTGTCCACAAGGTGTTGCTTTGTATAGTTCCAGCAATTTATTGATCTGTCGAGATATTTTTCGTTGCCCGTCAGTTCATAGGCATTCATATAGCCGACAATGGTCTCCGATTGTGGCCACCAGCTTCTCTCGGTGGCAACATGCCCCGTAGCCAGGTCTTTTTCGTACACCATACTTCCATCCGGCTGAAGTCCCTCCGCTGCAGCATCCGCAACCCTGATACTTGCTTTCTTCACCTTTGCCAGGAGTTCAGGATCTTTCAGAAGACCAGCGGCTTCGTACAAAAGCCATGAGGCTTCAATATCGTGACCATAGGAATCAACCATTGATGTTCTTTTCCAGTTTCTGTCCATAAAACAGATGAGGTGAGATGTCTTATTGTCAATGATATGATTGAGAAATAATTCCACCAGGTTCTTTAAGCGGTCTCCCATTCTCTTATCCGGCCATACCCTGTACAGATTGGCATATGCTTCCATAATGTGAAGATGAGTGTTCATTGTTTTTTCATCGTTCACAGTCGTTTCTCCTATCAGCATTTCGTGAGTCCGCTTCCAGTCACGGCTGAATACTTCAAAATAGCCATTGGATTCCTTATCGAGAGCATACTTTTCAAAATCTTCAAAAATATCTTTTGCTGTTTTAAGCGCCTCTTTATCGCCCGTTGCACGATTATACTCAGCCATGCCATAAATAAAGAATGTCATAGTGTAGATTTGTTTCCTTGTATCGGATGGCTCACCCTTTGCAGTGACACTCCTGTATGCGCCACCATATTCCCTGTCGATAAAATGAGCAAGGATATAATCCCTGGCGCGTGTAGCCAGTCGCAGGTAAGAAGTATCTTTTGTTATACGGTATGCGGAGGAATATGTCCAGAGGATCCGTGCATTCAGGATACCTCCTTTATCTTCGCCGGGATAAACCTTATTATTGGCATCAATCCTGCCATAGAAGCCTCCGTTTACATTATCGACCATCCTTGTCGACCAGTAAGGAAGCAGATTTTGTGTAAGATTAGCCGATACCTCTTTTTTAAGCTGCTCCATCCGGGCCTTCGCATCAGCCTCAGTGTCAGATCCTTTAGCAATGGTACAAATTATTAGGGCAATCAGGGCAGTGATAATAAGAAAAGACTTTTTCATAACAACCGGATATTGTTTATAATTAAAATTCAGTTAGTTGTCAAAACATACAAAAATCAGGAAATGGAATAAATGTTTGACTTTGCAAATTACAAACAATAGTCCGTATTTGAAATGCAAAAAAGGTTAAAAAGAAGAGGAGCGCCCGAAAAGTGGCACAGAGCGCAGAGCTCAGGGCACAGAGCTCAGGGCACAGGGCTCTGTGCTTTAAAAGGCATCACTGGCAGATCCGGATGGCTATCTTCTGACGTTCCGCCTGTCGGGAATAAGGTTCCGTCTGGAGCGAAAATTAACACGTTGCTCTTTACCGGCGCTGAAAGGGCTGGTTTCAGTAAGCGGGAAAGGATGATCATCGATAACCTGTATCTTTTTTGTTATAAGTCTTTCAATATCTTTCAGATAGGCTTTTTCTTCAGAATCGCAGAAGGAAATTGCCGTTCCGTTTGCTCCTGCCCTGCCCGTTCTCCCGATGCGGTGCACATAAGTCTCGGAAATATTGGGAATCTCAAAATTTATAACATATTCAAGATCATCCACATCAATTCCCCTGGCGGCAATGTCAGTGGCAACGAGGATGCGTGTGGTACGAGCCTTAAAATTTGAGAGCGCCCTCTGACGCGCGTTTTGCGCCTTATTGCCATGAATAGCCTCTGCACTTATATTTTTTCTCTGAAGCACCTTTACAACTTTATCGGCGCCAAATTTCGTACGGGTAAAAACAAGTGCCGTTTTGATTGCCTCGTCCTTCAGCAGTTCAATCAGCAATGCATTCTTGTTAGCTTTATCGATGAAGTAGACATACTGGTTTACTATATCGACCGTTGATGCAGAAGGAGTTACTTCCACCTTCACCGGGTTATTGACAATGGAACCGGCAAGTCTGACGATTTCAGGAGGCATAGTAGCCGAGAAAAAGAGAGATTGCCTCTTTTTAGGGAGCGCTGAAATAATGCGCCTGACATCATGGATAAAACCCATGTCAAGCATTCTGTCTGCTTCGTCAAGGACAAATATCCCGACATCATTTAATGAAACAATGCCCTGATTTTTAAGATCAAGCAATCTGCCGGGAGTTGCCACAAGAATATCCACTCCATTTTTCAGCGCTGCCGTCTGGGAATTCTGATTGACACCTCCGAAAACGACGGTACAGGTCAAGCCGGTATACCGGCCATAGACTTTAAAGCTCTCCTCTATCTGGATTGCCAGCTCCCTTGTCGGGGTAACGACAAGGCTCCTGATCTTTCTCTTTTTTTCAAATGTCCTGTTATTATAAAGTATCTGAAGGACAGGAACTGCAAAAGCAGCGGTTTTTCCTGTTCCGGTTTGTGCACATCCGATCAGATCAACTCCATTAAGTACAATGGGAATAGCCTCAGCCTGAATAGGCGTAGGTAATGTGTATCCCTCCTCTTTTAATGATCTGAGAATAGGTTCAATAATATTCAATGATTCAAAATGCATAAAAAATAATTTAGTAAAATAATGTGAAATAATAACTGCCATGAACGGCCGGGATCATTCCGTAAATTAAGGGGCAAATCTACCCTTTTTAAATGAATATTCAGCTATATTTTGCAAGTCGCTGATTATTAATTATAAAAGGGAGCCTTTATAGCCTTCATAAAGAAACCATGATTCAAATATAACCAGTCGGTTAGCGCCCCGATTGTTCTATGGTAAGTTTTACCCCTTCCTGATATGTAGTTGTTTTAAATCCGAACCTTTTTTCAAATTTTGATGAATCAAAAAAATAATCCCTGTCATACTGGTAAAGCATTTCAGGCATCTCCTTCAAAACGGGAATAAAGAGTCCAAGGAATTTTATTAACCAGAGAGGCATTACGATTACTCTGGCAGGGATCTTCATCTCTTTTGCAAAGAGAGCAATGAATTCCCTTCCTGTCAGGGTATTACTATCGGTAGGAAGATGCCACACCTGGTTATAGGCATCATTTGTATTTCCAAGTAACGCAGTGGCTCTTGCTGCATCCGGTGTAAAGGTAAAGGAGTGCTTTTTATCAGCATTTAAAAACCAGTTTGCCCTTCTTCCCTTTTTAAAATTCCTGTAAACCATTTCTGTCACAAAGCTTCTCTCATTATCAGGTCCGTAAAAATCAGCAGAACGGGCAATCAGAGCCAATAACCTGCCGGCCTTAACCTCATCAGTGATCATTTGTGCGATCTGCTTCCTCACAGCTCCTTTTTTGCCTGGCGGGTTGATTGACGAGAGCTCCGTCATATGCCCGATTTCATTTATGTCATACATGTAAACATTATCAAAAAATACCAGCCGGGAATTATGTTTAATACATGCATCTATGACAGATCGCATCAGCTTAGGCCATTGATCCTCCCACACCTTAAGCTTGTACTCCAGGCCAACTACCAGGTAGACCACCTCGGAACCTTCAATGGCATGTTCCACCATTCCTGGTTCTGTAAGGTCAGCCGGAAATAGTTCATCACTTACATTAACCCTTCTCGGATTCCGGCTGACTAGCCTGATCTTATCCGTGTAGTTCATTAATTCCCTGGCAAGTACGGAGCCTATTGTCCCGTTTGCACCCAATATTGTTTGCATATTCCTGACTATTTAATATTTATTTTCCTGCAACATCCTTGCAGCAATAACTGTAACCGATCGCGGAAGAAATCTCACTGAAGCTGCAATTATTGAATTCTTAAGTCCGGGAATGGCTACCGCTTTACCCCTGATCATTGCCTTATATCCAAATTCTGCAACTGATCTCGCGGACGGCAGCTTTCGCTCCTTATAATGATCCATATGTCCTGCTGCAGCGGCATGGAATCCGCTACCGGTTGATCCGGGACATAAAGCAGTAACCGTCACTCCTTTTCCGCTGACTTCATTGTTGACAGCTTCAGAAAAACTAAGAACATATGCTTTGGTTGCGAAGTAAACCGACATTGTCGGACCCGGTTGAAAAGAGGCTGTAGATGCCACATTCATAATTTTCCCTGATCCCCGCCCGATCATCTGCGGGAGAAAAAGCCTGGTAAAACAGGTAAGCGCAAGCACATTGAGATTGATCATTCTCTCCTGCTTATTCCAGTCGCTCTGGTAAAATAAACCTACATCACCTAAACCGGCATTATTGATCAGATAATCAATTGAGATGCGATTATCCTTAATTTCCTCAAATACTTCGGTCACAGAACCCGGAACAGAAAGGTCCTTTCCTATGGTATATATTTTTACTCCATGTTTCCCTTCAAGTTCTTCTTTAAGTTCATCCAGCTTATCTTTACTGCGTGCTACCAGCACAAGGTTATCTCCCTTTTCTGCGTGTATTTTAGCAAGTTCGTATCCTATTCCGTTTGATGATCCTGTTATTAATGCCGTTTTATCCATCAGAAAAACTATTAACTTATAGTGCCTGGTAAAATTAACTTTCGTAATATAACACCGTTTTTTTTGCAATTGTTCAATATCTCAATATCTTTCAGCCCTAATTAATTCTGCTTTGACAGATTTGACTAAAACCTGATTTTTACCTTTTTACCCCGGCCCTGAAGCCTGACTGCCGGCTGTCAGGGGTGATGGGATTCAGGGTAAATAGAGGCAGATTTTTCAAATATGATAGTTGAATTAATACACATATAATTTATAATTCAGAATTATGAGAAAAATTTGTCTTTTTTTGTCAGCGATAATCTT
>VFSW01009866.1_pt1 | contig 13602 bp, 12 predicted proteins | sample 5358111 | NCBI WGS metagenome assembly VFSW01 (sample SAMN11554181, study PRJNA540505) | mine drainage metagenome | isolation source: sediment from site ElyBrook_90M | place: USA: Ely Copper Mine, Vershire, VT | collected 2017 | reverse complement strand
AGCAGCAGCCTTCCAAGCTGAATACGAGGGTTCGATTCCCTTCACCCGCTCCAGCGCCCCCTGCAAGTCTGTCCCGCCAAGTTTGTGCAAAATCCTAAAGGTTCAAAAATGGCCGAAGCCGACCTCGACGTTGTCATTCGGACCACCGCGAAAAAGCAGCACAAGATACTGATGGACGCTGCCAGGAAAAAGCACGCCCGGTTGATGGGTCTGGCGGCCAAGGCCAGGACCAAAGAGACCAAGGCGCGCTTCAAGCAGACCGCCAAGACCACGCTGCTGCTGGCCGGCGCCGCGGCAAGGCGGTTGCAGATCACGGCGGAGAATGCGGCCGACAGCTATGCGCGGGCGCTGAAGAAAGCGGCGGAAGAGATCAACAAGGCCGCGGAAGAAAAGCCGGCCAAGAAGGCCGCCGAAAACAAGGCCGCCAAAAAGCAAAAGAGCTGACGAGGTTGGTAGCGGAGACGGCGCTCGCCTGCGCGCTCCGCTTGCGCTATCCAACGCGTCAGTCATTCAAGCCGAAGGCGGAAGGCATCGTTAGATGGCACACCCACCCCACCAGAAGGTCATCGTCACCTGCGCGATCACGGGGAATCTGACGCGCCCTGAGCAGTCGCCTTATCTGCCGATCACCCCGCAGCAGATCGCCGACAGCGCGCTTGAGGCGGCAGACGCAGGCGCTGCGATCGCCCATATCCATGTGCGCGATCCCGAAACCGGCCGTCCCTCGATGGGAATCGATTTGTATCGCGACGTGATGGATCGCATCCGCGCCAAAAATCCAAAGCTGATCATCAACCTGACCACGGGGCCGGGCGGAAGGTTCGTGCCGTCGGAGGAAGACCCCAAGGTGGCCGGTCCCGGCACCACCTTGATGGCGCCTGCGAGGCGGGTCGAACATGTCGAAATTCTCCGTCCCGAAATCTGCACGCTCGATCTCAACACCATGAATTCGGGCGGCCAGGTCGTGATCAATACCCCCACCAACGTCCGCAAGATGGCGAACCGCATTCGCGCGGCCGGCGTGATGCCGGAACTGGAGCTGTTCGATTCCGGCGACTGCCACCTGGCGCGCGACCTGATCGCCGAGGGGGTGTTGCAGGGACCGGGGCTGTTCTCGCTGGTGCTCGGCGTCAAATACGGTTTTGACGCCTCGTCCGAAACCATGCTCTACGGCCGCAGCCTGCTGCCGCCGGGCGCGATCTGGACCGGCTTTGGCATCGGCCGCTCCGAATTCCCGATGGTGGCGCAGGCCTATTTGTTTGGCGGCCATGTGCGGGTGGGGATGGAAGACAATCTCTATCTGTCCAAGGGTGTGCTGGCCAAGACCAACGCCGAACTCGTGACCCATGCCGCCGATATATTGAAAAGCATCGGTGCCGCGATAGCTACTCCTGCCGAAGCACGGGCGATGCTCGGGCTTTCTTAGAAATTGGGCGACCTAAACTCCACCGGGCGGTGCGTATTGCGCCGCCCGGCGGGTCTTTTCAGTGCACTGGATCTTAGCGACTAGCCATCATGGTCGTGGTGGTCGCGATCCCCTCGGTCGTCGCGATCGCCGAAGTGGAACATCTCCATGAGGTCGCCGATCGCCGGCATGTTGCGTGGCACATAGCGATTGTCGTCCTCGTCGGCGATGGGGTTGGGGAGATTGTCGCGGCTGCGCGCGCTCAAAGGCTTCAGCTCCCAATTGCGCTCGATGAACTTGATGATCGAGACGTGGTCGTAGTAGGTGTGGACCACGTTGCCGCCGCGCGAGAACGGCGAGATCACCATAAGCGGCACGCGCGGGCCGTCGCCGAAGAAGTCGACCGGCTGGATGAAGCCCGAATCGTAGAAGCCGCCGCCTTCGTCCCATGTGACGATGATCGCGGTCTCGGCAAACAGCTCGGGCTTGGCGCGGACCTGGTCGACGATATTGTCGAGCAGCGCCTCGAACAGGTCGAGCTTGGAGGATTGCGGGTGTCCATCGAGGAAGCCGCTCGGCTTGACGAAGGCAACCGAAGGTAGCCGGTCGTTGGCAACGTCGGCGAAGAAGTCGACGATGTCCTTGGTGTGCTGCTTGATCAGCGTTTGATTGCCGTAGATCGAAGCCGCGTACTGCATGGGATTGCAGATCGGGCAGAACGCGTTGGGCTTGCCGGCCACCGCGTCATTGAAGCCGCCCCCGTAATAGACCCACGGGACGTTCTTGGCGATGAGCGCATCGCCGATGGTCGGCACGTTCTGTGGCGGAATGAAGAAGAAGTCGCCCTGATCCTTCGTCGTGGCGAAGGCGGCTGGATTCGCCGGACGACCGTCGGGGTGGTAGCCCGGGAAGAAGTTGTTGAGCGCATAGAAGGTGCTGGGCGCGCAGTTGGGCGAGGCCCGATAGGGCAGCGTCGTCAGGTAATTTCTGATCGCGGGAACGCCGGGCTGGGTCGCGTCCGCGCAATTCACGTATTCGCCGAGCGAGGCGCCGACGTCGTTCTTGTAGACGTTGTTGGATCCGGGCACCGGATCCGGATTGGCCACCAGCGAAATCTGCACCTGGGGCGGCAGCCCCAGGATCGCGCCGGGAACCGTCTGCGGCGGCGCCGGATCGAAGCTGTTGGCGTTGAAGACGCCGTTCTGCGCGAAGCTGTTGTTGAAAAAGTAGACATCGCCGGTGCCGATCATGATGTGGTTGGCGCCGGTGCCGCCCATCACCGCCGCATGATAATTGTCGGCGATCGAGAACTCCAGCGCCAGCTTCTTGAGAACGGGCGCATCGCCTCGGTTCATGTTGAAGAACGCCATCGACGTGCCCATCCCTTCTTCGGTCGTTCCGGCGAAGGTGGTGATCACGTAGGGGAGGAGATCGGCGAGACAGCCGGACGGATTGTCGCGGGTCGCATGCTGGACGCTGCAATCGAATTGCTGCCACATCTGGTAGAAGCGGTGAATGGTATCTTCGGTGTAGGCGTCGTAGGGAAGGCCGTGGCCTTGCCCATCCTTCGCCGTCTGCTGGTACGGTCCGTTCGGCAGATTCGTGACATTGAGAATGCGCGTATCGGGATTGCGCACGCCGTTGATCTCCGGCTTGAACGGTAACCCGCTGGCGCCGGTGGTGAGCAACACCGCGTCTTCGGGTTCGAGGCTCGGCTCGGCCGCCTGGGCTGCGGCAACGGTGGCGAACGGCGGCGGATTGGTGTCGCTCGCCTGCGGCGGCACGCGGTTCAGGTCCGGCGGCGGCAGCGTAGTGTAGGGCGTCTTGCTGATATCGGGCGCGCTGATGAAATATTGGGACTGCGGCGTGACCGTGAACTGCGCCGCCTTGCTGAAATTCGGGCCGGGGGTTCCGTCCTCGTTGACAATGCCCCTCGACAACAGATTGGCAATATGCTGGCCGTCGCGAGGGCGGAAGGTGCCGAAAACATGGTCCATGCTGCCGTTCTCGGCGAGGACGACGATGACGTGCTTGATTGGCGTCGTCGTGTGCCCGCGATCGGTGGACTTGTCCGGATCGGCGGCTCCGGCATTCGCTGTCAACGCGCCCAGCGCAGCCGCCGCCACGCCAACCCGCAAGCCGAGCTTTCTAGCGCTCGGCTTGTACTTGTCTCCACGCATCTTGGTTCTCCCCAGTGTGAAATTCATCGGCGGGGAACCTAATGAGGCAGCATGACGCCTATATTTCAGTTCGGTGTTCCCGCGGAATGTTCGGAAACATATTTCGGATGCGGCGCGTCCCGGCGCTGATGAAGATGTCCGCCGCTTTGGTTGGGGATTGCCTTGCCGAGCGAAGCGCGGGCTGTCTTTAAATTCAACGGAGGGGAGCGGTACGACGGGCCGCAGCCGTCTCCAAATTCCTGCACTCCACCGTGCGCCCCGTCAGCGCCATCACCGACACCGCGACGATGCGCTCGATGACGCCCTGGACGTCGTTGAGATCGCACTTTCCTTCCGAGAGTTTGGTCAGCCGCTCGCTGTCGCGGATGGTCTGATGCGCCGTCGCGAGTGCGAAATGCAGGCCCCAATAGAGATCGACCTCGCTGCGATCGGGCAGCGATCGCCGCATTGCGCCGGCGAATTTGCGCAAGTGGTCGATCTCGCGATTCTTGATGCGGCGGATCGGCGGCACCGACTCGATCGAGGCGCGGATCATGAAGCGCGCCGCCGTCGATCGCTCGTTCTCCGGGCCGAGACAGCCGCGCAGCGTCGGCCCCACCAGCGCGCGCAGGATGGCATCGATGCCGGCGCGTCCGCCGCCGGCTGCTTCGGCCGCCTTCAATTCGTTGAGCCGCTGGCGGTTGGTTGCAAGGCTGCGGGTCACGAACAGTTCGGCGATCAGCTCGTCCTTGGAGCCGAAATGATAGTTCACCGCCGCAAGATTGACGTTCGCCGCCGCGACGATGTCGCGCAGCGTGACGTCGGCGAAGCCGCGGTCGGCATAGAGCCGCTCGGCGGCGTCAAGGATGGAGGCCCGGGTCTGGTCAGACGCCATTTCATAACCCCGATGCAGGGGAGGTATTGCAATTCAAACAGTTGTATGAAACTATGGTTTGAAGGCTGGAATGTCAATGCGCGTGACGCATCGCCACTCCAGTGCGCGCCCCGCCGGCGAATCCCGTGGTGCCGGCTCGAGCGAAAAACCGTCTTGCAGTGAACCGGCGGCGGGGAGACAGTGCCGCCAACAATTTTCGTCCAGAAATGTGAGGAACGCCCAATGGACTTCAACATGTCGGATCGTCAGAAGGAATGGCTCAACCGTGTACAGTCGTTCATGACCAAACACGTCCGGCCGGCGGTGCCGATCTACCGGCAGCAGGACGAGGAAGGCGCGCGCTGGAAGGTGATTCCGATCGTCGAGGAGTTGAAGAAGAAGGCGAGGGCCGAAGGGCTCTGGAACATGTTCATGCCGCCGTCTTCGCACGAGGACGACGAATTCCGCGGCGCGGGATTGAGCAACCTGGAATATGCGCCGCTCGCCGAGGAGATGGGCCACATCGGCTGGGCCTCGGAAGTGTTCAACTGCTCCGCGCCGGACACCGGCAACATGGAAGTGCTGATGCGCTACGGCACCAAGGAGCACAAGCGGCGGTGGCTGCGGCCGCTGATGGAGGGCGAGATCCGTTCCGCCTTCCTGATGACCGAGCCGGCGGTGGCATCCTCCGACGCCACCAACATCGAAACCCGCATCGAGCGCGACGGCGATCATTACGTCATCAACGGCCGCAAATGGTGGTCGTCGGGCGTCGGCGATCCCCGATGCAAGATTGCCATCGTGATGGGCAAGACCGATCCGAAGGCGCCGCGCCACCAGCAGCAGTCGCAGATCCTGGTGCCGCTCGACACCAAGGGCATCACGGTCGAGAAGCTCTTGCCGGTGTTCGGCTTCGACGACGCGCCGCACGGCCACGCGCAGGTCCTTATGGAAAACGTGCGGGTTCCCGCGAGCAACATCCTGCTCGGCGAGGGCAGAGGCTTTGAGATCGCGCAGGGCCGGCTGGGTCCCGGCCGGATCCATCACTGCATGCGCACCATCGGCAAGGCCGAGGAAGCGCTGGAGAAAATGGTCAAGCGGCTGTCCTCGCGCACCGCGTTCGGCAAGAAGATCATCGAATTCTCGATCTGGGAGCAGCGCATCGCGGAAGCCCGCACCGACATCGAGATGAACCGGCTGTTGTGCCTGAAGGCCGCCGACATGATGGACAAGGTCGGCAACAAGACCGCGCAGCTCGAGATCGCCATGATCAAGGTGGCGGCGCCCAACATGGCGTTGAAGATCATCGACCACGCGATCCAGGCGTTCGGCGCCGCCGGCGTTTCCGACGACGCTGGCCTGGCGCGGGACTACGCCTCGATGCGCACGATGCGCCTCGCCGACGGGCCGGACGAGGTCCATAACCGCGCCATTGCCAGACTTGAACTTCGGAAGTATGCAAACGCTCCCACTTCGCATTAAGGGGGAGCTGCCGGCTGGCGCTCCTCAAAAAATACAGGGGAGCGTCACGGTGGCCGAGGGTGTCAGGAGCGACGAGGAGTTTTCCGGCACCAAACCGGTCGAGGAACGGCACCGGATCGACGAGGCGCGCCTTGAAGACTGGATGCGCGGCCACGTCGAGGGCTATCAGGGCCCGCTGACGGTCCTGCAATTCAAAGGCGGGCAGTCGAACCCGACCTACCGGCTCGACACGCCCACGCGATCCTACGTGATGCGGCGCAAGCCGTTCGGCAAATTGTTGCCGTCGGCGCATGCGGTCGATCGCGAATTCCGCGTCATCGCCGCGCTCGGCCGCCAGGGGTTTCCGGTCGCCAAGGCCTATGCGCTATGCACCGACGACAGCGTGATCGGGGCGGCGTTCTACATCATGTCGATGGAAGAGGGCCGGGTGTTCTGGGACCCGACGCTGCCGAGCCAGACGCGCGAGGCGCGGCGCGCGATTTTCAACAGCAAGATCGAAACGCTGGCGAAATTGCACGGCTACGATCCGCAAGCGATCGGCCTTGGCGATTTCGGCAAGCCCGGCAATTATTTTGCGCGTCAGGTCGACCGCTGGACCAAGCAATACCGCGCCTCGGAAACGCAGCACATTGCCGAAGTCGAAAGGCTGATCGAGTGGCTGCCGCGCACCGTGCCGAGCCAGGACCGCGTCTCGATCGTCCACGGCGACTATCGCCTCGACAACATGATCTTCCATTTAACCGAGCCGCGGGTGATCGCGGTGCTGGATTGGGAACTCTCCACGCTCGGCGACCCGATGGCGGACTTCACCTATCTGTTGATGCAATGGACCATGCCGGGCCTCGCCAACGCCGACCTCAAGGCGTTGAATATTCCGAGCCTGGAGGAGGCCGCGCAGATCTACTGCAACGTCACCGGCAGCGAGGTGCCGGATCTGAACTGGTATTTCTCCTACAATCTGTTCCGCCTCGCCTGCATCACCCAAGGCATCGCCGGACGCATCCGCGACGGCACCGCGGCGAGCGCCAAGGCCATGGAATCGGCCGCGCGCACCGTGCCGCTGTCGAAAGCCTCATGGGACTATGCGCAGAAGGCGGGGGCGGTGTGACTGCCTTCGCTGGGCCGACGCAGCACCACGATAGCAACGATGCTGATGTTTGCTCTGGACCAAACTGCTTCAACCCGCATGAGGCTTATCCGCCCGGCTTGCGCAATCGGCGGTCCTGCTCGAGCAGCAGGGTATTCACCGTTGCCGCCACCAGCACCAGCAGCAGCGTGACCGACATGATCACCTCGATGTTCTGTAGGCCGATGGCGGTCATCAGGAGATAGCCGAGGCCGCGCTGGGAGCCGAACATCTCGCCCAGAATGGTGCCGATCAGCGTGAGCGAGAAGCCGATGCGGATGCCGGAGAAGATGTCCGGCAACGCGGCCGGCAACAGCACCGAGCGGATCATGTCCCAGCGCGTCAGCCGCATCGTCGCCGCGGCACGGAACAGGATCGGTGGCACGTTGCTGCAGGCGGTGAGAGTGAAGATCGCCACCGGCACCACGCCGTGAATCGCGCCGAAGGCAATCTTGGCCGGCATGCCGATGCCGAAGATCAGCAATACGATGGGATAGAGCGCGATTTTCGGCACCGAATTGCCTGCGAGCAGAAATGGCTCGAACACCTCTGCCGCCGTGCGGTTGACCCCGAGTGCCAGGCCGATCGCCAATCCGGTCACCACCGAAATTGCCAATGCGATGATGAAGGCTGTCCCGGTCTCGGCGATATGGCCCCAGAAACGCGCCGTTTGTAATAGTCTGCCGAGATAGAGAATGGTCTCGACGGGAGGCAGCAAGGCATCGCGGCCGACCAGCCAGAACACGATCTGCCAGAGCGCCAGGAGCACAAGCACCAAAAACAGCGACGGATTGGCGTAGATTCTCCGACGCATCACCCGAGCCCCCGCCACACCCGCAAGCGCCGGTCCCAGCGGTCGAGGCCCATGTTGACCGCCACCGCGACGAGCAGGATCAGCAGGATCAACGGATACATCACGCCGTTGTCGAGATTGTCGTAGGCAAAGCGGATCTCGTAGCCGAGCCCGGTGCCGGACATGATGAACTCCGCGCCGATGACCCCGATAAAGGCGTAGGCAACCGCGAGTTTCACGCCGGTGAAGAGATAAGGGGCGGCATAAGGCAGCGTCACACTACGGATGGTCTGCACCGGCCCGAGTTGCAGCACGCGGGCCGTCTTGCCCAGCACTGCCGGAACGCTGTCCAGCCCGGCAAGCGTAGAGACGATCATCGACACCACTGCCAGCATGAAGCCGATCAGCACCTGCGGCGCGTCTCCGAGGCCGAACACGACAATGAACAGCGGATAGAACGCGTAGATCGGGATGGCGTAGTAGGTCGAGAACAGTGGCTCAAGCAGCGCGCGCAGCAGGCGGGCGCGATGAATGGCAGCCCCGGCGGCAATCCCCACCACCACCGACAGCACGAACGCCAGACCGACATTGGTCAGCGTCTTGAGAATTGCGGCGTTAAATGAACCATTCGCGATCACCGCCGACAGCCCAAGCAGTATCCGGCTCGGCGCCGGCAGGGTCAAAGGCGTGATGACGTGCTCGCGGCAGAGGATTTCCAATAACGCCAAGGGCAGGAACACCGCCAATAGCCTGTAGAAGATAATGCGCATGCTAGAGGGCCTCCGGTCGCAGCGCCTGCATTGACTGCGCGCGCAGCAATGTCCACAGCCTGGCAGTGACCGTGCCGAATTCCGGAACGGAGACGATCTGGCTGTCGCGTTCACGCGGCCAGCCGGTCTCGATCACCTCCAGTATTCGTCCGGGACGTGCCGACATCACCGCCACCCGGTCCGCCAGCATCCCCGCCTCGTCGAGTGCATGGGTGATTAGCAGCACCGTGGCGCCAGTGGCTCGCCAGATGCGAAGTAGTTCGTCGCCCATCAGAAGACGGGTTTGCTGGTCGAGCGCACCAAACGGCTCGTCGAGCAAGATCAGCCGTGGCTGCATCACGAGCGTGCGCGCGATGCAAACGCGCTGACGCATGCCGCCGGAGAGTTGGGAGGGAAAGGCGTGCGCGAAATCCTGGAGGCCCATCAATTGCAACGCGTATTGCAGCCGCCGCCCGATCTCTTCCTTGTCGACCGGCTGTCGGCGCAGTCCGAAGGTGATGTTGTCGGCGACGTTGAGCCATGGGAAACAGGCATTCTCCTGGAACACCACACCGACGCCGTCCGGAACGGTATTCCCGATCGGCCGTCCCTCGAATGTAACGACGCCGGAGGACGGCGGAGCGAGAGCGGCGATGACGTCGAGCAACGTCGACTTGCCGCAACCGGATGGACCGACCATGGCAAAGAACTCGCCCCGGCGCAGGTCGATATCAATTGGCCCGAGAGCGTGGGTGCGACCAAGCCTGGATTCGAAGATCTTGGTGACGCCGCGCAGCGATACGTGGATTGGAGGCAGTGTTTCCACTAGTAGTCCTTCTTGAGATCGTCGGCGAGAAAGCTGCGGTCGATCATCTTCCCCCAGTCAGGCGTGCCGGAATACGCACCCACGGCACGTTGGGCGGCGATCATGGCGTCCATGCCCTTGATGTCGAAGCGCCCGGTCCCCCAGTAGGGGAGGGTGGCGCCCGGCGCCATGGTGGTCAGATTACGCACCGCCTGGCGGGCAATGGCAGGATCGAGATCATAGACCTTGGCGACGATATCACCGGCTTCGTCAGGGTGGGCCTGCATGAACTCGACTGCCTTGCGCCGCGCCCGCAGCACCGCGCGCAGGAAATCGCCGTGCTCGGCAATCGCCTTGCCGGTGGCGACGCCAACCACATTGCACAGCGGCGGCAGTGCGTCGGCGCCACGGACGACGGTGCGCAGCCTGGCGCTGTTCTTCGACCAGACCGGATCGGCCAGAGTAGCAACGTCAATGGCGCCAAGATTAAGGGCTACCACCTGCTCGCCAAAACCCCCGACCTTGATCGGGTCGACATCAGCCGGGGTCAGCCCGATGGTCTGCACCAGCAGAATGTTGAGCGCCTGGCTGGTCGAACGTGGGTTAGTGTAGCCGATCTTGTGGCCCTTGAAATCCCTCAGGCTCTTGATCGGCGAATCCGGCTTCACCGCCCAGACGAATTCGCCGACGGTGAGCACGTTGTCGCTGATGATGTGCAAATCATTGCCTTGCTCGATGGCGGCGACCGTACCGGCGAGGTCGACCTCGCCATAATCCAGATTGCCGCCGAGCAGGTTGCGGATCGTGGTGCCGCCACCATTGGAGGAGAGAATGCCGGAGACGTCCGCGCCCTCCTGTTTGAAAAAGCCCTTCTCCATCGCAATCGCATAGGGCATACCGTTGGCGGCGATGCCGTAATTGCTCACCACAATCTGCCCTGCCCGGGCCGCGCCGGTAAATGCCAGGCCGACAAAGGCCGCCGCCAATATCAGGCTCCGTCGCTTCGTCGTCATCACCCGCTTCTCCCCATGTTGGCCACCTCCGGGCCTTACCTTTATGATCGGCGCTGGATCAGGTATCATTTCCCCCCGCTGAACGTTCTCCAGCCTCGCTTTTAGCCCGCAGCCACGGCGCGCGCTCACTTCCAGTTGGCGCGCTGCCGAACCGCGAGGCTCGCTGCGGAGGCTTCCTTCATCAGCCTGCCTGCATCGATGGCGGTCAATGTGCCGTTGCGCTTGAGGATGCGGCCGTCGACCAGGACGGTGTCGACATTGCAGGCTTGCGCGGAATCGACGAGCATGTAGGCCGGTTCGGTGAACGGCCCGATATTGAGTCCGCTTGTGCCGACCATGATGATGTCGGCCCGCTTGCCCTTCTTGAGCGATCCGGTGCGGTCGGCGAGGCCCAGCGCCTTCGCGCCCTCGATCGTCGCGAGCTCGAGCACCCGGCGTGCCGGCAATCTGAACTCGCTTTCGCTGCGGCCGTTCTCGAGATTCTGCGCCAGCTTCATGATCCCGAACATGTCAGCGTTGCCGGTCAATGGCGTGGTGTCGACCGACAGCGCCAGATTGACCTTGTGGTCGAGATATTCGGCAATCTTCGTCAAGCCAAAACCGATACGCAACTCGGACGCCGGCGAAATGCTGACCGAGGCGCTGCCTGCGGCGAGGATGTCCATTTCCTCCGGCGAGGTATTGATGGCGTGGATGACCTGCAGGCCATTGAAGACATAGCCGAGCTTCTGCAAAGCGAGGATGTGCCCGGTGTCGAACCTGTTGGAATTGAGATGGACCGAGATCGGCAGGTCGAGCTTGCGTGCGGCTTCATACTCCACGCGGTACATTTCCGGCGACAGCGGCCGCAATTCCATCTTGCCTTCCGCGTTCGGCAGCGCGGCCTGTACGCCGCGCCAGGCGAGGCCGAGCGTCAGCAGGCCTTCGTTCGACAGTCCCGCCCAGTCGCCATGCATGCGCGCGAGGTCGGCGACGTCGATCGGCTGGGTGAGCGGCGTCGAGCGCGCCGGGCCGTAGGAGAAGCGGCCACGCAGCCCGCTCTCCTGCATCGCCCTGAGATCCTCGACCGCGTGATCGTGACTCATGACGTTGTGGCACCAATTGTGAACCGTGGTGATGCCCGAATGCAGCGCTTCGGCCGAAGAGAGCAGGGTGCCGCAATACATGTCGCGCGGCGTGTAGACTTTGCCGAGCGCGGTGGTCATCGGGAAATAACCGTGAGCGCGATCGTCTCCCGACATGTTACGCAACAGCGTGGTCCACATATGCCAGTGGGTATCGATCAGGCCGGGCATGACGATGAAGCCGCGCCCGTCGATCACTTCCGCGCCCGGGCTTAAGAGTTCGGTGCCGATATCGACGATCGATCCATTGTCGACATGGACGTCGCCCTTCGGCAGATCGGGTTGGCCCGGCTCCATGGTCATGACGTAGGCGTCGCGGATGACAACATGGCCGCGCGCCGGCAGCGGGGCCACCGACGGCGAGATCGCCGCATTTGCGCCGATCCCGAAGCCGCGCATCGCGCCGAGCGCCGCAACGCCGCCGAGAAATGCGCGCCGGCGGATACCTATATCGCTGGTCATGAATCCTCCCTGAATGCGAACTTGCTTGCGCGCATCTTGGGCGGCGCGGCGCGATTGGGCAAGGGCAACGGTCGAAGCCGTGGCGATTGTTGGCATCCGCAGTTGTGGCACCTATAGTTGCCCGATCAAAGCATCGGGGAATAAGGGTTCATGCGGGTTTCAATCATCACCGGCGGCGGGTCCGGGATCGGCGCTGCGGTCGCGCGCCGGTTGGCGGGGCGGGATGCGTGCCTGATGCTGCATGGACAGGGCAGCGACGCCGCAGGGCTGGAACGATTGAAAGCGGTCGCCACCGACTGCGAGCGTGCCGGCGCCAGGGTCGCACGCAGCACGGGCGACCTCGCCAATGCCGGAACGGCAGCCGAGCTGGTTCGCGCGACGCGCGAGGCGTTCGGCAGCGTCGATGCGATCGTCCATGCCGCGGGGTTTGCGGATCGACGCGATTTCCGGCAGCTGCCGCGCGCGGCGCTCGAACGCTCCTTCGCGGTGATGGCCGTCGCGTTTCATGAGCTGGCGGCATCGGCGTTGCCGGATCTGACGCGGGGACCGCACGGACGCGTCGTCGCCATCTCCAGTTTTGCGGCCCATCGCTTTGTGCGTGAGGCGACCTATCCGGGGTCGGCGGCGGCCAAGGCCGCGCTCGAGGTGCTGGTCCGCTGTCTTGCGATCGAGCTCGCAAGCTCCGGCGCGACGGCCAATGTCGTCGCGCCGGGCTATACCCGCAAAGAGGCCGGGCTGATGGGGGCACTGGATCAGCAGGGCTGGCAGTTGGCGGCGAAGGCCAATCCGCTCGCGCGATTGGCCGAACCGGACGAGGTGGCAGCAACGGTCGCCTTCTTGCTGTCGCCAGAGGCCGGGCACATCACCGGAGTTCTTTTGCCGGTCGATGGCGGCCTGGCCCTGATGTAGTGTTTTCGAGGGACGATGCAGCGTGACCGATCAAGCAACTGATGTCATCGTGCTGGGCGCCGGCATCGTCGGCGTGTCCGCGGCCTATGCCGCGCGGCAACGCGGCCTGTCGGTCGTCCTCGTCGATCGGCGTGAGCCCGGCGGTGAAACCTCCTACGGCAATGCCGGAATTCTCTCCAGCGGCTCGATCTTGCCGCTCAATCAGCCGTCGCTGTGGCGCGCGCTGCCGGCTTACATGACCAACCGGCATGCGGCGCTGCGTTGGGATCCTGCCTGGGCTATCCGGAACATCGACTGGCTGCTGCGTTTCCTGGGCAACGCGGCACCGTCTCGTGTCAAGCCGCGCGCACTGGCCCTGCACGGGCTGATCGGCGCATCGCTGAAACTGCACCGGGAATGGATCGTGAGAGCGGATGCGGCGCAGCGCATCCGCGAGACCGGCTGGCTGAAGGCGTGGCGCAGCGACGCCATCGCTGCGGCGAGGCGGGAGCAGGCTTTGCTGACCGAATACGGCATCGCCAGCCAGTTGCTCGACCGCCAGGCGATTTCCGCGATCGAGCCGAACATTTTGCCCGTCTACAAAGTTGGGCTGTTGCACACGCAGACGGCCTCGGTCGACTCGCCGGGCGCCGTGGTCAATGCCTATGCGCGGATGCTCGCGGGCTCCGGCGGCGAGATCCGTCGGTCGGAAATCCGGGCGA
>VFSW01009865.1_pt1 | contig 13603 bp, 9 predicted proteins | sample 5358111 | NCBI WGS metagenome assembly VFSW01 (sample SAMN11554181, study PRJNA540505) | mine drainage metagenome | isolation source: sediment from site ElyBrook_90M | place: USA: Ely Copper Mine, Vershire, VT | collected 2017 | reverse complement strand
ACGGTCGCGGGCTATTTGCGCGCACTCGCCCGCCGAATGAAGCGCGACGCCGACCAACTGAGCGAAAGGAGTGCACCATGCCTAAGTTGAGGGCGGCTCCGCCTTACGCTACCGTCGAGCCGGTCACCGAGATCCTGCATGGTGTTCCGATTAGCGATTCCTACCGTTGGCTGGAAGACCAAAACTCAGCGCGTACGCGCGATTGGCTTGCGGCACAACACTCTTACGCGCGCCCCTTTCTCAATGCGATCCCAGGGCGCGACCGTATCCGAAAGCGAGTGCACGAACTTCTCGACGTCGAAACCCACGACTGCCTTCAGAAAGTCGGAACCCGGTATTTCTTCCAAGAGCGCCTGCCAGGGCGGGAACAAGCCTGCATCTTTTGCCGTGACGGGATTGATGGAACAGACGAGTTGCTGATTGACCCCCCCCAACGCGGCACCGTGAAATCCACGGCCGTAAGACCGCTTCGGGTGTCAGCCGACGGTCGTTTACTGCTCTATGAAGTTAAGGAAGGCGGTGAACGGACAGGCAGATTTGAACTCCTCGATATTGCAACGCACCGAGTGTTGCCGGATGCGCTTCCGCGCGGATACTTGCGGGGATTTGCTTTTGGCCCCGATTCAAAAGCTTTCTACTACGTGCATCAGCCGGCGGAAGGCGAGGAATCCAGATCGCGAGCTGTTTACCTTCACGTTCTAGGTACGGAATTCAGCGAAGACCGCGAAATCCTTCGCAGCGATGACACCGAAAACCTCCGACTCCACCTCATCCCTGGCCAAAACCACATCGGCATTCTCGTATTCCACTACGGAGATACAACGTTCACCGACTTCTATCTCTTCTCTTTTGAGGACGATCGGACTGCGGAACCTTTCATCAAGGATGCAGCCTACAAGTTCGGGCCAGTGCTGCTCGGAGACGGGCGGATTCTCGCCATCACGGACCTCGATGCACCGAACTTCAGAATCGTGGAAGTTCAGAAAAGAACGGGTCACACACCCAAATTCATCGAACTCGTTTCCTCGGCCGAAGTGCCTATTCAGAACTGGGCCGCCACAGAAGAGCGGATCTTCGTTTCGTACCTTCGCAAGATGAAAACAGAAATTGAGATCTTTGACGCCTGGGGCAACCGGCTCCAGCGCCTGCCATTTCAGGGATCCGAGACCGTGCGGATCATCGGGGCTTCCGAAAGCGGGGACGAACTCTTGCTGGAGCGCGAATCGTTTGTCGCACCCATTCGAATCGAAAGCTACTCCACGGAAAATCAGAAATCCCGAGTCTGGGCAGAGCGAAAGGTCCCGTTCAAGTCCGACGACTTCGCCCATACCCAAGTCTGGTTCCACGCGAAAGACGGAACGCGAATTCCCATGTACCTTGCGGGCCGTCGCGAAGTTCTAACGGGCGGACCCCATCCAACCATCATGACGTCGTACGGCGGCTACGGGGTTTCGCTGACTCCCCAGTTCAGCGTCTTCGTTGCGTTCATGATGGAGCGGGGATGCCTTTTTGCTCTGCCAAATATCCGCGGTGGATCGGAGTTCGGACTCGACTGGCATGAGGCCGCCAAGCGGCGAAATCGCCAGGTTGCCTTTGATGACTTTCTGTCAGCCGCAGAGTGGCTCGCCGGGAGCGGACGAACTGATCCCAAGCGACTGGCGATTTTCGGTGGATCGAATTCCGGACTGCTTGTGGGCGCGGCGATGACACAGCGGCCAGATCTGTTCCGGGCCGTTGTCTGTATGGTTCCGATCCTGGACATGGTCCGTTATCACCTTTTTGATGGCGCCGGGATCTGGAAAGAAGAATACGGCACGGCCGATGATCCCAAAGATTTCACCGCGCTCTTTGCCTATTCGCCCTACCACAAAGTCCGTGATGGCTTGAAATATCCGGCGACGTTGATTGTCTCAGGAGACTCCGATCAGAACTGCAACGCCCTGCATGCCCGAAAAATGACAGCCCGGCTCCAGGCAGCGAACGGGTCCGACCGGCCTATCCTGCTTGACTACGATCCGCACCGTGGCCATTCTCCGGTGTTGCCACTGAGCACGCGAATCGAAGCACTGACCGACCGTCTGGCCTTCCTGTGTGATGAGTTGGAATTGATGGCGTGAGGAGAAGACCGTGTTGTTTCTCGTATTGCGAGCGTATTTGGAGTTGATCCGAATCCATGTGTATCTCACAGGTGAAGACTTTGCTTCGCTTTACAACTTCGTTCGCAGGTATCAGGTCAAGAAGGTCAACTCGCGCAACTCAACGGAGCGGATTTGTGCGGCGGTGGATATGGCCTGCATCTGGTACTGGAAACAGGTTCTCTGTCTGCAGCGGTCGGCGGCTACGGCATGTTTGTTGAAGGACAACGGCATTGCGGCCGCAATGATCATTGGCGGCCAACAGATGCCGTTCAAGGCTCACGCGTGGGTTGAGGTTGCTGGCCGCGTCGTAAACGACAAACCGTACATGCGTGAGATGTACGCCGTTCTCGACCAGTGCTAATAGCAAGGAATATGGGAGTTGAAAGCCGTGAGTGCTCAGTTTGGCAAGTTCAATTTCGATGGACGGCCGGTGAATTCATCGGATCTTTCCAGGGTCCGGTCGTTGTTGGCACCGTACGGCACAGATGGCGAAGGATCCCTTTGTAAGGCTAATTTCGGGATTCTGTATCGCGCATTCAACACCACCGAGGAAGCGCGGCGTGAGTCTCAGCCGTTCGTCAATTCTTCCGGGATCACTGTCACCTGGGATGGAAGGCTCGACAACCGGGACGAACTTCTTACGCAAATTGAAGGCGCGCTCTCCCAAGAAGCCACTGACGTTGAAATTGTCGCGACGGCATACGAACTCTGGGGAATGAACTCGTTCCAAAAGCTGATCGGCGACTGGGCTCTCTCAATTTGGGATCCACTGCATCAAAAGATTCTTCTTGCCAGAGATTTTATTGGGACGCGCCATCTTTATTACTCGTTCGATCAGGAAAGCGTGACCTGGTCCACGATTCTTGATCCCTTCCTCCTCTTTGGCGACAAGAAGCTCCAGTTGGAGGGGGAATACATCGCGGGCTGGCTTTCGTGGTTTCCGGAGTCCCGTCTAACACCGTTCGTCGGGATCCATTCCGTCCCACCCGCGTGCGTCGTGCAATTGCGCAACGGAAACAGGACGGTCACCACCTATTGGCGCTTTGATCCCGACAAGAAGGTCCGATACTCCACGGATTCCGAGTATGAGGAGCATTTCCGATCGGTTTTTGCCCAATCTGTGCGCCGCCGACTCCGTTCCGATCGTCCTGTTATTGCCGAATTGAGTGGCGGGATGGACTCCTCGTCCATCGTCTGCATGGCGGACCTGATCCTGTCACAAGGCGATTCCCCAACTCCCCCGCTCCATACTGTTTCCTACTACGACGACTCGGAACCAAACTGGAACGAGCGCCCCTATTTCAGTTTGGTTGAAGAGAAACGCGGCCAGCGCGGATGCCACATCGAAGTTAGCTCATCCGAGGAATGCGATTTAACCTTCGGCGGTGGGCGCGGAGTCCCCGTTCCCGGACTACTCGGCGGTTCGGAACAGGCACGGCGGAAACTCTCGAATTGTTTGGCGCAGCAAGGAAACCGTGTCCTGCTTTCGGGAATTGGCGGTGATGAGGTGGCTGGCGGCGTTCCGACAGCCACCCAGGAGCTTGCCGACCTGTTATCACGGTGGGAGTTTACGGAGCTCGCTCACAGACTGAAGCTGTGGGCACTCGCACAACGACGGCCGTGGTTCCACTTGTTTGGAGAGACCGCAAGGATGTTTTTCCCGGCTGGCCTCGTTGGTGTTCCCCAACTAAAAAGGCCTGCTGCGTGGTTGCAGTCCGATTTCGCGCATCGGCATCGATCGGCTGCTCGCGGCTATGAAGTGCGATGGAAGCTCCTCGGGGCTTTACCGAGTTTTCAGGACAACGTCGCTACGATTGAGGCATTGCGACGACAACTCACCTGCGACCATCCGTCAGCTGAGCCTTTGTACGAGGAGCGATATCCATTTCTCGACCGCGATCTGTTGGAGTTTCTGTTTGCCGTACCACGAGAGCAATTGGTCCGTCCCGGCCAGCGCCGTTCTCTCATGCGCCGGGCGCTCGCCGGAATCGTGCCCGATGCATTGCTCAACCGGCGACGAAAGGCCTATGTGGCAAGGGGTTCACTCGCCTTGCTTTCCCGACAGGCCGCTTCGCTTGCTTTACCAGGCATCGAGATGGCTAGCGCATCATTCGGCATGGTAGATGGCACAGAGCTTGCGAATGTTCTTGATAAGGCGCGCTGCGGTCAGATGGTCCCAACCGTGAACTTGATACGCACGCTTCAGCTCGAACAGTGGCTGAGAACGCTCATTCAGCACAGCGTAATCGATCCGCCGCAGGCGGTACCGGTCTCAAGGAGGGTTCGAGAGGGATCGTTCAAGGCCTTGAGGAATTCAGCTGGCTGATACCTAGCAACCAATCTCAAAGAAAGGAGGAAAACAACGTGGTCTATCAAAAACCAGTGATCGTTTTGGCCGGCTCCGCTGCCCGCGCAATCCAGGGCACGAAGCCAGTTGGCGGCTATTCGGACATGACTCCGACGAAACGCCAGACCGTGGCTGCATACGAAGCCGACGAATAATCGGCTCGTGGTCTTCCACTTTACCGGACTGAAGCTCTGCTGAGTTTTCAGATTCGGTGATAGCGCGCCCCTCGTTGAAAGGCCTTGACTCCCAGCATAAGGAGATCTCAATCAGAAAGGAGGTGAAAACTGATGACATACACGAAGCCTGAAATCGTCGTGGCTGGCTCCGCCCTAAGTTCAATCCAGGGCGGGAAACCCAGAGGGACGATCGCTGACCTGAACCCAGTCAAGCATCAAACGCCGGCAGCGTATGAAGCCGACGAGTAATCCAAAATGGGGAGCGCTGAAGGCGCCCAGCGCTCTTCGGAAAAGATTACTGAGCACGACCCTCAATGGTTCGATTCATGTCCTCTAGAGAGGGGCGAGGCTGGTCCTCGTGCCTTACAAATACCTTGAGAGTCAGGATGAGAAGATTCACGTCGCTTAAAGAAGGGCGGTTGGGAGTAGTGCCAAACCGGAACGCCATACAGAAAGGATTCGATTTTGCCCCGGCCGCAATGCGGTCTCCCGTGAGCAGGTGACTGATGTCCCAAACGGCGCCCGGTCCGGGAAGTGAGTTTGTCGAATTCTCAACGGACACAGGCGCCCAATCCGAACGTAGGTTCTCCAGCTTTATCTTGATTGGCGACTTCATGGCACGGTCGGCCCGATTTCGTATTGCAGCGCAGAGGGTAAGGGTTTTACTCGCCATATCGTAATGCTGGCCGGCATAGCTCTGCTCACCGCCGTATTCCAGGACCGCATCGCGCGTGACATCATCGAGTTCGTCGGTCGAACGCGAGTCAACATGAGAGCTTTGACCGGGGGTGGCTATGAGCGCGGAATAGAGCTGCATTCCAGCGTCACCCTCTGCGGACCAGACTGCAATAATGCCGTCCTTCGTCGTCGTCAACCCAGCAGTTCTCCACAATGCGTTGGTCATGGACTGGACATTCACCCCAATAACGGCATCCGGCGAACCATTCATACTTGGCCCAGAATGACCTGGCTGAGCAATCAGAGTCGAGAGCGAGTCGTCGCTGATTTCGGTGCCCATTGACGTTGCGGACAGTGCGATCGGCGGGGATAGTGAGTACTCATTATCTATATTTATATAGGAGAAGAACCAGCGCGGCGAGAGTGGCTGATCTTCCCATAGAAATCCAAGAACGTGATCGGACACCGTCACGAGCGAGGGACTATACATTCTGCCCGAGCAGTTCTTGGGCATCGCGACCGAAATAGTCTTGCTCCAACTCTTCCCCTCATCGCTTGAGGTTGCTAGCATGATACGGCTCGAACTGCCGCATCCTTCCTGGAAGACGACAAAAAGCCGATTGTGAGCGCCATCATAGGTTAGTGCTCCGTTATCAAAGTTCAAGCATGAACCCGAGCTATCGCTCTCGACATGGGCAATGGCAATTTGCAAGACCGCTGGTTCTAAAGATGCATCCGCTCGCGCGGCACCAACCTCGATTTCCGGCCCGCGCGGGCCTTGCCGGGTTGCATAGTAAAGAGCAGCAACTGACCCGCTTGGCAGGGCAAGAGCGTCCGAAGGATAGATCCCGGTGTAGGAACCAGAATCGTCTCCCGATTTGCTTAAATAGGGCCCTGCCACTTTCGTCCCGTCGGGCGAGAATAAGAGCAGGCCGAGACGGTTGCCTCCCTCAACAGCCGGATCTCGAGTCTGCATTCCCGCATGGAAGAAGGTGTAGAGCCTTTTCGATGTTGCGCTGACGGCAGATGCGGTGTAATCGGTCCAGCCGGTCTTTGTCGTTTCCACCCAATGCTCGCCGCCGTCCATCGAGATGAACAGACGGGCCGTCCCTATCACAGGACTTGTACCGATGTCTCTTTCAATGGCTGCATTGGAGACGAAGTAGGCTACGTGTCGCCTTCCGATTGCGCACGAGTGCTCGGTTACCCAGGCACTGCTGCGATCCTCTAGAGCGATGCGCCAGGTGCGGCCACTGTCGCCTGAGAAGTACACGAACCCGAACGGTGTGTTCGCGAGCGCATCCCACTTGGTTCCGCAGATGATGAGACGAGAGGAGTCTTCAGGATCGGCTTTGATTTCGTACCAGAGATGGAGCCCATCCGCCACAACGCCTGTCCGCTGAACATATGGTTTCGGCACCTCGGACCTTGCGAAAAGACAGGGAAAAAGCACGATCAAGAGCGCGATATTCACATGTATCCGTTGCATTGGGGATATCTCGCACGGCGAAAGCACAACTGCCCAGATCAAAAAGCAAGTCGCAATGAAAGCTGCAGAGACCTGGGACCACCTTGCTGGAAGATAGGGCTCAATCCGCCAAGTCCCTGATTAAGCATCTGGGTTGATTCCAAATAGGTCTCACCGAATTGGATATAGCCCAGCGGATTCGTGAAGTTCGGATGGTTTAGAACGTTGAACGCATCCGCCCGGAATTGGAGATTCAGCCGCTCCCACAAGGGGAATTTTCGACTGATCGAAAGGTCGACCTGGGTCATTCCGAATCCGGGGATATCGTTTCGACCTTCGGTTCCTTGCCTCGTCGTATTCGGCACCTGAAAAGCGCCTGTCATCGTGACCGGGTTGTAGTTGAGCATCTGCCCGCCGGGCGCACCTGGGGCGGGAATCCAGAGCGGCTGACCGGGGACGCGATCTGGCCTTGTGCGTACGAACCCGCCCGGGTCTGGCGATGTCCCAATCACGACGGCGTTGAATGGAAAGCCGGTTCGAGCGACGACAACACTTTCAATCGACCAATCCCGGGTTAACGAGGAAAGCAGCAGGTTTCCGCCTGCCCGTGGAATGGCATAGCTGACGGCTCCGGAGAAACTCTGGCGAGCGTCAAAATCTGAGGACGCATAGTCTCTCGCCGCCGAAATGACAGTGTCGGAAAGTCCGGCAACCTGATCGTTCGAGGAGTTGTCGAGCGAGTGCGACCAGGTGTAATTCAGCAAAGCTTGAAAGGAGGAAACGAAGGTCTTACGAAACTGCACTTGGAGCGCGTGATAATTCGAGTAAGCATCGTTCTGGGTAAGCAGAAACTCGCCGGAGAAATTTGTGTTCGGCTGATACAGCGCTTCCTGTCTCAAAAGGCTCCGCCCCGCCTGGCCCACATAGGTTGCTGAGAGCGCCTGTTTCTGCCCGAATGCTTTTTCCAGTGCGATATTCCACTGATAGGAGCGCGGAAGCTTGAGACCGCGGGTGATACCACTCACGAACGGGTACGGCGGCTGGAGCGAGATAGCGGGCAGATATTGGGCGCAGTCGCTAACCGGCGCCGCAACTGCGGTGTATTGTGCGGCGGCGACATTGGGAAAGCTGATCGCAAGTTGCGCCGATGATCCGACGCTCAAGTCATAAAAAATCCCTCCACCCGCGCGGAGCACGAGTGTCCCGTCTTTTGTAAGGCTGTAAACGAGCCCGAATCGCGGGGCAAAGTTCGCCCAAGTGGTGTTCCAAAGCGATGTGCCGGGAGGAGCCAATGCAAGCTGGCTTAGGTTCGTCGTGTTCTCCCAGGCAGCAAGCGTTGTCTTCCCGCGAGCAGACGGGGCGGGATCCCATTCCCAGCGAAGCCCATAGGTGAGCGTAAGCCGAGGGGTTGTCTTCCAGGTGTCCTGGGCAAACAGGGACAGGGCCTGAGAATATAGTTGTGCCGGAACCGCGGTTTCCGCCGAGAGGTTCACCTGGCCAGTGGTCAGAAAGTCCTGAACCGAGTTCGCGGTCTGGGTCAGGCTGTTGCGGGCAGGAGTCACGTCCAGAAAGATGCCCCGATAATCCGCCCCAAACTTCAATTGGTGAGTACCGCGAGTGTGCTCCAGATCATCCACAAAATTGATCTGGCGTGCCCGGTTCCTGCCTTGCGGTCCGCTGGCAGCCAGGTTGGCGTCGAACGGATAAAAGTAGGCGTAGGTTTGCGATGGGTTCAGCCCGCCGTCCAGGTTTGCCGCGCTGGGCGGCATCGCTCCTCCAAAGCTGTCCAGGGACGAAGTTATATTGGCATCCTGCACCGAATAGTTGCCGCGGAAAACATTCGTGGTATTGGGATTCACCAGCACTGAAACGCCGACGGTAAGAGTTTGCGTATTGACGATTTGCGACGTCGAAGTGCTCAGCGTGTACAGATTTACGTTTCTGCCAATGGTGTTTGAAGGAGCATCGTTATACCGGGCGAAGATCGAAACCCGACCGTTCAGGTAATGATCCAAGCGAATGCTTCCGGCGTTCAGAGTGGCCCGATCAGGATAGCTGCCGGTAAAGCGGGATGTGTACACGCCGGGCACGATCGTGCGGTCGTCAGGTTGAGGGAAGGCATTCAACAAGGGCAGCAGTGATGCCGGCGCAATCGAGCGCGCATACGCCGACGGGACCTGGTCGAGGCCGGTTTGGGGAACGTCAAGCCGGGCTCCCTCATAGGAGAGAAAATAGAAGGTTTTGTTCTTCCAGATTGGACCTCCTAAGAACGCACCGAAATCATTGTGGTGCTCGGGCGCTCGTGGTTTCCCCGCTGCTTCGGCAAACCAGTCGTTCGCGTCCATCACCGTGTTTCGGAAATATTCAAAGACGCCGCCGTGAAGGTCATTGGTCCCCGAGCGGGTCGTCAGCATCACCTGACCTCCCGACGCGCGGCCAAATTCCGGCGCTTCAGACGAGGTTTCGATGCGGAACTCCTGCAGAGCATCGACCGATACCAGACTGCTCGTCCCCCCGACCGCGCTGAACGCCTGAGCATTCCCGGTTCCCGACTGGCCCAATCCGCCCACTCCCGGCGAAACCCCGAAGTTGGCGGAGACGCCGTCGATTGTGAAATTGTTGGAGTCAGTTCTTTGACCGGAAATGCTGAACTGGCCGGGGGACCCGTTATCTGTACTTGAGGGAGCAATGGTCACTCCCGGAGTCAACTGCAAGAGCGTGTTGAAGCTGCGGCCGTTGAGCGGCAGGCTTGAGACAAAGTTGCGGTTGACGACGGTTCCAACCGCCGCGCTCTCCGTGTTGATCAGCGGAGCGCCGGCTTCGACGGTCACGCTGTCGAAAGCCGCCCCGACCGGCAGTGTGAAGTTGATCGAGAGAGAGTCCTGAATGCTCAGCACAACATCGGGCTTGATCAGGGTCTTGAAGCCGAGCTTTGAGACTTGCAGCCGGTAGAGCCCAGGCGGAAGGTTGGGTACGACATAGATTCCATCATTGTTCGTCTTCGTCGAGTACTTCACTCCGGTGGCATCGTTGATGACCAGAATGTCGGCGCCGGTAATCACGCGGCTCGTCGGGTCGAGCACCAGTCCAGTGATCGACCCGTTCGGCATTTGCGCTGTTAGGGGAAGCGCAAGCACAACAGCAACGAAGAAGACAACAATGTTTCGGGGGAAGCGCACGCCATTTCTCCTGTAATCGGCCGACTCGAGTGACGCTCTTCCATTGTATGCAAGAGACACCTCTTGCAGTACCAATTGAGGTTCATTTTATGACGAAAAAAACTTACAGGGAGGCGCTGCTGGCCTAGGGATGGTTCGGTTCAGACTTCAGATAGGCGAAAAGCAGAGGCTTGCCACTAGGTTTGTGGCTGCCGCCATGGGGTTCGACGGTGACGAACACTGCGTCGATCTGGGCCAAAGTCTTGGGATCATCCAGTTTTACGACCCAGCGTTTCTTGGATGCATTGTCCTGGTAGAAGATACCCAGGGGTAGCGCATGCCCCCAATCCGGTCCGCGCCGGCCCCACGCCTGAAATGTGCTGGCATTCTTTACTTCCGGCTCCTGGTCCAAGTCATAGGCGTAGAAGATCAGCGATTTTCCTTCGGTGAAGAAAACTCGGCCGTAAGGTTTCTGGGTTTCGCCCGTGCGGGCGACATCATAGACTTCCGCGACGTGGAGATCCCTGGCGCCCATCACCTCGCGAATATCGCGATCCTTGGCAAGCAATTCGTCTTTTTGTTGCAGGGCCTGATTGCGATCGTTCAGCTCTTTAGTTAACGCGTTTACGGTCGCGGTGAGCTGGGCAGCACGAGCCTGCTCTTCGTTCGATTGCTTCACCAATCCGTCGAGTTTTTGGCTCGAGTCCTGGACGCTTGCCTGCGCCGCCACGAGCTTGGTTTCGAGGTCAGCCGCGCGTTTCGCAAGGTCGTCCTTGCCGGTATTGCTGTTCTGTAGCTCGGATGCCAGCTGGTTCTGAGCGATCTTCATCTGCGCCATTTCGGCCGACTGTTTTTCCAACTGCTTTCGGAGGTCGGCAATTTGGCGGTCACGCTGAGCAACCTGAGTCAGAGCAATCTCACGATCGTGTGCAGCATCGCTCACTTGAGCTTCGAGAGGGGTCAAATCCTGCTGGACTGGAGGGGGAAGCGTAGCCTTAGCAGTGTCGACTCCACGGCGCATGCCAACCTGATACACGGAAACCCCAAGCGCGAGGGCCAACAAGATTCCGGCGGCGTACATGGTCCAAACATTGCGCCACGTTGAACCAGCGGTAAAAGGAACGGCTTGCTGCGCACGTTCTGACGATTCGTTTTCCGGTTTCCTGATGCCTGTTTTCTTTTGGCGACCATCTTCTTCCGCAAGCCGATTGAGGAATGAGGCCTCGGCGCGTTGTTGCGACCAACCGGGGCCTGGATCGATGTGCTCAGCGGTTTCAGCCGCCTCTTTCGCGGCAATCGCCGGGATTTCGTGCGCGACGAGAGATTCGTATTGCTTGATCGCCTCACGGCAGCTGGCACAAACGAGCAGATGCTCGTCGAGCTTGGTCTGCTCTGCCTCGGTCAGTTCGCCTGAGGTGGATAAGGCGCAGAGTTCCAGGAACTCGTCATGGGGTTCGGGGTGAGCCCCCGCCCCAGCTCCTCGGAGGGTGGCCACGTTGTATCATACTGCCGAATTGCCCCGCAATTTGCCATTAAAAACGTGCTTGCGCAGCTTTTCCAGGCCGCGGAAATAATGGTGTTTCACGTTGCCGTGGCTTTGGTTAATTTTCGTGGCGATTTCAGCAAACGTGTAACCCTCAACGAAGAAGAGTCGCAACGTCTCGCGCTGATCGTCAGAAAGGCTCTGGAAAAGTTTCTGCAGTCCTGAGTCTCCCAACCTCGCGTCGGGCACTTCCCTTCCCTTTTGGCACCTTCCAGATTCGGTCAACTGGTTGTCCAAATCGTCGAGGTTCAGCCGCGTATAGAAATGACGCGAATTCAGGTACCGGCGGCGAGCCAAAGCATTGTGGTACGCAACCTGAAGAATCCAGGACCGCGCCGGACCGCGCGCAGGATCAAAGAGCCGGCACTTGCGATCGATCAGCAGAAAAGTGTCCTGTAACAGGTCATCGGCCTCGGAGGCGTCTCGCAATATCCTGTAGGCCACTCCCCGCACCAGCTGCGCATACCTGCTAAAAAGCGCGGCCAACGCTTCCCTGCTGCCCCCGCAAATCTGAAGCACCAATGCTTCATCGGAGATCTCAACCGCAGCCGAAGCAGGTGCAGTAGGAGCGCTTGTCTTTTCGGCGGGTCCATCCCGCACCGCAAGAGCCGGAAACCGGAATGTCACGGAAGCGTCCATAACACGGAGCATCTTCACAACGGAGCAATCTCGAGAACGAGGGCCGCGCGAGCGGCAGCTCAGCGATCAGAAAAGAACTGCCTTAGGAAAATGAGGCACATCTGCTTGCACACTGAAACGGTTTAGTTTCAACCACTTACAAAGTTTGACATCGCGGAGCGGACTCAGTCTTACCTAAGAGATCCTCACCGCTTCAGAACTTCACGCTGCAACATGCGATCTCCAGGCCGAGACATGAAACCGATTCAAATCTCCACGTACATATAGCACCTAGTGCTTTTGATTGTCCAGCTAATCTGCTCGTGGTGTTTTTGCACGTGTCGCTCCCTAATGAGTACACGTGTTGGACGCAAGCAAATTCTTCGACGCGTTGGGCAAGCGGGTGCGCTCTATCAGGAAGAGCCGGCACTATACGCAGGAAGACATGATTGATTTTGGATTCTCTGCCCGGCACTGGCAACAGATTGAAAAAGGTCGTCCTATCACGATGAAAACACTTCTTCGGATCACAATTGCCTTGGATGTCCCGCTGTCGCAACTGGTCCGCGGACTTCCACGTCCCTTACTGACAGAGAAATAACACCCCTCTTAAGAGCTGCTGCGGAAGAACTGCTGGGTCCAGCTAATCTGCTCGTGGTGGTCGTGTCGCAAATCGCCTAAAAGACAGGCTTGGTCGATGACAAACAATTCTTTGCCGCCTTGGGAGAGCGCGTGAAAAGGCTGCGCAAGTCCAAGGGGTTCACTCAAGAAGACATGATCGGATTTGGTTTCTCAGCTCGCCATTGGCAACAAATAGAAGCCGGTAGGCCCATCACCGTCACCACTCTCCTCCGGATATGCGATACATTCTCCATACGGGCCGCGCAGTTGATTGAGGGGCTCGATCGCGGCATTTACCGAAAATAGATCTGGATTGTCAGCCCATCAATGCCGCTTCTACCTTGGCTGCAGCATCATCCTGCATGTGCGGCAGCACGTGGGAATAGACATCCAACGTGAAGGCCGCACTGGTATGTCCCAGTTGTTCGGACACCACTTTCGGCGAAACCCCAACGCTTAAGGCCAATGTCGCCGCGGTGTGCCGCAAATCGTAGAGTCTGATGTTCGGCAATCCAGCACGTTTCAAGATTGGCTTGAAGTGTTTGTAGACCAGGCTATTTACATTCACCGGCCTTCCGAAGTCGGTAATGAAAATCAGGTCCACGGACTCCGGCCATTCCTCTGGATCCACGACCGGATGTGCTGCTTGAAATTCTCTCAGTTCTTTCAATCGTGCGATGATCCAGTTCTGCACACTGATTAGTCGTCGGCTTCCTGCTCGCTTTGTCTCTCCGTATTCCCACTGCCCGGTAGGCCCTTTTCGCAAGGTTCTCTTCACGCTGACTGTTCCGCGCTCCCAGTCAATGTCCTGCCACTTGAGCCCGATGTACTCGCTGGGACGCATTCCAGTGGTAAT
>VFSW01009864.1_pt1 | contig 13603 bp, 7 predicted proteins | sample 5358111 | NCBI WGS metagenome assembly VFSW01 (sample SAMN11554181, study PRJNA540505) | mine drainage metagenome | isolation source: sediment from site ElyBrook_90M | place: USA: Ely Copper Mine, Vershire, VT | collected 2017 | reverse complement strand
CGGCGACGGCGGCCGCGCCTTGTTCGCCAAAGAGTTGTTGCGCGCGTTCGCCCACTGCCAGCAAGCGGACGATGCCTTTATCGGTTTCTATGATGCGCGCTTCCCAGTCTTGCAAGTGTATGCCGAGCGGTTGCGCGAATCGGCGCACGACATCGTAGACGAGCGAGAATCCCTTGGGCGTTTTCTTTGGCGATTCGTCTTCGTCGTCGCCTTCATCTTCGTCTTCCTTGGCAATTGGTTCGTTGGCCGTTGGCTCATTCGTGCTTTGCATCGTCCACAAGAACAACGCAGTGAGTCGCGCATCTTCTTCGAGCGCACCGGCCCCGCCGTTGCGCGCGGTGGCTTCGGCGGTGCCGAGCACTTGCTCCAACGCGGCGCGTCCGACAACTTCCCAGACGTAGGCGAGGTAGCCGCGTTGATACGGCTCGGTCGCTTCGGGATTGCCGCCGAGGGGAATCTCGCGGTCTTGCGCGTCCACGACCTTGGCGTAGCGCGAATAGATTTCGAGCGCGGGACCGATGCACGCAAAGACGAGGTCTGCGCCGCGCACGCCTTCTTTTTGCAGACGGTCAATCCAATCCGCGACGCGGCGCGGGAGTTCGCGGACGACATCGCTCCAATCGCCGATTTCGTCGCTGGTGCGCGGGCGACAGATGAGGTGGACGCTGGTGGCGAGCGCAGCAGATTCACGTGCACGCATTCGCGATTTTCTTTCTGTTGCGAGGGGCCACGAACCTGTGATTGTCCAACCGCCGCGAATCATACCCGATAGCAATGCTTCCCAGCCCTCGGTTGTTTTGTGAGCGAACACAACCGAACCGATGCCATCTTCGCGCAGAACACGCCGACCTTCGGCAAATGCCTTCGCCATCGTCTCTTCAAAAAATGCGCGGTCTTTGGGACGGCCATTCACTTGCTTGATTTCATCCTGCACGGCTTCACGAAGTTTGGGACTCAAAGGATTGGTTGAATCGAATGGGTCTTGCAAGAGTGAAAGATTTGGCAATGCGCGTTTCAGCCAGACAAGAAAGAAATCAGACAAATCCGAATATGGAATCGCGTCGTAGTACGGCGGGTCAGTGAACCAAACTGAAACTGAATCTGCGGGCAAAGGCGATTGAGTTGCGTCTTCAATTTGGACTTGACCTTTTTTCCCTCCTGGAATCATTGAGGCAAAAGCGTTGTCTGCGGTATTCTCAACCGCAAGAACAAATGAGCCGCTTGAATCAGAAATGATGTTGGTTTCGGCAAAATCCCAACTTGGCGGAATCGTGTGAGACGTGAATAGGTGTCCAGGACATTCAACATCTATCATCCAGTCACACAAATTGTTGTTTCGCTCACTCGATTTGCTCAGAGATAATGCCAAGAGCGTTTTGTTCGCACTATCGGGCAACCTTTCAATCAATTGATACAATGTCGTCAGGGCAAATCTCTGACGCGCCGTGAATAAGTCGCCCCAATGTTCCATCCCATAGAGTTGCACTCGAAAACCCAGGGTGCCTTGCGGCGGTAATGGTTCATCGGGCACGGCAGCAAGACCATTCGGTAAAGGCGTCGCAGAAATTTTCTTCAATCGCTTGGTCGCTTGCCACACCGCATCGTAATCGCGCTCGGTCGGCAAACGATACTGCCGTCCTGTCGTATCGTCTTGCAACGTCACGACCGCCAGCAATCGCGCGCCGCCCACGCGCTTGCCCTTGCCATCGAAAATTACATCTGCGCCGCCGCGCTGTTTGCGCAACTGCGCGCGCACGCGGTCGGGTGGTAACACTGTGCCGCAACACAAGCACGTCGCTTTCGCGCGCGCCACCGTACCGTTCGGCACCTCGCTGTCTTTTTTCGGCTCAAAGATTTCAAACTCAACCGTCGGCGGTTTTGCCTTTTTACTTTTGTCCTTGACGCGCAACGCTTTTTTGCGCGATGCTTTTTTGCTCAGCCAGAACGAGCGCATCAGCGGAATCTCTGCGCCGCAGTTCGGCGATTCGCATCGCACCGTGCGCGCCCAGAGGTACGCAATCGGACGTGCGCCATCGGCATCGGCGGGATAAAATTCGGCGAGTTCTTTTTCGGCGTTTTGCTGGACCTCCGCGCCAACACGCCGCAATTCGTCCGCGAGTGCGGGTCCGTGACGCGGAATGTCTTCGAGCATCACCTTGAGGATGAGACACGCGACAGGATTGAGGTCGCTCGCAAACGCATCGCAACCCAGGCGCAACGCTTCGAGCGGAATCGAGCCGCCGCCCGCGAACGGGTCCACGACGAGCGGCGTTTCTTCGGGATGCGCCGCGTGGACGAGCGCGCGTCCCGCATCGAGATATGTTTTATCGGATGCGTAATCCCAGTTTGCAAAATCGCCGATGAATTTGAGCAACGCGTGGCGCAACGCCTCGTCGTCCTCGGCAATATTGCCGAGACCTGGGAGAAAGCGGAGCGCGACGCGCGCTTGCGATTTGAAATCGGCGGGACACAGTTCGTCGCACGGGTCGGGCAAGAGCAAGCCGAGCAAAATCGCGCGGCTAGAGGCGAGCGGACGCCGCGCCCACCAAAGATGCAAGGTGGACGGATGACCGTGGCGGATGGATTTTTCGCGCGCCGCGTGCTTGCTGACTTCCGCGATGGGAAAGTCCACTTCGGCTAGACGTTTGCAATTTTGAGGTATCAAATCTAATCCTCGTTCAACGCGCGTTCAAAACGTCTGAGATGCTTTTGGAATGTTGCGCGTTGATTATTCGCTTTGCTATTCCAGAACTTGGCAAAAGCCGCTGGTAGCTTTCGGTGTCTGAAAAACGATGAGACATCCGTTGCAGTCGCACCTTTGCCACGTTTTTGACGATAGAAACGTAGCGCCGCAATGTAGACAGCAATACTCATTTTCCACAAATAGTAGACCGAATTATGACCCGACTCCCAATCTGTGCGCAGTTGTTCAATCCGAGATTTGCTACGCAACAAAGGGGATATATGCGACCACACAAAATTGAGAACAAGCCACTTGGCGTACGCGCGTTCTGGGTACCCACGCGACGCGTAGCTCACATAATCCATGACCCAGTATCGCGTCAAGTAATAGTACGGGTCAGCTGTCGGAAAAATCGAACCGTAAAACCTTTCCTCAAACAATCCTTCTTTTCCCTCACGCAGAATGGCTGGGTCCAAATCACAACCCGCAATAGCTTGCGCTAGTTTATCCTTGCTAATCATGTGAAAGCGCTTCGATCCCGCGATACGACGCGCTTCACTTTTGGTCTGACGTTTGCGGATATACCAGAAACCCAGTTTACGAAATTGCCGCTCGATCTCAATCTGTCGCCGATCATTTGAGATCAAGTCCGATGCGCGAATCGCATTTTGCCAGTTAGTGGCTTGAACGATATTTGATACGAGTGTGTCAAACTGATCCAAGGTGCCATCATCCTTGCGCGTGACACGAATCACTTTAACCGTGACACTGGCATCTTCATTTTTTGCCGCGACTTTGAATAGTGTTCGCGTCGTCTGTTGACCATTAATCACCTGCGGGTTTTTGACTCGTAGTATGTGCTTACCGTGGCTGCTGGTTTCTTCGGCGTCGTCGCAGATAATTGTAATGCCGTTGTTGTAATACCAAAAATATTCTGGTTCCTTTTTGAGCGTGGCTTCCATGCCGCGATTGATTTCGGTACTGCCCAAGAACCCGCGAATATTCCGGGCAAACAAGCGATTGCCAGCGCCTTCGAATAGTTCAGCGACACTACGGCGCGTCACCGAAAAGCCCCACGACTCGATATCGGTTTTTGGATCGTGGCGATGGAAAATTCCTTTGACTTCAACTCCGTTGCCGCTCTCCATTTCCAGATCAAGCGACGGCACTGGGGGAGCCACGCCACCTAAATAGTCGTCGAGCAACAAAAGGATTTGTCGCCCATCGAAAAGTTGAAAGGTCGCAGTGCAATTCGCACTTAGAATCAATAGGTCAGCTTCGGCTATCAAATTTGCGCTACATTTGCCAAGCGTGACATAGTACAACTGAAGACGATAGCCATCTTGCATAATCCGCTTACGCGCTTTGGTCAGCCGATCAGTAACTTCGGGCAAAAGACTCTCGCAGAATTCTGCAAATTCCTTTGCCTCGCTCGAAATATTCGCGGCGAGTTGCGCAAACCCCAACACATCGTTGCGGTGTTCATTCTTGCCGTTCACTGTCTCGCGATATTTGCCCTGGATGATAAAGACATTTTTGGTGTCGGCATCAAGCAGGATGGCATCAACGTTTTTGTCCTTCGCGCCACCACAAAGCGCATCGGTGGCTTCGGTTTCATCTTCGGTAATGAAGGCGCGGAGAAACCAAAGGACGAATAATTGGTCATCGCCAAGCTTAGGATAACGTTCGTGGAATCCTTGCAGTTCGCGCTTCAAATCCTTTTCGGTGAGTTTTGTGGGCGGCATTTTTTCTCCTCCGATGATGTGTTTTTGGGCTATGCCTTGTAATCCGTTCTTTGTTCTCTCACCTGCATCGGCTTGGTCATCGCGTCCACCTCAAGCCAATAGTGTTGCACCTTGATAACCTCGTGCCAAGGAAACTGTGCGGGGTCGTGAATCGGCTCTTGCAGCTGCGGCGTTGCGTTGCAGTTCGTCACGACGTAGAGCCAGAAGCAATCGCGGCGGTCTTCCGACACGCGGCGTTCGTTCGGCGTCAACAAAATCGTGCCACTCGCCGCGCCCAAGCCCTTGACCTCGATCAACCGCAAATCGCCTGAACTGAGATCGAGACTGGTGACGTCGTAACCCAGGTTCTTTTCGCTCACGTCAAATACCTGGCGATTCTGTGCGCGCTCGTGTTCCATCACGACGCGCATCGCCGTCGCTTCTGTCTCCAAGTTCTGGCGCAAGTGTTGAACGTCGAGCGCATTTCGTTCGGGATGCGGCAGAACCAGCACACTCGTGATCCGCTCGACCGATTGCAAGGTCAACGATTTTTGCCGTTCGAGTTCCTGGCGACGCTTCTCGCGCCGCGCGAGCAAATCGCCGTGCCGCGTTTCCGCCTGCGCGAGACGACCCTCTGCGCCCTGCACACCCTTTTCGATTTCCATACTCGCGCGCCCGATCTCCTCGTCCGCTTTTTGAATCAACTCGGTCAGCGACAATTCGACGTGTTGGGCGATATTCGCGATTTCGTGCAACCGCTCTCCGCGCACCTCTTCGATGAACGGCATCAGCGCATTCGCGTTCAACCAATCGGTCGCTTCGGGTTGCGCGGTGACCGCAACGGACAATGTCGATGTATCAAGCGGATCGCCCACAGGCGTAAAGTTTCCAAGGACGGTCGCCTCTCGCAATTGCGGCTCACCTTGTTCGCCGATCTCGACCGCAAACAAGCGCTCGTGAATCACTTGCCCCAAGCCATCCACCACCCGCGCGCGATAAAAATCGAGACGCGCTGGCGCGGAATGTTGTAACGAGTACAGCACCGCGCCCTTGCCAAACGGTTCGCGCGCCAGATCGAGTGTGTTGCGGCGCAACGCCTCAAAGAGTGGATGCCCTGGCGTGACCCATTCCAAGTGATGCTCATCCGCCGCGGCGCGGTCGGTCGAACAGCGCGGATATTTTTGTGCGACCTGTGGCAGACGCCAATCGGGTGATTGCTCGTATGCACGCAACGCCATCGGCAAGCGTCCCACCTCAAAAGTGTGAGCGGGTGAGGTCAACGGTTTGAAATCGAGATTCGCATACTCTGCCGCCTCGCCGATAAAGCGCGCAATCGTTTCGGGCACGACGCGGCGTTCTTGTGCCCGCGCGCGCCGCTCGATCAACATTTCGAGATTGAGATTCTTCGAGGCGAGTCCTTCAAGCGCGTTCTGACAAATCGCGCGGAACTGATCCTCGTCCACGTTGCGGAGCAAACGTTCTTCCAAGTCCGCATCGCCCAATTTGCCCGCATAATAATCGCGCAGAACGCGCTCGATGTGCGCGGCGGGCAACACTTCGCCGATGACGTTGAATACCGCGTCATCGTCAAGCGCGTTGCGAATCTCTTGAAGTTTTTCGAGCAAGCGGCGCAGGACGTGACCCTCAATCGTGTTCGTCGCGACGAAATTGAAAATCAAGCAATCCTTCGTCTGACCATAGCGATGGATGCGCCCCATCCGCTGTTCCAGCCGATTCGGATTCCAGGGAATGTCATAGTTGAAGAGGATGTGACAGCATTGCAGGTTGATGCCTTCACCCGCCGCTTCGGTCGCGACGAGAATTTGAATCTCGCCATCTTTGAATTGCTGTTCGGTAAAGATGCGCGTCCCAGGTTCGTTGCGCGACCCAGGTTTCATCCCGCCGTGAATCGTCCCGACGCGAAAGCCCCAATCTTTGAACCCCGTGACTAGATAATCGAGTGTGTCCTTGAACTCGGTGAAGATTAGCAAGCGTTGGTCAGGATGATCGAAGAATCCCTCTGTTTGGAGTAGCGATTTGAGTCGCGCGAGTTTCGCTTCACTGCCTGCTTCTTCAACCGCGAGAGCTTGTTGCGCGAGCCGTTTCAGTTCAGCGATTTCCTCACGCACCAGCGCGGCATTACCCGACAGCGTGATCGCTTCGAGGATGTGTTCGAATTGTTCGCGCTCGCTCTCCTCCATTTCTTCGATTTCTTCGGGATCGGGAATATCAGGCGGCGCGTGTTGCACAATTTCGTTGGCGTGCTTGAGCGCGTCTTCCAATCGCCGCGCGCGATTGTCGAGCGAATGGCGCAACGAATATGCGCTCGATGCGAGACGGCGTTGATAGAGCGCCATCAAAAAACCAACCGCTCGCGCGCGTAGATCGTCGCCGTTCGCTGCGGCTTTGGCGCTCTGCCGTTTTACGAATCGCGTCACATCGCGATAGAGTTCATCCTCCGCGCCATCAATCTGAAAATCGACGGTGCGCGGAATCCGCTTGGTGAAAATCTTGCGCGCGACCCAGGTGCCATCAGGCTGGCGTTCGGGGAAATAGACCATCGCCTCTTTGGTGCGGCGCAGATAGAATGGCGCAGAGCGGCGTTCGATAGCCGAGTGAATGGATTTCACGTCCGCATACGCATCGCGGTCAAGGAGTTGAAGAAAGAGCGAAAAGTTTTCTGGATCGCCCTTGTGTGGCGTCGCGGTGAGCAAGAGAAGATGATCGGTCGCATCGCGCAACAATTCGCCGAGCGCGTACCGCGCGGTCTTGCGCGCGGGCGGCGACCACGACATACTGTGCGCTTCATCCACGATGACCAGGTCCCAGCGCACTTTGCGCAAGCCCGGCAGAACATCCTCACGCTTTGCCAAGTCCAGCGACGTGATGATTTGTTTTTGCTCGATCCATTGATTCACGCCGAACTGATCGCGGATGTCGTTGCCTTTGAGCACGAGAAACTTTTCGTCGAATTTCTCTTTGAGTTCGCGTTGCCATTGGAACGCGAGATTTGCGGGACAGACAACAAGGATGCGCTCGACGAGTCCGCGCAATTTCAATTCGCGCAGAAGCAGGCCCGCCATAATCGTCTTGCCCGCACCCGCGTCATCCGCAAGCAAAAACCGCACGCGCGCGAGTTTAAGCAAGTGATCGTACACCGCCGAGAGTTGGTGCGGCAGTGGATCCACGCGCGAGATGGACAACCCAAAGTATGGATCGAACTCGTACGCGATGCCCAGCGCATACGCCTGCAAGCCGAGCCGCAGCAACTTGCCATCGCCCGCAAAACTTGCATCCACGTCGAGAATCGTCAACGCTTCAATGTCGCGCGTGGTGAGCGTGACATTGCGAAAGCGTTCCGACTGCACCCCGACGAGACCCAGGACAAACGTATCCTGTCCCGCCGCGCGCACGGTCTCCACGCGCATCGGCTCGCTGAAGAGTGCGCCTTTCAGGATTTGGTTGGGATGGATGGATTGAGAATCAGCCATATCGAAAGTTGTTCCCATGATAATGTTTTAACTTGAGCGCGATACGTTCGACAAGCAGTTTGTCTTTTAGGTGGTGCGATATGTGCGCAGTGAGATTATTGCCACAGACCTCCAAAGAAAAAGCACCTGTCGCCCGTGCGCGAACGCGCCGAACGCCAAGTGCCGAAAATCGCGAGACGATTCTGCTGTGGTAGCGATCTTCGTCACCCGGGCACAAGCTGATCGTACTGTATTTTCGTTCTGCGCCGAACAACCAAAACAGTTTAATCCGCAGCCCGCGGGACAAAGAAAGAGGATCTACAATTCCTTATAGACATCGCAAATAGAGTTCGGATGATCGGACTAGACGATTTCGCGGCCCTCCTCGTGCAGAAGTCGGCTAAAGGCCTTAATCCGTGTCCGATATTTATTTGCGTTGTTCACTAGTATATCACAACCGGCTTGAAACTCCAAAGTGGATCGGCTGAAAAGCATTTTGCGTATGCTCGATCCCTACGCCGCAAGTTCAACCAACTGGAAACGCAATTTCCATGCTCATCTTGCCCCTTTTTGTGCAACCACCTTGCCCCTTTTGGTGATGACACCTTGCCCCTTTTGATGAGGGCAAATTCGTGGTAAGGTTAAGAATCCCCCTGAAAAACCGCATTTCTTGACCAAGGCTCTGCGACAGTATTATATATTACTCTATATCATCTATTTGATTTGTTTCGATTGCTTGCAGAGTGATGCCACGTCTTTTATTCATCTGACTTCTCTCCATCTCCCTTCCAATCTATTGACTTCTTGATCTCCCATCCCATATAATAGGCATGCTTTTGATTTACTTGGTCCCATTCGCTGCCTGGAGCGAATGCTCTCGGGTACTGTGCTTACACTGTTGATTCATTTCTCTACTCTTCAGCACATGCTTTCACTCGAGATGGGTTCTGTTGCAGGTGTCATGGTCTCTCGACAGAACTGAATGATGTGTCTTCGGATGCATTAGAGTTCCTACTCACGAAAGCGAACAACCCAATACCAAACTGATCACACGAAGCCCCTCTCCGTGTGTATCGTCGCGTCCTTGAAAGCCTTCTCATCCGACTGAATCGGTGATCGGGCTTTTTGCGTTTCAATGCGACGGTGAATCGAATTTCATCCCCAATCTCCCGCACTATCTGGGAACAACTGTGCCCAGGACCTCGGACTCTCTATGCCCCGGCCCTTCAAGGTGTGGGGACTGTCTGCCCGCATCAGTCGACAGACTGACACTCCGGCGAAGTAACAGGTGAGTTCTCGCGAAAAGATCGCAAGCCTCAGGTCTCTTTGACCTGGGGCTTGTTGCGTTTGCGCACACACAAAAACGTGCGCACTGCGACAATCGCTGGCGATATAGCCGCAAAAGAAAACCTAAATTCACAAAACGAAAGGAGGTGAACTGCAATGAAAGAGATTCTGGCTCTGCTCGGTGCGGTCGGCATCTTGGCGTACCTGCTCTTCCAAGCACTCGTGATAGTGCTGCAACCGCTCTTCAACGCGCTCGCGGGCAAGTGGCACGAGAGCAAGTGAGACAAATCCGATCCTAACAAGGAGGTGAAGTGCTGAAAGAGGACAAGTTGATTCTGCTTTTCGTCGCCGCTACCCTGGTGTACTTCGGCGCGCACGTCGCGTGGGCGTTGATGGAACCCTGGGTGACGGTTGCAGTCAATGTAATGCCGAAATGAGGTTATCACACTCCAACAAGAGAGGGAGAGTTGCAATGAACCACAAACACAAACCGGGTTGTCGCTGCGCGTACTGTCTGCGCGAGTTCGACCAGCGCGAGAACGCCGCACAGCAGTTGTATCAACTGCTCAACCTGCAATGGGTTGGAATACGCGCGGCAGTTGCGTATGCCGACTTTGCGCGGAGCGGAATCGAAGAAGCGTTTCCGCAACATGCGCGAGCCTCGCTCAGCCTGCTACGTAAGCACAGCCCAGGTCTGCTCGACAATCTGGTGGCAGACATTCTCGACTAAAGATTCTGCTCAAATCCTTGCGGGTGTCGCGAGGGGGAAACTTGAACGCGATGGATGCGATCGCGTCCACTCGAATGGAGGAAGTCATGAACAGCACGATGTTGACCAAGGTCACCTCGGTGATCGTGAGTGAGACCCCGAACTTGCTGGTTGTGGCAAGCGAGGAAGGGCAAAAAGAAAACGCCCAAGAGTTTGCGGCTCTTGAGGCGTCAGTGGCTTTCGCCACGGTTAAATCTGCAAACGAATATAGCACAGAACCGTCTGCGTGTCAAATCGCAGCGGCACCGACCTTGGAAGAGATCGAGAACGAGATCGCGGCAGCGGCACAACAACGCATCGAAGGGGCGCTGCGCGAACTGAACGAAACCCGCGCTCGAATCGAACGCGAAGGCAATGCGCGTGACGCGGCGCTCAGGGCAGCCCAGGATCGTGTGAAGAAGACGCACGCTGAGCTGGATGGACTCGCCGGCGAACGCGTGGAAATGGAACGCCGGGCGCAAACATTCCTCACGGGCGATGCATTGAAAGCCACCATGGAAAAGATTCACCTGGCTTTCAACGTGCGCCAGTTGGAATTGGAAGACGCGCTTGCGCTCGCGGGAGCGGACGTCGAAGAGATGCAAACGGAAATCCAAGCGGCGCTGATCTCCGATGCGCTGGAACTCCAATTCGCTGCACAGAGTCTGGAACTGCTGGAAACCGCCGCGCCGGATGTGGCGACCGCAGTGAGACTCGAAGCAACGGCAATGGAGAACCTGGCTGCCGCAGCGCAAGCGGTGAAAGGTGGTTTGCTCCGCGACGCTGAGGTCTTGCTCGAACAGGCGAAGGCAGGGAACGCCGATCCAGCGAAGGTTGCTGAAGTAGGGCAAGCACTCGGCGAAGCGCGACGCAATCAAACCGCGCGCGACCTGATCACCCGCATCAACGCCCAAGCCGATCAAATTGGTGCAGTCCGACGCATCAAAAAACTGCTGGATGAGGCAGAAGCGGCCGGCGTGGCAGATCGCATCGCACCTTATGCCAAACGCGCTCTTCAAGTTGCGCGAGAAGGCGCAAATGCACGATTCGCTCAAGCACGCCCGATTGCGGATCACCTGGCAAGTGAAGGATTCGTTCCCGTGGTTGGCGATGGACGGATTGAGGCGTGGAAGGCGATCTCAAGCGGTTCGCGTGGTCACGGTTCATCCTGGACATTGGATCGCGTGATCGTGCTGCGCGGACAAGCGTGGGCGGTTGAGACACCTCGCGTGCCCATCACCCGCAAGGAGCTGCCGGAACGTGCACAGCATTCGCGGTGGTCCAAGCATCCGCCGGTAAGCGAGGCCGCGGCGGCAAACTAGCCGTCGATGTGTTGTTATCGTCCCCTGCCAGGCGTACTAGGGTGCGTCTGGCAGGGGATATCACTCGCTTATCGCGTGCGACGGATACGCACACTCTTTGTGCAAGGAGGGTGAAAGTGAACGCGCGTTCAAAAAGAGGGAGTGTCCGAGGCCGAGGTCATTTCGGTGATTGAACTGGAAGGACTAAATCCTGAACAGAAAGCCGCCGTCGAAAAGATTGACGGTCCGCTCCTGGTGCTGGCAGGGGCAGGGAGTGGCAAGACCCGCACGCTGACCTATCGCATCGCCAACATTCTCGATCAGGGTCGTGTCTCTCCGCACGGCGTGCTCGCGATCACGTTCACGCGAAAAGCCGCGGGGGAGATGCGGCGGCGATTGGAAGAGCTGGTTGGCAAGGAAGCATCCGACATCACAGCAGTGACGTTCCACAGCCTCGGCTTCAAGCTGCTGTCGGCAGAAGCAGGGACACTCGGATACAGACCCGACAAACTCGTGGTGTATGACGCGGTCGAAGCACAGCGCTTGCTCCGACGCGCGATGCAAGAAATGAATGTGAACGGAACACGCTGGACGCTCGAAACGGTTGCACCGATCATCGAACGGGCGAAGGACAATCTGTACAGCCCTGACGATTTCGTGCATGTGAAAGGCGACTTTTTTGAGGAGTCGATTGCCAAGGTCTATCGACGCTATCAGCAGCTTATGATGGAGAACAACGCCGTCGACTACGGTGATCTGATTCGCCTGAGTGTTCAATTACTATGCCAGAACTCAGGGACACTTGAGTTTTACCAAAATCTGTTCAGATACGTGAGCGTGGATGAATTCCAGGACACGAGCTTCGCGCAGTATCAACTCGTGCGCCATCTCGTTTGGCGCAATCGCAATCTCTGCTGTGTCGGCTCGCCCGTGCAGGCAATTTACTCGTGGCGCGGGGCGGACATTCACAACATCCTGGAGCGGTTCCGCGAGGATTTTCGGGATGCGCCGATGGTCGTGCTCACCCAGAACTATCGCTCGACCGCGACGATCCTCAACACCGCGCAAGCCGTAGTGCGGGACCTTCCGTATCGAGAGGATTTGCGAACCGACAACGATCAAGGATCGGCGGTCGCCATCGTGCCACTCAACACTGACTGGGATGAGGCAAACTTCATCGCGAGCGAGATCAAGCGGCTCGACGAAGAAAGGATGTATCCGCCCGAAGAGTGCGCGGTGCTGTTTCGCACGCGGGCGCAGGGTAGACTCCTGGAGCAGGTCTTTATGCACGTGGGTTTACCGTACACGCTCGTCGGCGATTTCAAGTTCTTCGAGCGACGCGAGGTGAAAGACATCCTCGCCTACTTGCGTTTTGTTCACGACATGTTCGACGCCGGCGCGTTGCAACGCATTATCAATCGACCCCCGCGGGGGTTGGGTCTTGCGGCACTCCAGAAACTCCAACAGGGCGAACCCGAACTGAGCTACGACGCCATCGCCGGCATCCACGCCCGCGAAGACCTGCCGCCCAAGATCAAGGAAACCGTGATCGAATTCTGCGATCTCGTTTTCGACGACCTGGCCATGGCGCAGAGGGAGAAATCCCTGCCCGAGTTCTTTGACTATGTGCTCGAACGGACCGGGTATCTCGCGTGGATTCAGAAAGACCCAGACGCGAAACGTCGTCTCGCCAATCTGCGCCTCTTGCGCGCGATGACGACGCGCTACGAACGACAGTCTCCTGATGAACAGGATGAAGTGCTGGGCACGTTTCTTGCCGACATTGCGACAATGAGCGCAGCAGAAGGCGGGGACTCGGACGTGGGAGTTCCGGTCGAAGGACGCGGTGTGACGATGGCGACGATCCACGCCGTCAAGGGATTGGAATTCCCTGTGGTGTTCATTGCAGGGCTGGAGGAAGGCATCTTTCCACACGTCCGCGCGATGAAGACCCCCGAAGGAATGGAAGAAGAAACGCGATTGGCCTATGTCGCGATGACGCGTGCGATGTCCGTGCTCTACCTGACGTATGCGCGCTCTCGCGTCGTGGGCGAAGAAATGAAAGAGCATTCGCCCAGTAGTTTCCTCGCAGCCATCCCAAAACACTTGATCGAACGACGCTCGGCGACGCGCGAGTCTGCTTCTTCAATCGCACCTGAGCTTGCCCCGATTCCCATTCAGATGCCAGAGGTGGAAAATGTCCAAGTTGCATGACACGAATCGTGATGAGATTGAATCAGTCCGTGCCAACAATCCGATCGAGCAAAGCATCGGGCGATACATCGAGCTACGTCCGAGTGGACGACGGCTTGTGAGTCGTTGTCCGTTCCACGAAGAACGTTCGCCTAGTCTGGTGGTGTATCCACACAATCAGAGCTGGTATTGTTTCG
>VFSW01009863.1_pt1 | contig 13603 bp, 13 predicted proteins | sample 5358111 | NCBI WGS metagenome assembly VFSW01 (sample SAMN11554181, study PRJNA540505) | mine drainage metagenome | isolation source: sediment from site ElyBrook_90M | place: USA: Ely Copper Mine, Vershire, VT | collected 2017 | reverse complement strand
TCTTAATAGTTAAATTTTAAAACTATGCCGAAGCGGCGCACGGAAGGCACCAAAGGGAGCGGCAAGGGCCGCACGTCCCATGTGAGCATCCCGGAGATCATATCCCTCGTGTTCGTGATGGGACAGTTCATGCGCGAGAAGATGCACGACCGGAAAGCGGGCCGGTGTTCGCTCTTCGAGTTCGAGACGCTGCGCTACGTGCGCGAACGCGAACACGAATGCCCCCTCATGAGCGATATCGCGAAGAAGTTCCATGTGGCGCCGCCGTCGGCGACGCTCCTCATCGACGGGCTCGTGAAACAGAGGCTGCTCGAGCGTCTCGTCGATCCGGCGGACCGTCGGTCGGTGAGGGTGGGGCTCACCAAGAAAGGGAAGAAGATCCTCGATGAAGGCATGGCGAGGAAGGTGCGGGAGATGCGGAAGGTATTCGATCTACTCAGCCCTTCCGAACGTACCCAGTTCGCATCGATATTGAGGAAAATAACCAAAAACGGCTCATGAAGAATTTTTTCAAAAAGAACTCCTTCGTCATCGGTATCGTGATCGCCGTGCTCGCATGCGCCGGGGCATTCTGGTACGTGAACTCGAGCGCCGCGCCTACCTTCGCCTCCGTCACGGTGGGCAAAGGGAATGTGGTGCAGTCCGTCGATGAGCCCGCGAACGTCATGACGGAGCACAGCGCGACGCTGTCCTTCCAGGAGGCCGGCCAGATCGCGTCTGTCGACGTGAGCGAGGGGAGCGTGGTCTCCCAGGGTCAGGTGCTCGCCACGCTCGATGCGGCCCAGCTTTCCGCGGTGGCCGCGGAGGCGGACGCGGCAGTGCAGGCCGCGCAGGCAAAGCTCGCCTCCCTTGCGAGCGGTACGCGTCCGGAGCAGCTCCAGATCGACGAGAGCGCCGTCGCGAGCGCGCGCACGGCACTCGGCCTTGCGGTGGTCGATGCGTACCACGCAGCGGACGATGCGGTCCTCAACCAGACGGACAACCTTTTTTCAAATCCCAAAACGACAAATCCCGTCTTCATGGTGCAGACCGGCGACACGCAGACCCTGAACGACCTGAGCGCGGCGCGCGTCCAGATCGGCGGCGACCTTGTATCATGGAATGCCGCGCTTGCGTCCTCCAGCGATCCTTCCACGCTTTCGGGCACCGCGGACCGGGTGCTCCAGGAGATCACCTCCTATCTCAACACCATCACGCTCTCGCTGAACGGCGCCGCCGCGACCGCCTCGACCCCCGCCTCGACGCTCGCCGCCTACAAGGCCTATGCCGCCGCGGCCGTCGCGGAAGTGCAGACGGAGACGAGCGCCGTGTCGGGCGCGGAATCGGCGCTCACCGCCGCGCAGAATCAGCTCGCGCTCGCGGAGGCGGGATCGACCCCGCAGGATATCGCCGCACAGCAGGCGGAGGTGGCGCAGGCGCAGGCCGCCGCCGACGCGGCGCACGTCGCGGTCGCGAATGCGACGCTGGTGGCGCCCTTCTCCGGCACCGTGCAGGATCTCACTGCACAGGTGGGCGAGGTCGCGGCGCCCGGCACGCCGATGCTCACCCTGGTGAACCAGAGCGGCCTCAAGGTCCAGGCCTACGTGCCCCAGACCGACATCGCGGGCGTGAAGATCGGCGACGCCGCGCAGGTGACGCTCGCCGCCTTCGGCGCGGGTACGTCCTTCCCGGCGAAGGTCACCGCCGTCGATCCGGGAGAGACGCAGGTGAACGGCGCACCGGCCTATCTCGTCACGCTCCACTTCACTGCGGCCGCCGACGGCGTGAAGGACGGCATGACGGGCAACGTGCGGATCATCGAGGCCGAGCACGACGGCGTGGTCGAAGTCCCCACCGATCTCATCATCACGAACGGCTCGAGCACGTTCGTGCTCGTGCCTGGCCAGGGCGGCACGGTGCAGCAACCGGTCACCGTGGGCATCGCGGGCGATGACGGCATGACGGAGATCGTCTCCGGCCTCAATGCCGGCGACCGCATCGTGAGATTCTAATGAAAGAGAAACGGATATAACCCACACATCCATGGCCGAACACGAACACGCAGGGGAGCGCACGCAGGCACACGAACAGGAACAGGGGCACCGCCGCGAAGCGGAGCAGGTATCGCCCCACGCGAAACCCGACCGCCGCAAACTCATATGGTGGACGTTGGGCGCGATCGTCGTGGTGGGCGTCGTGGGCGGCGGCCTCTATTGGTACGTGAGCAACAAGACCGTCTATATCGACCAGTCCCAGATCCAGGCCCCGGTCATCAGTCTTTCGCCGGTGAACTCAGGCGTGCTCGAGGCGGTGTATGTGAACGTCGGCGACACGGTGGCGATGAACGAACCCGTGGCGCAGGTGGGGGATGAGATCGTGAAGGCGAAGACCGCGGGCGTGATCGTGTCGGTCAACAAGGATTTCGGCCAGTACATGAACGTGATGACGGGCGCGGGCACGGTGGCGACCATGATCGACCCGACCCAGCTCCGCGTGGTGGGGAACCTGGATGAGAACAAAGGGCTCGCCGACGTGAAGGTGGGCGACCCTGCGACGTTCACGGTGGACGCCTTCGGGGGCCAGGTCTTCAAAGGCGTGGTGGACGAGGTGAGCCCGACGGCGGAGTCGGGGAGCGTGGTGTTCAACATCTCCGATCAGCGGCCCACGAACCAGTTCGCGGTCTACGTGCGCTTCGATACCGCGAAATATCCGCAACTCAAGAACGGCATGAGCGCGAGGATCTGGGTGTACAAGCAATAAGATAGTTCGGAATTTTATTTGGGATTCGGCATGTGCCGCGTGGGATTTATCCATTAAAGAATGCCTTCCTCTCCGGAAAAGCCCAACAATCTCCGCTGGTGGATCCTCTTCACCGTCATTTTCGGGACGTTCCTTGGACGCCTTGACCAGACGGTGGTGCACCTCGCCCTGCCGAAGATCATCAGCGACTTTTCGAGCGCCGTGAACGACGCGGCGTGGATCGCCACGGCGTACATCCTCGCGAACGCCGTGTTCGTGCCGGTATGGGGCAAGCTCGGCGACACCGCGGGACGCAAGCGCATCTATCTCATCGGGTTCATAGGGTTCATCGTGGCCTCGGGCCTGTGTGCCGTCGCCTGGAACCTCTCGTCGATGATCGTGTTCCGCGTGATCCAAGGGTTTGCCGTGTCCGCGGATTATCCGACGGCCATGGCCATCCTTGCGGTGACCTTTACGGACATGAAGGAGCGCGCGCAGGCGCTCGGCATATGGTCGTCCGCGTTCGCCGCGGCATCGGTGTTCGGCCCGCTCATCGGCGGCCCGCTTATCGATAATTTCAACTGGCGCGCGGTGTTCTTCATCAATATTCCGCTCGGCATCATCGGGCTTTTCCTCGCGCTCACTTTCATCGATGAATCGGTCGGCGAAAAAAGGAGCGTGTCGTTCGATTGGTGGGGATCGTCGGTCCTCGGGTTTGCGCTTTTCGGGCTCACCCTGGTGCTCGACCAGGGGCAGACGTGGGGATGGCTCTCGGGCTGGAGCCTTTTCTGGTATGCTGCCACTGCCGCCTCCGCGGTCATCTTCTATTTCATAGAGTTGCGCCAGCCGGAACCCATCGTGAACATGGAATTCTTCAAGAACAGCCTCTTCGTGAACACCCTCATTAACAATTTCATCATCTTCATGGGCATGATGGGCGCCATTTTCCTCGTCCCGATATTCGCGGAGACGTTCCTCGGCTACGACGCCACGCAGACGGGATATCTCTTCATACCGCTCGCGGTCGCCATGCTCGTGGCGGCGCCTATCGGCGGCCGTCTGATCGGGAAGGTGAAGGCGAGCGTGGTGATCTTCGGGAGCACCCTTGTCGCGGCCATCGGCATCCTGATGCTTTCGGGTATCGATGCGCGCTCGACGGCGCTCGACATCTCCGTTCCCATGTCCATCATGGCGTTCGGCATGGGCTTTGGCATGGCCCAGCGTACGAACCTCATCGCCGTCGCCGTTCCCCATGAGGACATCGGGGAGGCCTCCGCGATCCTCGCCCTCGTGCGGAACATCGCGGGAGCGTTCGGTACCGCGATCGTGGGCACGCTCCTCGATGCGTCGGTCAATGCGAACGTGCTCCGCATCGCAGGGCAGAGCTTTCTGAACGGGACCGGGGCGCAGCTCACGCAGGAATTCGTGAGCCTCATCATCCTCAAGGCGCAGATCGCCGGATATGCCACGGTCTTCGAGATCTCAGCGCTCGTCATCGCGATCGGCGCGTTCGCATCCTTCCTGATCCGCGTTCCTGAGCATGCCGTCGATGTCGGCGGTGAACATATCATGATCCTCGACTAATCATCTCCTCACTGTTATGCCACACATCAAGAAATTCATCATCAGCCTCGCGCTCTTTCAGGTGCTGCTCATCGCCGTCCATCTTGCGGTATACCGGACCGCCGAGGCGGCGTTCGGTCGGCCTCCGGCGGGATGGGGCGCAGCAATCGGATGGGTGTTCGTGGTCCTCGCGTTTACCTTCCTTATGGCATCGGTGCTCGCACGGCGGTGGCATGGCAGGGCGATGTCCGCATTTTATACGTTCGCCGCATATTGGTTCGGTCTTATCAACTTCCTTTTCGTCGGCGCCTGCGCGTTCTTTGTTGTGGCGAGCCTCCTCTATCCATCAAACCTTTATGTGTCACCGGCGTTGCTCGGCGGGATCGCGTTCGGCGCGATGTTCCTGCTCCATCTTTATGCCACATGGAATTCCGGCCGCGTGGAGGTTGTGAGGGTCGCGGTGGAGGGCATTCCGGGATTGCCGGAGGCGTGGCGGGGCAGGAAGATCGCGTTCATCTCCGACGTGCATCTGGGCGCCCTGCGCGGCGCGCGGTTCTCGGCACGGATCGCCCGTACGGTGCGCCGCGAGGCTCCGTACGCGCTCTTCATCGGTGGCGACCTCTACGATGGCCCCGCATGCGACGAGGCGGGCGTCGTGGCCCCGCTCGCCGCGCTTGCAAAGGAGCTTCCCGGCGGCATTTGGTATGTGACGGGAAACCATGAATATTTCACCCCCGATCCCGAACGGACCATCCGCACGGTGGGCGCGGCGGGCATGCGCGTCCTGCGGAACGAGGCGGGCGATCTCGATGGTGTCCGCATCGCGGGCATGGACGAGAAGGACACGCATACGCCGGAGGAGTTCCGCCGCGCACTGGAACAGGCGCTCAAAGGGAGCGCCCCTGCGCCGACCATTCTCATGAGCCATGTGCCCGTGCCGGCGAACCTGGACCTCACCGCCGCGAAGGGGGTGGCGCTCGAGCTGTCGGGCCACACGCACCACGGCCAGATATTCCCCTTCCAGTTCGTGGTGAAGAAGACCTTCAAGGGATACGGCTACGGGATGAATGTGCATCCCGGCGGTATGAAGGTCTACACTTCGAGCGGGGTAGGCACATGGGGGCCGCCCATGCGGCTCGGTACGCACTCGGAAGTGGTGATCCTCGAATTCCGGTGAAGGCACCGGAATTTTTTCGCCTCGCATCGCGCCGTGGTCTTCATGTTTTCTTCAGCGATATTTGATGGGGTCCGTGTAATAATTCCGGAAAAGAGGCGTAATAAGACTCGTCAATAAAAACACCGGAATATAACCATCATCAACCATATCCATGCCGATGAAAACAAAGGCGGGAATTGCGGGAAAGCGGGCGCATGCGGATGTCGCAAGGAAGGCCGGCCATGCGGCAAAAGAAAAAGCGCGAGAGGATTCGCTGCGCGAGGTCCTCGTCGGCAAACTTCAGGAGCTTTATGATGTCGAGGAACGGATAGTGAAGGGGCTGCCGAAGCTCATGAAAAAAGCGACGGATCCCGATCTGCGCGAGGCAATGGACCGCCATACGCGTCAGACGGAAGGCCATATGAAGCGGCTCGAGGAAGCGTTCCGTATCATGGAGTTCAAACCCCACAAGAGGAAATCGGAGGCCATGGAAGGGCTTGCCGATGATGCGGAGGAAGTCATCGCGGGAACCAAGGGCGCAGCGGCCCGGGATGCGGCGCTCATCGCGGCGTTGCGCGCCGTGGAACATTATGAGGTCGCCGGTTATGGCGCGGCCCGTGAATGGGCGGAGCTCGTGGGGGAGCGTCAGGTCGGTGAACTTTTGGAGGAGACGCTCCACGAAGAGGAAGAGACCGCGGACGCGCTCGCCGACCTCGCACTCTCAAAAGTGAACCCCGCGGCGGCGGACGGAGCGGACGAGGCAACGGCCGGCGGGGGCAGTGCCATCTTCCTTGGCGCGTCGATGGTGCGCACCCTTTCCGTGGACAGGGAGAAAATAATGGATGACCAGGAGGAAGAGGTGGTGGTGGATAGCGAAATAGAGGGGGACGAAGAAGACGATGAGGACGATGAGAAAGAGGAGGCGAAATGAGGCGACCCGCGTTCAGTCGATGGCGATCGCGTGCAGTGCCGGCGTGCTGCTTGTGAATATCACGGAGAAATCAAGACGGCCTATCACGGCCCCTGTGGTGGTCTTCACATTCACGCGCCATGCGCCGGCGGCGGAAGGCGTGACCTCGGAGAAGGTCCTCCACCCGCCGTCGCCGCCTCCTGCCACAGGCAGCGGGACCGTGGCCATCGTGACCCATGCCTTGGTCTGCGTATCATAGTGCTGCCATTCGTGGACGATATCGAGATTGAAGAACGCCGGCGAAAAGACCGCGGTATAGGCAAAGAGGGGGGATCCGGGAGTGATGTCTACCGGTCGGGACGGATCGAGGAAGCTCCAGAAGCCGTAGGATTCTGAGGTGACGGTATACTTACCGGGGCCGTTCACGGTAAGAGAGTGATAAATGTCGCCCGCCTTGAGCGAGAGGGGGAGGGGTGGTATGAAATTGTAAAAATAGAGCAGATTGAAAGCGATAAAGACCCCTGCGATCGCGGCAAAAAGCAATCCGCGACTTCTGCGGAACCGCTCGTGCGAGGCGATGCGGAGAAGCATGATGAAAAGCAGGATCGCCGCGAGACTGATCACCCCGCTCAATATGAACACCCACGGCCCGATCGCATGGACGATCACCGGCACGATGAATATCGCGAATGCAAAGATCGAGAGGAACAACAGGGTGACCTGGAACACGAGACGGCTGTAGTGCTTCTTGAGGCGCTCGTTCGCCACGAACGCCGCGGCGAGGATCGCCATGAAGGGCCAGCTCACCGCGATCGTGCCCGCGCGGAAATAGTACACAAGGAACGTGCTCAGGATGCCGCCGAAGAAGAACTGGAGGATGGTGATGAGCCAGAAATGGATGCGCGCACGATCCTTCCCGCGGAAGCGCTCGTTCTCCGTGAGGTTGATGAGGAATATACCGAGCGCGACGGCGGCGATATGCACCACCACCCACACATTCTCCCAGAAGAGGTCCACCCTCGTGAGGGTGACCGCGTCGAATACGAAACCGCCGACGAGCGATACGGAAGAGATCGGACGTTCAAAGCGCATATACCACGCACCGATGCGCGCCATCGCCCCGCGTCTCGGCGGTCTCTCCTCTTCATGTATGGCGGATCCGTGCGGCGGTTCGGGGGTCATATGTATGCAGTATATCCGAAAATAAGGGGATTTTCCATTGACGCGATAGTGTGGTTGTTATGGTATGAGGGGCTGGTAATATTTTTCTTCGGAGGGTCGTATTACTTGATGAGTCCGCAGGCATCCGATGGATGTACGGCGGACGGCAAAAGGTCGCTGCGTAATCATGTACGAAAAAAACTTATCACTATCGGCATATGAAGATCCGCACCGCGACATACGCACCGACGCACCGACGTCTTCTGAAGGATCTGGGGGAGATCAAGGCGGTGCTCGACGTGGAGTCCCAGCTCATCCAGGCGCTCGTCCGTATGGCGAGACAGCGGGAAGTGCTCGGCTTCGCGGCGTAGTCATGCCCACCCACCACACACTGTCATCGATCGCATAAAAAAATCCAAAACAGTACTCTCTCAATTGTATGGCCCTTGGGGAATGAATGCGGCACCATCTGGTGCCGCATTTTATCCCTCACTGATATTGGATGAAGCTCGGTTGGGGACTGAGGCGCAGCACTTCCTGCGGGGTCATGAGATGGCCGGCCTTCACGTCATTCACGTAGAAGAGCTTGAAGCCGGTGAACTGGACCGGATAGGGCTCGATGGCGGTATAGTAGGTGTTCACTTTCTTGGCGGGGAAGCCGAAGCCGTCCATGTCCATCACGACCTGGACCTGCGGAAGCGGACGGATCTCCTCGGTGTGGGTGACCATCGCGACCGTGAAGCGGTGCACCACGAGGATCTTTGGGGGCAGATGGTATTGGGTGACGAGGCCCGCGAGATAGTTCGCGGCCCAGTTGATGTCCGAAGCGTCCATCGTACCGATCACCGTGCCCGGTTGCGCGCCGCCGTGCATGGCGAACTCGGGATCGAGCGCAAGCTCGACCTGCGGCAGTTTGAGATACTGTTCAAGGAGCGGAACCTCGGTCTCCACGTTGCTGTCGCCGACCTGCACGTCGAGGATCACGACCCCGTTCAACCGGGCCGCCATATCGATGGCCTGCTGGATCTGGTCGGCGGGCATGCGTGCGCGATAGGCGTGGTCCGGACCGGGGTTTGATTGGGCGGTGACGGCGATGTAGTCGATCGCGGGAACGGTCGGCGTGGAAGGGTCCGCTGCTTCCCAAGAGGCCGTCGTGCTTGAAAGCATCTGGAGGACCTGGTCTTCGGGATAGGCGCCAAGGACACCCATTTGTTTCGAGTAAAAATTCCCGTAGTATGCCACGATGCGGTGGAACGGAAGAATGGCGCCTGCGTCGGGATATGGCGCTTTGGCAATGGGGACGGGCCAAAGGGCGGCGAGCGCGGCACGGGAAGGTGCGATCGCATAGGGCGGGAATTCGTCCGGCGTGCTTTCAGCCACGGACCCTGTGGTGGCCTTCGGAGATGAGGAGGAGGAAAAGGCCGCTGTGCTCGTGATCTTCGCGGCCGGCGGAGGTGGAAGATGCGCGAGTGAAAGTATTTTTGCATCATAGGCCGTATGGTCGACGGCGGCCAAGGGATAGGAAGGACTCGCATACGTGCCGTTGCCTCCCTCGGGAGGCATGGACGAGGTCGAGGATGGTGACGCTACGCCACTCAGGCCGTCGATGCCGACGATCTCGAACGTACGGGGGTAATGCGTGAGCGCGGTAAGACCGCCGATCATGAGAAGCGCCCCGATGGCGCCCGCAACGAGGCCTCCGGCACGCGAGGAGGCGCGGCGGAAGGTCCTTATGAGGTTCTTTGTGCGCCGTGGACGGTGCGTCATCCCCATATGATACCGTATTCGCATTCGGGATGAAACATGAAAGAAACGGCGGGTGTGTTCCGTACTATCCACATAGACGATCGAAAAGGGTCGAGGAAATAGTATCTCTCATTAAAAATACGATCATGGCATTGCACGACGACCCGACGAAGAGCAGGACGACGACGGACCATCGGGAGATCCGAGAATGGATCGAGGCGCGCGGCGGCCATCCTGCGCGTGTAAAGGGCGATGAAGGGCATCCGGCAAAGGCGCGCGCGGCGGCCATCCTGCGCATCGATTTCGGGGCTCCGGAAGAGGGTCTTGAACGGATCTCCTGGGGAGAATTCTCTGATACGTTCGATAAGAACCACCTCTCATTGCTTTATCAGGAGGAGGCGAAACATGGCGGCACGAGCCGCTTCTTTAAATTCGTCCGCGACGGGGAAGGGAAGGAGGGGAGCGATGGGAACACCCTTGTCGATGATGATGACGATGACGCCGATTATGACGCCGATGAGACGGAGCTCGATGAGGAGGGGAGGCAGATCATCGAGGATGTGGATGGTGAAGCGGACACGGACGAAGGAAGCTCCGGGAGAAAGGAGGCGAACCACGAAGCGGCGGGCGAGGACCTTCCATAGGACCTGCCTTGGAGATGATTCGCCGGCCACCAGCCGCCCTTATTGGCCGACCCAATGGAAGCTTTGGACGATGCCGTTCAGGATGGCATCCACGGCATTCTCGTTGAATACGGTCACGGTGCCCGCAGGGTAGTTCTGGATATCCGTCGAATGGATCACATACTCGAGCGCGTAGCACTGATCGTTGCGGATGGTGCGATAGCTCACGATGCGGTAGAAGTTGCCTGCGCCCGCATCGCCGTAGGTGATCTCGGTGAACGGCGCGCCGTTGATCATGGTCTGTGTCGTCGTCGCGACATTGCCGTTCGTCTGCGTAAGGCAGGCCGCGACGGCCGCGGGATCGGGGCTTGTCCCGACGGTAAGCGTGGCTCCCGCGAAGTTCGTGCCCGGTTCGAAGGATGCGGGGATCGCGAGCTTCGCGAGGATAAGGCCTGAGCTTGTGGTGTTCTGCATCCACTGCGTCGTGTAGCCCATGCCGCCGCCCGTCACGCTGAACTGCGAAGTATCGTTGAAACTGAAGGTATTGCCCTGGTCCGTGAAAACGCGCGTCGAGGCGTTCGGTCCCGCGGCGGCCGCCGCGGAATTCGCGACGCAGTCGGTATAAGTCGTGGAGCCGTTCTCCATGAGATAGGCGTCCGCACCTTTGCTCGTGAAGACGACGTCGTCGGATGTGCCGCTGCCCGCCTCATAACGGATGCCGGAACCCGACATCGTCTGGGGAAGCGTGAGTGCGCGGCCGTCGGAAAGCGTGAGCGTGACGCTCGAGCTCGCGTAGGCCGCCTGGATGGTCGCGCCTTCCGCGCAGGTATACATGACGGAGGGCGATGTCGTCGCCGACGGCGATGACCCGCCCGACGGGGGCTTTCCGGGGATCATGAAGAGGAATGCGCTGCCGACGATCGCGATCGCGAGGACGAGCCCGATCCAGAGGAAGGTTTTGTTCATTGAATGGGCGAGGGATGAAAGTTGATAAGGGGATGAAAATAATGAGGGCCTTTACGATAGTATACTTCTTTATCGAATCGTTAGTAACAAAAGTCCATCACCCGCGGCGGGGAAGGGAAATGCTATAATAAAAGTGATGAAGATCCCCTTGAAAAAGGAGCCTTTGAAGGTCCTTTTCGTGACTGCGGAAGCGGCGCCGTTCGTGAAGGTCGGAGGGTTGGGGGAGGTGATGCGGGCGCTCCCGCGGGCGATGCGCGATCTCGGCGTGGATGCGCGTGTGTTCGTCCCGAAGTACGGCTCCGTGGACCAGAAGGAATATCCCATGAAGCGGGTGTTGGAGCGGTTGAAGGTCTCCGCGAAAGGGGAGGATCCGAACGGGCTTCTCGTCTCGCACGTGCTTGCGCACGTGGACAAAAAGGACAAGTGCGTCACGTATTTCCTCGAGAACCAGGAGTGCTATGAGAAGCGGGCCAATGTGTACGGCTATAGCGACGACACGATGCGTTTCGTGCTGCTTTCCCGCGCGGCGGTGGAATTCGTGAAGCGTTCGGAATGGAAGCCGGACTTCATCATCGCGAACGATTGGATGACCGGTTTCGTGCCGGACCTCATGCGGCGTGAATATAAAGATGACCCGGCGCTGAAGGACATCGGAGTGCTGTTCTGCATCCATAATCTCCACAACCAGGGCACCTTTGCCGCGGCGTTCGTTCCTGAGACCGAGGCCGACTTCGGCCGGCAGCCCATTCCGCCGTTCTTCGAGGACATGACGCGCCTGAACGGCATGCGCCGCGGCATCCTTTATGCCGACGAGGTGATCACCGTCTCGCCGACCTACGCCAAGGAGATCCTTTCCGAGGAATATGGCGAGGGGCTCGAAGGAGTCCTCCAGGAGCGCCGCAACAATCTCGTAGGGATCATGAACGGCATCGATGACGGGATCTTCGATCCGATGACCGACCCGCTTGTGGACCATCACTACAGCGCCCGCCATGTCACGGCGCGTGGAAAGAACAAGGCGGTGCTTCAGCGCCGGTTTGGGCTCCAGGAGGATGAAGAGGCGATGGTGCTCGCGTACAACGGGCGTTTGGACAAGCAGAAGGGTATCATGCTCATCGAGGACACGATCAGGCCGCTCCTCGAAAATCTCCCGCTCCAGTTCGTCCTCCTGGGCGACGGAAGCTCGGAGTACAAGGAATTCTTCAAGGCCCTCGCTGCGGAATATCCGGGCCGCGTCAGCGCGAAACTTGAATACGATGCGGACGCGCCTCGGCTCATTTACGCGGGCGCCGATGCCATGCTCATGCCGTCGAAGTTCGAACCTGCGGGGCTCGTGCAGCTCGAAGCCATGCGCTATGGCGCGATCCCTATCGTGCGCCGGACGGGAGGCCTTGCCGACACCGTCACGGACGCCGACCCCCAGCACGGGAAGGGTACGGGATTCGTGTTTGAGAAGTATGACGATCAGGCGCTCCTCATTGCCGTTGTGCGGGCCTATGAGACGTACCGCAACCGTCGCGAATGGGAGAGCCGCGGGACACGCGCGATGTCGCAGGACTTTTCATGGAAGAATTCCGCGAGGAAATACCTCGCGTTGTGCGCGAAGCTCAAGGGGCGCGCGGACGCCAAGGAGGGCGAATAGGACGGAGGGTGTGGCCCGATCGCGTTCAGTGCACGCTCACGATGCGGTAACGGACCTCCCCGTGCGCGGTGCGGACGGCCACCATATCGTTTTCGCGCCGCCCGATGAGCGCCGCGCCAAGGGGCGATTTGTGCGAAATACGTCCGGCGGCGGGATCGGTCTCGAAGGGACCCACCAGATGGTAGGTCCTTTTTTGCGCGTCGCCCGCGGCGTCCCCATTGTCAATTTTTTCTATGACAATCGTAGCGCCAAGGGCGGCTGTGCCGTCTTCGCGGACGCCGTCAGGGATCTCCGTCACGCGCTTCAGCTGGTCCTCGAGCGTGAGGATCTGCCGCTGCGTGCGCCGGAGCGCCCCTTTCGCCGCCTGGTAGGCCGCATTGTCCGAACGGTCGCCGTCGGCCGCCGCGAGCTGAGCGTCCTCGATGAAGGCGGGGAGCTGGGCCTTGAGCCGCGCGAGCCGCGCCTTCATACGGGTGTGCGCTTCGCGGGTGAGCGGGATGGGCCCGTGGTCGTCCAGGGTCTCCACTTTATGATAACGGCGCCTGGGAGGGGTGAGCATGATATAATAGTCGAACTATGTCTCTATTATACGGATATCTTAAAAAGCACAAAAAGACGCTCTTCCTCACACTCGTCCTCGCGACGGTGAACACGGCGTTCTCGCTCGTCGACCCGCAGGTGTTCCGCATCATCATCGACAGTTACGTGTCGAAAATCGGCACGATCTCCGCGGGCGACTTCCTGCGCGGCGTCCTGCTGCTCCTCCTCGCGTCGGTGGCTGCGGCGTTCATTTCGCGTCTCGCGAAGAATTTCCAGCAGTACTACGAGAACGTGGTGACCCAGCGCGTGGGCACCGAACTCTACGCGGCGAGCGTCACGCATTCATTCTCGCTGCCGTACGCGATCTTCGAGGACCAGCGCTCCGGCGAGCTCCTCCAGAAGCTCCAAAAGGCGCGCATCGACGCGCAGGCGCTCATCGTGAGCTTCATCGACACCATCTTCGTCTCGGTGGTGGGGATCGCGCTCGTGCTCGTCTATGCGTTCTATGTGCACTGGATCATCGGGACGCTCTACGCGCTCGTCATCCCCGTGCTCGGCGCCACGCTTTTCTTCCTGGG
>VFSW01009862.1_pt1 | contig 13603 bp, 8 predicted proteins | sample 5358111 | NCBI WGS metagenome assembly VFSW01 (sample SAMN11554181, study PRJNA540505) | mine drainage metagenome | isolation source: sediment from site ElyBrook_90M | place: USA: Ely Copper Mine, Vershire, VT | collected 2017 | reverse complement strand
ATCCTTGAAGACGAGCTCGGTTTTTTCGATGTCGCTGATCTTTGTGGATGGGTCGCCATCAATGACGACGATGTCCGCTTGCTTCCCTGCGGCCAGTGTGCCGATGCGATTATCGTCGCCAAGGAAGCGCGCGCCGTTTTCAGTGTAAATGTGAATGGCTTCGGCGGGCGTGAAGCCAGCTTCGACCAGAAGTTCCAGTTCACGCTGATCGCCGAAGCCCGCGAGGTCGCCGCCATAGCCGGTCGGATCTTCGCCGGCGAGGAGAACGCCGCCTGCTTTTACGAAGTCGCGCTCGAACTGCATTTCCTTTTTGAGCAGCACGGGCCACGGAGAATTCGCATCTTCGGCGATATGGGCGCGCGCATTCAGATAGGCGAGGGCGGCTTCGGGAAGCAGAGCGTCGAGAACGCGTTGCTCAAGCGGCGGCTGATTGGGCGCGAGTGTCTCGAAAATTACGATTGTAGAAGTCACTGCGACGTGATGCGCCACCAGGTCGCGAATTGTCGATTGCACGGGCGCGCTCTCGATATCGATTCCCGCCAGCGTTTTTGCCGTGAGCTGCTGCGAAGGGCAAACGTCCGGCGTTTTGCCAGGGTCGAATTCCGTATCAACCATGAGTCCGTGCTCAAGATCGTCGATGCCGAGCGCGGCGGCTTCTTTGAAACCCACGGAGCACAAGTGGCCGGTCACTTTGATACCGCGCTTATGTGCTTCTTGGATGGCGGCGCCGAGTTCAGCGCGCGTGATGTGCATGTAGGCTTTAAATGATGTGACGCCTTCGTCGGCCCAGAAGTCGACGGTCTTGCGCGCGTCGTCGGGACCAGTGAGCTCGTGCATTTGCGGAGTAAACGAACCGGCGCCCTCGAGATACGGTCCGGTGACGTGGATTTTTGGTCCGGCGAGCTTGCCCGCATCGATCAATTTTTTCAATTCCAGGTCGGTGTAAGGCTCGATACTGCCGGTGGTGCGCAGTGAAGTGACGCCATTCGCGAGATACAGGCGCGGAAAGCTGAAGCCCATTTCATTGTAGATAGCCACCGCGGTGCGGCCGCCGGAGGGATAGAACATGTGTTCGTGCATGCCGACGAGGCCGGGCAGGACGGTTTTATTGGAGAGATCAAGGATCTGAGCGCCTGCCGGGACAGAGGCACTTGAAGAATCGCCGATAGATTGAATCTTATCGCCGGAGATGATGATAGTTTGGTCGTTGCGGGCTGGCGAGCCCGTGCCGTCAATGACGCGGACGTGCGTGAGCGCGATAACGGGCGCGCTCACTTTGACGAATTCGCGCACGCCGGGGGCCAGCGAGGCCGGAGTGGTTTGTGCGCGCAGCGGCGAAGCGAGCAAGCAGATAAAACAGCAGAATAGTGCTGCCGGTGCGAATCTCGTCATTGATTGTGTCCTTTCGCGAATACGCTAAAAGAAAGTGCTCGACCTCGAGTGTCGACGCTGAGCAGCCATTCCCGAACGCGCGCCATTTTGCTCCACCAGGCGCGCAGAGGCAACGGGGAATGCTGAATGACGCTCTGACGAGCCGTCTAAGTACAAAGTTCGACTCCAGAGCGGATGAAGCCTGGATGCATCGACGGCAGCAATTTACATGTGTTGACGCCTGTAGCGGCACGGAATAGTCTGGCGTGTTTTTCTGTTCGAGGTGAAGGATGAAGATAGAAGCGTTCGAGCTGGAACGGTGGCAATCCGTTTGGGAAAATCGCGTGGAGTTGAATATCGCGGAGAGCGGCGTGGAGCCGTTAAGCGTTCGAGAACTCGTGGGCGATCGTGCGGATTTGGAGCGCGTGCTTGATACGCGCCTTGGGTATCCGCAAACGAATGGCAGCGAAGAACTGCGTGGACGGATCGCGGCGCTTTACCCGGGTGCGAGGGCGGAGGACGTCCTGCTGACATGCGGCGGCGCGGAAGCCAATTATTTGGTGACTTGGGGACTGGTCGAGCGCGGCGACGAAGTGATTTTCATGCAGCCGAATTACATGCAGGTGGCTGGGCTGGCGCGCGGTTTTGGGGCGGACGTAAAACCCTGGTGGCTGCGGGAAGAATTGCAATGGGCGCCGGATGTCGATGAGCTTTCGCGGGTGGTAACTTCGAAGACGAAGATGATCGCGGTTTGTAATCCGAGCAATCCGACCGGCGCGGTGCTGAACGAAAACACAATGGACGCGATTTGCGTCGCAGCGCGAAAAGTGGGCGCATGGATTTTGGCCGACGAGGTATACCGCGGCGCGGAGTTCAGCGGCAAAACGACGCCGAGCTTTTACGGACGATATGAGCGTGTGCTGTGCACGGCGGGGCTGTCGAAGGCGTACGGACTGCCGGGGCTTCGGACCGGGTGGCTTGTGGGGCCGGCCGAGATGGCGGAAAAATTGTGGGGTTATCACGATTACACAAGCATCGGGCCGACGATGCTGACGGACCGGATTGCGTCCCTGGCTCTCAAACCGGAGCAGCACGCGCGATTGCTCGAGCGCACGCGAAAGATCTTACGCGACAATTATCCAACCATCCGCGACTGGCTGGGGAAACACGGGAATCTGTTTACGCACGTGGCGCCGCGCGCTGGAGCGATTGCGTGGATCGGATTTCGCAAGAAATGGAATTCAGCAGATGTTGCCGAGGAATTACGCGCGAAGAAAGGCGTATTGCTTGTGCCGGGCGAGCAGTTTGCGATGCCGGGATATTTGCGCATTGGCTTTGGCGAAGACGCCGCGAAGCTGCGCAAAGCCCTCGGAAGAATCGATGACTGGATTGCCGAGCGAGGGGTGCGCGCGAGAGGCGATGCCGCATGAATTGCGCAATGGGTTAGATTCAAAGTGCGAAGACCTCAACTCGAAAACATAAATACGTCCACGCTGAATCGCGCTTTCATGAAACGCTAACATTCACAAGCGCGTCGAATTCACTGATGATCGAATTCTGAAGCAAACGGGAGGCACTTCTATGGCGATCGGAGGTTCCAATAAACGCCGGGGCCCGCTCTGGCTGGCGATTATCGCGGTCGTGATTATTGTGGCGTGGGTCACTTTGCCGCTGACGCGGCGGCTGACGCACAGATTCCTTGGCTCGCTGCGAATGCAGAAAGTGCAAGCCGTGAATGTGAACCTGTCCAGTTTTGTCGGCCCGAATGCGAATTCCACGCTGCAACAGATGGTCACGCAGATGATTTCCGACAAAGTGACCGTCACGGTGAACGAAAAAGCGCAAACCGCTGCTGATGCCGCGGCGGCAACCAATCTTGCAGGCTTTCACGTGCAACTGCCCAGCAAGCGAACGGACGCGCCGATGCTTGACGTCGCGGGCGTCCATGCGTTTGATCTGACGGTTGACCGCGCGCGATTGCAAGCCATTCTGAAAGAGGCCGGTCGCTCGGACCTCTCGCTGCCGCAATCGATTGACGGCGCGGTGGTCGACGTCAAAATTCCGCGCAGGGTTCGCGCGCGTTACGGAACATGCCCTGGTCGCCCCAGCGCCACGGCGAATGTCGCAACTCCCACGCCTTCATCGATGCAATACAACGACTGCGTGATCTTGACGGAAGGTCCCAGTCCCGAAGTCAACGTTCCCGCCGGTTTGGATATTCAGCAGCTTGCCGAAATTGGTTTGGAGCTTGCCGGAATGACTCCTGCGCAAGCGCAGCAATTCCTGCATACCGTCGATTGGAAGTCGACGCTGGGAATTTCCATACCGCGCTTTATGCGCTCGTACGAAGTGGTGAAAGTCAATGGAGTCGAGGGAACGCTCCTCGACATGGCCGGCAGACGCGGGCCGACGTACACGTTGATCTGGGCGAAAAATGGAACGGTCTATTCGCTCACAGGATTCGGAAATTCCGGCGACGCCGTTGCTCTGGCGAACTCGGTCGAATAAATCGAGGAGAAGCCACTGACTGCGTCGAATCACCACGCCATACAAACCGCGGAATTGCGCAAGGAGTACGGCAACAAGGTCGCGGTCCGCAAACTTTCGCTGACCGTGCCTCGCGGGTCGATTTTTGGCTTCCTCGGACCCAACGGCGCCGGCAAAAGCACTTCCATCAAAATGCTGCTTGGTCTTGTCAAGCCGACCAGCGGAGAAGCATTCGTTCTCGGCGAGCGCGCGGGCGACGTGGCAGTGCGCCGCAGAATCGGTTTCCTCCCTGAACATTTCCGGTTTTATGACTGGCTGACCCCTGCCGAGCTTCTTCGGCTGCATGGCCGCCTTTGCGGCATGGCGGCGGCAAGATTGCGCGAGCGCATTCCCGTGATGCTTGAGCTCGTTGGCTTGACCCCGCATCGCGACAAGCGCGTCCATGATTTTTCCAAGGGCATGATGCAGCGAATCGGTCTGGCGCAAGCGCTCATCCACGAGCCGGAAATCATTTTTCTGGACGAGCCGACCTCCGGCCTCGATCCCATGGGCCGCCGCCTCGTGCGCGACGTGATCCGCGCGCAGCGCGAGCGTGGCGCGACTGTATTCCTGAACTCTCATCTGTTGAGCGAAGTGGAAGTGACCTGCGACAACGTCGCGTTCTTGAAGGATGGCGAAGTCGTCGTCGCGAAAGATTTGCACGCGCTGGGAGAAACGGAAGTTCACGTGGTCGTACGCGCGCGCCAGCTATCGCCGCAAGCTGTGGCCGGACTTGCGCCCTGGACAACGGCGGCAAACGTCGAGGGCGAACAGCTTACGATGAGCGCGCGCTCAAGCGACGTTCTTCCTGACGTGCTCCGCCATTTGGCCGCTTCAGGTGCGGACATTTACTCGTTCATTCCCGAACGCGCGTCGCTCGAGGATTTGTTCGTTCGCATCATGGGCGAAGATCGGGGATTGTGAATGGGCTGCTGGGTAATGGCGGGCATCACGTTTCGCGAAGCCGCGCGAAAGAAAATCTTGTGGACCGCGCTGCTCGCCGGGCTTGGTTTTCTGGCCCTTTTCGGCATCGCACTGCACTATCAGATCGAGGATTTCGGCGCTCACTCGACAGCGCCCTTCATTCGTTATCAGATTTTGAGCGCGATGCTGATGGTCGGGCTTTACGTCGTCGATTTACTCGCCGTGGTCATGACGATTTTGACTTCGGTCGATACCATCTCCGGAGAGATCAGTTCCGGCACGATTCACGCCATCGCCACCAAGCCGATTCCACGCTGGCAGATTTTAATTGGCAAATGGATTGGATTCGTGGGCATGATTGCGGGATTTGTGGCTCTCACTTTCGGCGGCACAATTGCCGTCGCCTACTGGATGGGCGGCGTGATGCCGGAAAATGCATTCCACGGCGCGCTCCTCGTGTTTCTGGAATGTTTGCTCGCGCTCTCGGTGACATTTATGTTCGGTACCTGGTTTTCCACTCTGACGAACGGTGTGATTGTGATCGGTTTGCACGGACTGGCCTTCATGGGCGGCTGGCTCGAGCAGATGAGCGGGTTCACCGAGAGCGCGCGGCTTGTCGCCGTCGGAGTCGTCACCAGCCTGATCATGCCGAGCGAATCCATTTGGCGGCGCGCCGCATTCGAGATGCAGACGCCGCTCGCGGGCTCGCTCCCATTTTCGCCGTTTGCGAATGTTTCGATACCGAGCCCCACGATGATCGGGTACGCGGGCTTCTACTTGCTTGTGGCTCTGGCTATCGCGGTCTACCATTTTGAATGGCGCGACTTGTGAAGTCGCTTTGTTGCTTGATAACACTGTAGTGTCCGCGGTTTCCGTTCTCTACATTCCCTCGCGTTCCGATTTTGGGCATCTGCACTTGGCGATTGTCTTGACGTCCTGCAAGGTAAGTGATACTGAATCTCACAATATCCGGTGAGGTGTTGCGGCTCCAAAGTGAGCGTCCCGCATCCAGGAGGAGAATCCATGAGATCGGCAAGATGGTTGGCATGTGCGTTGTTGTGCCTGTTCTTGGCGGCCAGAATGGCCCCCGCGCAAGGCGTAGGAGCCTCGGGAAATATCAGCGGAGCTGTGACTGATCCCTCGGGGGCCGCGATCCCCAATGCGACGATCAGCGCATTGGAAACCGACCGGGGAATTCGCCATACGTCCGCGAGCGACGATGCTGGACGGTATCAATTCATGGGTCTGCCGCCGGCTACATACGACGTGACCGCGCAGGTATCGGGTTTTCAAACCGTGGTTCAGAAGGGTGTTGTTGTCACCGTTGGCGGCACGGCCATTGTGGATTTTCAGTTGAAGGTGGCTACTGCGGCCGAGACAGTCGAAGTGAGCGCGCAGCCTCCCGTGGTGGAGACAGAGCGCGGCAGCCAGTCGGATACGCTGACGGACCGGTATATCACTGATCTGCCCATCGACCGTCGCGATTACCTCACTTTTACACTATTGATGCCGGGTGTTTCGAACTCGACGCGCCTGGCGGATGACCAGGATTTTCGAGTGAAGCAGACGCCTCAAAGCGGACTTTCGTTTTACGGAAGCAACGGCAGAGGAAACAGCGTCACGGTGGACGGCGGGGAGGCCAATGACGATGCGGGCGGCGTGCGCCTCACTGTGAGCCAGGATGCCGTGCAGGAGTTTCAGGTCAATCGCAGCAACTATGCCGCCGATTTGGGAGGAGCCACCGGCGCGAGCATCAACATCGTAACGAAATCCGGTACCAATGATTTGCACGGCAGCTTGTATGGTTATTTCCGCAATGATGCGATGGACGCGCGCGACCCATTCGCCTTCAGCCAGGCATTGCAACCCGGCGGAGCGTTTTCCTTCACGGCTCAGGGCCAGTCGATTAAGAATTCGTTAAGCCGTTATCAGTATGGCGGAACGTTGGGCGGTCCCATTCAGAAGGGCAAGACTTTTTTGTTTGGGGCCTTCGAGGGCCTGCTGCAGAACTCACAGAATGCGGTCCCTCTGCTGACGAACAGTTTTATCTTTGCGGGCCCCACGGCGGCAGCGCCGCCGACTTTTTTGCCCAACGATCCGCGCGCCGGGCAACAAGCGGTTGTCGCGGGCTTGGTCACCGAGCCAGGAAACCCCACTGTGCCTTGCCTCAACAATCCCGATGGCACGATCACATTCCTGCCCGCCCAAACCTGCGCAGGCGCGCTTCAGACTGGTTTAACGGTCAGCCCCGTCACTGGTCTGACGCCTGTGCAGAATGGCCTGAACAACTTCCTCATAAACCAGTTTGAGACAAACGGCGGGCTCTTTAGTTACAACACACGCGAATATCTGGCTTCAGGGCGACTCGATCACCATTTCAACGATTCGAATCAGGTGTCCTTCGATTACCGGTACGGGCATGACTTGGAGCAGTCTCCGGACGTGCAATCGCTCACGGGTTTCTCGGCCGGCAGTTCAATTCATACTTATGACAGCACCATGCTCGGTTCGTGGTATCACGAGTTCAGCCCGACCGCCCAGAACGAAGCTCGCGTACAGTGGGACTACGAAAGTTTCAACGTGATTCCCAATGAACCCGGAGAAGTGGGCCTGCAAATTCCCGGCTTTGCGAACAACCTCGGCACCAACATCTTTCTGCCCAGCTTGACAATCCTTCGCCGCTACGAATTCACGGATAACATCACGCTAATCCGCGGCCGCCACACCATGAAATTCGGCGGCACGGAACTTCTCCGCGGCAACCATACCGAATCGCATACATTTTTCCCCGGCCGCTTTGTTTTTGGTTCCCTGCCCGGACTCATCCTCAGCCCGTGCTTTGCCGCCTCTTCCGGTTCCTCGCCGAATCCCTGCGGTTTGGTGTCGCCGGGAGCCAGCCTCAATTCGCTGCAATCCACTTCGCTGGGACTGCCTCAGTTATTTCAACAAGGCTTCGGCAACCCCGCGTATCCCGGATATACGCGTCCATTGACGTCGGTCTACTGGCAGGACGCCTGGCAAGTGCGCCCGAATTTCACTTTGAATTACGGACTTAGATACGAGATCGATAAGCAATATCTTCCCTTGAACAGCGACTATCGTGATTTTGCCCCGCGCATATCCTTCGCGTGGGACCCGTTCAACGACCACAAGACCGTCATCCGCGGAGGATACGGAATTTTCTACGGGCCAGTGGACGCCCAGATTCCCCAAGTGGACTTGAGCCTGGGTGTTCTAAATAAGAATTACAGCACCGTCGAGAACCAGAACAACACGCAACAGGTTCCCGATCAGGTCAACAACGTGGTCAACACTTGCGGAATTGCGGGAACGCCCTTTGTCGGGAACGGCGGCAGTCCTTGCACGCGGTTCATTTCCATTTATATCGATCCGCTGACGCCGACTGGCATTCCGGGATTGCAAAATTCCGCCGTCGTTTTCCAGTCTCTCTTTGGCGCGGGCAAAGTCCAATGCACCAGTCCGGCGCCAGGAAGTGCCGCCTGCATCACGCCCGCCGATCTCGCGCCATTTGGGATTCGGGTCGCAAACAGCGGGCCCCTTTCGCCTTTGCAGGTGATTTTCAGCAACCCGCCGAATTACAAGACTCCGTATTCGCAGCAAGCCTCGCTCGGCATCGAGCGCGAAATCGGAACCGGTCTTTCCGTTTCGATCAGCGGAATCTATTCGCACACTCAGCGCCTCCCGGTTGCGATCGACACCAATCTCCTCCCGGCACCGATCACCACCTTGACGCTCGCCAACGGCCAGAACGTTTCCTACCGCAATTGGAACACGAGTCCCGCCACTGACCCACTCGGCGGCACGGAGCCAGGCGGCCTTCCCTGCGGCGCGAATCCCTTCGCTTGTTTCGTGAATCCGCTGATCGTGCAAAATAACCAGTACACCTCAGCAGCGTCCGCGGTTTACGAAGGCGGCATCCTCGAAGTCAAGAAACGCTTCGGCAATCACTACACGGTTTTTGGGAATTACACATACAGCAAAGCCTATGACACCTCGACGGATTTCAACTCTGACTACGGCCCGCAGGATCCCACGAACCTGGGTCTCGACCGCGCTCTTTCTGAATTTGACGAGCGTCATAAGGTGGTGATCGCGGGAGTGTTCGACAGTCCTTGGAAGGAGAGCGTGCTGTCTGGCTTCCAGCTCTCTCCTATTTTCTCTTACCACAGCGGACATCCATTCAACTTGCTCGCTGGTGGAGAAGTGAATGGCAACAATCACATTACCAACGAGCGTCCAATTGGTGCTCCACGCGACTCCGGACTCGGGCCGAATTACATCGACTTCGACATGCGCCTGACCTGGCAGCACAAACTCGGCGAAAAAACCAACCTGCAACTCACCGCGGAAGGATTCAATCTGGCGAACCGCACGAACTTTGCCAGCGTCAACAACGAAGTCAGCCCGCTTTTCGGCTTCGCTCCCGGATTTACCACGTTCAACGTGCATGGGAATGCGGCGCTCTCGCCGAGCCAGCCGTTGGCGTTTACCTCGGCGCTTCCAAAGCGCGAGATCCAACTCGGCCTTCGGCTCAGCTTTTGACGGCGCCCAATTCGCAAGAATTCGTAGTGGGGGCCAGAGCCATTCTCATCTGTGTGAGATCGCCCAGGCTCTCGCACGTTCGGCGCTAAATCGCGCAGCCTAAATGAACCGCGACTCACTTTCATGAGCCTGGTCGAGAAAGCGACGGTAATGAATCTTATCAATCACAAATTTGAATTGGCAGCTCGTCCCGTGGGCATGCCAAAGCGAAGCGATTGGAATTACAAAGAAGAGCCAGTGCGGGAATTGGGCGATGGGGAACTGCTGGTAAAGATCCTCTACATTTCGCTTGATCCAGCCATGCGGGGTTGGATGAATGAAAGTAAATCGTACATCCCGCCGGTGGGCATTGGCGAAACAATGCGCGCTTTGGCCCTTGGCCGAGTCTTCGCGTCGAGGAATGCCAGTTTTGCGGTAGGGGATCACGTGTACGGCCCGTTGGGAGTGCAAGAATTCGCCACCACAGACGGCAACGCCATCGCGAAAGTGGATCCTCGAATGGCGCCACTACCGGTTTACCTCAGCGTGCTGGGGATGCCGGGAATGACTGCCTATTTTGCGCTGCTGGAGGTAGGGAAGCCGCAGCCCGGCCAGACCGTGGTCGTGTCCGGTGCAGCCGGAGCTGTTGGCAGCGTCGTTGGGCAGATAGCCAGGATTAAGGATTGCCGCGCGGTCGGCATCGCCGGCGGCGCGCAGAAATGCAGCTATGTTGTGAATGAATTAGGTTTCGACGCGGCGATTGATTACAAGGCAGAAGATCTCGCAAAGTCTCTACAGAAGCATTGCCCGCGGGGCATTGACATTTATTTTGACAACGTTGGCGGAGACACACTGAATGTTGCACTGGCCCAACTCGCCCGCGGCGCGCGCGTCGTCATCTGCGGCGCGATCTCGCAGTACAATAACACCACTCCGATCAAAGGACCGTCGAACTATCTTTCGTTATTAATTAATCGCGCCAGTATGACGGGCTTTCTGGTTTCTGATTACGCCGCGCGGTACAGCGAAGCCGCGCGTGAGATGGCTGGTTGGATGGCCCAAGGGAAACTTAAATCGCGCGAAGATATCGTAGAGGGCCTGAAGACGTTCCCCGAAACTCTGCTCAAGCTTTTCACGGGTGAGAATTTTGGCAAGCTCATGATCAAGGTCTAGCACGCATGAACTGAGGCTAAGACCATAATTTAGAATAGTCGTCCTCTGTCAATCCAGTGCGGGAAGGCCGACACGTCTCAAAAGATCTTGGAAACCCGGATTGCTCCGCAAAGCGTCCATGCTCGGGTCCAGATGAAGATAGATCAGCCAGTGAGAGTGGTCCTCCCAGGATTTCTCCAAGTATTCAATCGCCCGCTCGTTTTCTCCCAAGCCGATATGGATTCCAGCGAAGAAGTGAGGCGCGACATATTTGTGATTTGCCAGTTCTGTCAGATCACCGAGCACTTGCCGTGCTTCCTTTGCCCTTCCGGACTCTCCGTAAGTATGCGCCAGGGCCGCGCGCATCATCGGACTGCCGCCTGAAAGGTTCACTCCCTTCTCACCCGCGGTGATGGCCAGTTCGTAGCGGCCGGTTTTCCGGTACAGAAGGCCGAGAATCCAGTGTGTGACAGGGTAGTTCGGATCCAATTCGACCGTTCGCAGGAGTTGGTCGATGGCTTCGTCATATCGACGGGCCATGTAGAAGGCCCATCCGATGGCGACGTTGATAATGAGGGACAGCGGATCCAGCTCTTGGCTGTTTTTCATCTTGGCGATGGCTTCTAACTGGTGACCCATGGTCATCACATACTCGGCATGCCAATGATTGGCAGTTGGATAGGCGGGATTTAGTTCCAGGCTGCGTCTGAATTCTGTCTGAGCCTCTTGCCACCGCCAGTCGTAAAGCCACAGCGCGGCTGCCAGAGGCGTGTGGGCTTCGCCAAGTTCCGCGTCGAGCCGCAGGGCGGTCATCGCGGCTGCTTTGCCTTTAGGGAACGCATCCTTCGGCGGCAGATAACTGTTCCATCCCAAGAGCACGTACGATTCAGCCAATCCAGTGAAGGCGAGAGCGTAGCTGGGGTCCTTCTCGACCGCCTGCTGAAAGTAGCCGATCGCCTTGTAGAACCCTTCTTCCGTCCACCTGTTCCAATGATGACGGCCTTGCAGGTAGAGTCTGTAAGCCTCGGCATCTTCTGTGTCGCGTCTGATTAGTCGCTTTTTTTCAGCCCGCGTTAGTTGTAACCGTAATTTCCCCGATATCTCGTTGGAGATTTCGTCCTGGATCAGAAAGATGTCGCCAGGCTTGCGATCGAATTGTGCGCCCCACAATTGAGCGCCTGTCGCTACGTCGACTAACTCGGTCCCAATCCGCAAAAAACCACCGCTTTGCATCATTCTTCCAGTGAGCACGGCGCGCACGTTGAGCTCGCGACCCACGGCTTGAGGGTCAATCTCCCGGCCCTTGTACCGAAATACTGTGCTCTGCGCCATCACGCGCAGTCTTGGTACCGTCGCCAAAATATTGATAAGGCTCCCAGCGATCCCGTCACTAAGGTATTCGTTCTCTGGGTCGCGACTAACGTTCTCAAAAGGCAACACCGCAAGCGAGCCAATGATCTTTGAAACTCGCCCTGGGCGGAGGGCTTTTGTTTGCGCCGTCGAAGTCCCAGATCTCCGCTCGCCGGTCGAGGATAAAGAATTTGTGGTTGATGCGACGACTGATTCCTCGTCCCCTTCCTGATCTCTCCGGCCTGAATCCGTATCTCGTTTCAGTCGTTGGAGGTCAGCAAGCATGTCGGCGGCGCTTTGGTAGCGCAGCTTCCTGTCTTTTTCCAGCGCTTTGTCGATGATGTTTTCCAGGCTCGGCGGAATATCGAGATTGATACTCCGTACCGAAACAGGCGGCCGCGTCAAAACAGCCTCGATAATCATGCCGCCCGTGCCGCCGCCAAACGCCTGGCGCCCTGTTGCCATTTCATACAGCACCAGACCCAGCGAGAAGATGTCCGTGCGCGGGTCCAGATCGTCTCCGCGTACCTGCTCGGGTGACATGTAGGAGGGTGTGCCGCTTATGATTCCAACGATTGAACTGGAATCCGGCGGTTGGCCGCCGAACGCCGAGTCCACTCCCGCGATGCCTTTGGGAACAAGCTTCGCAAGCCCAAAATCGAGAATTTTTGCTTGTCCGCGCTTTGTCACGAAGATATTCGCGGGTTTAATGTCGCGGTGAATGATTCCTTCGGCGTGCGCCGCATCCAGGGCCTCCGCTATCTGGATCCCAAGCTTCAGTATTTCTTCGAGAGGAAGCGCCTTCCCATGGATGTGACTGCGCAGAGTTTCGCCGTCGATGAACTCCATGGCGATGAACGGCCGGCCATCCTGCTCGCCGATGTCGTAGATCGTGCAAATGCCCGGATGGTTTAGAGCGGACGCGGCCCGCGCCTCGCGTCGGAACCGCTCGAGCGCCTGCGGTTGTTGGGCCAGTTCTTCAGGGAGGAGTTTCAGTGCTAACGCACGATCAAGCCGGCTATCGTGGGCCTTGTACACGACGCCCATCCCGCCAGCGCCGAGTTGCTCCAGGATGCGATAGTGCGAAATGGTCTGACCAATCATAGGCTGGCAAAATCTCGCGTGAGCGGCCAGCTCAAACTACAGCGTTGGATCGTCGGGACCGGCTTCCTTGAACGGTTTTCCTCGTTCCGTCTTTGGTGGTTTGGGCGATCCGATTAGACTCAGAACGGTCGAGCCTTCCCCGAAGTTATTCGCAGCCGCTAGAGGCTCTTGCTCAAGCGTAACGTTCTTGTTGCACAATGTACAAACGAGCGCTGCGTAAGCCCCGCCATCCGCCTGTCTAAACATATTGCAGCGCATGACGCGTCCGCAACATACAGGAACCCACATCTTGGAAGCGTTGTCCACAGCCCTGAGTCTCCTCGCGGGAAGCGAATGCGGGCGATTATACACTGAAATCCGCTCGCTCGGATTCAGACCCGTGGGGAATTCTCAGCGCTGTTGAAAGCCGAGACGCTCAATGGTGTTAAATTTGGTGGGCCCGCAAGGATTTGAACCTTGAACCAACGGATCACTCCAGAAACTCTATGTAGTTGGCTTTTCTTGCATTTCCTTGCGTGCAGTAGAACGGTTTTTCATGGTGTTTGGCAGGGTTTTGTTCCTAAATCTGTTCCCAACCCCTTGAGGTGACCCCCTGGAGTGGCACAATTTTGCTTGGGCACAGTTTCCGAATTTA
>VFSW01009861.1_pt1 | contig 13603 bp, 11 predicted proteins | sample 5358111 | NCBI WGS metagenome assembly VFSW01 (sample SAMN11554181, study PRJNA540505) | mine drainage metagenome | isolation source: sediment from site ElyBrook_90M | place: USA: Ely Copper Mine, Vershire, VT | collected 2017 | reverse complement strand
CGAGGCGCCCTGTGTAGCTCAGCTTCATCAGCAGGCTTAGCAGTTCGGCCTCGTCAATGCCGGTGTCGGCAATGCTGGCCGGCTCGGCCGGAATGCGATGAATAAAGTCTTCCAGCGCCTGCTTTTCGATGGCTCCGATGACGACCAGGTTCTCGCCCAGCCGGCCGCCGAATTCGGCCTGGCGCACGAGTGCTCTGGCCACATCCTGCTCGGTGACCAGCTTCACCCGAATCAGCAGATCGCCCAAACGCATTGCGGCTGCGATGGCTTACCCCCTCAAACCGCGTCTCGACCAACTTGTTATTCTACCGGACCGGGAGCGGCCTGGTCGGTCTCAAATTCACCTGCCCTTGGCGGGGTGCGACTTGGATGGAATGCAGGCGCCCCGCCGGAAGCCGTCAACGGCGTTGGCCGCTCAAAACTGCACAGCATTCCACACAGCGCACGCTCACCATTTATAGTGAGTTTGACTGCACGGGACACAGGAGGGATGCCGCCCATCCTTGCCGGTTTCCGCCCAAGCGACGGCTGTGGCAGCCGGAGGTAAAAGCGTGAGCGATCATGCGGAGAAAGAAACGCCGAAGTTCGACTGGGTCGCCGCACGCTCGGCGTGCACGCTCCCCAAGATGTACAACAGGCTGCTGGCGGAGATGAAGGAGGACGTCAGTGAGCGCAACGCGCAGCGGCCCGAAAGCGCACCTTACGAATTCCTTGTTCTTGAAAAGGAAGACGGCTTCTCCGTCGTTCTCCAGGCCAAAGACTTCCGCAGGTCGGTGGCCTTCCGTTATGAGGACCACGCGATTACCGTTCTGGACCCCAGCGGCAACCAGATGTTCGACATCACGCTGCTGTTCACCGACGACGGCAAGTGCCGTCTGAAAGCCAAGGAAGAGAACCGGGAAACCTGGCAGGTGCGGCGCATGGCTCTCGAAGATCTGCTGTTCCGCACGGTCTAGCGTCGGTGCGGACAGGCCTTGGTGTTGATGCACCCCTCGGCCAGACGCAGCCGCTCGACGGGCCTGCCGCCCGCCAGGTGCTCGGAGACAATCTCCGCCGCATCGGATGCCTGCACGTTGCCATACCAGACGGCCTCGGGATAAACAACCACCGTGGGGCCATGCTCGCACTGGTCCAGGCAGCCTGCTTTATTGATGCGCACCCTGTCGCCGAGCCCGGCAGCGTTGGCATATTGCTGCAGCTGGGCGTGCAACTCGCTTTTTCCGTCGGCTGTGCAGGACGGGCGCGGCGCGTCGGCGGGACGTGTGTTCTGGCAGACAAAGACGTGGCGTTCAAATGCGGGCAAGCGGTGTTCCTCCAGGGGTACAGCGGATGGACGCGACTGATTCCAGAGTAAAGGGTCAGGCCCCCCCCGGGCGAAGGAATGCACGCCGAGGCGAAGTTTCCACATCCCCCACCCCGGCTCGATCTGCGAAGATAGAAACTTGACTATGAGTACGGACAACCTGCTTTCGCTCAAAGACGACATGGTGGCCTTCATCGAGGGGCACGGCCTCAAGCGCCTGCCCGGATATGTCACCGAAGATATTCCCTCCATTGTGTGGGAGGGACAGGGAAACCCCGACGCCTGGAAAGACTTCGTGGAGATGGCCAAGCTGGTGGGCGCGCCCTTCGTGACCTTCAGCGAGATGACGCTGGAGCGCGAAGAGTTGGACGCGCTGATTGAAGAAGCCGGCGAGATGAACTTCCCCGACGAAGAGGCCACCGAACTGGTGGAAGCGCAGTGGCTGCGCAAGTACGCCGGCAACCTGGGCTACATCCAGTTGGGCTTTGTTTACCAGGGCCTGGTGTTTATGCACGAGACCACTACCGAGTGGTACGAGCGCTTCCAGACGCTGCTGGAGGACATTGAGGCCTTTCAGGACATCGTCATCGACGATCACGACCACGATCACGACGAGGACGAGTAAGCACAGTGAGCACGGCGGCCGTTGAAGGAAACCGGCCGGTTCGGCAGCCGGGCGCGGGCCCGGCCGTGGTTGCGCCAACTCCAAATCGGCGCCCCAATCAGCGCTGGCTACTGACCGAACAGCACCCTGAGGCATCGGCCGAACTGGCCAAAGGCGCGCGGCTGCCGCAGGTGCTGGCGGCGCTGCTGGTGGCCCGGGGCATCCGCGAGCCAGCCGAGGCTTTCGTTTTTCTCAACCCTGAAGTTGCGCACCTCCACGATCCGCTGCTGATGCTGGGCATGGAAGCAGCCGTAACGCGTCTGGAGCGGGCCATTGCGCAGCGTGAGCCGGTGCTGCTCTACGGCGACTACGATGTGGACGGAACCACCGCGGTGGTGCTGCTGAAGACCGCCATCGAAATGCTGGGCGGCGAGGCGCGCTTTCATGTGCCCCACAGGCTGCGCGAGGGCTACGGGCTGCAATCGAGCGTGCTGGAAGCCGCCTATGCCGAGGGCGTGCGGCTGGTGATCACAGTGGACACGGGCATGAGAGCCTTTGCCGAGGCGGAGACCGCGCGTCGGCTGGGGCTCGACATGATCATCACCGACCATCATCTGCTCGAGGCCGGCGACGCCGTGCCGCACGCGCTGGCCATTCTCAATCCAAACCAGCCCGCCTGCGCATACCCGGAGAAGTCGCTGTGCGGCGCGGCCATTGCGCTCAAGCTGGCGCAGGCCCTGCTGGAGCGGCGCGACCCGGTGCGCACCCGCGAGAAGACGCTGCCGAGTTTCCTCAAGATGGCAGCCATCGCGACCATTGCGGACGCGGTTCCGCTGCGCGGTGAGAACCGCACCATCGCCACGCTGGGGCTGCGCGCGCTGCGCCATCCGGCAGGCGCGGGCCTGCGCGCCCTGTTTGCCGCCGCGGCCCTTGACCCGGCCGCCAAGGAGATCACCGGCTTCGACGTGGCCTTCCGCGTGGCCCCGCGCATCAACGCCGCCGGACGCATGGACGTGGCCTCGGAGGTAATCGAACTCTTTTCCACGCGCGACTCAATCCGCGCCGCCGAGCTGGCCGGCAAGCTTGAACGGCTGAACCGCGAACGCCGCGACACAGAGGCTGCCGCACTGACCGCCATTCAGGCGCGGCTCGCCACAGACGCGGAACTGGCTGCCGACCGGCTGCTGGTGGTGGACGGCGACGGCTGGCACCGCGGCGTCATCGGTATACTGGCCTCGCGCGTGGTGGAGCGCACCGCCAAGCCGGCCATCGTGGTCAGCGTGGAAGACGGCGCGGCACACGGCTCCGGCCGCAGCGTGGACGGATTCCAACTGCTGGACGCAATCGAGAGCTGCGCCGACCTATTCACGCGCTTCGGCGGCCACGCCTTCGCCATCGGCTTCGCCATGCCTGCGGAAAATCTCCCCGTGCTGAAGCGCCGGCTGCGCCTCTACGCCGAAGAACATCTTGCCAACCGCGAGCCCGAGCATGTGCTAAGCATCCACGCCGAGCTGCCGCTGGACCGCATCACCCCGGTATTGGCCGGATGGCTGCGCAAGCTCGAGCCGCTCGGACACGGCAATCCCGAACCCATCTTCATGGCGCGCCGCGCACGCCTGCTGGCCGCGCCGCGCATCATGAAGGAGCGCCACATCCGTCTGGAGCTGACGCAGGATTCGGCAGCGCCCGCAGGCTCCATGACGGCCATCCGCGGCGTGGGCTGGGACATGGCCGCGCGGGCCGCCGCGCTCAGCCTCAAGCAGGGCAGCCTGGTCGACCTGGCCTACCGCATCCGGGAGAACGATCATCCGGAATTTGGCGGCCTGGAAGTGGAGGTCGCCGGCCTGCGCCCGTTCGAAGATGGCCCCGGACACAGCGAGGCCCACGGCTGACCGTGGGCCTCGCTGCAGGTAAGGGGAAGCTTCGCGTCAAATGCCCTATTTGGGCTTCTCTCCAGGCTTTGGCTCTGCATGTTGTTGAGGCGCAGCATGCTGTTGCGCCAGTGGATGCTGTTGCACCTGCGGCTGCGGACGCTGTTGCACCTGCGGCTGCGGACGCTGTTGCACTTGCGGCTGTGGACGCTGTTGCACCTGCGGCTGTGGACGCTGTTGCACCTGCGGCTGTGGACGCTGTTGCATTTGCGGCTGTGGACGCTGTTGCATTTGCGGCTGTGGATGCTGTTGCACCTGCGGCTGTGGACGCTGTTGCACTTGCGGCTGTGGACGCTGTTGCACCTGCGGCTGCGCATGTTGCTGAGGTGCTGCATGTTGCTGCGGTGCTGCATGTTGCTGAGGAGCGGCATGTTGCTGCGGCTGTGCATGCTGTGCCTGTGGCTCTGCACGCTGCTGAACTTTTGGCTGTGCATGCTGTTGCGGTGTCGGCTGATTTTGCTTCATTCCGGCGGGCGCAGTCCGGCTTTGCGGGCCCGCGGGCCTCTCGGCAACCAGGTGTTGCGGATGGCCACCGTTCGCCTTGGCAAACGAGGTCTTGTCGGACCGGGCAGCCGCCATGTGTTGCGCCTGGAACGTTGTCGGGGCTACATGCCGCTCACGCGCGGCAGCCAGTTCCTGTGGAGCGGCTTTGTGTTGTACGCCGCCGGGTCCGCCGTTATAGGAGACTCGGCGGTTGTTGGCGATCGTGTTTCTGTCCACAATCGCCCGGTCGTTGTAGGTGTCGTGAATTGAGTTTTGGTTTACGCGCATGATCGCGGTGTTATAGGCAAATTGATGGCCGCGCCACTCGCCGCCGGAGAAGCCGATCCCTCCGTAACCGAAGCCGTAGTCGACGCCGCCGTAGTAGCCTACTTGCCGGCCCCAGTAACCCCGATGGAACCGATATTGGCCGCCGAACCAGCCCCAATAGTCGGGTGTCCACAACGCACCCTCATAGGGCGCCTGCACCCAGGCGCCGGGAACCCAGTAATATCCGCCATCGCCATAGGCCCAGTAGCCTGGCGTCCACATCAGGTTCGGTTCGGGGCACGGGGGTTGCTCGTAGATGGGCAACTCCGGCGGGGCAAAATTGACACTGATGAGTAATTGGGCATACAGAGACGCCGGTATCACCGAGACGAACAGCGCAAAGAGGAGTAAACGGGCAAAAGAGCGAAACGGATGCATTGGATTGAACCTCCTGATTCCATCCAGCTTGCTCCGCGGAGTGAATTGATTCACTCCAAACAGCGCAAGGGCCTGGGAACTACCAAACAGGGTAGCCCCAGGCCGTTTGCCCATTCTGATCAAATCAGTACACCAGGCTTGTGCTGCATCATTTGGCCCGCATGGCCCGGATCAGGGCCGAAAGCTGATGCCCATGCCCACGACGTGGCGGGCCTGCAGATTCACGGGCACATCGACGACGGCCGGGTAGGGTGGCGGCAAGCCGGTCGCGACGGGGATCGCCCCGATATTTCCGGCCACCTGGCCCATGCCGATATCGAAGGCAAAGTGGGGATGCTCGCGCTGGGTGATGCGCACGGCGTAGTCCAGCGTGGTGGGCAGGTCGGCCTTGCCGGCCACCAGCGGGATGCCGTTGGGGGGGGCGGGGCCCAGACCCTTGACGGTCGGCGGCTCCTGCGTAAAGCCCGCTGAAGGCACGGCCACAAGGCCGTGGCCGATGGGCAGCGGAATGCCCAGGCCTCCGTAGAAGCGTCCGCCGAAGCGCGTCGCCTGACCGCCGATGCCGAAGATCGCCGCATTGGTGGCCTTCCAGCCCAGGTTTAACAGAAAGGGAACAGGCGGCTTGGCCCAGGTCTTGGTGAAGGAGATGTAGATGTCTCCGTTGGTGTAGGCCTTGGCAGCTGGGACGGGCAATGGGGTACACAACAGGGTCGCAATGCAGTACTGATCGTAGAGTTCGACAGCCAGGGGGCCGGCCGCGCCGGATACGAATTTGTCGCCGGTGCGCACCACGCCGCCGACGGCAATCCCCGGCGTCCAGGGACCGAACTGCCCGTCTTTGATGCCCACGACCTTGCCGTGGAAGACGTTCATGCCGTTGAAGTCCCAGAGGTTGCTGGTGGCCGCATTGGTGGCGGTGGCCGTCGGCGTGTTGCCAAGTTGGTGCACACTGCGCGTATAGCCGGCCTCGGCCCGGTTGGCGAACCCTTCGGTGATGCTGAAAGTTTCAATCTTTCCAATCACCGTGGAGGCGTCGATGAAGTGGAAACCGACGGCGGGATGGGAGAAGACGTGCCCCTTGGCCGACTCGACGACGTAAGCTGTGGGTGTAAGGAAGCCGCCGGTCTGGCCTTCCAGGGTCAGATTCTGTGCGTTGAGACGACCAGCTGCGAGCATGGCCACAAAAATGAAGACAAAACAAGCGAGCTTGTTCAATTTGAGAAATTTCACATTCAACTCCTTACGGAGCCCGGGCCCGCAGCTCCGGCGTTCAAAAAACCATCCAGTTGTAACACAAACGATGGAGGCTCGTCTCTCAAATATTTTTCCGCCGTCGACGGGTTCCGGCCGCCGGCCGAGGCGGTGATAGACTCAGCCCATGCCGCGCGGCTTGTTTATCACACTGGAAGGCCTGGATGGATCGGGCAAAACGACGCAGATCCGGCGGCTTGCCGCCTGGCTGAAGAAGCGGCTTCCCGATGAAGATCCGGTCCTGACTCGCCAGCCCGGAGGAACCGAGACGGGCGACCGCATCCGCTCCCTGGTGCTGGACTCCGGCTCCGGCCACCTCGCTCCGATGACGGAGATGGCGCTGATGTTCGCCGATCGCGCCCAGGCCATCGCCGAGGTCATCCAGCCGGCTCTCGACCAGGGCAGAATCGTCGTCTGCGACCGCTTTACCGACTCCACCGAGGCCTACCAGGGCGGCGGCCGCCTGCTTGGCTCCGAGCCCGTCCTGGCACTCCACCAACTGCTCTGCCGCGACCTGAAGCCCGACCTGACGCTACTGCTGCTGCCGCCGCTGGAGCTTTCGCTGCAGCGCGCCCGCCGTCGCAACCAGCGCGCCGCCGAGCAGGAAGGCGCCGACGAAGGCCGCTTCGAGCAGGAGCAGGACGCCTTCTACCGCCGTGTCTGGGAGAAATACCGCGAGATCGCCGCCCGCGAGCCCGGCCGCGTGGCCCTCATCGAAGGCGACCTCAGCCTCGACGAGGTCCACCAGAAAATTGCGGAAACGGTCGCGGCGCGGCTGCTCTCACCACCCCAGGGTGAATAATCGCGCGTCCCGGCCTTCTCCTCATTCCGCGGCTGTCATTGCACAATCACATTGAAGCTGGCGGTCTGCGTCACGCTCCCCGAAGTCGCCGTCACCTGAACCGGGTAAGTGCCCGTTGGGGTCGCGCCTGCAGCGGAGGCCGTTGTCACATTGAACGGTGCGCTTTGAGTAGATGCGCCGTACGCGTCAGTCGCCGCGACCGTGAAACTGTAGGTCGTGGATGCTGACAGGCCTGTAACGCTGTAACTGGCGCCGCTTGCCGTGGCGATCGGGCTGTTGTTCTCATAAACCGTATACCCGCTCACCGCGCAGTTCGAGGGCGCACCAGCCGTTTTCCAGCTCAATTGTGTTCCCGAGGCGGTAATCGAGGTTGCGGCCAGTTCCCCCGGCACACCGGGGACCGTGACGCAGGAACCCGCGCCGCTGTTCGAACTGCCTCCGCTGCACGCGCTGAACTGGATTGCGAGAACCGCAACCAGACCGAGCAAAAGCAGTGAGAACAGCTTCCTTCGCCGGGAACGCCTGAAACCAAGACCAAACCAGGCCAGCGCAACTCCCGGAACGGGCAGTAGCCCCGCAAGCAACTCACGCGCTCGAAGAGTCAGCGAGGGCGACAGTGGCGCCGCAGTGCTCGCAGAAGCCGTTGTGGTAATCGTGACCGCGGCGGCCACCGAGTCCGTGCCGCTCAGATAGGTGTCCGCCGACGAGCAGGCCGCCCCGGTCATCGCGGCGGGAAGGATGCAGGCAAGGGTCACGTTGCCCGCGAACCCCCCGCTCGGAACCAGGTTGATGGACGCCGTTCCGGATTGTCCTGGAGAGGCAATGGTCACATCCGCTGCCGGGTACGCAATGTTGAACCCCGGAGCAACCGCGCCGGGCGATGAGACAACGATGTGGTCCAGGTTGGGAGCCCAGGCATCGGGATTGGAGAATTCGATTGTGTTCGCTCCTGCATCCAACTGCACCGTCATTCCGCTGGCGACCGGAAGGCTGAAGTTTGTGCCGGTCAGGGTGGCCTGAGCCGCCGCTCCGCCGTCCACACTCACAAAAAACGTGCGCGCGCCGGATACCGCGGCATAGATATTCATCTGGTAGGTACCGCTCGTTGGCGCGCTGACGTTGTTGATGGTTACGGAATTCGCCGCGTCATTCCCGACATAGCCGACCTCGTTGCCGTCCAGGCATGTACATTGCATCACCACCGCCTGGCCGCTCAGGAGGTTGCCGCTGGCATCGCCCTCATAGACGGTTTGCGCGGGCAGCGATCCGCTCGCGCTGACGATGACCATGATCACGCCGTGCGAGGGCACATTGGCCGAAAAAGTGCCGGTAAACTCTCCCAGATCGGCATGGGCCCACAGGTCGCGCACCGCGGCTGTTTCATTGGGTTGGAGTCCGAAGGCGCTCCAGTTTACAGAGATCGTCGCCGCCGTTCCGAATAGATTCAACAGGGCAACGGCCGTGCCTCCTGTAACCGGCTTCGCCCACACCTGCAACCCTCCTCCATTATCCGAGAGCAGAACGCCCTGCTTGCCGAGCGCGTCCTGATCGACTGCGATGACCTCCTGGTTCGTAAGTGTCGCCAGGCTGGCCACACTCAGCCCCGTCAGATCGTTGCCGGCGATAAGCGGCGCGGCCATCATCGCCCACATCGAGAAATGGGTCCGGTCCTCCGTGTCGGTCATGCCGCCATTGCCCACCTCGAGCATGTCCGGGTCATTCCAGGCGCCCGGCCCCGCCGATGCCGCGTAGGCGCTGTTGGCCTGCATATTGTTCACCATGGAGAGCCAGTTGTCTCCGATGTCGCCGGTAGTGCGCCACAGGTTGCCAACCGCCGGAGCCCATATCCACGGTGTGTTCGTGCCCCAGTCACACAGGCTGAAGACAATGTTTCCGCCCGCACTGGCCAGCGCCTGCTGGAATTGCGTGTATTGCGCCTGGGGGTCGAGACCCGCCGTGTTGCACCAGTCAAGCTTGATGTAATCGACGCCCCACGCCGCAAAGGTGTCGGCGTCCTGCTCGTAGTAGCCGTAGCTGCCCGGCCGTCCCTGGCAGGTCGCCGTTCCGGCGTCTTCGTAGATCCCGATCTTCAGCCCCAGGTTATGAACGTAGCTGACCAGCGCGGGCATGCCGCTCGGAAACTTCGTCGGATCGGGAACAAGATTCCCATTCGCGTCGCGGCTCGGCGCCATCCAGCAGTCGTCTAGGTTGATATAACGGTAGCCTGCCGCCTGCATGCCGCTGCTGACCATCGCCGTCGCGGTTTGTTCAACAACTGTCTCGTTGAGGCCGCTGCAGCCAAAATGGTTCCAACTGTTCCATCCCATGGGTGGAGTCAGCGCCAATCCGTTGTTGGACGCCCGCGCATAAGGCGCCCCAAGCAACACCAGCACAACAGCGCACACCCACAGCCCTGGCTTGGAGCGCCAAGCCGCATTCATTCGCCCTACCGTTCGCATCGTTCCCCGCCGTCATCCAGAATACCCCTACAGTTGCAAATGCCGTTCCAAGGCGGACGCATCAGCATTGAGGTGGACCTCAGGCCCGCTTGCGCCAAGCGAGAAAACCCGCGGGAATCGTAAATCCGCTCTATAATTCCGGCAAGATTCTGTGCCGTCAAATTTATCTACCAAGCGAGACCGTATGAAAGCTCTCCATCGCTCCCTCCTGGCCGCGGTTCTTCTTGCTGCTGTGCCGCTACTCCACGCCGCAACCTCCGAGTCCTCCATCATCAAGCAACTCGATAAGCTCCGCTCGCTCGCGCCCGATAAACGCGCCGCGGCTACGGCCCAGCTCGCGCTCGACATTCGCACCCTTCCCGCGGGCCCCTCCAAGGTCAAATTGGCCTACGGCCTGGCAGGTCTCTCAACAGAAGGCGCCGCCGGCCACGACACCCTGCAGGCGGTCGCAGAAACTCTGGCAAGATCGCTTGCCGAGTCGCCGCTTCCCGCCAAGGGCGACCGTCCTCCAGCTCCCTACAGCGAATTGGCTGAGATGGTCCGTTACGAGCACCTCACTGTGACCCTCGACGACCCGCTCTACGCCAAAGCCATGCAGACGCTTTCTGACGAGGACGCCGATGTCCAAAAAGCCGACTTTACCCTCAAGGATCTTCACGGCAAGAAGTGGACTCTGTCAGAACTGCGCGGCAAGATCGTCATGGTCAACTTCTGGGCCACATGGTGCGGCCCATGCCGCCAGGAGATGCCGGAGATCGATGCAATCTACACCCACTTCGAGCCCCAGGGTCTGGTCGTCCTCTCCGTCACCGACGAGACCGGATTCAAAGTGAACTCGTTTCTCTCCGGTTTCAACTATCGCCCGCCGATCTTGCTCGACCCCGGCGGCACGGTGCACAAGCTCTTCCACATCGAAGGCATTCCGCGCACATTCCTCTTTGATCGCGACGGCAAACTCCTGGATGTCGCCATCGACCGGCGGGTCATCCGCCAGTTTTTGGTTATGCTTTCCAAGACCGACCTGCATAGCTGACTTGGGAAGCGAGGCGGGGGGCGCTCGATTGCGCGGAAGGCCTATCTGAACTCCCCGAAGTGCACATCCTCGGCCGCTGCTGGCTGATCCAGAAACTGAAACGTCGTCGCCGGTCCCAGCTTTGCGGGCGGCGTCCACGAGGCCAGCGCCCACACCACTTTCTTCGCCGGCGTCATTTCAATGGCCTGCAGCGTTCCCGCCAGGTCCTCGGCGGGCGCGCTCCACTCGTTCACCCAATTGTTGATCACCGTGTTCCCGTTGGGCAGCCGCCAGGCCTGCTGCAGGCTGGCGAAGGCGTAGCCCGGCGCATCGGCCGGGGTCCAGCTCCATACCGCGTCGCCGCGACGCGTGATCTCGCGAACGCCCTTGCTATCGGTGATCAACACGTTGGCGTTCGCCAGCGGCGTCACGCTCCACGGCCGGTCGGCGGGAAATGACCACAGTTCGTTGCCGTTGGAGTCGTACTCCACCACCTTGTTCAGGTCCATGTGCGCCACCAGCAGCGTGCCCTGTGCCGTCAGCCGCGCGTGGCGAAACTGCCCGTGCGTGCTCGCAGGCTGCTTGGTCTTGAGCGGAAACTCCTTCTCCGTAGCGCCGGTGACGATGTTGACCACGCGCACCAGCGCCGGATCGCCGTTCTGGATGTAAAGCACGCGGTCAGTCCCGATAGGCACGGCCGTATGCACCTCGTGGCCGGCCGGCGCGTCGTAGTTCCACACCACCTTCTTCTCCGGAGTAATCTCGGTCACGCCCACCTGGTGGGTAAACAGCACGTTGCCGTTCGAGAGCAGCACCGCGTCGCTGATCTCTCCCTTGCCGGCCGGGTCTGAGTAGCTCCACACCACCTTGCCGCCGCGCACGATGAAGATATTGCGCTCGTGCGACTCCCCGGCATAGAGGAAGTCGTGCTGCGCCAGTCCGTTTCCAGGCAACTGGACCGGAGCCGCCTGCGCCCGCGCAAAAACTCCACCGCAGGCTCCAACCACCAGGTAAACAACCGCTTCATTCAATCGCATTCGAAGTCTTCTCCGCAGCGCAAATGTATCCGTCGCACCAAACAGGCTTGTGTCCTGATCCGCGGCAGTGCCGCGCAAGAAGCATACAACTCCGAGCGCCGCAAAGCTCGTTCGCCCTTGTTTGTCGCATCGAAAGGCCCAACCTGCCGGCTCCGCCCGATGCACTAGACTCGAAGCGTGGGCACTCAGGATTTCCCTGCCGGCGCGCCGGCCGATTCCGGTCAACCGAAACTAGTACGCCACGGGCGTTACGTCTACCCGCCGGGCCTGCGCATGAACCTGCCCTTCTACCTCTTCCACAAGTTCTTCAGGCCCGGCAATCCGATCCTGCTCTTCGAACACCTGCGCCGCTATGGCCGCGCCGCCCATTACCGCATCCTCTTTCACGATGTGGTGCTGTTCAACGACCCCGCCGACATCCGCGAAGTGCTCATCGACAAGGGCGCATCCTTCGGCAAGGACCGCACCCAGAAGCGGATGAAGATCCTGCTGGGCGAAGGGCTCATCACCTCCGACGGCGAGACGCACCGCCGCGGCCGCCGCATCGCCGCGCCGGCCTTTCATCGCCAGCGCATCCAGCGCTACGCGGGTCAGATTGTCGAGTTGGCCGCTGGCCTTGGCAACCGTTGGGTTCCCGGCCACCCCCTCGACATTGCCGCCGAGATGATGCACCTGGCGCTCGAGATCACAGCCCGCACCCTCTTCGACACCGAGGTCACGGCGGAGATTCTGGTCATTAACCAGCAGGTCAACGCCATCATGGAGCTCTATAACTACCTGGTGGCGCTGCCCCGCGCCGAGTTGCTGCTCAACTCGCCATTGCCCGGCATGCGGCGCTTCAGGCGCGCCAAGGCCCGGCTGGACGAGGTGGTGGACGGCATGATTCAGGCGCGGCTGACCGAGGCCAATGCGGGCGGCGGACTTGAACAACGCGGCGACCTGCTCTCCATGCTGCTTGCGGCGCGCGACGACCAGGCCGAGGGCGATGGGCTCAAGCTGAACGCCGGGGAACTCCGCGATCAGGTGTTGACGCTGTTCCTCGCCGGCTATGAGACGGTGGCCAACGCCCTCAGCTGGACCTGGATGCTGCTGGGCCAGAACCCCGATGCCGAGGCCCGCCTGCACGAGGAACTCGACCGGGTGCTCGCCGGCCGCCTGCCCACGCTCGAAGACGTGCCGCTCCTCGAATACACCGCCATGGTGCTCTCCGAGTCCATGCGCCTCTATCCGCCCGCCTGGGCCATGGGCCGCGAGGCGCTCGAAGACGTCACCATTGGCCCCTACAAACTGCGCAAGGGAACCATGGTCTTCTTCAGCCAGTACATTGTGCATCGCGACCCGCGCTGGTTTCCGCATCCTGACCGCTTCTGGCCGGAGCGCTTCACCGCCGAAGCCAAGGCAGCGCGGCCCCGCTTCGCCTACTTCCCCTTCGGCGGCGGCGGACGCCAGTGCATCGGCGAGTCGTTCGCCTGGATGGAAGCCACGCTGGCTCTCGCCACCCTGGCCCAGCGGTGGAGTCTTGCGCTGGTTCCCGGCCAGACTATCGAGCCCCAGCCCAAAATCACCCTGCGCCCCAAAAGCGGCATCCGAGCCGTTCCGGCGCCGCGGGAAAAGATTGATGCGCCGGAGGCCGCATTGCAGGCGGATGCCAGGCCTGACCGCCGGGGCAACGCCTGATTCACCGTGCTACTTCCACACTCCCAGCAGACGGCGCAAAAGCACCAGCTGTCCCAGGTGATAAGAAGTGTGATCGGCAACCACCAGAGCCTCGCGCAGAATCGTCTGGCCATCCCCATGCGGAATCCTGGCAAACAGATCGGTCTTCTCATCCTCCAACAGGCCGCACAGCGCCGTGAGATCCTCGCAATAAGCATTCACGCTTCTGTCCCAGGCCTTGGAGTCAGGAGGCGCATCCTTGGCGGGCCAGTAGCCGCCGGGAAACTCAGGCGACTTGTGATCGGGATTCCGTGAGAACTCCAGAATGTCCCACTGAGCAATCCGTATGTGCTCAAGCAG
>VFSW01009860.1_pt1 | contig 13604 bp, 11 predicted proteins | sample 5358111 | NCBI WGS metagenome assembly VFSW01 (sample SAMN11554181, study PRJNA540505) | mine drainage metagenome | isolation source: sediment from site ElyBrook_90M | place: USA: Ely Copper Mine, Vershire, VT | collected 2017 | reverse complement strand
CGGGCTGTTCGGGGGGCGCCGGCGCCCTAACCCCCCCCGCCGAGGGCACGCTGCAAACCGATGTCGGCCGTCACCGCCGCGGCATCGAGCTGCAGCAGCCCGTCGCGCTGCTCGAGCAGGGCTTCGGCGGCTGCGAGCTGCGGGCGTGCGTCGCTCAATCCCTGGCGCATGCGCGCGGCGCTGCTGGTCTGCAGATCCCGAGCCGCGGCGAGCGCCGCGCCGCGCTGCACGCGTTGCGCCGCCAGCTGCGAGCGGGTGGCCGCCGCGGCCGCCACCTCGCGCGCCGCGCCCACCACCGTTTCGCGATAGGCGGCGATCGCGGTGTCGAGAGCGGCCTGGCTTGCGCCGTAGCGCGCCTTCAGGCGGCCGGAATCGAAGATCGGCAGGTGCACCGCGGCGCCGATTTCCGGCACGCGGCTGTTGTATTCGAGCAATCGCGTCAGATCGAGACTCGAGAGTCCCGCCAATCCACCGATGGTGATATCGGGGTAAAACTCGGCCCGTGCCGACTGCGACATTTTTTCGGCCGCCTCGACCTGCCAGCGGCCGGCCGCGATATCCGCACGGCGCGCGATCAAATCGAGCTTGGCGTCGGCGGGCAGTCCCGAGGAAATCGCCGGCAGCGGCCGCACCGACAACGGCGGCAGCGCCCCCGGCGATTCGCCCACCAGCGCCGCGAGCGCGACCACGCGCAGCGACGCCGAACCGCGCAGCGCCTCGATCTGCTCGCGCAGGGCGGCGAGCGCGGCGTCCGCTCGATAGCGCGTGTCCGGCGCGTCCACTTCGGCCAGCACGCGCGCCCGCGCGATGGCGGCCTGCCTCTGCAGAATGCGCTCGCGTTCCTCGGCGAGCGCGAGCCGCGCCTGGTCCGCCTGCCATCCGTAGTAGGTTTCAGCCACCGAAGTGGCCAGAACCAGCGTCGCGGCCGCCCGGTCCGCGGCCGCGGCATGCGCCTGATCCATCGCCGCTTCAATGACGTCGTGCTGCTTGCCCCACCAGTCGAAGGTGTAGGAGGCCTGCAGGCCGAGATCGAATTGGTTGTACCAATGAAATCCGAGCAATGCCGGAGGGAACAGGCCGTTGTCGCTCAAGCGCTGCCGGTTGGCATCGCCCGCGGCGTCGACGCGCACGCCCGTGGCCGCGCCGGCCAGCCGCACCGACTGGCGCGCGGAGTCGAAACGCGCGTGCGCGCTCGCGAGCGTGGGCGAGGATGCGAGCGCGGCAGCGATGAGCCGATCCAGGGTCGGGTCCTGATAACGCTGCCACCACTGCGCCGACGGCCACTGGCCCTCGCCGGCCAGATCGTCGAGCGGCGCCGTGCTCGTCAAGGTGACGGGTGCGGGCGCCGGCGGCATTCCCGCGCAGCCCGTCAGCGCCAGCGCGAGCAGCGCCGGCAGACCGGCACCGCGCCGCCTCATGGCGAACGCTCCGCGGACCCTTCCTCGGCGAGAGCCGCCTCGAGCTTGGCCCCGAGACGCTTGAGCTGTGCGCCCAGGTGCCGCAGATCCTGCTCCGTCAGCTCCTCGAGCAGGGTGCGAAGCGGTCCCCACATGGCGGGCAGCAGCTGCCGCACCAGCGCTTCTCCAGATTCTGTGATCCGCAGCACCATGCGGCGTCGATCCTGCGCCGACGCCTCTCTCGTGATCAATCCCCTCTCGACCAGTGCATCGCAGATCCGCGACATATTGGCGGGGCGCTGTGCAGCGCAGGCACACAGATCACCGGGATGCGCCACCCCGTCCGGTTGCGAGTACAGGCTCGCCAGCGCGCGAAATTCAGCCTCGGTCAATCCGAAGGGCCGGATCTGATGTTCCAGCATGGCCCCGAGATCCCGCCCCAGCTGCATGATGATGCGGGTCAGTAATATTCCCGCCACCGGCGCGTCCGGCAAGCGCGCCTGTAGGCGCACCAAGTTGGTTTCGAGAGGGTCGACTGCCGGCAGCATCGGGAATTAATTTGAACTCTAATGATTTGATAAGATATATTTTAGCAAATGATTTTCAATTTGGTAAATAGTTCTTGCCATGCCAAAGCACCCGTGGCATTTTCCGACGAACCCTCTGAACCATTGCGCCGCGCCATGACCGCCGTGAAACGCCTCCCGCTCACCGTGCTGGCCGCCGGCTTGCTCATCAGTTGCGCCGCTGGGCCCGACTATCGCACCCCGGAAGCTCCCAAGGCGGCCGGTTTCGTCCCCGCCGAGGGGCTGCCGGCCGCCACCGCGGCGAGCGACTCGCCGGGCGGCGAGGCGCAGCGCTTTTCCACGGGCGAGGACATTCCCGCGCAGTGGTGGACGCTGTTCCGATCGCCCGAGTTGAATGCGTTGATCGAGCGGGCGCTCGCCAACAGCCCCACCTTGGAGGCGGCTCAGGCGGCGCTGCGACAAGCGAACGAGGGCATGGCCGCACAGCGCGGCAGCCTCTACCCCAGCCTCAGCGCCGCGGCCGGCGCGCAACGCCAGAAGATACCGGCGGCCGCCTTCGGGCAACCGGGTGGCGGCTCGATACTCTATACGCTCAATAGCGCCACCGTGAACGTGTCCTACACGATCGACGCTTTCGGCGGCATCCGCCGGCAGATCGAGGCGCTCCAGGCGCAGGCCGACTACCAGCGCTATGCGCTCGAGGCGAGCTACCTCGCCCTCACGGCCAATGTGGTGACCGCGGCGGTGGCGGAAGCGTCCGTGCGCGCGCAGGTCGCCGCGACCGAGGAGATCGCCCGCGCGCAGCAGGCGCAACTCGACATCACCCAGCGTCGTCGCAGTGCCGGCGGCGCCTCGCAGGCCGACGTCCTGCAGCAGGAGGCGACCGTACAGGCGACCCTGGCGACACTGCCGGGCCTGCGTGCCCTGCTCGCGCAGCAGCGCAATCTGCTCGCGGCCTACACCGGTTCGCTGCCGGCGGATTACCGGGGCGGCGCGCTCACCCTCGACTCGCTCACCCTGCCCCGCGATCTGCCGGTGAGCCTGCCCTCGAAGTTCGTCGAGCAGCGTCCGGACGTGCAGGAGTATGCGGCGTTGCTGCACGCGGCCACCGCGCAGGTGGGCGTCGCGACGGCGAATATGCTGCCGCAACTGACCCTGACCGGCAATTACGGCGGCGAGTCGCCCGCCCTCGCCCAACTGCTTTCGCCGAGCTCGGTGGTCTGGGGTCTGATCGGCTCGTTGACGCAGCCGATATTCAACGGCGGACAGCTCACCCACCAGCGCCGTGCCGCGGTGGCGGCCGCGCAGGCGGCCGCGGCCAACTACAAGGCCACGGTGATCACCGCCTTCGAGAACGTCTCGGACACCCTGTACGCGCTCACCGCGGACGCCGAAGCCCTCGGCGCCTCGGCCGCCGCCGAGAACGCGGCCGCCGGGAGCCTGCGGCTCGTCCAGGCGCAGTACCAGAGCGGCGGGGCGAGCTACCTGCAGGTGCTGCTCGCCGAACAGAATCAGCAGACCGCCGCGATCGCGCTCATCAAGGCCCGTGCCCAGCGGCTGGCCGACACGGCAGCGCTGTTTCAGGCGCTCGGCGGCGGCTGGTGGAACCGTCGGGAGGTCGCCGCAAACGCGGGTGACGCCGGTTCGACCCACGAACCTGCACAGTAGGGAGCATCATGACAAGCAGCATCGAGACCGACCGTACGCGGGCGAAGCCGCGTGAACTGGTAAAACCGTTGATCATCCTCATCATCGCCGCGGCGGTGGTGCTCGGCGGCATCTTCGCGTGGCAATTGTTCATCGGTCGCATGATGAAGAAGTTCATGAGCGCCGCCGCCACCGCGCCACAGACGGTCTCGACGGCGGTCGCCTCGCAAGAGCACTGGCAGGCGCACACCCAGGCACTCGGCACCCTGCGTGCCGTGCGCGGCGCCGATCTCGCCCCGCAGATCGCCGGGGTGGTGGACACCATCGGGTTCCAGTCCGGCGCCGAGGTGCGCGCGGGCCAGGTCCTGCTCACGTTGCGCGCCAACGACGATCCGGCGAAGCTCGCACAGCTGAAGGCGGCGGCGGACATCGCCGAGGTCAACTACCGGCGCGATCAGGAACAGCTCGCGGCGCAGGCGATCAGCCAGGCGGTGGTCGACACCGATCTTGCGACCGTCAAATCGGCCCGCGCCCAGGTTGCGGCACAGGAAGCGCTGATCGAGGAGAAGATCCTGCGCGCGCCGTTCGCCGGCAAGCTCGGCATCCGGCAGATCGACGAGGGCCAGTATCTCGCGGCCGGCGCGACCGTGGTGACCCTGCAGTCGCTCGATCCGATGTTCATCGATTTCTACATACCGCAGCAGGCGCTGACCAGCGTGCACGTCGGGCAGAAAGTCGGCGCGTTGATCGACACCTACGCGGGTGCGCGCTTCACCGGCACCATCGTCTCGATCAACTCGAAAGTCGACATCGCGAGCCGCAACGTGCAAGTGCGCGCCTCGTTCGCCAATGCCGATCGCAGGCTGGTGCCGGGAATGTACGCGAACATCGAGATCGAGAGCGGCGCGCCGGCCGAACTGATTACCCTGCCGCAGACGGCAATTACCTACAACCCCTACGGCGACACGGTGTACATCGTGGAGAAGAGCGGCGTGGACGAGCATGGCAGGGAGCGCCTCGCCGTGCGACAGCGCTTCGTGCAGCTCGGCGACCGGCGTGGCGACCAGGTGGCGATCACCAGCGGAGTCAAGCCCGGCGATGTGGTGGTCACCGCCGGCCAGATGAAGCTGCGCAACGGCACGCCGGTCGCCATCGACAACAAGGTCTTGCCCGCGAACGACGTCGCGCCGACGCCTCCGAACGAATAACCGGAAAGCCCCCTTGAATTTCACCGATCTGTTCATCCGCCGTCCGGTGCTCTCGAGCGTCGTCAGCCTGCTCATCCTGGTGGTGGGCCTGCGTTCGTACAGCTCGCTGCAGGTTCTCGCCTATCCGAAGACCGAGAACGGAGTGGTCACGGTCACCACCTTCTATCCGGGCGCCGATCCGGACGCGATTGCCGGGTTCATCACCACTCCGATCGAGGCCGCCGTCGCCCAGGCGAACGGCATCGACTACATGACCTCGAGCAGCACCAGCGGCACGAGCACGATCACGGTCAACCTGCGCCAGAACTACGACACCTCCAAGGCCGCGGCCGAAATCAACATCAAGGTCAATTCGGTGCTGAACCAGCTTCCGCTGGGCTCGCAGCAGCCGCAGATCACCGTCAAGGTCGGCCAGACCACCGACGCGATGTATATGGGCTTCGCGAGCACGACTCTCGCGCCGAATCAGATCACCGACTACCTGCAGCGCGTGGTGCAACCGAAGCTGCAGGCGGTGCCCGGCGTGCAGACCGCGGAAATCCTCGGCGGACAGTATTTTTCGCTGCGCGCATGGCTCGATCCGAAGAAGCTCACCGCCTACGGATTGACGGCCACGGATGTCGCCAATGCGCTCGCCGCCAACGACTACATCTCGGCCATCGGCAACACCAAGGGCCAGATGGTGCAAGTCACCCTCACCTCGACCACCAGCCTGCACTCTTTGGAGGAATTTCGTAATCTCGTGGTCAAACCGGTGAACGGCAGCAACGTGCGCCTGCGCGACGTCGCCGAAGTGTCCCTGGGCGCCGACTCGTACGAAGCGCGGGTCGCCTTCGACGGCAGCAACGGTGTGTTCATCGGCATCCAGGTGGCGCCGAGCGCGAACCTGTTGACCGTGGTCGACGGCGTCAAGGCGGTGTTCCCGGAAATGCAGGCGCAGCTGCCCCAAGGGCTCAACGGGCAGGTCGTATACGATTCGACGGTGTTCGTGAACAGCTCCATTCACGAGGTCGCGACCACGCTGGCCGAAGCGCTCGTGATCGTGATGATGGTCATCTTCGTGTTCCTCGGCTCGCCCCGCTCGGTGATCATCCCGATCGTCGCCATCCCGCTTTCGCTCATCGGCACCTTCGCCATCATGCTGGCTCTCGGCTTCTCGGTGAATCTGCTCACCTTGCTCGCCATGGTCCTCGCGATCGGACTGGTGGTCGACGATGCCATCATCGTCGTCGAGAGCGTCAATCGCCACCTCGAAGGCGGCATGCCGGCGGTTGCGGCGGCGAGCCTGGCGGCACGCGAGCTCGCCGGCCCCATCGTCGCCATGACCGTGGTGCTGCTGGCGGTGTTCGTGCCCATCGGTTTTCAGGGCGGCCTGACCGGGGCGTTGTTCGTGGAGTTCGCCTTCACCTTGGCGGCGGCCGTCACCGTGTCCGCGGTGATCGCCCTCACGCTCTCGCCCATGATGTGCTCGCGGCTGCTGAAGCCGCATCGGCCGGAGGCCACCGACTGGGAAACCCGCCTGGTGCATTTCATCGACGCCCGCTTCGACCGGATCCGGCGCGCCTACGTGCACCGGCTCGAGCGGAGCCTGCGCTACACGCCGGTGACGGCGGTGCTGGTGTTCGTCGTGCTCGGCAGCATCTACTTCCTGTATGGCAGCGCGAAAAGCGAGCTCGCGCCCCAGGAGGATCAGGGCTTCGTGCTGATGCAGTCGACTTCCGCCCCGGACGCGACCCTGCAGCGCAAGGCGCTGTACGACGCGCAAACCTACGACGTCCTGACGCACGCCGTGAAGTCCGATCACGTCTTCCAGATCGACGCACCCGGGCTGTCGCTCACCGGCTTGAACCTGCCGCCGCGCGATAAGCGCAAGCTGGGCTCGAACGAGATTCAGCAAATCGTGCAGCGCAAGGTCGGCGCCATTGCCGGTCAGAAGATCGCGGTATTCCAGCCGCCCTCTCTGCCCGGGGCCTTCGGACTGCCCATTCAGTTCGCCATCAAGACCACCGAACCGGCGACGCGCCTGAACGAGGTGTCGCAGGAATTCCTCGGCACGGCGCTCGGCAGCGGCATGTTCATGTTCCTCGATACCGACCTGAAGTTCGACCAACCGCAGTCGGTGATCGAGATCGACCGCGGCAAGGCCGCGCAAATCGGCCTGAACATGACGCAGGTCGGCAGCGCGCTCGGCAATCTCCTCGGCGGCGGCTACATCAATTACTTCAGCATGGACACCCGCTCCTACAAGGTGATCCCGCAGGTCGAACGCATTTCCCGGCTGAACGTCGATCAGCTGCTGAACTACCCCGTCGCGACCATCGGCTCGGTGCCGGTGCCCTTGTCCACCATCGCCGACATCCGTAACGAGACGGTGCCGGAGACGCTCAATCACTTCCAGCAGCTGAACGCAGCGACCATCTCGGGGGTCATGTCGCCCGGCGTGTCGCTCGACGATGCGCTCAAGTACCTCGCGGCGCTGGCGAACCGCACGCTGCCCCAGGGCTATTCGGTGGATTACGGCGGACAGGGCCGGCAGTTCGTGCAGGAATCCGGCGGCATCAAGCCCACCTTCGCGTTCGCCATCATCATCGTCTTTTTGGCGCTCGCGGCCCTGTTCGAGAGCTTTCGCGATCCCCTCGTGATCTTGATCTCGGTGCCCATGTCGATCGCCGGGGCGTTGATCTTCATCGCCATCGGCGTCGGCGGCGCAACCTTGAACATCTACACCGAGGTGGGTCTGGTGACCCTGATGGGCCTGATCAGCAAGCACGGCATCCTGATCGTCGAAGTTGCGAACCTCGAGCAGGCCACCGGCAAAAGCAAGCACGCGGCGGCGGTCGCCGCGGCGAGCGCGCGCTTCCGGCCCATCCTGATGACCACGGCGGCGATGGTGCTCGGAGTGATTCCGCTGGTGTTCGCGAGCGGCGCCGGCGCCGCGTCCCGCTATGCGATCGGACTGGTGATCTCGACCGGGCTCGCCATCGGTACCTTGTTCACCCTGTTCGTGGTGCCCGGTGTGTACGTGTTGCTCGGCGCCGAGCATTCGGCCGCGGCCGAGGCGGGCGGGCACTCGAGCGAATGGCCGAAAACCAGCCACTGACCGGCAGCGCCAAGGTCCTCGGGACCATCTCGCTTGCGCTGGCGACTTTCATGAACGTACTCGACACGTCCATCGCCAACGTGTCGCTATCGGCCATCGGCGGGGATCTCGGCGTGTCGACCACCCAGGCAACCTGGGTGATCACCTCCTTCGCCGTGGCCAACGCCATCGCGGTCCCGCTCACCGGCTGGCTCGCGCAGCGCTTCGGTGCGGTGCGCCTGTTCACCGCTTCGGTGGTGCTGTTCACCATCGCCTCGCTGCTCTGCGGCCTCGCGACCTCGCTACCCGTGCTGATCGGCTTCCGGGTGCTGCAGGGCGCCGTGGCGGGACCGATGATTCCCCTCTCTCAGGCACTGCTGCTCTCCAGCTACGAGAAGGAGAAGGCGGGCACGGCGCTCGCCATCTGGGCGATGACCACGCTGGTCGCCCCGGTGATGGGGCCGATGCTCGGCGGGTGGATCACCGACAATATCTCCTGGCCGTGGATCTTCTACATCAACGTTCCCGTGGGCCTGATCGCGGCGGGCGTGACTTTCAGCATCTACGCGCGGCGCGAGACTCCGCGGCGCCGACTGCCGATCGACGGAGTGGGTCTTGCACTGCTGGTGCTGTGGGTCGGCGCCCTGCAGATCCTGCTCGACAAAGGGGAGGAACTCGACTGGTTCGGCTCGAGCACCATCATCGTGCTCGCCACCGTGGCAGTCATCGGCTTTTGCCTGTTCCTCGCGTGGGAGCTGGTGGAAAATGCGCATCCCGTCGTCGACCTGCGACTGTTCCGGCGGCGTAATTTCTGGACCGGAACACTGGCGCTCGCGCTCGGTTACGGGGTGTTCTTCGGCAACGTCGTGATACTGCCGCTGTGGCTGCAGCTGTACATGGGATACACCGCGACCGAAGCCGGCCTGCTCACCGCCCCGGTCGGCATCCTCGCGCTGCTGCTCTCGCCCTTCGTCGGCAAACGGGTCGGCAAGAGCGATCCGCGCATGCTCGCGACCGTCGCCTTCCTGATCTTCGCGCTCGCCCTGTACCTGCGCACGCGGTACAACACCCAGGCGGACTTCAATTTCCTGGTGTTCCCGATCATCGTGCAGGGTGCCGCCATGGCCTTCTTCTTCGTGCCCCTGGTGAGCCTGACCCTGTCCGGTCTGGCACCGGAACGCATACCGGCGGCCTCGGGTCTGACGAATTTCGCGCGGATCACCGCGGGCAGCTTCGGCACTTCGATCGCCACCACGGCCTGGGATAATCGGGCCATCCTGCATCATGCGCAGCTCACGGAGTTCGTGAACGACGGCAATCCCGCCGCCCGGCAGTATCTGGGCACGCTGCAGGCGGGCGGGCTGTCGAGCGCACAATCCGCCGCCGCGGTCAACCGAGTGGTCGACGTACAGGCCCATTTGCTCGCCGTGAACGATCTGTTCTTTGTGTCGGCGCTGCTGTTCCTCGCACTGATCGGCGTGGTCTGGCTGGCGCGCCCGCCACCGGGTGTGAATGCGCCGGTCGATGCGGGAGGAGCTCATTAATTAAATTATTCAGTTAATTACATAAGTTACCTAACCCGAAATCTAAAAAACGTACTTACCCGACGAGCGACGCATATCAAATCATTGAGATTTGCGCGTTGCGTTTTGTCGATTGTCTTGTATATTCCAGTTGCAGCGTATTGATTTGACAAGATTCACCGCGGGATATCAGGCTCGAAAGTACTTTAACTTTTCGATTTTAGCTATTTATGGGGCTGAGGATGTTTACCTGGGAATCTCTCCATAACGCCACCCTCGAACTGGTGCGCTCGACACCCATAAAGCAGCGGCTCATCTGCGCGTACCGGCGCTACCTCGCCGGATTGCACGAGGATCAATTACCCCTGGAGGTGCGCGAGCCGTTCAACCAGGTGGTGCGTAACCTCTCCGGCGTGAACCCCATGCGTGGAGAGGATGCGGTGACCGCCTCGGTTCGCAAGATGTCGAACCATGAAGCGGACGAGTGCGCCGCGATGATCGTCGAGATCTTCGGTCTGATGTCGCGAAATGTGGGCGCCGCAGCGGCCGCGCATGGAGCGGCGACCGGCCGCACCAACGGCACCGTGTTGCACCTGCACGGCGTCGAAAGCATGAGCGGCGATGAGGCGCTCATTGCCAGCGTCTGAGCCGCCCGCAACCGGGTCGGCAGGAATCCGCGCTAGTCGAGTTTGAACTCGATGGTGTCCCAGCGCATCGTCTCCTCGTGGCGGGCCTGACGGCGCAGCGCATCGATGAGACTCCTCTCGTTCCAACCCACCAGCTCGTCGGCAAGTTCGGTCATCGCCTTGGGCACGGTCTCCTGGGTGCCGAAGTTCTCCATCACGATAATGGGTCGATCCGCCGACTTGGCGAAATTCAACTGGAACAACACCAAATCCGCCGCTCGTTGGTACACCGAGGGCAACGCCACCACCACTTCGCAGGGGGCGATCTGCCGTCGCAGTTCCTCCCGCTCGCTTTCCTTGTCGACCGGCCGTTTCGACTGCGGCAAACTGGTGTTGCGGTAGTAAAAATTGCCCGAAGCCTCGAGATACTCGAACACCCGCAGGTACGATTCGTTTTCCTCCCAGGCGTGGGTGACGAACAAGCGGATCGGGTTCACGCGGATCGACATCCCGGTAGTGTACCCGGACGATGGTCATGCGCGAAGCGGCGCGCACCGATACAATTGGGCGCGGTGCGTCTACTGATCTACAACATTCGGTATGCCACGGGCACCGGCCCGGCCTTTCACCTACCGGTGCCCGGCGCGGGCTATCTGCGGTCGAGCCCGCAGGTATTGCAGCAGATCACCGCGTTCATCAAGGCGCAGGACCCGGACGTGGTCGGACTGATCGAGGTCGATACCGGCTCGATCCGCACCGGCATGGTCAATCAGGCGGATTTCATCGCCCGTTCACTCGGCCATTACTCCACGTTCGAGTGCAAATACGGAGTGTCGTCGGTCAACCACTTCATGCCGATCGTGCGCAAGCAGGCGAACGCCTTTCTCGCCGCACCGCGCGTGCGCGGCGAGCGGTTCCACTATTTCGACACCGGCATCAAGCGCCTGATCATCGAGCTGGAGCTCGACGATCTGGCGATCTTCCTCGTGCATCTGTCGCTAAAATTTCGCCATCGGCAGTACCAGCTTCGCTACCTGTATGATCTGCTGCGCAAGACGAGCAAACCGGTGATCGTGGCGGGCGATTTCAACACATACTGGGGCGATCATGAGCTGTATCTTTTCATGCAGGCCGCCGGCCTCACCAATGCCAACGCCCATGGCCTGCCCTCCTATCCGAGCAGCAGTCCACGCAAGGAGCTCGACTTCATCCTGCACAGCGGCCAGATCGAGGTGCATCGGTTCGCGATCCCGGACGTGCAATTGTCCGACCATCTACCCCTGGTCTGCGATTTCACGATTCACGAAAGTGCGCAACAGGCGGCCTGACCCAGGGATTTCGCCCGACGGGCTGCGGAGGTTTCCGGAAATCATGCGTTGTGACCTAATACGCGGCGAGCCGGGGGCATTCCTGTGCTAGCATTTGCGGCCAAAATCATCAGCTTGTAGTTGAAGGCTGCGGCAACTTCGAACGATGGACGAACGACCGGTAGATCTGGCGACACTGCGGGGCTTTTCGCCTCTGGACGGCCTCAAGGCCGAGAATTTGCTGGCGCTCGCCCGCAAAACCCAGATCCGCGAGCTGGACGCCGGCCGCCTGTTGTTCAAGGAAGGCGACAACGACAAGCGCACCTTCTACCTGGTCTCGGGTCAGGTGGATCTGCGGGCCGACGATCGCTCGGCCGGCATGATACGGGCCGGCAGCCCCGAGGCACGCGCCGCCATCGCCCCCGGGCTGCCTCGCAAGTTCACCGCGCGCGCCGCGACCGATCTCGAGTACATCAGTATCGACAGCGACCTGCTCGACGTGTTGCTGACCTGGGACCAGACCGGCCAGTACGAGGTGTCGGAACTGCGCGGCGACACACTCGATGTGACCGGCGATTGGATGACCACGCTGCTGCAGACCAAGGCGTTCCACCGGATCCCCCCGGCGAACATCCAGGCCATATTCATGCGCATGCAGCGCATCAACTACCGGTCCGGGGATGTGGTGATCAAGCAGGGTACCGAGGGCGATTACTTCTACGTGGTGGTGGCGGGACGCTGCGTCGTGACACGCGAGACCCCGCTCAACAAGGAAGGCATCAAGCTCGCCGAACTCGGCCCGGGCGACAGCTTCGGCGAGGAATCGCTGAGCGCCGAGGCGAAACGCAATGCCACCATCACGATGGCCACCGATGGCACGCTCATGCGCCTCGGCAAACAGGATTTCCAGACGCTGCTGAACGAGCCCCTGCTGCAATGGGTGGATCAGGATCAGGCCAAGGAAATGGTCGCCGCCGGCGGCAAATGGTTGGACGTGCGCTTGCCCAGCGAATTCCAGAACTTCCGTATCGACGGTGCAATCAACATCCCCTTGTATTTCATCCGCTTGAAGCTGAATGCGCTCGACAAAGGCACTCGCTACGTGGTCTGTTGCGATACCGGACGGCGCAGCTCCGCAGCGGCATATATTCTGAGCGAGCGGGGTTTCGAGGCCTATGTCCTGCGCGGCGGCCTCGCCGCCAGCGAGTCGGCCCGCTCGCAGCGTTGAACCGCGGACGCGGCAGGCCCGCGACCGCTGAGCGCCGCTACATCGTATGGGTGGGCTTGTCTCCGCCGAGGGCGCCGGCGAGGTAGGTTTCGATCTTCTTCTGGGTGTTGCCGCGGTCTTGATCGCTGAATTGCACGCCGATGCCGGCCGTGCGCTTGCCCTGGGCGCCTTTCGGCGTCATCCAGATGACCCGCCCCGCCACCGGCAATTTCTCCTCTTCGCCCATGAGGTTCAACAGCATGAACACCTCGTCGCCGAGCCGGTAGTTGCTGTTGGTGGGGATGAACAAGCCGCCATTTTTCACGAACGGCATGTACGCGAGGTATAGCGCGCTCTTATCCTTGATGGTGAGCGTGAGCAGACCGGGTTTGTTGCTGGGACTACGCATTTCGAATCGTTCCTAAAATTGCCCGCGGCAGCCTCCAGGCGCGAGCGCCACTCTACTGCAGAGCAACATCGCTTCCAATGCCAGCTGCGGGTTCACACTTCGGCCGCTAAGGCGTTGAAAATCGCGAAGCGCGTCGAGCAGTATTAACAGAGCTCTAATCTTGGGCTTCCCGCCGGCGTCGTGCAAGCGGTCGAATTGCGCACTGTGACGAGAATTCGCGACTTCAAACCGGGTGCGCACCTGCTCTGTGATCCAGTTCTCAAGCCACGCGAGTCGCAGACCCAGGTCCGACCGCAACCAGCGCTCGGCCACCAGGGTCGGATCCACAGAGCCCGCACCGAGCTGCGCGAGGTCCGTGCGCAGCTCCCCGTCGATCCGCGCGACCTGCGCGACATCGAGTTCTCGTGCACGCAGAGGAGCACCGCCGGCGATCGCCAGAGCCGCGGCGCACGCGGCCGCCGGCGCCGCGCACTGCGACTCGAGCCACTTGATCGAAACGGCGGCCGGCGGCGGCCGCAGCGGCACCTTCAGGCAGCGGCTCGCGACCGTCGCCGGCAAACGATGGCTCGGCGCCGCGATCAGCAGCAGCACGGTTCGGTCGGTTGGCTCCTCCAAAGTCTTGAGGAACGCATTGGCGCCACTGGCATTGAGAGTCTCGGCACTCTCGATAATGC
>VFSW01009859.1_pt1 | contig 13604 bp, 10 predicted proteins | sample 5358111 | NCBI WGS metagenome assembly VFSW01 (sample SAMN11554181, study PRJNA540505) | mine drainage metagenome | isolation source: sediment from site ElyBrook_90M | place: USA: Ely Copper Mine, Vershire, VT | collected 2017 | reverse complement strand
ACGCCCAGTCGCTCGGGTACATGACGAACACGGTGTGGATCGGTGACGACCTGCAGTCGGCCCCCAATGGCTCGTACGCCCAGTCCTTCGGACCGACGGCGTCGACCAACTTGGTGGCTGCTCTGCCCGCGACGCCTACCACGGCCAACGGTGCCTACAACCACTTCCTGGTGGACTACCAGTCGGTGTGGCACACCACGTCAATCATCCCGACGACCTTCAACGAGTACGACTCCGTCGTCATTGCCGCCTTGGCGATGACTGCGGCGAAGTCGACCGATCCCAAGGTCTGGGTAAATTACGTGACCAAGGTTACGGGGCCGACGGGAATCAGTTGTGGTCGCTACGCCCAGTGCCTGGTGTACTTGCACGAGGGTAAGAAGATCCAATACAACGGAGCAGCGGGGAACGACGACTTCAACAAGTACCACAACGTCTTCTCCGGTTTCCAGATGTTGGGCTTCACCCCCACCCTGGCGAACAAGCTCGACGCCTACATCACACCGGCCCAATTGGCTGCTGTCGTCGCCAAGGGCGGTTGAGTAAGTAGTTACGTATACGCAGTCCATCTCCTTGGATGGGGATGGTCGGTGGGTAGCCACCGACCATCCCCGCCATTCTCTCCAGTGATCGACGCATGAACCAACAAGGTCTGGCCGGGCCCGGTGGTGGGTCGAGATCCACCAAAAGTTTCCGGGCACTTGCGCCGGAACTTGTCGTTAGGAACGCACCGTGACCGACTTGTTGAGCGGCATCAGAGTACTGGACTTGACCACGGTGCTCGCGGGTCCCTTCGCCGCCTACCATCTCGGCCTCATGGGGGCCGACGTGATCAAGATCGAGGTCCCCATCGTCGGCGATATGGCCAGGGAGTTCGGTGAGAACGAAACTCTTCGTGCCGCGCACATGGGTCCGTCGTTCGTGGCGCAGAACTCCGGCAAGCGATCGGTGACCGTCAACTTGAAGGACGCCCAGGGTGCGCTGGTCTTCGAACGACTCTTGAGATCCGCGGACGTCCTGCTGGAGAATATGCGCCCGGGCGTCCTGACCAGACTGGGCTTTTCGCCAGCGCGCGTCGCGCAGATCAATCCTTCCCTCGTCTATTGCGCGCTCTCGGGTTTCGGACAGACGGGCCCACTGGCGGCGCGCCCCGCGTACGACCAGATAATTCAGGGTTTCGCGGGCATCGCGTCGATCACCGGTCTAGATGAGCCGGTTCGCGTGGGGTACCCAGTGTGCGACACGACGGGTGGTTACGTGGCGGCCATGGCAATCAACGCGGCGCTCGTGAAGAGTTCGCGCACCGGTCGGGGGTGTTACCTCGATGTTTCGATGTTGGAATCGGCCCTGACCACAATGAGTTGGGTCGTCTCGGAACATCTCATAAGTAATCGACCCGCGATTCGCTACGGCAATGACAACGCCGCGTCCTCGCCCTCGGGAACTTTTCAGGCGAGCGATGGACCAATCAACATCGCGACCAACACCCACGCGCAATTCGACGCCCTGTGTACCGTCATCGGCCGACGCGACTTGTTGGAGGATCCGCGCTTCGCGAACCGCACCGAGCGAAAGAAGTACCGGCGCGAACTCAGCGTTGAGATCGACACAGCGCTGCAGTCACGCAGTGCCGCGCGGTGGGAGGAACTGTTGGCCGAGGTCAGTGTTCCCGCAGGTCGCTTGTTGAACGTGGAACAAGCCCTCGACCAGGATCAAATCCGAGAACGCGGTCTAGTGCACGATCTGGTGTTGGACCTTCCGGGTCGACCCGGCGTTCAGGTACTCGGCAGCGGCGTGCACGTCGACGGCGAGGTCCTCGCACCGTCATCTGCGCCACCGCGCCTGGGTCAGCACACCGACGAGATTCTGAGTGAACTCGACTACGGCCCCGAGGAGATCGCTCTACTGAGAGACAGGCAGGCTATCTAATGACGTCGCAACGCTATCCCCACGTGGTGATCATCGAAGAGGGAATGCGCGAGGGCATGCAGATCGAGAGCGCCGATATCAGCGTCGACGCCAAGGTCGAGTTGCTCAACGCCCTCTCCGCGACCGGCCTGGGCACCATCGTGACCTGCTCCTTCGTGAGCCCGAAGTGGACGCCGCAAATGGCGTGCGCCGACGAGCTGATGCAACGCTTCACTGCGGTGCCCGGCGTTCGTTACACCGCCTTGGCGCTGAATGACAAAGGGCGCGAGCGTGCCGCTAAATACATGCCGCCCCTGGTGGAGTCGATCGAGTTCCCTCGTACTCTGGTCCACCTGTGCGACGTGTTCGTGCGGCGCAATACCAACCGCTCCCAGCAGGACGAGATCGAACAGTGGCCCGCGATCATTGCGCGAGCGGTGGCGGAAGGCCACTCGACGGCCGGCATCGCCATCAACGCCGCCTGGGGATCGAACTGGCTCGGTCTGTTCGACCAGAACTACCGCATGGAACTTCTCGCGCGCCAGTACGAGATGTGGAACGAAGCGGGAGTCACTGTCGACCGCGTGTGGTTGGGTGACCCCATGGCGTGGAACATGCCCGACGCGGTCGGTGAGCAATTGCGCACCATCAAAGATCGCTGGCCCGGGATTCGCACTTTCCACTTGCATCTGCACGACGCTCGCGGAACAGCGCTCTTGTCGGCGTACGAAGCGTTGAGGGTGCTCGACGCCGAAGACACACTGATTATCGACAGTTCCATCGGCGGTATGGGAGGTTGCCCGTACGGTGGACATGGTCGCATGACCCGCATGATTCCCACCGAGGACCTCGTTAATCTGCTCCATGAACTGGGGATCGAAACCGGTGTCGACCTGGCCAAACTGATCGACGCTGCGTTACTCGCGGAAAGTGTTGTCGGTCATCCTCTTTGGGGCCATGTCTCCAAGGCGGGTCCCCGACCCCGTCGCGTCCGCGACCTCTTTCCCATGGACCTACCCTTCATCGAGACCGAGGAGCAGGCCCAGCACTTCCGCCTCGGTCCCAGCGCGTACGTCGGAGCGCGTTCACCGTGGGCTGAGCCGATCACTTCGCCGGCCCGCGACAGGGTGGTCTCGGAACGAGGGAGTCGGACTGATGACGAATGATCGGCCCAATGGGCAACGCACGACGTCGTGCGCGACAAGTCTCTGTCTGTGTGGTCGGGGCTGAGATGATGCGAGCGGCGAAGTTCTGCCTGACTGACGAGCGTCGGCTAGCGTCGCTCGACGTGCAGTCAGGGCAAGGTGGATCATGGCCGCGGTAAGCGATATTGCCAACACGACGTCGATGCGCTCCCTCGAGCGCTCTTTTGAGATCCTCGACATCCTTCGCCGTAGTCGGGTCCCCATGCGACTGACGGATATCGCTATTGAGTCGGGTATCCACCTCGCGACGACCCAGCGAATCTTGAGCGTCATGCTGCACTACGGCTACGTCTCCCAGGAACGTTACGGCTATACGGTGGGTGTCACCTCGATGATCAACGCCTACGCCTTTCATATGACCAACTCACTCTCGCAGATCTCACTGCCGGTGGTGCAGGAGTTGGCTGGCGCCAGTGGTTTCATGTCGGCACTTTCGGTGCGGGTGGACATGGCCCAAGTGACGATCTTGCGCATCGAGGGCAACGAACCCGCGCGCTACCTGCTCCCGCTGGGGGAGTTGACGCCACTTCATTTGGGTGGTGCGCGCGTGTTGGCCGCCGCGCTGTCACCCGAGGACGTGAAGGAGTTGATGAAGGACGTGTCCGAGTTCCGTCTGGCGAGTGGCCAGGTGGTGACCCGAAAGGACTTCATCAAGAACCTCGAGGTGATCCGCGAGCAGGGCTTTGTGTACAGTGTGTCCGAGCGGGAGTTGGGTTCTGCCTCAGTGGCCGTTCCCGTGCTGAGTCAGGAGGGCCAGGTGGTCGCTTCGTTGCAGGTCTTCGGGGGCGCAGGCGACCTTGACGAGAGCAAGGCCGAATGGTGCGTCGTGGAACTCAAACGGGCGAGTACTGCGATTACCAAACGACTCCCGTGAGGAACCAGTGGTCGGGGCGATGCGCCGCGCGAGAAGCGAAAGGTCCAACGTGATCAAGCACGAAGTCCGCGTCCACCGCAGTGACGAGAATCTGCCTCGCGAAGAACAACTCGCTTGGAAGATCGCCGAGGTGGCCGCAGATGCGGTGCCGGTGGACGACGACGTTGCCGACATGGTCATCAACCGTATGATCGACAATGCAGCGGTCGCCGCCGCCTCGCTCCTGCGGGCGCCCGTAGTCGCCGCGCGTGCTCAGTCGCGTCGCCACCCGATGGCACCCGGCTCGACGGTTTTCGGACTCAACATGGACGTGCGTGTTTCCCCCGAGTGGGCCGCGTGGGCCAACGCGGTGGCGGTTCGCGAACTCGACTACCACGACACCTTCCTCGCTGCGGAGTATTCCCACCCGGGTGACAATATTCCGCCGCTGCTCGCCGTGGCCCAACACGTGGCGGAGCCGCATCACCTCAACGGTCGTGACCTGATTCGCGCGATCGCCACCGGCTACGAGATCCAAATTGACTTGGCGCGAGCGATCTCGCTCCACGAACACAAGATCGACCACGTGGCGCACCTCGGACCGAGCGTGGCGGCGGGGTTGGGGACCTTGCTGGGTCTCGACGTGGAGATCACGTACCAAGCCATTGGTCAATCGCTGCACACGACCACGTCGACCCGTCAATCCCGCAAGGGCGAAATCTCGACCTGGAAGGCATTCGCGCCGGCATTCGCGAGCAAGGCCGCCATCGAAGCCGTCGACCGCGCGATGCGCGGTCAGACGTCACCGACCCCCATCTACGAAGGCGAGGACGGCGTGATCGCCTGGATGCTCGACGGGCCGGGTGCTCGTTACGACGTCTCGCTCCCGGTCCCGGGCGAATCGAAGCGCGCCATTCTTGACAGCTACACCAAAGAGCATTCCGCCGAATATCAAGCGCAGGCGTGGATCGACCTCGCACGCCGTCTGCACCGCGAGCATCCGGAACTGGTGGACGGCCGCGATATCGAATCGGTCGTCATCCATTCCTCGTTCCACACGCACCACGTCATCGGTTCCGGGGCGAATGATCCCCAAAAATACGATCCCTCCGCCTCGCGTGAGACGCTGGACCACTCGTTGCCCTACATCTTCACCGTGGCCTTCCAAGACGGGTCGTGGGACCACGAGAGCTCATACTCTCCTCAGCGCGCCCACCGGGACGATACGGTGGCCCTGTGGCGCAAAGTCACCACGGTCGAGGACCCGGAGTGGAGTCGCCGCTACCTCTCTCTGGATCCCCGAGAGAAGGCGTTCGGCGGATGGTTGGAGATCGTGACCCGCGATGGTACGACTCTGATTGACGAGATCACCGTTCCAGACGCGCATCCCCTAGGTGCGCGGCCATTCGCCCGACGCGACTACGTCCACAAGTTCCGTACGTTGGCGGCCGAAGTGGTCAAGGATGATGAGATCGAACGCTTCCTCGACGCGGTGCAGAACCTGAAGTCCCTCAAGGCCCCTGAATTGACCCACCTCACCTTCCGGGCCCGGCGTCGTACGATTGAATCGGTGATCGAGCCCGAGGGACTCATCTGATGTTGTATTCGCCACTCAGCGCTGCGACCAAGCGTCTGAATCTGCGATCGCGCCTCGCCAGCGGGGAATTGTTACTCCTCCCGGGGGCCTTCAATCCACTTTCGGCGAAGCTCGTCGAAGCGAAGGGTTTTGACGGGGTCTACATCTCGGGAGCGGTGATGTCGGCGGAACTGGGATTGCCCGATATCGGACTCACCACTTTGAGCGAGGTGGCTCAACGCGCCCAGCAGATCTCGCGCGTGACGAGCCTGCCTTCTCTCGTCGACGTCGACACCGGCTTCGGCGAGCCGATGAACGTGGCGCGCACCGTCCAAACTCTCGAGGACGCGGGTGTGGCGGGTATGCACATCGAGGACCAGGTGAATCCCAAACGCTGTGGGCACCTCGACGGCAAACAGGTTGTGGACATCACCACCGCACTGCAGCGCATTCGCGCCGCAGTTGCCGCTCGTCGCGACCCGAATCTCGTGATCATGGCGCGAACCGACGTCCGCGCGATTGGGGGGCTCGATGCGTGCATCGACCGGGCCAAGGCCCTCGTTGACGCCGGTGCCGACGCGATCTTTCCCGAGGCGATGCTGGACTTGGCTGAGTTCGCGGCCCTGCGCAGCGCACTCGAAGTGCCGATCTTGGCGAACATGACCGAATTCGGTAAGAGTGAACTCTTCACCACTCAACAACTCGCTGACGTGGGCGTCAACATCGCCATCTTCCCCGTGTCGTTGCTGCGCGTCGCGATGGGTGCCGCCACCCGAGCGCTCGACGTACTGCGTAGCGAAGGTCACCTGACGTCGGTGCTGGACGAGATGCAGCACCGCGCCGATTTGTACGAGCTGCTCGATTACCAGTCGTACCAGGCGTACGACGCCGACATCTTCAACTTCGACGTACCTCGATGAGCACGCTCGACAGTGTCGCCCGACGCTCGTAGATTCTCGAGAGCCGGTGGTCCTAGGCGCTATCGCCGACGGTTCGCACGTGAGCGTGTTGCGGCGGATCTGCGGTTTCTATCTCGGTGTTAACCGTTCTCGGCCTCACGTGTCGACGAGTCGGACGCAGAGTCGCGACGTGGCTCAAAGTGGGTACCTCGGCGTAAGGGGATGAGCGTTTCGCGCTGGCCGCGAGGCGACCAGTGGTCAGACGTTGCGAGGCGCGGCTGTGGAGTTCATGACGCGACCCCCCGACCTTCACGCGCCCGCGCGTCACGATTGCGCCGCTCGTCGAACCAAGATTCTCGATACAAGAACTCACTAGTGATGTTCACGGGGAATCGAACGGCCAGTGGATCCACGGTGCGTCGTCCAATGTCCGCCGTGCGACGGCCGGTCAATCGGCGGCGGGTGCCCATCGGAATCTGCGGGTGTTCAACGGGCCCCGACACCAGCCCCACGTAGGTAGCGGTCTCTTAGATTCGTACGGCAAGTCCCGAGTGGGGGGGGCGGCGAATCGAGGTCACGGCGACCTGATCAGTTGGCGTTGTCGAAGCGTTCAAAATTGAACCAGATTGCCTCGACGGGGACGTCGCCCACGTTGGTCAGGCGATGCGGACGTGTCGAATCAAAGGAGATTGAGTCACCGGGGTTGAGGCGGTATCGTTCGAAACCGAGCGTGACTTCCAGCGTGCCGCGCAAGATGAAGCCGTATTCGGTGCCCACGTGGCGAATGAGTCGGCCCTCCATGGTCGAACTTCCGCCGACGTCATACCGAACGAACATGAATTGCGCGCGGTCGTGGTGCTCGGCGGTCAACGATTCCCACGTCACGCCCGAGTCGAGGACCAGCACGTTGCGTTCGGCGGGGTGCACCACCGGTGTGGATCCCCGCATTACGCGGACGTCGGTCGGAGTGTTCGTAGCGACGGTGCGGCCGAAACTCGAGATGGCGTGCCACGAGTTGTTGGCCGCGTCGGTCGAGGAGCCGGTCGCTTCCGGGTTGTGCGATGCGCCGTCGCTCAATGCACTGTCGAAGAGGTCGTCGGTGGCGATGTCCAGCGCGGAGCAGATGGCGAAGAGGGTGGCCACCGACGGTTGGGCCTTGCCGGTTTCCAATTGCGAGATGAAGGACGCCGACACGTCGAGGTCACGGGCGAACTGTCGCAACGAGATGCCCTTGGAGAGTCGCCGGGCGCGTAGACGCGCACCGATGAGGCCCGGATTGACGTTATGGCCGCCGCGCAACTGCTCGTCGGCGGGTGAGGCGGAAGACGAGCGACGCCGTGTGACGGTGGCGGCCCCCGTCTTCTTCTTGCTCGCTTGTCCATCATTGGAAGTCGGCACCGACGCCCCTCTCTCACTGCTCCACGGCACGGCGGCCACCGACTGCTTGATGGGCGGTCCGCTCGAACCTGCAGAAATTCTAGTAATTCACCCTTCGTGCCCGACCTCATCACGCATCTTGGACGCCAAATGTTCCCACTCGCGACTGAAGAGGTACGAGTGGAGAGCCGGTGGCTGTGGGGCCTGGACCTCGATCCACCGCACGAGACCCGATCCGCGATTCTCGAAACCGTGGTCGCAGCCGACACCCGCCCAGAGGACGTCGCCGGGCCGCAACACCATCGAGACGCCGTCGATCAATCCGTGGACCTCACCTTCGATGAAGACGTACGCCTCCTCGAAGGGGTGGTCGTGGGGATGGGCGATGGCCGTGGGCTGATAGTCAACGATGAACATCGTATGGAGTTGGGCACCCCGCTGTTGATCGATCAGCATCTTCACGCCGATCCCGCTGTAGGCCAACAGTGCCGTCGACATGCTCGGCGACACGGTGGGAGCGTCGACGGCGGATCCGCCGGCCAGTCGCCGCAGGTCCATTGAATCGGAATCGAAGCGAACGGCGTTACGGTTGCGCGGATCGCGCATGTCGGGCACGATGGGGGTCGATTCCTCGAGCTCCTTCGACGAAAAGAAGGTGTCGTGACGACGACCATCGTTGATCTCGGCGGGCGAGGCCATCTGGAGCCACTTGACCGGTCCGCGCGGCGCCCGCAGGGAATACGTCGTTCCCAGGGGGATACAGATCACATGGTCGCGACCGAGCAAAGTCGTCTGCCCCAGAGTGGTGACGGCCAGTTCACCCGCGAGCACGTACATGCTGAACTCGAAGGAGTGCAGCGCCGGCGCCACGTGACCACCGTGATCGAGGTGACCAATTGTCAAGGTCATGTGGGGTGAACCGACATCCTGACTGACGAGAACCTGCCGGCGATACCCCTTACTGTGAGCGGCAAAAGCGGGCGGTGTCAATGCCGCGTCGTCGTTGATTCTGGTGAGGTGGTGCATTCTTTCTCCGATCGGATCTCAGACGCGTCGATTCTGATGCCGAGCAACTACTTGAGGAGCCAACCGCCGTCCATGGCGAGGTTCACTCCGTTGATCCCGCCATTGTCCAAGAGGAACTCCACCGCACCGACGATCTCTTGCATCGTGACGAGGCGGCCGAGTGGTGTGCGCGCGACGATGTGGCTGTTGTCCTTATTTTCCCAAAACGGACTATCGCCGATGATGCCCGGGTGGACTGCATTGATGCGCACCGGCGCGAGTTCGGTGGCCAGACTGTTCACTAGACCGACCACTCCTCCGTTCACGGTCGAGACCGTGGTGGAGCCGGGATAGGGGCGTTGCATGGCGAGACCTCCAAAAAGCACGACCGAAGCGTCGGGGGTGAAGCGGTCGAGCAGGGCGTGGATCGCCTCGGTATAGCCGACCAGTTTGAGAGTCACCAATCGAATCGCGCGCGCGATGTTGTACTCGGCGAGTGAGTTCGCGTCACGCTCGATGGCGGGGATCACGAGGTGGTCCACTCGGTCGATGCCGCTGAGAGCGGCCGCGATGGCATCGGGTTCGGATAGATCGACTGCGATGCCGACGACCCCCAGGCCGATCTCGGCGGCGGCCGCTTGAGCGCCCTCGACGGTTCGCCCCGATAGGTAGACGCGCGTCCCTTTGGCCGCCAGTGTCTTGACGATCTCCCTCCCGATACCCGAGGTTCCTCCGAGGATGACGGCAGTGCGTGCGGCGCTCGCTGATGATGGTGTTGACACATTCCCCCCTTGTCGGTATGTTCAGTAACAATAAACATATCTGACGCTCCTGTCCACCCGTACGAGTCGAAGAACCACTGGCGAAGTGTTCTAGCGAACTAGTGAACGAAGTCGGAGTGAAGACCTGACTGGAGCGGTGGTTTCTCGTGGCCACCTCGTTGCGAGTGGCGTCGGCTACGCGGTCGGTGTGGGGTTCCCCACGGGAATGTCGACACCGCTGTCAAGTAGCTCTTGACATTATTGAACACGGTGGTACGCTTCGTCGCAATCTGACCATTTCACCAAGGGGGGGAAATGAACAAGCCCATCAGCACGTCCGGCGAGTCTCTCGAACACGGTCGTTCCATCGTTTTTCGAAACGGCATTGTCCTCACGATGGACAACTCGCATCGACTCATCAAGGACTGTGACGTTCTCATCGTCGACGGTGTGATTCGTGAGGTCGGACCGGCCATCAAGGCGCCCGACGACGCACTTGAGATTGACGCTCGCGGTGGCATCGTCATGCCCGGCATGATCGATACCCACCGACACATGTGGCAGACCGCCATGCGCGCTTATGGAGCGGACTGGACGTTGTCGCAGTATTTCGTCTGGTACTACCTCGAGTACGGCAAGAACTTTCGCCCCCAGGACGTCTACTCGGGAAACCTGCTCTCGGCCATCGAGGCCGTTGATGCGGGGGTAACCACGTCAGTCGACTGGTCGCACGGACTCCAATCCGCCGACTACGCCGACGCTGCTGTCGATGCGCTGGAGACAGTCCCCGCCCGCTTCGTCCTCGGTTACGGCAATATCCAGCGCGCTCCGTGGGAGTGGGCGGCGGACAAGGATTTTCGTGACTTCTACAATCGACGCATCCACGGCAAGGGCGACATGCTCGGATTCCAAATGGCCTTCGACGTGGTAGCGGGACCCGAGTTTCCCGAACGCGCCGCTTTCGAGATCGCGAGAGATTTGGGCGTCTCGGTCAATACCCACGCGGGCGTGCTGGGTGCCAATGGTGACGACAGCGTGCGTCTCATGCACGAGAATGGCTTCATGACGCCCGATACGGTGCTGGTGCACTGCGCCACCCTTTCGGACGACTCGTATCACCGCATCGCCGCGAGCGGTTCATCCGTGTCAGTGTCAACTGAGAGTGAACAGAGCGCCGGCCAGGGCTACCCCTCGTCGTGGAAGCTGCGCCAGTTCGACATCCCGATCACCCTGTCGCACGACACCTCGGTGTGGTGGAGTGCCGACCTGTTCACGGCGATGCGCACGACTCTCGGTGCCGACCGTTCGCGTCAACACTTCGAAGCACACTTGAAGGGCGAGACCGTCACGCAGCTCGACTTGCGATCAGAGGACGTCATCGACTGGGCCACACGAGGTGGCGCGAGGGCGCTCGGCCTCGACGACAAGATCGGTAGCATCGAGGTGGGCAAGCGAGCCGACGTCGTCCTGCTGAAGAACGACGAATCGCCAGTCATGTTCCCGATTGTGAATCCCTATGGGCACGTGGCCATGCAGGCGCAGCGCGCGGACGTGCACACGGTGGTGGTGGACGGCAACATTCTCAAGCACGAGCACCGGCTCATCGGCATCGACCTCGAAAAGGCCCGCGCGGCGGTGGGAGAGACCGTGAGTCACCTCGAGACCACCCTGGGAGACGAAGCCTGGGACGCGGGGATGCACCCGGCATTGGCGCCCAAGGCCATCATCGATAACCCGTACAAGTACGTGTGATCGTCCACGTTCATCTCGTGACGAGAGACCAACGCCGGCCGCAAATGTGGCCGGCGTTGGCATTTAGGGCGAACGTCCAAAAGTGTTAGGTCATGCTTGACACGTTCACTGAACATCGCTATTGTCGTCGGGGTTGGCCGTTTATCGACCCAAGGGGGGGGCGGCGGTTAGCTCCGGCGGCACGTCACGTGCGCTGGACCTAAAGGGGGAAACAAGATGGTGAGAACCAAAATGCGTTGGCTCGTCGGTATAGCCGCAGGGGCCACGCTCTTGACGTCAGCAGTGACGAGCTTCGGGGTCGCGCAGGCGGCGACCAAGACCAAGACTTATAAGGTGGCGTATCTGTCGTACGGCGTCGCGAATAGTTACGACGCACCGATGTTGGCCGCAGCGAGGGCCGTGGCGGCGGCCGACGGTATCACCGTCCAGGTTTTCGATTCGCAGTCCTCGTACACGACGCAGGCCTCCGAGTTGCAAACCGTGGTCAGCTCCGGTCAGTATCAGGGGATCATCGTTCAACCGGTGTACGGTGCCGCTCTCATCCCGGAGATTAAGAAGGCGATCGCCAAACACATCAAGGTGGTCAATATCGATCAGATCCTCGGCTCGAAGTACACCACTGACCAGATCCAGGTGCCCGGACTCGCGGGCAACGTAGTCTTCTTTCCGTCCAAGATCGGTACCCAGCTGGGCGTGTTGGCCCACCAGGCATGCGCGGGCAGGACTCCCTGCAACATTGGTCTCGTCCACAACTACACGGGTTATGAGCCCGATGGTGCGATCACCGCGGCGTTCAACGCGGTCATCGCCTCGCACCCGAAGGACAAGATTGTCGCGCAGGCCGACGGTCTGTACCAAGCGGGCGTCGCGTTGACCCAGGTGCAGAACATGCTGACCGCGCAACCGGGTATCAACGTGATCGTCGGCTCGGACCAGGACTGTGAAGGTGCTCAGTCGGCCCTGACCGCCGCGAAGAACACCGGTGTGAAACTGGTCTGTTACGGGGCGAGCGCATACGGAGTGGCCCAACTCCAGTCTCACAAGGGACCGTGGTACGCCGACGTGGCCCAGATGCCGGCCACCGAGGGACAAGACGGAATGTTGATGATGGCGCAAGCCCTCAAGACCGGTAAGAGCCAGGGTTCCAAGAACCCAGTGGCGGGACTGCCGAACAACGGGATCCTCACGCCAGCCAATGCCAAGACCTTCACCGGCGAGTGGCCGGGCTGATCGTCACCGGTGGGAGGTGAGCAGCTTCCTAACCACTAAGAGATCGGCACTGACCCAATATGTCTTACCAGGCAGTTGAGGAGGACCCTCGAGGTGCGACAGATATCCCCGGCGGCGACTTGGTCGTCGCCGGGGTGTCCAAGCGGTTCGGGGGAGTACCCGCACTGAGCGACGTCTCGCTCGTTATCGAACCCGGCACGGTCCACGCGCTGATCGGCGAGAACGGCGCGGGCAAGTCGACGCTCGGCAAAATCATCTCCGGCGTCATTTCGCCCGATGAAGGAACATTGACGCTCGGTGGCGAAAGTCTGACACTGCGATCGCCCCGCGAAGCGCTCGGCCACGGCATCATCACCATTGCCCAAGAATTGGCCATCGTTCCCGGACTCACGGTGGCCGAGAATGTCTATCTCGGCGCCCAAATTGCCGTGGGAGGAGTCGTGCGTCGTCGCGAGACTCGCCGACGCTTCCGAGAATTGGCGAATCGCGTGGGCTTCAATCTCTCCGCGGACGTGAGAGCCGGAAGTCTGTCGACCGCTGACCAGCAGAAGGTCGAGATCATGCGAGCGCTCTCTCGCAATGCGTCGATTGTGGTGATGGACGAACCCACGGCCGCCCTCTCCGATCTCGAGTCGGCGGCGCTGCACGAGATCATCCGTTCCTTAGCGCGCCGCGGCAGTGCCGTCATCCTGATTTCGCACTTCTTGTCCGAGGTGCTCTTACTCGCCGACACGATCACGACGTTGCGCGACGGCCGCCTCGTGCGCACGGTGGCGGCGGCGGGCGCCACCGAGGATTCACTTATTGAAGGAATGCTCGGACGCTCGCTCTCCTCGGTGTTCCCCGACAAGAGCATCAAGGAGGCACCGAATTCAATCATTCTCGAGGTCGAGAACCTGTCAGCTCCCGGCGTGAGTGACTGCTCCTTCGTGCTGCACGAGGGCGAGATCCTGGGCATCGCGGGTCTGGTCGGGGCGGGTCGTTCGGAACTGGCCCGGGCCATCTTTCGCGACAGCAAGGTGAGCGCCGGAACGGTGC
>VFSW01009858.1_pt1 | contig 13604 bp, 12 predicted proteins | sample 5358111 | NCBI WGS metagenome assembly VFSW01 (sample SAMN11554181, study PRJNA540505) | mine drainage metagenome | isolation source: sediment from site ElyBrook_90M | place: USA: Ely Copper Mine, Vershire, VT | collected 2017 | reverse complement strand
TTCAGCACAAAATTAAGGCTGTCGGTCACGGTGTAGGTGCCCACCAAATCCAGCAAATTGCGTGTTCCCGTTGCCGAACCCGGTGTGTAGGAAACCGCCTCGGCTCCGGTATAAACATCCGCCGTCAGGGCAAAGGATTTGGTCGGATTCAGTACCGCGGCCAATTCAACCGTTTTTTGCGCATTTGCGTCCACGGCCTGATCCCAGCCGTTGTTCACGCCACCGGTCAGACTGACCGCATCCGACACCTTGTAAGTGGTGCGCACGCCGGTATGGGTAAACGGAATGGCATAACCGAACAGGATGGAACGCGAATAGTTGGTGTTGGCGGAAGCCTCGATAACCTCGGCCCCGGCCATCGTGGCGAACTTACCAAAGATCGTTGTCCAGTTGCCGGTGGCGTACTGGCCAAAAGCCTGGGTAAGATCATACGTCTGCATATTGGTACCAGGCTTGGGAGACGGTGCCACTAGTTGAGTGCCATAAGATGCAATGGTGCTGGCATCCTTGCCCAGGATAGTCTCAACCTTGCCGCCGAAACCTTCCGTCGGCAGTTTCGCTATCGCCAGGTCAACCTGCTGCATGGTGAAGCTGTTGGGTGCCGCGTAGTCGAAAACGCGGTTATTGGTACCGCTGGTAAAAAGCCCGTTACTGGAAAGATGGCTGTAGGAAAAATCAATATCGCCAGTTATGCTCACTCCGGACGCATCGAGAACGGACGACAGCGTAGGTGCAGCCGGGGCAGCGTCTGCCGCCATTGCCAACCCGGGTGCCGCCAGGGCAGTCAAGATCAAAGAGTTCAACAGTTTGTTTTTCATCATGATGTGTTCCTTCAGTGGTTAAGTTAAAAGCGGGATGAACAAATCCGCACGGGGTGTAAAAGCAGAATGCGTGCCAATGCAATTAATTTATATTAAACAAGAGAATATTGATGCCCAGTGGTGCCCGGGGCCATTCTGCGCACCATTTTCAGGCGCATCTGCCATCTTGCGCACCGCATGGGTGCGGCACTCTATTGAGCCTGGAATCTTCGGAACAGAATGAATTTTGTTACACTGGTCGGCACTATCTTATTGCTTGGAGCACATTCATGTTGAACACAAAGGTTTTCGAAGAACTTTCCGCCAAGTTAAGCGCAGCGGCAGACAGCGGCCCGGTCAAGGATATCGAAAAAAATATGCGCGCCTTGCTTACCCAGGGCTTCGCCAGGCTCGATCTGGTAACTCGCGAGGAATTCGAAGTGCAATCCCAGGTGCTGTCACGCACCAGGGAGAAGCTCGCTGCTTTGGAAGCGCGTGTCGCCGAACTGGAAGCACAAACCAAGCCGGCAGCAAAATAACATGAGCTTGGCTGTGCTATACAGCCGCGCGCTTTCTGGAATGGAGGCTGCACTGGTCACCGTGGAGGTGCACATTGCCAACGGCCTGCCCAATTTCACCATCGTGGGTTTGCCTGAAACCGAAGTCAAGGAAAGCAAGGATCGCGTGCGGGCCGCGCTGCAAAATTGCCAGTTCGATTTTCCGGCACGGCGCATCACCGTCAACCTTGCTCCCGCCGACTTGCCCAAGGAAAGCGGGCGTTTCGACCTGCCGATCGCGCTGGGTATCCTGGCCGCGACCGGACAGATTCCTTCGGATCATCTTTCCGATTATGAATACGCCGGCGAGCTTGCCCTGACCGGCGAGTTGCGTCCGATACGCGGCGCGCTGGCGATGACCTATCGCGCGGTGAACAGCGGGCGCGCCTTCATCCTGCCGATGGCCAATGCCGCCGAGGCCGCGCTGGTGGAAGATGCGACCGTGTATGGGGCGCAATCGCTGCTGCAGGTTGCGGCACACCTCACCGGACGGGAACCCATCGTGCCCTATGTCAGCCGGCCGCAAACCGTTCCGCCGCGTTACCCGGACATCAGCGAAGTGAAAGGACAGGCGCAGGCCAAACGCGCGCTGGAGATCGCCGCAGCGGGCGGGCACAGCGTACTGATGATGGGCCCTCCCGGCACCGGAAAATCCATGCTGGCGGCGCGCTTCCCCGGTATCCTGCCGCAGATGACACAGGCGGAAGCGTTGCAGAGCGCAGCCTTGCAATCTCTGGATGGCAGCTTCGACGTGGCCAGATGGAAGACCCGGCCTTACCGCGCGCCGCACCATACCGCTTCAGGTGTTGCGCTGGTCGGGGGCGGCAGCAGTCCGCGCCCCGGTGAAATATCGATGGCCCTGCACGGCGTGCTGTTTCTTGACGAGTTGCCGGAATTCGACCGCAGCGTGCTTGAAGTATTGCGCGAGCCGATGGAGTCCGGGCGCATCACCATTTCGCGCGCCGCACGCCGCGCCGATTTTCCGGCGCAGTTCCAGCTTATCGCGGCGATGAACCCGTGTCCGTGCGGTTATCTCGGCCACTACAACGGCAAATGCCGCTGCACGCCCGACCAGATATCGCGCTATCGGAGCAGGATCTCAGGTCCGTTGCTGGATCGCATCGACATCCAGATCGAAGTACCGTCAGTACCGCAGGACGACCTGCTCAATAAATCGGATGGGGAATCCAGTGCTGAACTTCAGGCGCGGGTTGAAATCGCCCGCCAGCGCCAGCTGGCGCGCCAGGAAAAAGCCAACGCACAACTTTCCGTGACCGAAATCGATGCATTGTGCACGCCGGACGAACAGGGTGTCGCATTGCTGCAACAGGCTATCAGCCGGCTCGGCTTGTCGGCGCGCGCCTATCACCGCGTGCTCAAGGTCGCGCGCACCATCGCCGACCTGGATGGGGAACACACCGTCGCCACGAAACATATCGCCGAGGCAATTCAGTATCGCAGGATGAACTTGTAACTCCCCAACCACTGATACTTTTTACTTCAACAGTTCACCCCGGATTATCGAAGGGTGAATAAATTTACAGGCGGTTCGATACGCGCTGCGTACCACGTGCCGAGCTTGTCTAAGCATCACCGCGAACGGTTTGGGAAGAGTTTGCCTGCTCTGCATGTTAAAATCCGCGCTCTTTTTTCAGGCAGCACACCATGACCGGCACTTCCCACCCGATCGAACGACTCATTCGGGACCGTATCCTGATTCTGGACGGTGCAATGGGCACGATGATCCAGCGTCACAGGCTGACCGAGGAACACTATCGGGGTACGGTGCTGTATGGTGATTACCCGAAGGATTTCTCGGGCCACAACATCGCGCGCAAGACTTTTGCCGACCACCCGGTCGATGTCAAAGGCAACAACGACCTGCTGCTGCTGACCCAGCCGCACATCATCCGCGGCATCCACGCGGAATACCTGGAAGCGGGCGCCGACATCATCGAGACATGCACGTTCAATTCCACGGCCGCATCGCTGGACGATTACGGCATGGTGAACCTGGCTTACGAGCTGAATTTTGCCGGGGCGAAATTGGCGCGCGGGGTATGCGATGAATTCGAGGCGAAGATACCGGACAAGCCGCGCTTCGTTGCAGGCGTGCTGGGACCGACCACCAAGACCGCGTCGATCTCGCCGGATGTGAACGATCCCGGTTTCCGCAATATCAATTTCGACGAACTGGTGGAAGGATATGGCGAGGCCGTCCGGGGCCTGCTGGACGGCGGCGCCGACCTGCTGATGGTCGAAACCATTTTCGATACGCTCAACGCCAAGGCCGCGCTGTTCGCGATCGAGCAGTATTTCGAACAACACAAGGTGCGCGTGCCGGTGATGATTTCCGGCACGATCACCGATGCCTCGGGACGCACATTGTCGGGCCAGACCACCGAGGCTTTCTGGAATTCTCTGGCGCACGCCAACCCGCTTTCCATCGGGCTGAACTGCGCGCTGGGCGGCGACCTGATGCGGCCTTATGTGGAAGAGCTGTCCAGAGTGGCTTCGTGTTATGTGAGCGCGCACCCCAACGCCGGCTTGCCCAACCCGTTGTCGGAAACCGGCTATGACGAGACGCCTGAATATACCGCCAGTGTGATCAGGGAATTCGCCGCCAGCGGCTTCCTCAACATCGCCGGCGGCTGCTGCGGCACCACGCCCGCGCACATCAAGGCGATCGCCGAGGCGCTCAAGGATATGCCGCCGCGCCGCGTCCCGGACATAGCGCCCAGGCTGCGGCTGTCCGGTCTCGAGCCGTTCAACATCGGCGACGACACGCTGTTCGTCAACGTCGGAGAGCGCACCAACGTCACCGGCTCCAAGATGTTCGCGCGGCTGATCCTGAACGGCGACTACGCCGCAGCGGTCAGCGTGGCGCGCCAGCAGGTCGAGAACGGCGCACAGATCATCGACATCAATATGGACGAAGCGATGCTGGATTCACAGGCGGCAATGACCAAGTTCGTCAATCTGCTTGCTTCAGAGCCGGACATCTCGCGCGTGCCGCTGATGATAGATTCCTCCAAATGGGACGTGATCGAGGCGGGATTGAAATGCGTGCAAGGCAAGGCCGTGGTGAATTCCATCAGCCTCAAGGAAGGCGAGGCAGCGTTCATCAAATACGCCCGGCTCGTCAGGCGCTATGGCGCTGCGGCGGTGGTGATGGCCTTCGATGAGCAGGGACAGGCGGACACATTCAAGCGCAAGACGGAAATATGCAAACGCAGTTATGACATGCTGGTAAATCAGGTCGGCTTCCTGCCTGAAGATATCATCTTCGACCCGAACATCTTTGCGATTGCGACCGGCATCGAAGAGCACAACAATTACGCGGTGGACTTCATCAATGCCACTGCCTGGATCAAGCAGAATCTGCCTTACGCCAAAATCAGCGGCGGCGTGTCCAACGTGTCGTTCTCGTTCCGAGGCAACGATGCGGTGCGCGAGGCGATCCACACCGTGTTCCTGTACCACGCCATCAAGGCCGGCATGACCATGGGCATCGTCAACGCCGGGCAGCTCGGCGTGTATGAACAGATTCCGCTAGCCCTGCGCGACGCGGTCGAAGACGTGGTGCTGAACCGCAATCCCGGCGCGGGTGCCCAGGATCCAGGTGAAGTCCTGGTGGCGATGGCCGAGACGGTCAAAACCGGCGCCAAGGCGCAAGTCGAAGACCTGGAGTGGCGCAAGGGTACGGTGCAGGATCGCCTTACGCACGCACTGGTGCGCGGCATCACCGACTACATCGTCGCGGACACCGAGGAAGCGCGTTTGCAGGCCAATTTCCCTGTCGAGGTGATCGAAGGCCCGCTGATGACCGGCATGAATGTGGTCGGCGACCTGTTCGGCGCGGGCAAGATGTTCCTGCCGCAGGTGGTGAAATCCGCGCGCGTGATGAAACAGGCGGTGGCGCACCTGGTGCCCTACATCGAGGCGGAAAAATTGCGCTCCGGCGACAACAAGCCCAAGGGCAAGATCGTGATGGCGACGGTAAAAGGCGACGTGCACGACATCGGCAAGAACATCGTCACCGTGGTGCTGCAATGCAACAATTTCGAGGTGGTGAACATGGGCGTGATGGTGCCATGCCAGCTAATTCTCGACACGGCACGTGAACACGGCGCAGACATCATCGGCCTGTCCGGCCTGATCACGCCTTCGCTGGAAGAGATGGCGCATGTGGCGAAGGAAATGGAGCGGCAAAATTTCAGGATTCCGCTGCTGATCGGCGGCGCGACCACTTCGCGCGTGCACACGGCGGTAAAGATCGAACCGAACTACCCGAGCGGCCCCACGGTATACGTCACCGATGCCTCGCGCGCGGTGGGCGTGTGCAGCAACCTGCTTTCCGATACGCTGCGCGACGAATATGTCGCGGGCATCAAGGCGGAATACATTGTTGCGCGCGAGCAGCACGAAAACAAAAAGGGCAAGGCGGTTTATGTCACGCTGGCGGAAGCGCGGGCGCATGGTGTCAAAACCGACTGGAAGAATTACACGCCGCCCAAACCGTGGCTGATGGGCGTGCACAAATTCGAGGCCTACCCGCTGGACAAGATCGCCGAATACATTGACTGGACGCCATTTTTCCAGGCATGGGAACTGGCCGGACGCTATCCGAAGATCTTGCAGGACGAGGTGGTGGGCAACGAAGCGCGCAAGCTGTTCGCCGATGCGCAAACGATGCTGAAAAGGATCATCGAGGAGAAATGGCTCACCGCGAATGCGGTGTTCGGCCTGTTCCCGGCCAACACAGTGAACAGCGACGACATCGAGATCTACACCGACGAGTCGCGCAAGCGGGTAGCGATGACCTGGCACAACCTGCGCCAGCAGAGCAAAAAGCCGGCGGATATCCCGAACTACTGCCTGGCAGATTACATCGCCCCAGGGGAAACAGGCGTGGCGGATTACATCGGCGCATTCGCGGTCACCGCCGGCATCGGCATCGACGCACGCGTCGCGGAATTCGAAAAGCAAAATGACGACTACAACGCAATCCTGCTCAAGGCACTGGCCGACCGGCTGGCCGAGGCTTTCGCCGAACTGCTGCATGCCCGCGTGCGCCGCGAGTTCTGGGGCTATGCGGCGGACGAAACTTTGGACAACGACGCGCTGATCGCGGAAAAATACCGCGGTATCCGTCCCGCGCCCGGCTATCCGGCCTGCCCGGAACACAGCGAGAAGGGCCCGTTGTTCGAACTGCTGCAGGCGCCTCTCAATGCAGGCATTACGATTACCGAGAGCTTTGCGATGCTGCCCACCGCAGCGGTAAGCGGTTTCTACTTCTCCCACCCGCAGGCGCAGTATTTCGCCACCGGCAAGGTGGACAGGGAACAGGCGGAAGACTATGCGCGGCGCAAGGGCTGGACACTGCAAGAGGCGGAGCGCTGGCTGGCGCCGGTGCTGAGTTACTAAGCACGATGATATGAAAATCAGGCAATTCCAGGTCGACGCTTTTACAACCCGTATATTCGGCGGCAATCCTGCTGCGGTTTGCCCGCTCGACGCGTGGCTGGACGATGACCTGCTTCAGGCGATTGCGGCAGAGAACAATCTTTCCGAAACCGCTTTCTTTGTCACGACGAAAAACGGTTTTCATTTGCGCTGGTTTACGCCGGTGGCTGAAGTTGATCTTTGCGGTCATGCCACGCTGGCATCCGCGCATGTACTTTTTGGGATTCTTGGTTACCCCGGGCAAACCATCATTTTTGAGACGCTCAGCGGGATTTTGACCGTGGAACGCAAGGGGGCATTATTGATCATGGATTTTCCGGCTGCGCCTCCAGTCTTGTGCGTGCCGCCGGGTCGGCTGCTTGAAAGCCTTGGTCAGCAACCCGTTGAGGTTTTGTCTGCCGACGACTACTTTGTGGTTTTCGATAGCGAAGATACGGTTCGTTCTGTCAGGCCAGACTTTGCCAAACTGGCCGGGCTTGATTTGCGCGGGGTCATCATTACCGCACGCGGGAAACAGGTCGATTTTGTAAGCCGTTTTTTCGCGCCCAAGTTTGGCATACCGGAAGACCCGGTTACCGGCTCTGCACATTGCGCGTTGGCTCCCTACTGGTCGGCGAAACTGGGCAGGCAGGTATTGAACGCTCGTCAGGTTTCAAAACGCGGAGGCGATATACAATGCGAACTCAAGGGCAATCGCGTTGCGCTTGCGGGGTATGCAGTCACGTTTATGGAAGCAGAAATTTTTATTTAACCCTACACAGAGAAATTTCTTATGAAAAGGAACATCCTGTTTTTACCGCTGGCGGTGCTGTTTGCAGCCGGCCTTTATACAACCACCGGGTGCACTGAACAAGCCGCACCCAAAATGGAGACTGGCAACATGACTGAACTGATCAAGACCGATGTAAAACTGGGAACAGGGGATCTCGCGATACCCGGAAAACTCGTATCCGTGCATTACACCGGCTGGCTGTATGATGCGTCGGCGCCCGACCATCACGGCAGGAAGTTTGACAGCTCGCGCGACCGCAACGAGCCTTTCGAATTCCCGCTGGGCGCAGGCCGCGTCATCGCGGGCTGGGACCAGGGCGTGGCAGGCATGAAGGTCGGTGGCCAACGCACGCTGATCATCCCCGCAAGCATGGGCTATGGCGCACGCGGGGCAGGCGGGGTAATCCCGCCGAACGCGACGCTGGTGTTTGATGTAGAACTGCTCGGCGTACATTAGGCAGGCGTAGTGATGCCGGACGACCCCGGCATTTTTCCCTGAATGAAAAAGGAGCAGACTATGAATATGATTGCGCATCCGCTTCTTGTTACAACGCTGATGCTTGCCGTGTCCAACCTGTTCATGACTTTCGCCTGGTATGGTCACCTGAAGAACTTTTCCGGCTCGCCGTGGTATGTAGCCGCACTGATAAGCTGGGGAATCGCGTTATTCGAGTATCTGTTTCAAGTGCCCGCCAACCGCATCGGCTATACCGAACTCAGCCTGGGCCAGTTAAAGATACTGCAGGAGGTGATCACGCTGTCGGTATTCGTTCCGTTCGCGGTGATATACATGAACCAGCCGCTGAAATGGGATTATCTTTACGCGGCGCTGTGCATGTTGGGTGCGGTATATTTCATATTTCGCAGCGCTTAGGAAATCTTCATAATTTTTCACATTCTGAAAGTAATCATGCAATGTTCATTCTGTAGCACCGAACTCAAACCCGATGCGCTCACTTGCGACAAATGCGGGGCTCATAAGGTTTACAGGCGCACCACCGCCGGTATCTTCGTCGGTTGGGTCGGCATGTTGATTGCGCTGATCTGGGCCGCGTTGTTTGTTCCCCTGCTGTTCCTGCCCTTCATGGGTATCAGCTTGGGCGGATATCCCTGGGCAGCGCTGGTCATCGGCCTCATCCTGGCACCCGCTTTGCTGTGGTATTCCAAATCAACCGTGCATGCTCTATGGATAGGCCGCGACGATTGAACTCAATGAACCCTGAAAAACCGCCGGCGATACACATCCTCGGAATCTGCGGCACGTTCATGGGCGGCATAGCGGTATTGGCCAGGCAAGCCGGTTATCGCGTCACCGGTTGCGATGCCAATGTGTACCCGCCGATGAGCACGCAACTGGAAGACCAGGGCATAGAACTGATCGAGGGTTTCGGCCTGGAGCAGCTTGACCTGGAACCGGATATATTTGTCATCGGCAATGTGGTGTCGCGCGGAAATCCCCTGATCGAGGAGATCCTGAATCGCAGCCTGCCCTACATCTCGGGCCCGCAATGGCTGGCCGAGAATATTCTGCAGCGCGGCGGAGCCCCCGTCGCCGCGCCGGCGGCCCCGGGTCTGCAAAGCAGCGCAACCGGAACGGGCACCCCGAAATGGGTGTTGGCGGTCGCAGGCACCCACGGCAAGACCACCACCAGCGCCATGCTGGCCTGGATACTGGAATACGCCGGGCTCAATCCCGGATTTTTGATAGGCGGAATTCCGCAGAACTTCGGCGTTTCCGCGCGCCTGACCGGTTCGCCTTTTTTCGTCATCGAAGCGGACGAATACGACACCGCATTTTTCGACAAGCGTTCCAAATTTGTGCATTACCATCCGCGCACCGCGATACTCAACAATCTCGAGTTCGACCATGCGGACATCTTTGCCGATCTCGCCGCGATAGAAACGCAGTTCCACCACCTGGTGCGCACTGTTCCCGGCAATGGACTGATCGTCAGCAACGGCAACGAGACTTCGCTGGATCGTGTGCTGGAACGCGGCTGCTGGACTCCGGTTGAGAGTTTCAACACGAAGGACGGCTGGCAGATAGACACCGACAATCACATAACCCTGCAGGGCAGATTACAGGGCACCCTGGATTGGGCGCTGTTCGGTGAACATAACCGTTATAACGCGCTGGCTGCACTCGCTGCCGCACGCCATGCGGGCGTGCCGATCGCGCAGGGCCTGGCCGCCCTTGGCGAATTCAGAAATGTGAAACGACGCATGGAAGTACGCGGCGTGGCAAACGACATTACCGTGTATGACGATTTCGCCCACCACCCGACGGCCATAGATACCACAGTCGCGGGTTTGCGCCGCAAGGTGGGCGACGCGCGGATACTGGCAGTGCTGGAACCGCGCTCAAACACGATGAAACTGGGCGTGATGAAGGACGCGTTACCCGGCAGCCTGCGGGCCGCCGATCTGGTGTTCTGCTATGCGGGCAAGCTCGGCTGGGACGCGCGTGGCGCGCTGGCACCGCTGGGCAGCAAAGCGATAATCGAGGATGACCTGGATGCATTGATCGGAGAGATCGCTGCGGCCGCGCAGCCCGGTGACCATATCCTGGTGATGAGCAACGGCGGCTTCGGCGGGATACACGAGAAACTGCTCAAACACCTAACATAGATTATTTCAAACTTCACGCAAGCCTGGTTCGCAATTCTTCATAAACATCATCCCTTGATGCAACCGACAGAATGGTCAGCAGACATTTCGCATCGTTGACGTGACAGATGAGACGAAACTGCGGAGTGGTGATTTTGATCTTGTAGCAGTCGGGCAATTCACGTAGCGCATCTTTCACCACGTGCGGATGCTTGAGCCGTTCTTTGACGAGCTTTTCCTTGAAGCGGCGCTTGATACTGCCATCCAGTTTTGTCCATTCCTTCTCGGCACCAGGATGGATGGCCAGTTCGTAATCTGCTTTATTCATGTCCACCTTTCTGCCAATTCTTAATCTGAGCGAATGTCAGCGCTCACTATCATCATTGTCAAGTGCGAAAAAGGAAATACGGTAAAGGGTTGTTGGCAGCCAACTATCGCTATCAGGCCAGTAAAAATAGTTCTTGCCTAATGAGTAGCCAATTCCAAGGAACAGCTGCGACCCGCAGCTTCAGAGTTCGTCTATTTTGATTTTGCGTGCCTTGCTCAGAGTGTCAAGCCGTTCTTTCGCACGGTTCTCGGCGATGCGGTCGGCAATTGAATCCAGCATGGCTTCCATCATCTTTGGCGAAATGATGTAGCCCGCAGGTTTATTGTGATTGAGGATGGCGACTGCTTGGTCTTCATCTTCAGCGCGCTTGAGGATACGCGTGGGCGACTCGCGCAACTCGGTAACACCGATAGTTATTCCGGCATGAATAGTGTCCATAATTATGTCCTGAAAAGTGTATGTCGCCAGTATCGGGGATTATGCTGCGCTGGTCAACCTCCCGAGAACAAAACCTACCGCTAATACGGGTGCGTAATGCCTTACGCATCGGTCCCCAGCCGTTGGGAATCGTGATTGTCCAGACCCAGTTCCTGAATCTTGCGCGTCAATGTGTTGCGGCCGATACCGAGCAACGTAGCCGCCTCGATGCGCCGCCCGTTGGTATGCTGGAGGGCCTGCAAAATCAATGTGCGCTCAAATTGCGCGGTGAGCACGTCCATGATGCGTTCGTCGCCGCGCTGCAATGCAAGTGCCGCGTGCTGCGCCAATGTTGCGCTCCAGTCGCCCTTGTTCGCCGACTCCACGGCGGATCCGCCGCGCCACTCCGGCGGCAGGTCGGCGACCTCGACAGTTTGCGATGGCGTCATCACGGTCAGCCAATGGCAAAGATTTTCCAGTTGCCGCACGTTGCCGGGGAAATCCTGCATGCTGAGATGCTGCAGTGTCGCCTCGCTGAATTGCTTTTGCTCCACCGCCAATTCGCGCGCGCTCTTGTGCAGGAAATACTTCGCCAGCAGCAGAATATCTTCGCGCCGTTCACGCAGAGGCGGCAAGCGCAGCCTGATGACATTCAGACGGTGGAACAGGTCCTCGCGAAACAATCCCTGTTTGACACGCTCATCCAGATTCTGGTGCGTTGCGGTGATGATGCGCACGTTTGCCTTCATCGGCTGGTGCCCCCCGACGCGGTAGAAGTTCCCGTCCGACAACACGCGCAGCAGGCGGGTCTGCAGATCGGATGGCATATCGCCGATCTCATCGAGGAATAAGGTTCCGCCTTCCGCCTGCTCGAAGCGCCCGTGCCTGGTCGTGGCTGCCCCGGTAAATGCCCCGCGTTCATGGCCGAACAGTTCGGATTCAAGCAGATCCTTGGGAATCGCGGCGGTGTTGATGGCAATGAACGGCTTGTCCGAGCGCGGACTGTGGCGGTGCAATGCCCTTGCGACCAGTTCTTTTCCGGTGCCGGATTCACCATTGATCAGCACCGTCGCGTGCGATTGCGACAGCCTGCCGATTGCGCGAAACACTTCCTGCATTGCCGGGGCCTGCCCCAGAATATCGGTGGCCGCTTCAACCTGTTCATCGTCGTCTGTTTTCCGTCTGCCGTGCTCCAGGGCGCGGCGAATCAGCTCTATCGCATGATTGATATCGAACGGTTTGGGCAAATATTCGAATGCACCTCCCTGGAATGACGCTACGGCACTTTCCAGGTCCGAATACGCGGTCATGATGATGACCGGGATGAGCGGATGGCGCTCATGCAGCGTTTGCAAAAAATCCAGTCCTGAGCTGCCGGGCATGCGTATGTCGCTGACCACGACTTGCGGCAAGTCCTGTCCCAGTGCGCGCAATGCATCGTCCGCGCTGGAAAAACTCTTGAATTCAATATCCTCGCGCGCCAGGGACTTTTCCAGTACCCAGCGTATGGAACGGTCGTCGTCAATTATCCAAACAGGTTTCATGGTTGTCGCCTAATATTTATGGGATCGGAAGCATTACAGTGAAGCGGGTGCGCCCGGGTTCGCTGTCAAACTCTATTACGCCGTGATGCTGGCTGATGAAATCCTGCGCGATGGTTAAACCCAGCCCATGCCCGTCAGCCCGCCCCGACACCAGCGGATAGAAAATCTTGTCCTGCAATTCCATCGGTATACCCGGCCCGTTATCTATGATTTCCACTTTAACCGCCTGTCGGTAGCGGCGTTTGATCAGCGTAGCCTGATGCGCGACGCGGGTGCGCATAACAATGGCGCCGTTGCCCTGCATCGCTTGCGCGGCGTTGCGCACGATATTGAGCATGGTCTGTATCAGTTGTTCCTTGTCGCCGACCAGAGCCGGCAAACTGATGTCATAGTCGCGCTTTATCTTCAACCCTTCCGGCATTTCCGCCAGCACCACGCTGCGCACCCGTTCAAGCACTTCATGAATATTGAGCGCACTGTAATGCGAGGAACTTTGCGGTGCCAGCAATTTTTCCATCAGCGATCGCAGCCGGTCCGCTTCCTGCACAATGACCTGGGTATATTCCCGCAAAGCGGGTTTCTCCAGTTCCTGTTCCAGCAATTGTGCCGCGCCGCGTATACCGCCGAGCGGGTTTTTGATCTCATGCGCAAGATTGCGCAGCAGCAGACGATTGGCCTGTGTCTGGTCCAGCATCTGTTCTTCCCGGGCCAGTTTCAGCGGCCTGTCTATCGCATAAAACTCGAGCAGCAAATATCGCCTGCCGAATTGCAGCGGAGTTACCGCGCAGCGCAGTTGCAGCTTGACGTGCGCAAGGGTGCCCAGCGTCAGATCATGCTCGATATAGCTGGCATCGTTTTGTATCGCCTGCTGTATCGCGTTTACCAGCTGTTCGGTATGCGTGAACACTTGCTGCAGCGGGTGGCCGAGCAGGTTTTTCCCGCTTGCATCAAACAGATTTTCCGCAGCCGGATTGAGATAGGCAATGCGCGACTCTTCATCCAGCAGGATGACCGCAGTCGCCGAATATTCCAGTGTGAGATGGGGAAGGTCGGGCATAGGTTTTATAGAGCAGAAAACATGCCAGAAGAACTGCCTGAAGCAACTTTATTATTT